>Ga0299907_10001352_pt1 | contig 13931 bp, 14 predicted proteins | sample RVTome_16_FD_198680 | JGI IMG/M metagenome (GOLD analysis project Ga0299907, IMG submission 198680) | Soil microbial communities from uranium-contaminated site in the Upper Colorado River Basin, Wyoming, United States - RVT152D67 (version 2) ... | reverse complement strand
AGTATGGGGGGCGACGCCAGCAGCTGACACCGCGGCGGCTGCGGGTTGGGCGCGCCACCCAACGGCGGTGTCCAATGGTGGCGTGCCACGCAGCGGCGAGGACCGGGCGGTGCTGGTGAGGATCCTCCAGGACGCCCACGCCGGCGAGCTTGCCGCGGCCTACGCCTACCGGGGCCACTGGCGCTCGCTGTGGCGGCGGCCGTCCGAGCGGGAAGAGGTACGGCGGATCGAAGGGGCCGAGTGGCACCACCGGGCGCTCGTCGCAGGGATGCTGCGCGACCTGGCGGCGCGGCCCCGGCGGGGGCGGGAGGTGTTGATGGCGTGCATCGGGCGCTTCTTCGGCGCGCTCTGCTTCGTGGCGGGCTGGTTCGGCCCGATGTACGCGGCCGGGCGGCTCGAGGCGATGAACGTGCTCCAGTACGCCGACGCGCGCAACGCGGCCGAGCGCCTCAGGCTGGTCGCGTTCCTCGGTCAGCTCGACGACATGGTCGCCGAGGAGGAGCGCCACGAGCAGTGGTTCGGCGACCGCGTCCGCGGCCACTGGCTGCTCCCGATCACGAGCCGCGTGCTCGGCTGGACGCCCCCTAGCCCGCGCCCGAGCGAAAGCGCCGCAGTCTGAGGCTGTTCGTCACCACGAACACGCTCGAGAACGCCATCGCCGCGCCCGCGATGAGCGGGTTGAGCAGCCCGGCGGCGGCGAGCGGGATCGCGGCCACGTTGTAGGCGAACGCCCAGAACAGGTTGCCCTTGATCGTGCGCAGCGTGGCGCGCGACAGGCGGATAGCGTCGGCGGCGGCGCGCAGGTCGCCGCGCACGAGCGTGAGGTCGCTTGCTTCGATGGCGACGTCGGTGCCGGTGCCCATGGCGAGGCCGAGGTCCGCTTGCGCGAGCGCGGCCGCGTCGTTCACGCCGTCGCCCACCATGGCGACCACTGCGCCGCGCTGCTGGTACTCGCGTACCACTGCGACCTTGTCGGCCGGCAGCACGTCGGCGACCACGTCGTCCTCGTCGATGCCGACTTGCGCGGCAACGGCGTGCGCGGCGCGCTCGTTGTCGCCGGTGAGGAGGACGGGACGCAGCCCGAGGGCGCGCAGCTCGCGCACCGCGTCGGCGGACGTCGGCTTGACCGTGTCGGCCACGACGAAGATCGCACGTGGCGCGCCTTCCCACGCGGCGACGATCGCTGTGCGGCCCGCGTCCTCGGCAGCGAGACGGGCCTCGTCCAGCTCCGGTGGAAGCGCGATGTCGACGAACCGGGGCCGGCCGGCCGTCACGTCATGGCCTTCGACCACGCCGGACACGCCGAGGCCGGCGTGGTTCACGAACGACGCGACGTCGGGCAGGTTGCCGAAGCGCTCATCGGCGGCCCGGACGATCGCTTGTGCGATCGGGTGCTCGCTGGCGGACTCGACCGCGCCGGCGATGCGCAGCGCCTCGTCCACCGGCACGCCGTCGGCGACGTGCACGCCGACGAGCGACATGCGCCCGGCGGTGACGGTGCCGGTCTTGTCGAGCACGATCGTGTCGACGCGCCGGGTGGACTCCAACACCTCGGGCCCCTTGATGAGCACGCCGAGCTGTGCGCCGCGGCCCGTGCCGACGAGCAGGGCGGTGGGCGTGGCGAGGCCGAGCGCGCATGGGCAGGCGATGATCAGCACGGCGACGGCGGCGCCGACCGCGGCGGCAACATCGGCACCCGTGAGCAGCCAGCCCGCGAGCGTTGCGAGCGAGAGCACCATCACGGTTGGCACGAACACCGCGGACACCCGGTCGGCCAGACGCTGCACCGGCGCCTTGCCCGTCTGCGCGGCCTCCACCAGGCGCGCCATCTGCGCGAGTTGCGTCTCGCTGCCGACGCGCGTGGCGCGCACGACGAGGCGCCCGCCCGCGTTCACCGTCGCGCCCACGACTGGGTCGCCAGGGCCGACCTCGACGGGCACGCTCTCGCCCGTGAGCAGCGACGCGTCGATGGCGGACGTGCCCGCCTCGACCACGCCGTCGGTCGCCAGCTTCTCGCCCGGCCGAACGACGAAGCGGTCGCCCACCGCGAGCTGCTCGACGGGGATGCGAACTTCCGCGCCTCCATCACGGAGGATGGCGACGTCCTTCGCGCCAAGCGAGAGCAGCGCGCGCAGCGCCGCGCCCGACCGTCGCTTGGCTCGCGCCTCGAAGTAGCGGCCGGCGAGGATGAACACGGGCACCGCGGCGGCCACTTCGAGGTACAGCTGGTCGTGCAGGTCGGCGCCACCGTGCTGCGCGTGCGGGTCGATGGTGAGCAGCGCGTACACCGACCACGAGAACGCGGCGAGCACGCCCACGGAGATCAGCGTGTCCATGGTGGCGGTGAGGTGGCGCGCGTTGCGCCACGCCGCGATGTGGAACGGCGCCGCGCCCCACACCACGACCGGCGTGGTCAGCGCGAGCGCGGCCCATGGCGCGGTCATCGCCATCGACAGCACCATCACCGGCAGCGCCAGCGCGGCGGACACGAGCAGGCGGTTGCGCCAGGCGCGCGCCTCCCGGGCTTGGTCGCTGTCGCGCTCGTCCTCGTCGGTCGCGGGACGGGGGAGCGCGGCGGTGTAGCCGGCGGCCACCACCTGAGCGACGAGCACGTCGGGCGTTACGCCGCCGTCGCCCGCGTAACGGACGTGGGCGTGCTCGGTGGCGAAGTTCACCGTCGCCTCGACGCCGTCGAGGCGGTTGAGCCGCTTCTCGATGCGCGCCGCGCACGACGCGCACGTCATGCCCCCGATCTCGAGGTCGACCTCGTGCAGCGGTACGACGGCCATTACGCGGGCGCGACCTCGAACCCGGCTTCGTCGATGGCGGCACAGAACGCGTCGTCGCCCACGGGCTGGTCGCTCGACACGGTGACCTTGCCGGTGGCCAGCTCGACGTCGACGTCGGTGACGCCGCCGATCTTCGACACCTCTTGCTTCACCGAGTTGACGCAGTGCTCGCAGGTCATGCCGGTGACGGTGTAGGTGGCGGTGGTCATGGTGTGGGTCCTCTCGCTCTCAGCTCTTCAGGAGTCGGGCGACGGCGGCGGTCGCCTCGGTCAGCTTGATCTCGGCTTCCGTGCCGCCCTCGGAGACGGCCTCGGCCACGCAATGGCGCAGGTGGTCGTCGAAAAGGCCGATGGCAACGCTCTGCAGTGCCTTGGTGGCCGCCGACACCTGCGTCAACACGTCGATGCAGTAGCGGCCGTCCTCGACCATCTGCGCGATGCCGCGCACCTGCCCTTCGACGCGCCGGAGGCGGCGCAGGAGGTCGTCCTTGTCGAGGTCGTAGCCGGGCACGGCCATACACTATACCCCGGCAGGGTATAGGCGCTAGCCGTTCTTCGGCAGGTCCTTGAATGCCTTCGTGCGGTCGTCGCTCGGCTCCTTGGGCAGGCCGAGCACGCGCTCGCCGATGATGTTGCGCTGGATCTCGTCGGTGCCGCCGTAGATGGACGGGCCGGGGCTGAAGAGCGCCACCTCGGTCACGATGCCGGCGAACGGGTTGCCGGTCGCGGCGTCGAGCACCTTGCGGTCCTGCGGGTTGTACGCGTGCAGCGTGCCGAGCGGGCCGATGATGCGCAGGCCGAGGTCGCGCGACAGGCGGAGCACGCGGCTCATCGTGAGCTTGGCGATGTTCGGCCCGCCGGGGACGTCCTGGCCGACGGCCTTCAGCGCGCGCTGGCGCAGGTTCGTGAACTTGGCGATCTCGTTGAGCGTGTAGAGCCGCATCAGGTCTTGGCGGATCACCGGGTCCTCGATCTTGCCGTTGGCCTTGGCCAGGTCGGCGAGCATGGAGCTGGCGAGGCCGAACAGTCCGGCCAGGCTGCCGCCACCGCCGCGACGGCGACCGCCACCGCCCGCGCCGCTGCCGACGAAGTCGCCGGCCCGCCGTTCGAGGTCGCCCGCGATCGTGCCGGGCGTCGCCGCGCCGGCTGCCTCGCTGCCGCCGCCCGCGCCGAGGCCGGCGCGCTCGAACCCGAGGGTGGTGTTCGCCACTGCCCACCCGTTGTTGAGCCCGCCGATGGCCGCGTCGTCGGTGGTGATCGCGTCCGTGACGAAGACCTCGTTGAAGAGCGCTCGACCCGTCATCTCCTTCAGCGGGCGCACGTCGACGCCGGGCTGGCGCATGTCGAACGCGAAGTACGTGATGCCCTGGTGCTTCGGGACGTCGGAGTTCGTGCGGGCGAGCAGCATGCCGAGGTCGGCGACGTGCCCCGACGACGTCCACACCTTCTGGCCGTTGACGATCCACTGGTCGCCGTCCTTCACCGCCCGCGTGTTGAGCCCGGCGAGGTCGGAGCCCGCGCTCGGCTCGCTGAAGAGCTGGCACCACGCCTTCTGGCCGGTGACGATGTCGCGCACGTAAAGGTCGATCTGGCTCTGCGTGCCGTGCGTGGCGATGGTCGGCGCCGCCAGCAGCAGCCCGAGGCCGCCGGGCGCGCCGAGCGCGCCGAACTCCGCGATCGTCTGCTGCACCCGCACGCCGTCGGCCCGCTGCAGGCCGCGGCCGTACGCGTTCTCGGGCAGCATCGGCGCCGCCCACCCGCTCAGGCCGAGGCGCTCCCACCACTCGCCGACGGTGAGGTCGGGGTCCCAGCTCTGTTCCAGCCAGGCCGTGAGCTCGGTGATGACGTCGGTTGCGGTGTCCGTCATGCCGTGAGCCTGCGTCAACTTGACCGCTCGGTCAAGTCCCGGCTCAATGAGCTTTCGCCGGACGGGCGATGCGACCTATCGTGTGCAGAGACGATGAGTGGACCGTCCCTCCGGGTCCACTCATCGTCCTTCGTGCAGACCTCGTGCAGACTGGCGCCGTGCCGGCTGTCTCCTCGGTTCGCATCCACCCGTCCCCCATCGGCCCGCTGCGGTTGGAGGCACGCGACGGTCGCCTCGTCGGCCTCTACATGGACGACGGGCGTGACGAGGGTGACGACCCGGTGCTAGCCACGGCGGCGCAGCAGCTCGACGAGTGGTTCGCCGGCGACCGGCGCGACTTCGACGTGCCGTTCGAGCTCGGCGGCACGCCGTTCCAGCGCGAGGTGTGGACCGCGCTGTGCGACATCCCGTTCGGCGAGACGATCAGCTACGGCGAGCTCGCCACGCGGATCGGCAAGCCGCCCAGCGCGTCACGGGCCGTCGGCGCGGCGAACGGGCGCAACCCCGTGTCGGTCATCGTGCCGTGCCATCGCGTGATCGGCGCCGACGGCACGCTCGTCGGCTACGGCGGCGGCCTCGACCGCAAGCGCTGGCTGCTCGACTGGGAGCAAGGCCGGGTCGCGCTCCCCCTCTGACGGGCTTTTGTCCCGTGGAACGTGGCGCCTGGCGCCACGTTCCACGGGACAAAACGGGGTTGGGTCAGGCAAGCTTGAGGTCGAGCGCGGCGGAGTTCATGCAGAAGCGCCGGCCGGTGGGCTGCGGGCCGTCGTCGAACACGTGGCCGAGGTGGCCACCGCAGCGCCGGCACCGCACCTCCGTGCGCGCCATGCCGTGGCTGCGGTCCTCCACCAGCTCGACGGCTTCGGCGAACCTCGGCTCGTAGAAGCTCGGCCAGCCGCTGCCCGACTCGAACTTGGTGGACGAGTCGAACAGCTCGGCACCGCACCCCGCGCAGCAGTAGGTGCCGTCGTCGTGCACGTCCCAGTACTTGCCGGTGAACGCACGCTCGGTGCCGCCCCGCCGCAGCACCTCGAACTGCTCGGGCGAGAGCTCGGACTGCCACTCCTCGTCGGTCTTCTCGATCTTCTCTGCGTCGGCCATGCGCTAATTCTGTCCTGAGCGGCGCAGCATCGCCTGCAGCGTCTGGATGGTGTCGGCTTCGGCCGGCAGCTTGTCGTCGCGGTACCGGCGCACCCGTGCGAAGCGCAGCGTGACGCCACCCGGGTAGCGGGGCGACGCATGCACGCCGTCGATGGCCACCTCCACCACGAGCTCGGGCCGCACGTGCACCTCGATGCCGCGCCGCTCGACCTCACGCTCGAGGAACTGCGCCGTCTGCCACGTGAGCAGCTCGTCGGTCATGCCCTTGAACGTCTTGCCGACCATGACGAACGCGCCGCTGGCCTCGTCCCGCGCCCCCAGATGCAGGTTCGACAACCAACCCTGGCGGCGACCGTGGCCCCACTCCGCAGCGAGCACTACGAGGTCGAGCGTGATGACGGGCTTGACCTTGCGCCACACGCCGCCGCGCCGCCCCGCTTCGTACAGGGAACCGACCGCCTTGACCATCACGCCTTCGTGGCGGCTCGCCAGCGCGCCTTCGAGGAACGCCGCGGCCTCGTCGCCGTCCTCGGTGACCACCGACGGCACGCGCCACGCGCCGGCCAGCTCATCGAGCACCGCGGCGCGTTCCGTCAACGGTTCGTCGATGAGCGAGCGGCCGTCCACCAGGAGGCAGTCGAAGAACCGCACCGCCATCTGGTCCGGTCCACCGGGATCGTGACGGCTGAACCGGCTCATCGTGTCCTGGAACGCGTGCGGCCCACCCTCTTCCTCGTACGCGCCGACGACCTCACCGTCGAGCACCACCTGCTCGCACGCGAACGAGCGCACGACGTCGGCGACACCGGGCAAGCGCTCGGTCACGTCGTTGAGGTTGCGCGTGAACAGGCGGACGTCGCTGCCGTCGCGATGCGCTTGGATGCGCGCGCCATCGAGCTTCCACTCCACGGACGAGCGCCCGAGCGCGCCGATGGCCTCGTACACGTCAGCCGCGGTCGATGCCAGCATCGGCAGAACGGGACGAAGGACGCGCAGGCCGATCGCGGCCAACGCCTCCGACGCGCCGCCGCCGTCGCCGCCAGCCAGCGCGGCCGCTGCCACCTCGCACAGGTCGCCGGCGAGCATGGCGGCGCGCCGTACCGCAGCGAGCGGCACGCCTGCGGCCTTGCCGATCGCGTCGGCCATCATGCCTTCGAGCGCGCCCTGCCGCAGTTCGCCCACCAGCAGACGCCGCAGGAACTCCTGCTCGGCAGCCGTCGCCCGTCCCAGCAACGACATGAGCGCGTCGCGCCGGGCGCCACCCGAACCGGGACCGCCGAGCGCGCCCAACTGGTCGATGGCAGCGTCGACCTCACCAACGGTCAACGACGGCTCGGCCGCGGCCGAGACCTGCGCGCCGAACACGGTCGCGTAACCAACGCCGACCTTCCCCTGGCGCGGCTGGCCGGTGAGGAACGCGACCGCGGGCACCACTTCGCCGGGAGCGAGGCGCCGCAACGTGGCTGCGAGCGCAGCGACCTTGGCCGATCGCGCCGCGGTTGCCGCGACCGTTGCCGACGTCTCGACCAGCTCGGCCAGCAGCACTCCGGGACCTCAGAACAACGTGAGGTCGGGCGTGTGCTCGTCGCGCAGCGCCGCGTAGTCGACCTCGACGCAGTCGATGTGGCGGTCGCGCGCCAACACCGCAGCCTGCGGCTTGATCGTCTGCGCCACGAGCACGCCGCGCAGCCCGTCGGCGAGGCGCGAGTCGAGCGCGAGGCGTTCGAGGTAACGGCTCAGCTGGTCGACAGCGGGTAGCTCGCCGACGCGCTTGATCTCGATGGCGACGGCGCGGCCTTGCGCGTCGCGGCACAGCATGTCGACGGGGCCGATGCCGGTCTCGTACTCGCGCCGCACGAGCGTGAGCCCTTCCTCGATCTGCTCGGGCGCGGCGGCGAGCAGCACTTGCAGTTGTGCCTCGACGCCGTCCTTCGAGAGACCGGGCTCTGCGCCGAGCTCGTGCGTGACGTCGGCGTGCACCTCGTGCAGCTCGATCTCCAGCCGCTCGCCCTTCGGGTTGCCCACGACCCAGCGGTCGCCCGAGTCCGACACGGACAGCACGCACGGCGGGCTCATCCAGTTGAGCGGCTTGTAGGCGCGGTCGTCGCTGTGGATCGACACGGAACCGTCCGCCTTCACGATGATGAGCCGTGTCGCCGGCGCGAGCGACGCCGTCAGGCGGCCGGCGTACGTCACCGAGCAGGTGGCGACGACGACGCGCACGTCAGCCGACTTCTGCGGTCAACCGCTCGATGATCTCGGCGTCGTCGGGGAAGAGGCCGCACGCGGGCAGCCGCCGCAACAGCTCGGCCCAGCCGGGACCGGCCGCGTACGCCTGGCGCAGCAACGGCATTGCCTCGTCCACCTGGCCCGCGGTGGCGAGCGTGACGCCTTGCCAGAAGATCAGCTCGGGGTTCGGCCCGAGCGTGGACGGCGATGCCTGCCCGATGTAGGCGCGCTTCAACGCGACGAGGCGGCGCAGCTCGGCGAGCGGCTCGGGCGCGTCCTCGACGCGCACGTCCATCGTCCGCTCCCACGGCTTGGTGCCGACCTGGCCGCCGACGACCACCAGCGCGGCGGACTGGCGACCGCGGATGTCGCCGCCCTCGGCTTCGGCTGCGTCGAGCGCGTCGAGCATGCGCTCGGCCAGCGACCCGGTCGCCGCCATGAACGCGGTGGCCATCGCGTCGGGCACCGTCGGCTTCGTCATCATGTTCGCCTGCACGGAGAAGCCGTCGCCGGTGACGTGACCCGCCTCCGCGATGCAGCGCGCGCCGGTGTGCACGGCGACGCGACCGGTGGCGTCGACGATCGCCACTTGCCTGCGATCCTCGCCGGGGTCGGCGGCGACGAGCCCGCGCAGCGCTTCCTCCGGTGAACGCCCAGCCTTGAGCAGCTCGAGGCCGAGCGGGCCGTACGACACCTCGACCATCGACTGCGTGGCGACCGCGCCGACGCCGGCTTCGAGCCACGGCACGACGCTCCCGACGGAGAAGTAGTGCGACTGCACGGCGACGCCGAGATCGCCGGTCTCCGCGTCCCTCGCGGCGATGGAGTACGTCATGCCGACGGCTTGGCGTCGATGTTGGTGACGTGGCACTGGCCGCCGACGATGTCCTTGCTGCTCGTGCCGGTGGCACTGAAGTCCGCAGTGCGACCGGCCGCGAGCTTGCTGACGTTGGCGGTGGCCTTCGCGACCTCGGCACCGCTCTCGTCCCTGAACGACACCGAGATGGTGAAGTCGTACGGCTCGTCCGCCTTGTTCGTGATCGACGCGGTGTAGGTGATCGACCGGCCGTTCTGCACGCAGCTCTTCGGAGTCACCGCGAAGTCGGGTTGCGACGCCGCAGTGGTGGTGGTTGCCCTGCCCGTCGTCGTGGTGGCGCGTGCGGTGGTGGTGGTTGCCGGCGCGGTGGTGGTTGCCGGCGCGGTCGTGGTCGTGACCGCGGCCGGCTGCGTGGTGATCGTCTCCGTGGTCGGCACGGTGGTGGTCGCGTCGGTGGCGAGCGGCTCGCCGTCGTCGCCGCCGGTGAGCGTGAAGATGAGGATCACCGCCACGAGCGCGGCGAGCGCGGTGGCGATGTAGAGGACGCGGCGTTCGCGCGGCGTCTCCTCCTCGGGCTGGATGTCGTCGCCGCCACCGCGTCCACCGCCACCTCCACGGCCCCCGCCGCCGCCGCCACCTCCTCCGGACGGTGGGCGGGTGGGCGGTGCGCCGCCGCCGGCCGCCACCTTTGCAGCGCCCGCCTTGACGGGCGCCGCGGCCTTCTTGGCTGCGGCCTTCTGCGGGCGCGGCGGCTGCGGCCGGCCCTTCTTGCCCTTCTTGCGGCGCCCGCCGCCGCCACCGCCGCCTCCCTGGGCGGCTGCCTTCACGGGGACCGGTGCGGGCCCGGCCTTGGCGGCGGGCTTGGCCGGAGCCGGCGCTGGCGCGGGCGTCGGCGCAGCCTTGGCGGCGGCCGGAGCCGGGACCAACACGGCGTCGGCCGCCGCGTCGAGCACGGCATCGACCTCCGCCTGGTCGGCGTCGGACAGCTCGTCGGTCGGCACCACGCGGGGTTCCCCTTTCCCAGCAGGGACGATCAGCGCCTCGTGGGCGCCGAGGGCGAATCGGTCGCCGTTGCCGCCGGGCACCACGGTGACCTCGCCGCTGAACGCGACGACCAGGCAGCGGCCCGAGTCCTCGGCGATCGCCACGAAGTCCGAGGTGCGGGCCGCCTCGACCGTCACATCGTCACGGATGCGGAACGTCGCCTGGCGGGCGCCACGGGGCAGCGCTTGCGTGTGCCCCTCGCCCCCGGACCGGCGGGCGGACACCACGGGGTCGCCGCCGGCACCGCCTTTGAGCAGCGACACCATGCGCGCCGGGCGTGCGTCGACCCGGAGGTGCGAACCCTCCAAGATGACCCTTACGGCGTTTCCGCCGCCTGCTGGCGGCCCAGGCATGGCGCACAAACTGCCACGTGGAGCGGGCCCGCGGGAAACAATGTGGCGCGGAGCAGCCGTCCCGCCCAGCATGGTCGGGTGCTGCAGGCCCGCGAGTTGAGCGTCGAGGTTGGCGGGCGGTTGACGCTCGTGGAGGCCACGTTCACGGTGCGCACCGGCGACAAGGTCGGCCTCGTCGGGCGCAACGGCGCGGGCAAGACCAGCCTGCTGAAGGTGCTCTCGGGCGAGGCGCAGCCGGCTGGCGGCACCGTCCTGCGGCGCGGCGCCCTCGGCTACCTGCTGCAGGAGGCGCGCCCGCGCGGTGCGGGCGTCGAGGCCACCGCGCTGTCGCACATCCTCTCGGGGCGCGGCTTCGACGCGGAGGTACAACGCATCGAGAAGCTGCGCCTCCGTATCGAGGAGGACCCGTCCGACCGCAACGTCGCCCGCTTCACCAGGGCCGAGGAGACGTTTCGTGCCGCGGGCGGGTACGCAGCCGAGTCGGACGTGCGCCGCATCACCGCCGGCCTCGGTCTCGCGGCCGACCGCGTCGACCTTCCGGTGGACGTGCTCTCCGGTGGCGAGCGGCGCCGCGTCGAGCTGGCCCGGATCCTGTTCGCCGGCAGCGATGTCCTGTTGCTCGACGAGCCGACCAACCACCTCGACACCGACGCGAAGTCGTGGCTGATGGGCTTCCTCCGTTCGTACCGCGGCGCCCTGCTCGTCGTGAGCCACGACCTCGACCTGCTCGACGAGGCGATCACGCGCGTGCTGCACCTCGACGAAGCGCACCTCGTCGAGTACAAGGGCACGTACTCCGAGTACCGCGACGCGCGCGCGAAGGACGAGGTGCGGCTGGCGCGGCTCGTCGTCCGCCAGCAAGCCGAGATCAAACGCTTGTCCGACCTCGCCGACTCGATGCGCCACTCCACCGAGAAGCGGGCGCGCATCGCGAAGAGCCTCGACAAGCGTGTCGAGCGGTTGCAGGATGCCGCCGCCACCGGCCCGGCGAAGGAGAAGCGCATCAGGCTGCGCTTGCCCGAGCCACCGCATGCCGGGCGCGTCGTGCTCGACGTCGACGGCGTGTCGAAGTCCTACGGCGGGAGCGCGCCGGTGTTCGACGACGTGTCGTTTGCCGTCGAGCGCGGCGAGCGCTTGTTGATCATGGGGCTGAACGGCGCGGGCAAGACGAGCCTGCTGCGCATCCTCGCCGGCGTCACGACGGCCGACGCGGGCGCGGTCGACTTCGGCGTCGGTGTGTCGCTCGGCTACTACGCGCAGGAGCACGAGGGCATCAGCGCGGGCGTCACCGTCCTCGACCACATCCGCCACTTGGGACTGGGGATGGAGGACGAGCGCATCCGCTCGCTGCTCGGCATGTTCGGCCTCACCGGCGACAAGGCGTTCCAGGACGCGAGCACGCTGTCGGGCGGCGAGAAGACCCGCCTCGCGCTAGCGCAGCTCGTCGCCGGTCGCCACAACCTGCTGCTGCTCGACGAGCCCACCAACAACCTCGACCCGCCGTCGCGCACCGCGATCGCGTCCGCGCTCGGCGGCTGGCAGGGGACGATGGTGCTCGTGACCCACGACCCCGGCTTCGTGCAGGCCCTCGAGCCGCAGCGTGTGCTGTCCCTGCCCGACGGCACGCTCGACTACTGGGACGACGAGCTGCTCGACCTCGTATCGCTCGCGTGATCGAAGCCGTCGTCTTCGACTGGGGCGGCACGCTGTCCACGTGGGCGACCGTCGACCTCGCCGACATGTGGCGGCTGGCGGCGCGGCTCGCCCCCGAGCACGAGGACGAGCTCTGCCGCCGGCTCACCGAGATCGAGGGCGCGGCGTTCGCCCGCGTGCGCACCGACCAGCGCAGCTCCTCGTTGCCCGACCTGCTGCGCGCCGCGTCCGGCGCGCTCGGGCTCGACGTCGCCGAGGTCGTGCTGGAGGAGGCGGCAACGCACTACCTCGACTCGTGGACGCCGCACATCGTCCACGATCCCCACGCGCTGCCTGTTCTCGGCGCGCTGCGGGCGGTGGGGCTGCGCACCGCGGTGCTGTCGAACACGCACTGGCCGCGCGCGTTCCACGAGCACTTCCTCGCGCGTGATGGCTTGGCCGAGCTGCTCGACGTGCGCCTCTACACGAGCGAGATGACGCACATGAAGCCGCACCCGTCGGCGTTCCGCGAGGCGCTGCGGTTGCTCGGCGTGTCGTCGCCATCCGCCGCGGTGTTCGTGGGCGACCGCCAGTACGACGACGTGTGGGGCGCGGCGATGTGCGGCATGCGCACCGTCTGGCGGCGTCACCCGGACGCCGAGCACTACGACGGCGCGTCGCCCGACGCCGTCATCGACCACTTGCCGGAGCTGCTCGGCATCCTGGAGGACTACGGCGCGACCGTGTCTGCGCCAAGACGACACAGCGCGAGACTCGGCGCATGGCAGTCGAACGAAAGGTGACCACGTACGCCGTGGACCCCGACGGCGTCGCCCTGCTCACCTTGAATCGGCCCGACCGCCTCAACGCGTGGACCGGGCGCATGGAGTACGAGTACCGCGATGCCATGTCCTCGGCTGAGGCCGATCCGGCCGTGCGCGTCGTGGTCGTGACCGGCGCCGGGCGTGGCTTCTGCGCCGGGGCGGACGTGAAGGCGCTCGACCTCACCCGCGAGACCGGCCGCTACTCGACGGGCTTGTCCGAGCCGATGCCGCCGTTGCCCCGCTCGGGGTCGGGTTCGAGCCGGCCCGACTTCGAGCACGGGTTCTCGTTCCCCCTCGGGCTGTCGAAGCCGGTGATCGCCGCGGTCAACGGCGCCGCCGCCGGCGTGGGGTTCGTGCTCGCCTGTTTCGCCGACATCCGCTTCGCCGCGGCCGGCGCCAAGCTCACCACGTCGTTCGGGCGGCTCGGCTTGCCCGCCGAGCACGGTGTGTCGTGGATGCTGCCCCGGTTGGTCGGCGCCGCCCGCGCTGCCGACCTGTTGTTCTCCAGCCGCGTCGTGCTCGCCGAGGAGGCGGAGGCAATGGGCCTCGTGAGCAAGGTGCTCCCGGCCGAGGAGCTGCTGCCCTTCACGCTCGGCTACGCCCGCCGCATCGCCACCGAGGTCTCGCCGTGGTCGTTGCGGGCGATGAAGCGCCAGCTGTACGACGACCTCATCGGCGACCTGCACTCGTCGGCGTCCACCGCGGAGAAGCTCATGCACGAGGCGTTCGGCTCGCCCGACTTCAAGGAAGGCTCGGCCGCGCTCTCGGAGAAGCGGCTACCGCGCTTCGGTCCGCTGACGTGAGCGAGACCCCGTTGCTGGTCGGCGCGCACGTCAAGAGCGAGGACCCGCTCGCCATCGCCGCGGCCACCGACGCCGACCTCGTGCAGATCTTCATGGGCGACCCGCAGTCGTGGAAGAAGCCGCCGCCCCGCGAGGATGCCGACGAGCTGCGCGCGTCCGGCGTCCCCGTGTACGTGCACGCGCCGTACCTCGTGAACCTCGCGTCGCCCAACCCGAAGATCCGCGTGCCCAGTCGCCGCATCCTGCAGGACTGCTGCGACGCCGCGGTCGGTGTCGGTGCGCGTGCGGTGATCGTGCACGGCGGGCACGTCACGTCCGACGACGACCTTGCCGCCGGGTTCGAGCGTTGGGTGAAGGGCCTCGCCACCGTCGAGACCGACGTGCCCATCTACCTGGAGAACACCGCGGGCGGCGACCACGCCATGGCGCGGCGCTTCGACACGCTCGCCCGGCTGTGGGACCACATCGCTGAT
>Ga0299907_10001351_pt1 | contig 13933 bp, 14 predicted proteins | sample RVTome_16_FD_198680 | JGI IMG/M metagenome (GOLD analysis project Ga0299907, IMG submission 198680) | Soil microbial communities from uranium-contaminated site in the Upper Colorado River Basin, Wyoming, United States - RVT152D67 (version 2) ... | reverse complement strand
GGTGCTGCTGTTCGGCGGATTGGAGAGCTGGCGTCGCTGGAAGGCCCGCAAGACACCCGAGAGCCGCGCCTACCACGCGATTCCCGGGCGCACGCGGGCCCTCGTCGCGATCACCTACCTCGGCCTCGCCGCCGCGCTCGCGGTCGGCGTCGCGGAGACCTTCCTCGAGCGCGACTTCGACGACGTCTGAGGTGCCGCCACCGGCCTGAACCCGACCCCGCGCCGCCGCTCAGCTTCGCGTTGCACTCGAACCTGGCCCTCCTCCGTAGATGTCGTCGGGGGGGCGAGCACGGAAGCGCCGCGATGAGAGAAAGCGCTCGATGAGACTCCGGCGGCGGCTTAGATTTATCGCTCAGCCCCTTGCGCCCAGCGCGTCGAGCTCGTCGGCGGCCAGCAGGCCGGCCGAAACGAGGTCGATTGGGTGCACCCAGGCGTCGACGATGGGGGATCCGCCCGCGGAGAGGATCGCGTCGCGCAGCGGAATCGCCCAGCGATGCTCGAGCAATGCGATCCCGGCGGCGGAGCCGTTGGGGATCGCCGCGACCGCGTCCTCGATCTGCTCTGCCTCGAGCAGGTGACTGTCCGCACCCGCCGCGGCACCGGCGAGCGCCCCGGCCTCGACGGCCTCCTCGCCGATCCCGAGGCCGAGCAGCGCGCCAACGTAGGCGCCGAGCTCCTCGGCCTCCTCGGTAGAGAGGTCGGTGAACTGTGCCGTGGTGACCTCGCCGGCGTCGTCCTTCTGGACGGCGAGGGCGTCGATCACCCGCACCAGGTCGTTCTCGCGCAGACGGGCGAGCTCGGCGGCGATCTGGCCGTGGAAGTTGGGCTCGTCGAATCCGATGACGAGCAGCTGAACCGGTCCGATAGTCATCTTTCCCTCCTAGCTCCCGAGAATCTGCTGCTTCTGGGCGTCAAACTCCTCCTGGGTGAGGATGCCGCCGTCAAGCAGCTCCTTGAGCTTCTTCAGCTCCTCCACCTTGGCGTCCATTGACGAGCTAGCGGCCGCAGCCGGTGCCGCCGGCGCCTGCTGTTGCTCGGGCGTCTGCGAGCGCTCCGCCTGCTGGTATCCCTGGTTCCTGCGGTCGGCCCCGGCTCGGCCGGCCGCGTAGCCGGCCCCGGCAACCATTGCGCCCCTGAGAAGCGGGCGCCGTCGTCCTATCAGCGGCATTCTCGGATCTCCTTCTTGCGAGGTTGAGGGTCAACGAATTCTTCCCCAGCCGCCGGGGCCGGGCAATGTGGCTGGCATGTGGGCGGCTGAGGATGGGCGCATCCGGGGTCGAAATGGCCTGCCGACGCGGGCGCAGTCGCGCCACCCGGAAGCATTGGCGCGTGCCGGCACCACCGATTTTGGGGGGCTCGCATGCTTGCTGGACGACCGGGTGGGGGAAACAATCGACGTAGCGCCGATTGCCGGCGCGGTGCGGCCGCGAAGGAGCGGCGTACCTAGAGAAAGGAGTTACAAATGAGAGGTGCCGGACGTGTCGTATTCGCAGCCTTTCTGCTGCTGATTGTTGGCACGATCAACATCATCTACGGGATCGGCGCCCTAGACGATGCGAACATCTTCGTCGACGACACGAGGTTCATACTCGACAACCTCAACACCCTCGGCTGGGTTCTCATCATCCTCGGGGTGATCCAGTTCACCGCTGGGCTCTCGCTGATGGGCGGCCGGAGTTATGGGCGAGTCATCGGGATCATGGGCGGCAGCCTCGGTGCGATCGGAGCTCTGCTGTCGATCGGTGGGGCCAACCCGTGGTGGTCGCTCGGCGTCTTCGCCCTGTGCGTGTACGTCGTCCACGGCATCGTGGTCTACGGCGAGGAAGAGAGAGTCTCGGGAGCCTGAGGTTCGAGCTGAGGCCGCGGCAGCCCGCCTACCACCGTGATGCCGCGGCCTCGCCGCGAGATGGTCGCACCTGGATGAGCGCAACTGACTCTCCGGCGACCGGCACGCGACCGCGGATCGCGGTGCCTTTCCCTGGAGCCGAGCAAATCTCCAGGGCGCCGCCGACCGCAGCGAGGCGGTCGCGCATGTGGGTCAGTCCGGATCCGGTCGGCGTGCCGTTCCCACCGAACCCGACGCCGTCATCACAGACCTCGAATTGGAGCCCGGGACCTACGTCGCTGAGGTTGATCGAGATCGATCGGGCGCGCGCGTGCTTGGTTGCGTTCTGGAGCGCCTCGAGACAGCAGAAGTAGATCGCGCTCTCGACCTTGCGCGGATAGCGCCCGACATCGGTTGCGCTCACACTGGCCCGGAGCGGGGCGCGTAACGCGGCAGCGCGCAAGGCCTCCTCGAGGCCGGAGTCGGCGAGCAGCGGCGGATAGATGCCGCGGGCGAGCGCCCGGATCTCGTCGAGGACCCCATCGACCTCTGAACCCAGCCCGCGCAGACGCCGGGCGCCGACCCCGCCGTTCTCGCTGATCAGCTCGGCGGCGAGCTCGAGATTGATCCGCAGGGTCACGAGTTGCTGCTGGGCACCGTCGTGCAGATCGCGCTCGATCCGCTCCCGCTCCTCGTCCGCAGCGGCGGCAATCCGGGCCCGCGACTCCTCAGCGTCGCGCAGCGAGGCGCGCAGCGCCGTCGTCAGGCGCTGGTTCTCGAGTGTCGAGAGGACCGCGGCGCCGACTGCGCCGATGAACGCGTCGTGGCCGCGCAGGGCATTGTCGTGGACGATCGCGGCGGCTCTGCCGTTGCCGCCCGTGATCGCGAAGACACAGCGCTCCGGGTCGTCCTCGGGAAGCTCGACCCGCCGTCCGTCGGCGTCATGCCAGGCGCCCGGCGTCCCGGGGATCCAGTAGCAGAGCTCGAGCGAAGGGTCGCCCAGCGCCTCTGCGATCAGCGCACGCAGCTCCCGTGGTTCTCCCTTGGCGGCCGCCTCCACCGTGAGGCGCTGCAGGGCGCTGGCTTCGTAGAGGCGCCAATCCAGCAGGCCGAGGAGGAACCCGAGCGCCATGATCGGTATCGACAGCATCGCGAGCCAGCCCAGCGCCTCGACGGATCCGGCACCCGGAGATAGATCCCGGAGCAGGAGGTAGGCGGTGATCGAGCCGAGGCGCAGGACCGCGGCGCCGAGGACTGGAAGTAGGGTCCGTCGCATCAGCGGCGTGGCCTGGCGCAGGCGAAGCGCCAGAATGCCGAGCGCCGATAACCAGACGAGCGTGGTCAGCAGACTGCGCACGGGAATGACGGCGCCGTCGATCAATCCCGGCTCGGAGCCGGTGACAGCGAAGGCGTTGGGGGGGCAACCGCCGTCGCACCAGGGAATCGGCGACGGGTACCGCTCGACCACAAGCGCGGTGGGGAGGTAGAGGATCGCAACCAGGAGAGCCGCGGCTGCGAAGACGGCGCGCTCCGGCCTCCTCTCGAGCCGGCCCGTGGGGTAGCTGAGGAAGAGATAGAGAAGCGCTATCTCCGCGATCCAGTGCGAAATCCGGCCGAGGCTGTAGAGCTCCGGATTCCCCGAACCGGCGAAGGACGCGAGCCCCCAGAGAAGCCCGGTCGCGGCCAGCATCTTCCCGAAGGGGATCTCGGGGTTCCGAGCCCACGCGTAGATCCCGACCGCCGCCGGTATTGCGATCAAGGCGACGCTGAAAATTGCGGCGAGCGCGGGCTCGCTCGATGCGGGGTTGGAAAGGCTCACCGCGACGGCGGTGGCGCTTAGGACGGCCGCCGCAAGGCCGACGGCAAACCTTGGAGCCAACCGCATCAGGCGAGCGCGTCCAATATTGGAGGACCGTATCGCCCCCCGTACCGCGGTAGCCACCGTGAAATTGGGGGAACTAGTTGCGAGAAACTACGGATTCTCGCCCGGCCCGCCCGCCCGCACGAGGCGGCGCAGGAGCGCGGGGCCGAGATCCTGCTTGCGCACCACGGCGTCGGCGCCGCAGGTGCGAACCGAGGGCGGGAGCTCCCCGGGGTCGGTGCTGGAGATCAGCACGACCAGCTTGGCGGGGCGGGCCTGCTTGAGCCGGCGCGCGACCTCGATCCCGCTCATCTCCGGCATGTTGACGTCGATCAGGGTGAGGTCGGGATCGAGCGTATCGGCGAGGGCGAGCGCCTCGGCTCCCGACGAGACCTCCCGCGCCGGCTCGAATCCGGGCGTCGCTTCGATTACCTCGTGGGCGACGCGCAGGAACGGCAAGTGGTCATCTACGGTGAGGACGCGCACGTTTCCCTGCATCGCCCGGTCATGCTCGCAGCGCCCACTCGCCACGACCAGCGTGCCTGCATGTGTCCGGGCGATGAGGTCCGCGCCCTGCCCCGCCAGGCGGGCGGGTCACGGCTCCGGCGAGACCTCGGTCTCGGCGAGGAAGATCAGCGCCGCCTTCACCCGCTTGGAGATCTCCTCCGAGTCGGGGTCGTAGGTGAAGCCGAGCTTGAGGAAGATCGCGTTGATGTGCTTCTCGACCGCGCGCTTCGTCAGCACCAGGGCCTCGGCAATCGCCGTGTTGCTCTTGCCCTCTGCGATGGCCGCCAGCACCTGCCGCTCGCGCGGCGTCAGCTCGGTCAGGGGCGACCGCTCCGCCCGGGCCTTGGCCGCGACCAGCACCTCGACGATCTTCGGATCGATCACAGAGTCCCCACGGGCCACCGCCTCGATCGCGGCGGCGAGCTGGGCGCGGTCGTGGACCCGCTCCTTCAGCAGGTAGGCCCGGCCCTCGGACCCCCGCTCCAAGAGCGCCAGCGCGTAGGCGGGCTCGGAGTACTGGCTGAGCACGACGACGCCGACCTTGGCATCGGTCTCCCGCAGCCGCGCGGCGACCTTGATGCCCTCGTTGGTGCTGGTCGGGGGCATGCGGATGTCGGTGAGGACCACGTCGGGGCGCTCCTTCTCGACGGCGTCGAGCAGGGAGCTCTCGTCCTCGCAGGACGCCACCACCTCGACTCCGTCCATGGTTTCGAGCAGCTGACTCAATCCCTCCCGGACGATGTAGCTGTCTTCCGCCACCGCGACCCGGATCGCCACGGGGGCGAGCATATGCGACGCACGGGATCCCTTCCCGTCGGTCAGGATCCGGCCAGGATCCTGCTCTTCTCCCGCGCGAGCTCCTCGTGGTCGAGGACGCCGGCCTCGTGCAGGCGCGCCAGCCGTTCGAGGCCCTGCAGGCGCTCATCCGAGGCGACCGGCTCACGCCGAAACCGCAGCGCCTCGCGAGCGGCCGGCAACAGCTGACCGCGCTCGGCATCCGGGAACTCGGTCAGGGTCAGGGCTCGCAGAGCCTCGACCCCGGCGACGAAGAGCGCTATCAGGATCAGGGTCGGCGCCAGCCGGCTGGTCCCGGGAGTCGGGTTCCACCACAGCACCAGCAGCACGACCGCCCCCACGACCGTGTAGGCAATGCGGCGGTCACGAAGGTAGGGGGCGAGGCCGCGGCGCAGGCTGGTCGCGTTCTTCGAGGTTCCCGCCAGCCATGCGCCGAGCACGATCACGAGCCCATAACCGATCAGCGCCACGGCGCCGGCGCGCAGCAGCGAGGTGCCGATCTCCCAGGTCGAGTCGGCGGCGGGCTCCACCGCGGCGGTCGTGGTCAGGGCCCCAACGACCGCGTTGCCCGCCAGGCCCCGGGCGACGAGGGTGGCGAGGCCCACCACGGCGAGGCCGATCCCTACCGACCGGAGGGCCTCGCGGCGCCAGCCGCGGGCGAGATAGACCGCCAGCGCGTAGAGGCCGAGCGCCAGCGCGGTCAGCACGATGGCGAAATCCCGGAGGAGGTCGACCACGGTCTGCGCGAACTCGATCTGATCGCCGCGGACGATGGTGATCTGGGCCGCGTCTTCCGGCAGGTTCTCCACCACCCTGCCGCCGACGCCGGTGCGCTCGGAGAGCTCGGTGACCAGCGCACCGAGATCGAGCGTCGCGACGTCCCCCTCCTCGCTCACGAACTCGCCGTCGCCCTCGACCACGCTGAGGAGGCGCTCGTGTGCGCGGCGATTGGCCACCTCCCAGAGCTCCTGCACCCGCGGGCGCCCCAACAACTCGACCGCGGCGCGGTTTGCGAGCTCCCGCAAAGCGCCCGCGGCGGGCGCAGCGAGCGCCTGCGCCTGCGGAGGCAGCCTCGCCTCCAACTCGGCGGCGACGTCGACGTTGCTGTAGAGCGAGTCGACGAGGAACCCGGCGATCGCGACGCGGATCTCCTCGTCCTCCAGCAACTCGCTGCTGGTGTCCGTCCAGGTCTCAGTCTCGAGCGCCTGCCGATTGGCCCAGACCGCGAACGTGGCCACGAAGGCCAGCAGAGATGCGACGACGATCAACGCGGCGACTGGTCGTCGCCTTGGTCTCGTCGCTGTGTCGGTCATCCCCGCCCGATCCTCGCACCGGAGTGGGCGCCTGGCAACGGCGCCAGCCTGCGGTAGAGGGTGCGGCCCACCCCCCCGCCGAGGGTGGTGCGCGGGCCCCCGCCGCGGTCCGGGCGCCGCCATACACTCGCCGGCGATGGGGGACAGCACGAGTCCACCCCCGGACCGGCCCGATCGGTCCCGCCGCCCGCCGCCCCGTGGAAGGGCGCCGCTCCCAGCCCGAATGCTCGGCACGGGCGCCCGCGGAGCCCGGCAAGTAGCTCGGGCGGCCGGCCTGGAGGGCGCGGCCGAGGCCCTCGCCGAGGAGGCGATCGTGAGGGCGATCGAGAGCCAGGCGGCCGAGCGGGCGTTGGGACGCGTGCTGCAGGGCCCTGCGGTGGAGGAGGCGGTGGAGCAGGCGCTGCGGAGCCCCGCGATCGAGCGCGCACTGACGCAGGCCATCGACAGCGAGATGATCGATCGCGTCTGGGAGCGGCTGCTCGCCGGCGACGAGGTCCAGAAGATGATCGAGCGAATCGCCGAGGCGCCCGAGGTCCGTGCCGCGGTGGCGGCTCAAGGGGTCGGGCTCCTCGACGATCTCGGACGCGAGGCGGCGAGGACTACCCATCGCCTCGACGGTGCGGTCGAGCGCATCGCGAGGCGGGTCTTCATGCGGCCGCGTCGGGATGGCGAAACCGATCGGGCAGGAGCCGTGAGCCGCTTTCTGGCCCTCGTCTTGGACGGAGCGATTCTCAACGCCGCCTTCTTCGCGGCGTCGAGCATCGTGGCCCTGCTCGCTTCGGCGTTCGTAGATGAAACCTCGGCTCCGGTGATCGCGATCGGCGCCGGTGCCTGGCTGATCGCGGGCGGCCTCTACCTGCTCGCCTTCTGGACCTTGGCCGGACAGACGCCTGGCATGCGCTTCATGCGGATCCGGCTCGACGCGGACGGCGCGATGCCCATCGGATTGCGCCGCGCGACCCGCCGCCTGTTCGGGCTCGCGCTAGCGGCTGTCCCGCTCGGCGCCGGCTTCCTCGGCGTGATCTTCTCCGAGGACCGCCGCGGTTGGCACGACCGCATCGCTGGAACCCGGGTGCTCTACGTGACCACGACGCCGAAGCCGGCGCCGTGGTCCGCACTGGGTCCGGAGCTCGCGCAGCCGCGGGCCTAGAGGATGAGGACGATGAAGACGGCGTAGGCGATGATGCTGACGACCCAGCTGTTGGAGTTGATCCAGTCGCGGAGCGCCGGCATCGCCGCCCTTGCTCGCCGGTGGAAGAGCAGATACCCGAGGAGCGGCAGCGCTGCGATCAGTGCCGTGGCCCCGATGAACGGCAGCGCGTCGAGCACCGAGTTGCCGTTGTGCTCCAGGTTCACACCCACGGTGAGCATCACGACGATGTCGGAGGGCATCAGCAGGATCACGAGCAGCCCGGTTCTGAGTGCCTTCTTGGCGTCCGCCGACATCAGGTTCCCGAGCCATTTCGGCGGCTCGGAGGTCTCTCGGCCTCGATAGGTCTTCAGCGCCGCCAGAGCCAGGAGCCCGACGAGGACGATCTGGACGATCTCTCCGGCCGAGTCCGAGTCCGAGGGGTCTCCCAGCGAGGTGCTGTTGCCCAGCAGTGCGGCCAGGCCTCGCATCACGACGACGCCAAGCGTGGTGGCGATCGCGACCCCGGCGACGAAGGCGGCCGAAGTCCGGAGCGCCCGCTCGGTCGTGACCAGGATGATCGCCGACATGATCTGGGGGCCGACCATCATCGTGATGGCGAGGGGCAGGATCTCGAGGCTCAAGCCGGCTCGCCTTCCGGGACGGGGATCACGCTGTCTAGGCGTCCCGCGCGCAGCGGAAGCCCATGTTGCCGGTCGAGCTGTTGGGGGTGTTGGAGCTGCGAGCGCCGACCCGGTAACGGTTGCAGTAGGACTCGTGGCAGAGGTAGGAGCCTCCGCGGATCACCTTCGACTCACCTGCGGTCGGGCCCTGCGGGTCCTTGGGCTCGTTGGCGGTGCGATGGGCGGTCGAATCAAACCAGTCCCCGCACCACTCCCAGACGTTCCCGCTCGTGTTGCGGAGGCCGAAGCCGTTGGCCGGGAATTCTTCGACGGGGCAGGTGCCGAGGTAGCCGTCGGCGAGGGTGTTCTCGTCAGGGAAGCTCCCCTGCCAGACGTTCATGCGGTGCTCCCCGCCAGGCTCGCGCTCGTCGCCCCAGGGATACCGCTTCTGCTCGAGGCCACCGCGCGCCGCGTGCTCCCACTCGGCCTCGGTCGGCAGGCGCAAGCCCGCCCAGGCGCAGAAGGCCGCGGCGTCCTGCCACGACACGTGCACGACCGGATGTTCGAGCCGACCCTCGATCGAGGATCCGGGGCCCTCCGGCGCCAGCCATGAGGCCTCGTAGACCTGGCGCCACCAGGGTGCCTGCGCGGCCCCGCGCGTGGCGGGGAAGTCGTCGAGAAGTAACCCGCCGAAGACGAATGACCACCCGTAGCGCTCCGCGTCCGTGGCGAAGCCGGTGGCGGAGACGAACTCAGCGAAGCGCCGGTTGGAGACGGCGAAGCGATCGACCCAGAAGGGACCGAGCTCGACCTTGCGCACGGGCCCCTCGCCGTCGGCGGGAAAGCCGTCCGGGTCCTCGCTGCCCATGCGAAAGACGCCGCCCTCGAGTCGCACCATGCTCCTGGTCGCCTCCTGCGCTGGGTGCCCCCGTGCCGGGACCTCGCGCGCTTCGAGCTCAGGGTGAGAATCCGGACGGGAGGGACCGCAGCAGGGACCAGACTCATTAGGCCCCGGCGGCGGCGCCGGGGCGATGCTCGGCTCCCTCACAGTGGCCTGGTCGACGGTCATCCGTTCGAGGCGAGTCTCCGTGATCGGCCGCTTCAGCACAACCGGGCTACCGCGAAGGTTGCGCGCATGCCGGCACTACCGGCGTCCGCATGCGGGCATGATTGCGCCCCCCGCTTCGCGCGGAAACAATCGGCACCGGCATCGCGACCCGCGGTGCTCCCGGAAGCTCAAGCTGAGGAGGCCCCGAATGCCGCTCGCCGCCGACTACCCGTTCCTGGACATCCTCGGGACCATGCTCGTCTTCTTTGGTGCGGTGATCTGGATCGGGCTGCTGTTCACCGTCTTCGGCGACCTCTTCCGGCGCCACGACATCTCCGGCTGGGGGAAGGCGGGCTGGACGCTGTTCGTGATCGTGCTGCCGTTCCTCGGCGTGCTCTTCTACCTCGGCTCCCAGGGCAAGCAGATGGCCGAGCGTCGGGCGATGGAGCAGGCCGCCGCAAAGGCCCAGCTCGACGACTACGTCCGCGGGGTCGCCGGCTCGGGGGGCTCGGGGGATGGAGCCGCCGCCGAGATCGCGAAAGCGAAGCAGCTCTTGGAAAGCGGCGCGATCAGCCAGGCGGAGTACGACGCGATCAAGCAGAAGGCGCTCTCGTAGCGCGGGGCCGCCGAGCGTGAGCGAGTGAACGTGGCCTCCGGGCAACTGTCAGCCCCAGCACTCGGTGACGAGGCGCTGGTCGAGCTGCTCGGCTTGATCGAGGGCGCGGACAGCGTCGAGCTGAAGCTGACAGTGTCCCAGGACGAGCATCGTTCGGCGGCGACGGCTCTGGGGGTGGACCCGCTCGATGCCCAGATCCGTCAGGTCTTCTTCCTCGATACGCCAGATCTGGCGCTCAACCAACGCGGTCTGGTCGTCCGTGCCCGCCGGGTCCAGGACAAGGGAGATGACACGGTGGTCAAGCTGCGCCCGGTGGTTCCGGCGGAGCTATCGCCCGGGCTGCGCGAGTCGCCGAACTTCGGCGTCGAGGTCGACGCGATGCCCGGCGGTTACGTCTGCTCCGGGTCGATGAAGCGTGCGCTCGGGAAGACCGGGGTGAGGGAGGCGATTGCGGGCGAGCGGCCGCTGAGCAAGCTGTTCTCGAAGGAGCAGCGAGGCCTGTTCGCCGAGCACGCCCCCGAAGGAGTCGTCGTCGACGACCTCACCGTGCTGGGGCCGATCTTCGTCCTCAAGCTGAAGTTCTCGCCCGAGGGGTATGGGCGGAAGCTGGTCGCCGAGCTGTGGCTCTACCCCGATTACTCGGCCGTGGTCGAGCTGTCGACGAAGTGCGCCCCTTCGGAGGCGTTCCAGGTGGCCGCCGAAACCAGGGCGTTTCTGACGCGGCGCGGCATCAACCTCGCAGGCGATCAGCAGACGAAGACCCGCAAGGCGCTCGAGTTCTTCTCCGAGCAGCTGAACGGCGGCAATTCCTGACCGAGGAGAACACGAGATGCCAGACGACAACACCCAGCGCAGCGTCCTGCCGGTCCCCGACCGGCCCCACACCGGGCTGATCACGTACGACGCCAAGGACCCCGACACGTCGTTTCCACCGATCGAGCCGCTGCGCCCCCCGGCCGGCGCTCCCAATGTCCTCGTGATCCTGCTCGACGATGCAGGCTTCGGGGCGTCGAGCGCCTTCGGCGGGCCGTGCAACACGCCAACGGCCGAGCGCCTGGCGGCGAGCGGCCTCAAGTACAACCGATTTCACACCACCGCGCTCTGCTCGCCGACGCGCCAGGCGATGCTGACGGGGCGCAACCACCACTCGGTCGGCATGGGCGGAATTACCGAAATCGCCACCTCGGCCCCCGGCTACAGTTCGGTTCGCCCCAACACGGCCGCTCCGCTGGCGGAGACGCTGAAGCTGAACGGATACTCGACTGGCCAGTTCGGCAAGTGCCACGAGGTGCCGGTCTGGGAGACGAGTCCGCTGGGGCCGTTCGACGCCTGGCCGAGCGGCGGTGGCGGCTTCGAGCACTTCTACGGCTTCATCGGGGGCGAGACCAACCAGTACGCGCCGGCGATCTACGACGGCACGACCCCGGTCGAGCCAGACCGAACGCCCGAGGAGGGCTACCACTTCACCGAGGACATGACCGACCGGGCGATCGACTGGATCCGCCAGCAGAAGGCGCTGATGCCGGATAAGCCCTTCTTTGTCTACTACGCCCCCGGAGCGACCCACGCTCCGCATCACGTGCCCGAGGAATGGTCGGCCAAGTACAAGGGCCAATTCGACAAGGGGTGGGACGCGCTTCGGGAGCAGACGTTTGCGCGCCAGAAGGAGCTGGGGGTGGTGCCCGAAGACGCTGAGCTGACCGCCCGCCCCGAGGAGATCCCCGAATGGGACCAGATGCCAGAGGAGCTGAAGCCGGTGCTGGCCCGCCAGATGGAGGTCTACGCCGGCTTCCTCGAGCACACCGACCACCACATCGGCCGCCTGATCGGTGCGCTCGAGGATCTCGAGGTCCTCGACGACACGCTCGTCTACTACATCGTCGGCGACAACGGAGCCTCGGCGGAGGGAACGGTCAACGGCACCTTCAACGAGACCCTCATCTTCAACAACGCGGCGGCGCTGGAGACCGCCGAGGTCATGGCATCGCGGATCGACGAGTTCGGCACCCCGACGGCGAACAACCACTACGCGGTCGGCTGGGCCCACGCCATGGACACGCCATACCAGTGGACCAAGCAGGTCGCCTCGCACTGGGGCGGCACGCGCAATGGCACCATCGTCCATTGGCCCGGCGGCATCGAGGCCAAGGGCGAGGTGCGCTCGCAGTTCTGCCACGTGATCGATATCGCGGCGACTGTCCTCGACGCCGCCGGCATCCCCGAGCCGGTGAGCGTCCACGGCGTCCAGCAGATGCCGCTGCACGGCAGGAGCATGGTCCCAACCTTTGACGACGCCGCGGCCCCCGAGCACCGCGAGACCCAGTACTTCGAGATGTTCGTCAACCGCGGCATCTACCACAAGGGCTGGACCGCGGTGACCCGCCACAGCACCCCCTGGGTGATGGCCGAGACCCCGGCCTACGACGACGACGTCTGGGAGCTCTATGGACCCGACGACTGGTCGCAGAGCAACGACCTCTCGGCGGAGATGCCGGAAAAGCTGCGCGAGCTACAGCGTCTGTTCCTGATCGAGGCCGCGAGGTACAACGTGCTGCCGCTCGACGACCGGCGGGTGGAGCGCTTCAACGCCGACCTCGCCGGGCGCCCGCAGCTGGTCCGCGGCAAGTCGCAGATCCTCTTCGGCGGCATGGGGCGGCTCTCGGAAAACTCGGTCATCGTGGTGAAGAACAAGTCGCACGCGGTCACCGCCGAGGTCGAGGTGCCCGAGGACGGCGCCCGCGGCGTCATCGTTGCGCAGGGCGGTTCCTTCGCCGGCTGGAGCCTCTACGTCAACGAAGGCCGCCTTACCTACTGCCACAACCTGTTCGGCCTGCAGCGGTTCAAGGTAGCGGCCACCGACCAGCTCTCCCCCGGCGAGCACCAGGTGCGGATGGAGTTCGCCTACGACGGCGGCGGTCTCGGCAAGGGTGGCGACGTGGTCCTCTACATAGACGGCGAGAAGGTCGGCGAGGGTCGGGTCGAGGCGTCCGTGCCGCTGATCTACTCAGCGGACGAGACGATGGACCTCGGATCCGACAGCGCGACGCCGGTCAGCGACGACTACGGGCCGAAGGAGAGCGAGTTCACGGGTCGGGTCCGCTGGGTCCAGATCGACGTCGACGAGGCGGCCGAGGACCTCGACCACCTGATCTCGGCCGAGGAACGCCTGCGGATCGCGATGGCGCGGCAGTAGCCGCCCAGGAGGACGGAGCCATCGCCGAAGCGGCTCTCTGGGGATTCGCTGCCGGCTCGTCCTTGCTCGTCGGGGCGGTCATCGCCCTCGTCCTCGAGCCCGGCCGGCGCCTTGTGGGCCTGCTGATGGCCTTCGGCGCCGGTGTCCTCATCAGCGCCGTCGCCTACGACCTGGTCGACGAGGCCTTCAACGTCGCCGACGGCAGCGGTGCGGTGGCCGCCGGCCTCGCGGCCGGGGCGCTCGCTTTCTACCTCGGCGACGCTGCGATCGCCCGACGCGGGGGCGGCGACCGCAAGGACTCGGAGGCGGAGCACCCCGCCGAGGCGCAGCAGGCGATCGTGCTGGGCACGGTGCTGGACGGCGTCCCCGAGGGGATCGTGATCGGCCTCAGCCTGATCGGCGGCGGCGAGGTCAGCGTGGCGGTGATCGCGGCGGTCTTCATGTCGAACCTCCCGGAGTCGATAGCCGCCACCAGGGGCCTCGCTCGGTCGGGATTCTCGTCGCAGCGGCTCTACCGCATGTGGGGCACGATCACCGCCATCACCGCGGTCGCGGCGATGGCCGGCTACGGGGTCTTCGACGGCGCTTCGGACTCGCTCGTCGCCTTCGTCCAGGCGTTCGCCGGCGGGGCGCTGCTGACGATGCTGTCGGGGACGATGCTCCCGGAGGCGGTCAGGGGTGCCGGGCGGGAGGTCGGCCTGGCAACGGTGCTCGGGTTCGGCCTCGCCTTCGCCCTCGTCCAGATCGGATAGCCGGCAAGGGCGTCCCGCTCGCTACCTCGTCGCCGCGTTCGCGGACGCCGTCTCGGTCACCTTCCTGGAGCGGGCTTCGACGACGTCTGATCGAGCAGCCCCGACCAGAAGCGGATGTACTCCTGCTGGTGGCCGATGCCGGACTCCAGTGTCAACCGCACCCCCTCGGGCAGGCCGGGCTGGTCGCAGACCTCCTCGTACGCGGCGAGGCGCCGCCGGTGGCGCTCGAGCTGGGCCTCGGCGAGTGGAGCGCGATCGGCCCCGCAGAACA
>Ga0299907_10001350_pt1 | contig 13935 bp, 12 predicted proteins | sample RVTome_16_FD_198680 | JGI IMG/M metagenome (GOLD analysis project Ga0299907, IMG submission 198680) | Soil microbial communities from uranium-contaminated site in the Upper Colorado River Basin, Wyoming, United States - RVT152D67 (version 2) ... | reverse complement strand
TTGGCCGGCGTCTTGGCCGGTACCGCCCGGACGGCCTTGGTTCGGGCCTTGGCCGGCGGCTCTTTGGCCCGCGCCTCTTTGGTCGGGGCCTTCTTCGCCGGCGCCTTCTTGGCCGGCGCCTTCTGGACCGGCGGGGTCTTGGCCGCCTTGGCCGGAGCCTTTTTCGCCGTGGCCCGGGCCGGAGCCGTGGCTTTGGCGGGCGCCGCCTTGGCCGGTGGTTTCCTCGCCGGTGCCTTGGCCGCCTTGGCCGGCGCTTTCTCCGCCTTGACCTGGGACTTTGTTGTTCGGACGGGGGACTTGGCCGCCTTGGCGGCGCCCTTGGCCGGAGCCCCGGTCTTGGTGGCCGCCGGCTTGGAGGCCTTGGCCTTGGCCGCGACCTTCCCGGCCGCCGACTTGAGCGCCTTGGCCGCCTTGACCACCGGGGCCGCCTTGGCGTTGAGCGCCTTGGCCTTCCCGGTCACCGGCTCCTTGAGGGACTCGCTGGTCCCCGCTCTCGCCATGGAGGTCCTTTGTGTCGCCGGGCGCTGTCGCCCGCTCACGGTCAGCGACCGAGCAACAGGCACGTAATTTTACCTATGAGTCAACCTTTTCCCGGCGCACCCCCTCCGGGGGCGCTCAGAGAGCCTGGCGCTTCGCCGCGGGGCCCCCGTCAGGCGTCTTGGCGTCCTCCAACGCCACCCGCAGGCGCTTGTCCATCTCGGCGCCGTCCACACCCCGGAGCCGGAAGCGCTTCGACCGTGACGTGGCGCCGCTGGTCAGCTCGACATCGGAGGGGGCCACACCGAGCGCCTCGGCCAGCAGGGCCTGGGTCGCCTCGTTGGCCCGCCCCTCCACCGGGGGAGCCGCGACCCGCACTTTGAGGGCATCGCCGTGGCGGCCCACCACCGCCGAGCGTCCCGCTCCGGGCTGGACGTGGACGTGGAGGACCACGCCCTCGTCGCTCTCGTCGTAAAGGTCAGAGAAGTCGGCCACGCCGGTACTCTACGCCGATGCCTTTTCCCCCCGTCGAAGGCAATGTGGACTTCGTCGCCCTCGAGGAGCGCGTCCTCGAGCGGTGGCGGACGCTCAGGCTCTTCGACGAGAGTCTGCGCCGGCGGGAAGGGGCGCCCGAGTGGGTCTTCTACGAGGGTCCCCCCACCGCCAACGGCCGTCCCGGCCTGCACCATGTGTGGGCCCGGTCGTTCAAGGACCTCTTTCCCCGCTTCCACACCATGCGGGGCCGCTACGTGGCCCGCAAGGGCGGCTGGGACTGCCACGGCCTGCCCGTGGAGGTGGAGGTGGAGAAGGAGCTGGGGCTGTCGGGCAAGACCCAGATCCGGGACTACGGGATCGAGGCCTTCAACGCCCGGTGCCGGGATTCCGTCCACCGCTACGTGGAGGAATGGACCGCCCTCACCGAGCGCATCGGTATGTGGCTGGACACCGACGACGCCTATTGGACCCTCTCCAACGAGTTCGTCGAGAGCGTGTGGTGGCTGTTCCGCCAGATGTGGGACACGGAGCTCATCTACGAGGGGTTCAAGGTCGTCCCCTACTGCGGCCGCTGCGGCACCGCCGTGTCCTCCCACGAGGTGGCCCAGGGCTACGAGGACGTCACCGAGGAGTCGGTCTACGTCCGCTTCCCCGTCAGGGACGCCGAGTTCGATCTCCTGGTCTGGACGACCACCCCGTGGACGCTCATCTCCAACGTGGCCGCCGCCGTCGGAGGGGACGTCGACTACCTGCGCCTGAAGGCTCCGGGAGGCGGGCGGGACCTGGTGATGGCCCGCGCCCGGGTCGAGGCCGTGCTGGGCGAGGAGGCCGAGGTGGTGGGCCCGGTGGCCCCGGCCGACCTGGTCGGCCTGCACTACCAGCGGCCCTTCGAGTTCCTGCCCGTGGCTCCGGCCGACGGCCGGGTGGTGGCCGCCGACTTCGTCACCACCGACGACGGCTCGGGGATCGTGCATCTCGCCCCCGCCTTCGGTGAGGTCGACCGGGAGGTGGGCGATGCCGAGGGGCTGACCACCCTCAATCCGGTGGACACCGCGGCCCGCTTCGAGCCGGTCATCACGCCCTACGCCGGCCTGTTCGTGAAGGACGCCGATGCGCAGATCATCGAGGATCTGCGGACGGCCGGGCGCCTCCTCAAGACGGAGCGCTACACCCACTCCTACCCGCATTGCTGGCGCTGCGGCACGCCGCTCATCTATTACGCCAAGACGTCGTGGTTCGCCCGCACCCAGGCCCGGAAGGCCGACCTCGTGGCTCAGAACGAGGCCATCAACTGGCATCCGGGCCACATCAAGCACGGCCGCTTCGGCGACTGGCTGGAGAACAACGTCGACTGGGCCCTGTCCCGCGACCGCTACTGGGGCACGCCGCTGCCTGTGTGGCGCTGTACGGGAGAGGTTCACCACGACACCTGCATCGGCTCGGTGGCGGAGCTGGCCGAGCGGGCCGGGCGGGAGCTGGCCGACCTCGATCTGCACCGGCCCTTCGTCGACGCCGTCACCTTCGCCTGCCCGGTCGACGGCTGCGGAGCGGAGGCCCGCCGGGTCGATCCCGTCCTCGACGCCTGGTTCGACTCCGGCTCGATGCCCTCGGCCCAGTTCCACTACCCCTTCGCGGGCGAAGAGCCCTTCCGCACCCGCTTCCCGGCCGACTTCATCTGCGAGGCCATCGACCAGACCCGGGGCTGGTTCTACTCCCTGCTGGCCGTCAACACGCTGGTCTTCGGGTCGACCCCCTACAACAACGTGGTGTGCCTGGCCCACGTGGTGGACGTCGACGGTCAGAAGATGTCGAAGTCGCGGGGCAACGTCCTCGACCCCTGGGAGATCCTGCGCTCCAAGGGCGCCGACGCCCTGCGCTGGTACTTCTTCTCCGCCGGGAGCCCCTGGACCAACCGCCGGGTCTACGAGGCCGGCATCGACGAGTCGATCCGCAAGTTCCTGCTCACCTTGTGGAACACGCTGTCGTTCTTCGTCACCTACGCCAACCTGCCGGCCTCTCCGGGGGACACCCCCGGACCCCCGGTTGGGTGGTCCGCGCCGCCGGCGGGGACCGGCCCGGCGTCCTCGAAGCACGTGCTCGACCGCTGGATCCGCTCCCGGCTGGCCGCCACCACCCAGGCCATGACCGACGCCCTGGAGGGCTACGACACGCTGGGCGCGGCCGGGTCGCTGGAGGGCTTCGTCGACGACCTGTCCAACTGGTACGTGCGCCGCTCCCGGCCCCGGTTCTGGAAGGCCAAGGACGAAGCCGCCTTCGCCACCCTGCACCACTGCCTGCTCACGGTCTCTCGCCTGCTCGCCCCCTTCTGCCCCTTCCTGGCCGATGAGCTCCACCGCGTGCTCGCCGGTCCCGGAGCCGAGAGCTCGGTGCACCTGGAGGACTGGCCGGAGGTCGATGCCGGCGCGCTCGACCCCCGGCTGGAGGCGGAGATGACGGTGGCCCGGCGCCTGGTGGCGCTGGGCCGGGCCGCCCGGGGTGATGCCCGCCTCAAGGTCCGCCAGCCCCTGCGCCGGGCCCTGGTCCTGGTCCCCCGCAACGAGGCCACCTCCGCCGACGTGGCCGCCCAGGTGGCGGAGGAGCTCAACGTCAAGGCCCTCGAGGTGGTGTCGAGCCTGGAAGGGCTCATCACCTACTCGGTGGTGCCCAACTTCCGGGCCCTGGGCCCGCGCCTGGGACCCCGGTTGCCGGGGCTGAAAGCCGCCCTCACCGAGGCCGACGGCGCCACCGTCCGGCAGGCGCTGGAGGAGACCGGCAAGTTCGCGGTGCAAGTGGACGGCGAGATGATCGAGCTCGGGCCCGACGACGTCGAGGTCCGGGCCACCGAGCACGAGGAGCTGGCCCTGGCCCAGGACGGGCCCTATGCCGTGGCCCTGGACCTGGCCCTGGACGAGGACCTGCGCCTGGAGGGGCTGGCCCGGGAGCTGGCCCGCGCCCTCAACGACCACCGCAAGGCCGTCGGCCTGGCCATCGCCGACCGCATCACCGTGGTCCTCTCCGCCACCGGCCCCGTAGCCCAGGCCGCCCAACGCCACGCCGACTGGATCTCCAACGAGGTCCTGGCCACCACCTGGCAGGTCAAAGAGGCAGACGACCTATCCGGCGCCACCCTCGACGTCGAAGGCTCCCCCATCAACATCACCATGGAACGCGCCTGACCGAGGCAGCAACCGGGCCTACTTGTACCGCCTCAGCACGCTCTCGATGCGCGAAAGCACCCCCGCCCGCGCCTTGTGCCGCTTCTCGTAAGCCCGCACCGACTTGAGCTCATCGACCGACAGCCCCGGGATCTGCGCCGTGATCTGAGCCACGGTGAGGCTGTCGTAGTTCTCGATGGGAAGCGACTGCGCCGCCTTCGACGGCGCCTTGGGCCGTGAGGCGGCCTTGGCCGGGCGGGGCGCGGCCACGCCGGCGGGGCCTTCCCGGGCCAGCAGCATGTCGATCCGGGACAGCACGCTGGTACGGGACTTCGTCGCCGCTTCCTCCTCCCGGACCATCTTGAGGTCCTCGGCGTCGAGGTTGGACAGCAGCGGGAGGATGTCGTTGGCCCGGAGCTCGTCGTAGCGGTCGATGGGGAAGTCCCGCATGACCTCGATCTCGTCGTAGCGGTCCGGGCCGGCGTCGTAGCCGGCATCCCGGCCCGCCTCCATGGGAAAGTCCGACGCCGACCAGTCGGACCCGCCGCCGGCCCACTCGGGCTGCGGCTCGGCCCAGGCCTCGCCGGCTGCCTCTTCTTCCTCTTCTTCCTCCTCTGCCTCGTACTCGTCCTCGGCGGGTCCCCACTCCCCCGTCTCCGCCTCCAGGAGGGCGTCGACCCGGGCCAGAACCCAGGGATGGGCGCGGCCCGACGCTTCGCGCTGGCGCACCATCTCCAGCTCCGACGGTTCGAGATCGCCCAGGAGGGGCAGGACCTCGACCACCTCGAGCCGGTCGTAGTCGGGAATGGGGAACGCCCGTCCCGCGAACCGGCCCGGCGTGGGGCTCCGGCCGGCGGCCAGCGGGGCCGGGCTGACCTCGGGGGTGACCTGAGGAGCGGCCTCCGTGTCGTCCGTCATCGGGTCGGCCGCCACCGTGTCCAGGCGGGGAGCGACGGCCTCGGCCTCGCCCAGGGCCCGGGGCCGGCTCTTGAGCACGGCGATCACCAGCACCAGGCCGGCCAGGGCCGAACAGCCGATGGACACGAAGATGAGCGGGAGATCCTTGGTGAGGAAAAGACCCGACAGCAGGAAGATCGTGGCCACGATCACCAACAGGAAGCTCACCAGGAGCACGGGCCCACCGTCCTAGAAGACGCCGTCGACGCTGCGGAATCGTAGTGGGGCCGACGTCCGCACGCCGTCAGGGACGGCGGCGGGCAGCGGACCCGGGACGCGCGTTATCGGCGAGCTCGTCGTCGATGACCACCAGGGCCTCGGTGGGCGGGCCCCCCTCGGCCTCGGCTCCGCCGCCCTTGCCGTTGCCGTTCCCGTTCCCGTGGCCGTTCCCGTGGCCATGGCCGGCCCGGGCGGCGTCGGCGGCCGGTGTCGGCGCGCTCTCCGGTACGGCGGCCTCGGGGACCGGCTCGGCGTCGGCCAGGTCGATCTCGTGGAGGTCCGGCCGGTTCGGTGCCGGCAGCTCGGCCCGGCGCTCCAGCTCCTCCAGCTCCCGCTCCAGCACGGCCCGCAGCCGGCCCCGGTAGTCGGCCTGCACCCGCTCCAGGGCGTCGATGTCGACGGTCAGCATGTCGCGCCGGGACGAGAGCTCGGCCACGATGGCCTCGTACTTGGCGCGCTGCGCCTCGCCCGTGACCCGGGCCTGCTCCTCGGCCTCGGTGGTCATGGCCAGGGCGCGGTCCTCCGCCTCCTCGACCAGCTGGCGGGCCTTCTCGTGGGCGCTGGTGACGGTCTCGTCGGCGGTGCGCTGGGCCAGGAGCAGCGTCTGACGGAGCACGCTCTCCATCTCCCGGCCGTTGGCCGCCTCCTGCTCCACCTGGCCGATGCGCTCCTGCAGCAGCCGGGTGCGCTCGTGCATCCGCTCGAGCGTCACCGCCGCCCGCTCCAGCAGCTCCTCGACTTCGTCGGGCCGGTAACCGCGGAAAGCCTCCCGCAGCTCGGCGTTGCGGAGATCGTGCGGGGTCACGTCCATGATCGCGATCCTAGCGACGGAGGGTCAGAAGATGGTGGACCCTCCGTGGCGGTGCCGTCGGATCGCCGGGTCAGGGCGGTCAGAACAGACCGACACGCCCGCACCCCATCACACCCTGCAGGATCTGGATGCCGATGAACGCCACCAGGGGCGACAGGTCGAACATGCCCAGGGGCGGGATCACCCGGCGCAGCGGTCCCAGGATGGGCTCCGTCAGCTCGAAGAGGATCGAGGCGATGGAGGCCATGGCGGTGCCGGGCCGCACCGGGAACCACGACAGGATGAGCCGTCCGATGAGGACCAGGAAGTAGATCTGGAGCAGCGCGCAGAGGATGCTCTTCAAAATGGCTCCCTGTCAGGCGCGGTACAGGCCCCGGGCCTGGAGGCGTTCCTTCTCCTCCTGGGAGACCTCGACATTGGATGGGGTGAGCAGGAAGACCTGGTCCGCCACGCGGGACATCGAGCCCCCCAGCGCGTAGGCCAGGCCGGAGGAGAAATCGATCAACCGGCGCTGCAGGTCGCGCTCGAGGCCCTGGAGGTTGAGGATGACGGGTTGGTTGGCCTTCAACCGGTCGCCCACCTCCTGGGCGTCGTTGAACCCCCGGGGCTCGACCACATGCACCCGGGCCGCCGTCTGCGACGAGGGCATGGTGCGCACCACGCTCGGGCGCGCCGGACCCGGGTTGTCCTCCCGGGGCAGCGGCCGGACGTTGGGGGTGGTTTCCACGGCTCGTCCGGCCGATGCCGGCTCGTCCTCGCCCTCGGGCTCGTCGACGAGGCCCAGGTAGACCATTGCCCGTCGCCACATCGAAGCCATCGACCCTGCCTCCTCCGAGGTACCGGTGCCTATCGTTGCACGCCCGGCGGCGCCGGACGTGGACCGAACAGGGCCCGCCCGAGGCGGACCATGGTGGCGCCCTCCTCCACGGCCACCTCGAAATCGTCGCTCATGCCCATGGACAGCTCGTCCAGGTCGAGGCGTCCGGCCAGCTCCCGCAGGGAGGCGAACGCCGGACGGGGATCGTGGCCGGCGGCGGGCACGGTCATGAGTCCCTCGACCGCCAGCCCCCGGGCCCGCAGTGCGTCCACCAGGGCGGCGGCGCCGGCGGGACTGCATCCGCCCTTCTGCGGCTCCTGCGAGGTGTTCACCTCCACCAGCACCCGGCCGTGGGGCTGGCGGCGGGCGATGACCTCTCCCGCCTCGAGGCGATCCACCGAGTGCCACAGGGTCACGTGAGGGGCGAGACCCGGCACCTTGTTGCGCTGGAGGCGGCCCACGAAATGCCACGCCGGGGCGTAGGGCGCGAGGTCCGGGGCCTTGGCCAGGAGCTCCTGGGCCCGGCTCTCCCCGAGGTCCTCGACGCCGGCCGTCAGGACCTCCTCGATCCGGTCCACGTCGACGCCCTTGGTCACCGCCACCAGACGCACGCTCCCCTCGGGGCGGCCGGCCCGCCGGGAGGCCAGCGCCAGCCGGCGACGCACGTCGGCCACCGCCTCGGCCCCGGCGGGCACCGTCACCGCCGGCCCGGGGACGCGGCCACCAGCATGGCCTGCAGGCCGGTGCGGCCGTCGCGGCGATGGGAGAAATGGCGGGCCGAGCACGACGTGCACACACCGAGCTCGATGATCTCGGCCACTCCCGCCCGGGACAAGGCGATCCGCGCTGCCGCGGGCACGTCGAGGGCCGGGGCGCCGGTGGCCGTCGTGCTCGCCACCGTCCCGCCCAGGCGCCCGGCGACCAGCTCCAGATCCCCCGGCGAGAACTCGTAGCAGCACGGGTGGATGCACGGTCCGACGACCGCGGTCGGCGCCTCCCCGGCCCGCTCGGCCACCTCGACCACGGCCGCCTCCACCACACCGGCGGCCAACCCGCGCCAGCCGGCATGGACGGCACCCACCACCCCGGGGCCGACCAGAGCCACCGGGGCGCAGTCGGCGGTGAGGATGGCGAGCACGGCATCGGGGTCGGTGCTGACAGAGGCGTCGGCTGTGATTCTGGCGGCTTCGCCGCCCCGCCCGGGGCCCCCACCCCGGGCTCCTCCGGAGCATGGGGCCCCTGCCCCATGCCCGGCCGTTTCGACGTAGACGTGGGCCCCGTGAACCTGGTGGAGGCAGGTCCACACCGCCGGGTCCGCGGCCCGTCCCCCCAGGCCGGCGCCGATGCGCCGCCGGTTCTCGGCCACCGCGGCGGGGTCGTCGCCCCGGCTGTAGCCGGCGTTGGCCGAATCAAACGGCGGGGCCGAGACCCCCCCAGTGCGGTCACTGAAGAGGATCTCGGCCCCGGGAAGAGCCAGGTGGGCCCAGTCCGGCACTGCCGGTGCCGCGCCGGGTCTCAGGAACGCGGGTTGAGGAACGACGGTACGTCGAACTCGTCGTCGACCTCGACCAGATCGTCGTCGGGTAGCTCGATCTCGTCGAGGGCGCCGGTGCTCTCGTCGGAGTAGCGCAGGTCGACCACCCGGCGCTCGGCCGCCCGGGTGCGCTCGCCGTCGAAACGGTCGAACCCGGCGGCGATCACCGTGACCCGCACCTCGTCCCCGAGGGCGTCGTCGATGACGGTCCCGAAGATGATGTTGGCGTCGGGGTGGGCGGCCTGGGCGATGAGCTCGCAGGCCTCGTTGACCTCCGACAGCGCCAGGTCGGACGGACCGGAGATGGACAGGAGAATGCCCCGTGCCCCCTCGATGCCCGCCTCCAGCAACGGAGAGGACACCGCCGCCCGGGCGGCGTTGACGCCGCGGCTTTCGCCCGCCGCCAGTCCGATTCCCATGAGCGCCGAGCCGGCGTTGGTCATGATCATCTTCACGTCGGCGAAGTCGGTGTTGATGAGGCCCGGCGTGGTGATGAGATCGGTGATGCCCTGCACGCCCTGAAGGAGCACCTCGTCCGCCGCCTTGAAGGCGTGGACCAGTGCCGTCTTCTCGTCGATCACCTGGAGCAGGCGGTCGTTGGGAATGATGATCAGGGTGTCGACCTTCTCCTTCAGCTTGCGGATGCCCTCCTCCGCCTGCATGGAACGCTTCCGGCCTTCGAAGGAGAAGGGCCGGGTCACGACCCCCACGGTGAGGGCGCCGAGCTGCTTGGCGACCTCGGCCACCACCGGCGCGCCGCCGGTGCCCGTCCCGCCACCCTTGCCGGCGGTGATGAACACCATGTCGGAGCCCTTCAGGACCTCTTCGATCTCGTCGCGGTGCTCTTCGGCCGCGGCCCGACCCACCTCGGGGTCCGAGCCGGCGCCGAGGCCCCGGGTGAGCTGACGCCCGATATCCAGCTTGACGTCGGCGTCGCTCATGAGCAGCGCCTGGGCGTCGGTGTTGATGCCGATGAACTCGACGCCCTTCAAGCCGGCGTCGACCATCCGGTTCACTGCGTTGCAGCCTCCGCCGCCGATGCCGACGACCTTGATCACGGCCAGATAGTTCTGAGGAGCGCCCACCATCGCCAACCTTCCCTCCCTCGAGGCTTCCGCCGAAGTTCTCTCCGTCCCCGCCCCAGCCATTCAAGCTCTGGTTGAGCTTTAGGGATAGAGGTTGAAACCTCCGGTTCCCCTTCAGACTGTATAGGTGGTTCGGAAAGGGCGCAATTGCCGCGAAAAAGGGCTGATCAGACTAGTCGCGCGGTCCGGGCGTGATCGGGGTTGAGGGTTGAGCGCCCGCCGGGGGACCGGCCGGCACCACCACGGGGACGCTGGGAACGCGCACGTCGAGGGCCAGCACCGGGCGGTCGCCGAGATGGTCGAGCAGGGCTCCGAGGGCCGCCACCTTCGCCTCGAGGTCGTCGGCGGGCCCGAAGCGGACGTCCCGGCCCGCCACCTGCAGGGTGACCGACTCGCCCTCCACCGTGGCCGTCGACACCTGGCGGCGCAACGGTTCGCTCAGGGTCAGGTAGGCGGCCAGGGCGGGCCGGGACGGGCGCAGCCACTGCCCGGGCGGGGGGATCTCACCCGCGCCGGTGACCTCGAGCAGGTCGGCGGGACGGTCAGGACGGTCGGCCAGGACCCGGCCGGTCTCGTCGAGCAGGGCGAAGCCCCCCGCCGGCCGGGTGGCGAAGGCCGCCGGCATGCGTTCGGTGAGGCGGATGCGCACCCGGTTGGGGAAGACGCGCTCCACCCGGGCCGAGCGCACGAAGGGCAGCGCCTCGATCCGCTGCGCCGCGCCGGTCGTGTCCACCTCCGCCAGCGGCACCCGCTGGAGCGGACCGGCCGCCTCCCTCGCCTCGGCGGGCGAGACCAGGAAGGTACCGGCGACGTCGATGTGGTCGACGTCGAACAGCGCGGAGCGGGACCCGGACCACACCAGGGCGCCCACCGTGGCCACGGCCAGGAGGGTGGTGAAGGCCCGCCCGACCCGGGACCGCGGCAGCCAGCTCGGATCCGGCCGCGGCAGCCGAACGGCCCGCATCCGGGTGAGCGCCCGGCGGGCGACGACGACGGGGTTCACGCCGCCTCCTCGCCGGCCCAGGCCGGAGGTGCGCCGGGGCGGGCGCCGGGCTGGCCGGCGAAGCCGACCCGGCGCAGCTCGGGCACCAGGCGCACGCCCGTCTCCGCCTCCACGCGCCGGGTCACCTCGGCCACGAGGGCGACCACGTCGGCGGCCCGGGCCCCCGGCTCGGCCTGAAAGAAGTTGGCGTGGCGTTCGGACACCCGGACCCCGCCCACGGCCAGGCCTTTCAGCCCGCAGGCGTCGATGAGACGGCCGGCGGAGTCCCCCGGGGGGTTGGTGAACACCGACCCCGCGTTCGAGCCCCCCGGCTGGTTGGCCCGGCGCCAGCGCACCACGTCGTCGATCCGGGCCTCGCAGGCGGCGGGGTCATCGGGAGCGGCGTCGAACTCGGCGGCCACCACCACCTGGGAGGGGCGCACGTTCGAGCGGCGGTAGCCCAGACCGAGGTCGCCCGAGGCGCGCTCCTCGAGCTGCCCGTCGCCCGCCAGGTCGGCCAGCCAGGCCCGCCGGAGCACCTCGACGGTCTCGCGTCCGTGGCCGCCGGCGTTCATGCGCACCGCACCCCCCACCGAGCCGGGGATGCCCACGAAGAACTCGAGCCCGGCCAGCCCGGCGCCGGCACTGCGCCGGGCCAGGACGGGAAGAGCCAGCCCCCCGCCCGCCCGCACGGTCGTGCCCTCGACCCGGAAGGCGGCCAGCTCGCCGTCGAGCAGCACGGCCACGCCGGCGAAGCCCTCGTCGGCCACCACGAGGTTCGAGCCCCGGCCGACCACCAGGACGGGCACGCCGGCGGGCAGCGCCCGGGCCAGGATGGCGAGGTCCTCGGCCGTGCCCGCCCGCACCAGCACGGCGGCGGGACCGCCGAGGCGGTAGGTGGTGAGCTCGGAGAAGGGCACCTCCCGGCGCACCTGCCCGGGAAAGACCCTCTCCAGGTGCCGGGCCAGCTCATCGAGGCCGGCGTCCACTGTGCTCATGGGGCTTGGCTCATGGGGCTTGGCTCATGGGGCTTGGCTCAAGGCTCTGCGCCACGCCTGCGCCGGCCTCCTCGGCGGTCCTTCGCCACTCGTCGGGCAGGGAGGTGACGTCGCCCGCCCCCAGCGTCACCACCAGATCGCCGGGCCGGGTGAGCCGGGGCAGGCACTCGAGCAGGTCGGCCCGCCGGGGCAGGTAGAGCACCCGGGCCGTGGGCCGGGCCTCGCACACCGCCTGGAGCACGAGCCGACCGGACACGCCGGGCTGGGGCGGCTCGCCGGCGGCGTAGACGTCGGTCAGGACCACCAGGTCGGCGTCGTCGAAGGCGTCGCCGAAGTCGCGCCACAGACGGGCGGTGCGGCTGTAGCGATGGGGCTGGAACACGGCCACCACCCGGGACCAGCCGCCCTCCCGGGCCGCGGCCAGGGTGGCCCGGACCTCCCCGGGCAGGTGGGCGTAGTCGTCCACCAGGCTGACCCCGTCCACCTCGCCGTGGAACTGGAATCGCCGGGCCACCCCGGCGAAGCGGCCCAGGGCCGCCCGCACCGCCTCGAAGGGCACCCCGATCTCGACGGACACCGCCGCGGCCGCGGCGGCGTTGCGGGCGTTGTGGATCCCGGGCGCGGGCAGGGCCAGCTCCCCCAGCTCCGTACCGGCCCGGGACAACGTGAAGCGGCTCCCGGAGCGTTCGCCGGTGTAGCCGGTGATGCGATAGTCGGCGGTCTCGGCCGTGCCGTAGGTGAGCGTCCCGCCCACCTCGGCGGCCAGGCGGGCGGCCACGGGGTCGTCGGCGCAGACGACCCGGGGGCCGGGGGCGGCGCTCAGGTACCGGGCGCAGGCCGCCTCCAGGGCGGCGAAGTCGCCGTAGTGGTCGAGATGGTCGGGCTCCACGTTGGTCAGGACCACCGCCTCGGGCGCGATCTCGATGAAGGTGCCGTCGCTCTCGTCGGCCTCCACCACCAGCCACTCGCCCTCGTCGTAGGCGGCGTTGCTGCCCACCTCGTTGGGTTCGCCCCCGATGAGGAACGACGGCTGCCACCCCGCGGCTCGGAGCGCCAGCGTGGTCATGGTGGAGGTGGTGGTCTTCCCGTGGGTTCCCGAGATGGCCACCGTGCGCCGCATGGCGACGATGCTGGCCAGCGCCTCGGCCCGGCGCAGGACGGGGACACCGCGTTCCCGGGCCGTCACCACCTCGGGATTGGAGGCGGGGATGGCGGTGGAGACGACGACGGCATCGAGCTCGGCCGGGAGCCGGCCGGCGTCGTGGGGGACGTGAACCTCGACGCCGAGGAGGCGCAGGCGCTCCAGACCCCGCCAGGCCTTGAGGTCGGAACCGGAGACGGTATGGCCCAGGCGGGTGAGGATGGCGGCGATGCCGCTCATGGCCATGCCGCCGATGCCCACGATGTGGATGCGCCGGGGCTGGGAGAGATCGAGGCTCATTGGACCTGCGCCAGCAGGGCCTGGCGGCTGGGGCAGGGGCCCCCAGCCGCACCGCGATGAGCCGCCAGGCGAAGAGCCATGATCACAGTGCTGCTTCTTCCACCAGGTCGGCCAGGCGATCGGCGGCGTCGGGGTGGCCCACCCCCGTCGCCGCCATGCCCATGGCCCGGAGGCGGGCGGGATCGGTGAGCAGTGGGCTGACCTCGGCGTCCAGACGGGCACCGTCGCATTCGGCGTCGGGGACGAGCACTCCGGCGCCGGCCTCCACCAGCGCCAGGGCGTTGTGGGTCTGGTGGTCGCCGGGGGCCCCGGGCAGGGGCACCAGCACCGAGGGCACGCCGGCCACGGCCAGTTCGGCCACGGTGGTGGCGCCCGCCCGGCACACCATGAGCGTGGCCCTGGTGTAGAGGCGGGGCATGTCGTCCTCGTAGCCGACCAGGCGGTAGTCGAGCCGGTCACCGGGCCGGCGCAGGGCGTCCAGGGCGGAGGCGGTCTCGTCGTGACCGGCGGCGCCGCACACATGGTGGACGGCGACGTCGTCCCGGGACCGCCACCGGTCGTAGAGGCCGAGGGCGGCCTGGTTGAGGCGCCGGGCTCCGAGGCTCCCGCCGAAGATCACCACCAGCGGCGGGTCGGAGGCGGGGTCCCGCACGACGCCGGCCACCGCCGCCCGCACCGGATTGCCCGTCACCACCGCTCCCGCCAACGGGGTGCCGGGTAGGGACACCGCGGCCCGGGCCCCGAGCCGGACGGCGATGCGGTTGGCCAGGCCGGGGGCGGCATTCGCCTCGTGGACGACGACGGGGATGCGCAGCGCCCGGGCGGCCAGGATGGTGGGCAGGGAGGCGTATCCGCCTACTCCCACCACCACCTTCGGCTGCCGGCGGCGCACCACCCGGGTGGCCCGGGCCACGGCGAGAGCGGTCTGGCCGGCCACGGAGACGTTCTCGGCCGTGAGGCGTCG
>Ga0299907_10001349_pt1 | contig 13938 bp, 14 predicted proteins | sample RVTome_16_FD_198680 | JGI IMG/M metagenome (GOLD analysis project Ga0299907, IMG submission 198680) | Soil microbial communities from uranium-contaminated site in the Upper Colorado River Basin, Wyoming, United States - RVT152D67 (version 2) ... | reverse complement strand
AAGGCGGCCGAATACACGACTGAACGCGTCCGCCGCGTGGCCACGGCGGCAGCGCTCGGCGCGCGCCAGCGGCGCATCCCCCGAATCGCGTGGCTTCATCGTGGCACCGTGAACGCCGCAGATGCAGTCAGCGCCGCGGCGGAGGGGCTCGTGCTCGCGGCGTTCAGCGCTGACACCTACAAGAGCGGCGAGCGCAATGGTCCGCCGGCGGAGCAGCTGGCGATTGTCGTCAGCAACGGATCGGACATGACCGTACTGCAGGCAGCCGTCGAGCGCGGCCGCATCCTGGGCGAATGCGCGAATCTCTCACGCGAGATGTGCAACGAGCCGTCGAACGTCCTGACGCCAACGGTCTTTGCCGATCGCGCCGCGACAATCGGACGCGACGTGGGATTGTCGGTCGAGATCCTCGACGAAAAGGCCATCGCGCGGCTCGGGATGGGACTGCTTCTCGGGGTTGCCCGCGGCAGCGTCGAACCGCCACGCGTCATCGTGCTCCGGCATGAGCCGAACGGGGCACCGGGCTCGCCGGTGCTCGGCCTCGTCGGCAAAGGCGTCACGTTCGACACGGGCGGCATCTCCATCAAGCCGGCCGAGGGCATGGATCGGATGAAGGACGACATGTCCGGCGGTGCGGCAGTCATTTGCGCGATGCGCGCCATCGCGCTGCTGAAGGCGCCGATCAAAGTCATCGGCATCGTCCCCACCACCGAGAACATGCTCGGGGGCCGCGCGATCAAACCGGGAGACGTTCTCAAGGGAGCCGGCGGCAAGACGGTCGAGGTCATCAATACCGACGCGGAAGGACGGCTGATCCTGGGCGACGGACTCTGGTACGCGCAGCAGCAGGGGGCGACGCATCTGATTGACGTCGCCACGTTGACCGGCGCGTGCGTCGTCGCGCTCGGCAAGGTCGCGTCCGGGCTGTTCGGTCAGCCGGACCCCTGGGTGGACGTCGTCCGGCGCGCCGCGCAGAAGGCCGGCGATCGCGTGTGGCCGATGCCTCTGTTCGACGAGTACGCAGACCAGTTGCGCAGCGAGATCGCGGACATGGTGAACTCGGGGGGCCGTCCCGCCGGCGCGTGCACGGCGGCGATGTTCCTGAAGGAGTTCGCCGGCGGCCTGCCGTGGGCCCACCTCGATATCGCCGGCACCGCGTGGGCCGACGACGCGAAGCCCTATCAGCCGAAAGGGGCGAGCGGGGCCGCGGTGCGCACGCTGGCTGAGCTCGCGTTCACCAGCGGCGAATGGAACTAAGCTTGACTCGCGGGATCAAATACGATCAGGGGATATGACGTCAACCCAGCAAGGCGCCCAGCCGATCGTCGTCCGTGTGATGGAAAAACCGGCGCAGGAGACGACCGTCGGCGACGTGCTCATCGGCTCGATCGGCCTGACGGGCGTCCTGCTCGTCATCGCGCTCGTGCTTGGCGCGCTTCTCGGGGCCATCCTGATTGGCATCAAGCAGCTGCGCGTGCGGCTGAACCTGGAGCCTGTGCCAGACTCCGAAGCCCTCAAAATCTCCCCGTTCCCCTAACGCGTCGCCGCGACGGCGCGCGGCTTCTTCAGCGATTGCTGGTACCGCAGGACCGCTTCCGACAAGGCTTCGGCGATGTGCTGCCGGTACGCGCCGGTCTTCAGGAGCTGCGCCTCCTGCTTGTGCGTCACGAAGGAAATCTCCGCGAGGACGCTCGGCATTCCGGCGCCGATGAGAACCACGAACGGCGCCTGTTTGACGCCGAGATCCTTCAGCTGCCTGTTTCGCGGCGCCAGCCGGCGGACCATGGACCGCTGCACCATTGCGGCAAAGTCACGCGACTCGTTGATCTTGTTGTGCAGCGCGATCGCCTTCACGATCTCCGGGAGGTTGTGCATCGTCCGCGTCGAGCCCGCGTTCTCGCGCGCGGCGATCGCTTCCGCTGCCGCGTTGGGCGCAAAATTGAGGAAGTAGGTTTCGACCCCGTGCGCGCGCGTGTTGCGCGCGGCATTTGCGTGAATCGACAGAAAGAGATCCGCGCCTTCGCGGTTCGCGATCGCCGTCCGCTCCTCGAGCGGGATGAAGACGTCGCGGTCCCGTGTCATGACGACCTCGACTCCGGGCTGCTTCTGCAAGAGCTTTGCGAGGCGCTGCGCGACGTCGAGCACCAGCTCCGCCTCGGACACACCGTTCGCGCGCGCGCCTGGATCGTGCCCGCCGTGGCCGGCGTCGATCACGACTCGGGAGATGCCGAGCCCCAGCTGGCGCGACAGCGAGAACTGGCCGTTCGAGTTTGCGGAGGGCAGCGCCGGCGGCGTCAGCCTGAGTGGCAACTCCGCCAGGGGCGGGGCAAAGACAGCCGGCCCCGGGACCACGGGCGGGCCGGGGGGCGGCGGCGAGGGCGCGACTTCGATCCGACGCTCGGGAATGCTCCCGGGCACCGGCTGCGGACGCGCGGCTGTGTCGACCGCCGGGCGCTGAAAATCGACGACCAGACGGAACGGGTCATACAGCGTGAATACGCTGTAGCTGTCCAGACCCTCCATGTCCATCACGACCCGCGTGGTGTTCTGCGGATGTCGTCCGAGACGGATCTCCTTCACGACATCGTCGGCAAACCTGAGCGTCGCGTCGTGCAGCGCCGCCACAGGGCGCACGTTCTTGAGGTCGAAGAACACACGCCGTGGCCGCTCGAGGCGCTCGGCCCGGTACGACGACTCGGCATCCAGCTGGATGGTCACGCGCATGCCGTCGGCCAGCGGAGTGCGCGTGATCTCCCGCAAGGCGATCACGCCGGTGGGGGCGGGCGCCGTGTCAAGTGCCACGGGCGCCGCATCACTTGCGCGATGGAGAGCGACAGGAGCGACCGGCGCAACAGACGGTGGATCGGCGGCAACAGGTGCGGAACTCACGGCTTCGAACTGTCGCTTCGTGTCGGCGATGCGTGCGATCAGCGAGCTCGAGGGATACTGCGTCCGCAGCCGCGCGAGCAGCCGGATGCCCGCGCGCTTGTCCGCCGCCTGGCCGAATCTCTCATAGGCGAGCAGCGCGAGGTTCGACGCCTGCCACAAGGCGTTATCGCTGTAGCCGCTGGCGGGAAACTTCCTGACGACGGTCTCGTACGCGGCAATGGCACGGCGAATCTGCGACAGCGTCGCCTTGTTCGACTCTTCCCGCAGCAAGCGTTCCTGTCCCAGCGCGCGGGTGTATGCAAGCCGCGGCGAATCGGGAGCGGCCGAGACGCCGGCCGGGGCCGCCATCAGAAGGGCGCCCAGCAGCATCGCACCCGCTTTGAGATGTATGGTTCGCACGGCTACCTCAGTTGCGCATCGACTTCTTCGAAGTAATCCTTCTTCACGAGCACTTCGCGTGCTTTCCCCCCCGCGGCGCCAGAGACGAGGCCCTCGGCCTCCATCATGTCGACGAGCCGCGCGGCGCGGCTGAAACCGATCCGCAGGCGGCGCTGCAGGTACGAAATCGAGGCCTGGCCGCTCGACACGACGATGCGCGCGGCTTCGTCGTACAAATCGTCCTTCTCGAAATCCATCTCGGTCGCGCTCTGCTTCTCATCCTCGGTGATGCTCGTGTCGTACGTCGGCTTTCCCTGCTTCCGCAGGAAGCTCGCGAGACGGGCGCTCTCCTGCTCGGAGATGTACGGGCCGTGCAGCCGGACGAACCGCGACGAGGCCGGCGGCAGGAAGAGCATGTCGCCCTTGCCGAGCAACTGTTCGGCGCCGTTGCTGTCCAGAATCGTTCGCGAGTCGATCTTCGAGGAGACGCGGAACGAAATGCGCGCCGGCAGGTTCGCCTTGATCAACCCGGTAATGACGTCGACCGAGGGGCGCTGCGTGGCGAGAATCAAGTGGATGCCGACGGCGCGCGCCATCTGGGCGAGCCGGCAGATCGACTCCTCGACCTCGTTCCCGGCGACCATCATCAGGTCGGCGAGCTCGTCGATGAGCACGACGATCGAGGGAAGCGTTTTGACCTCGTGGCCCTTGTCGTCGAGCACGGGCCCCTTTTTCTCGGTCTGCGCCATCCTGAGATTGCGGTTGTACTGCTCGATGTTGCGGACACCGACGGACGCGAGCGTCTTGTAGCGCTCTTCCATCTCGCGGACGGCCCACCGCAGGGCGTTCGCCGCCAGCTTCGGATCGACCACGACCGGCGTGAGCAGGTGGGGAATCTCCTCGTACATCCCGAGCTCGAGCCGCTTCGGGTCGACCATGATCATCCGCACTTCTTCCGGTGACGCCCGGAAGAGAATGCTCGACAGCATCGCGTTCACGCTCACGGACTTGCCGGTGCCGGTCGACCCGGCAATCAGCAGGTGGGGCATTGTCGCCAGATCGGTCACGAACGGCTCGCCATGAATCGTCTTGCCGAGCGCCAGCGTCAGTCGCGACGCCGAGCGCTTGTACGCGTCGGATTCGAGCAGCTCCCGCATCGAGATCAACTCTCGGTTCGGATTCGGAATCTGGATGCCGACCGTGGACTTGCCGGGGATGCGGTCGATGAGCACCGACTCCGCCTGCATCGCCAGGCACAGATCGTCGGCGAGGCCGGTGATCTTGCTGTACTTCACGCCGGCATCCGGCTTGAACTCGTACGTGGTGACGACCGGCCCCGGATGGATCTGCACGACGGAGCCCTCAACGGAGAACTCGCGCGTCTTCTCTTCGAGGTTCCGGGCGCCGTCCATCAGCTCACGCTCGTCAATCTTGCGTTCGCTGCGCGGCGCGTCGAGGAGCGCCATCGGCGGCTGCACATACGCGCCTTTCCTGCGTTCGATGGGGGATTTCTCCGGCTCCGAGAGCGGCAGCGCCGCCGGCGTGGGCGCCGGTCGTTTGATCGCGGGCGGCGGCGTCGGACGCGCGGCCGCCCGCAGCGCCGCCGCGGCCGCTTCCACCATCGCGGCCGTGCGGGACGGGGCCTTCGGCTTCTCTTCCTGCGCGGGGGCGGCCGCCTTCGGGGCCGACAGGGCCGGCGGCACGGTCGAGGGCAGCCTGGTCTTGTCCTTGTCGAGATGTTTCTTCAGCACGTCCTGCCGCTGTCTGTCGCGTCGCCGCTGCTCGCGCCAGCTGCGCACCGCGCCGATCGCCAGCGCACACTGATCGTTCGCCAGCTGCGCGATCGCGCCGAAGAGCCGACCGAACGAGAACTGTGTCGAGAGGATGATCGCCAGGAAGAGCAGCGTCAGGATGAGGATGATCGACCCGGTCCTGTTCAGGTATTCCGAGAGGCCGGCGGCAAGCCAGTCGCCCGTGTAGCCGCCGGCGCGGAATTCCTTTCCCCCGACGTCGAGGCTGCCGAACGCCAGGGACAGGAAGGCCGCGGCGCTGCCGGAGAGCAGCATCGCGCCGAACGCCTTCGTGTAGGCGGCGTCGAGAATGCGGCACCAGAAGTAGTGCCAGCCGGTGACGACCAGCACGAGCGGAATCAGGTACGCGGCGTAGCCGACGATCTGATACGACAGCTCGGCGACGAACGCGCCGACACGCCCGGCGAAGTTGTCGGGTGGAAGTGCGGAGCCCGTATTGAAGAACCACACGGGATCCGACGCGCTGTAGCTGGCGAGCGCGATCAGCCAGAGCAGCGCCAACGCGAACAGCGCGACGCCGATGAACTCGCTGATGCGGCGTGAGAGTGCGGAGGCGGCCACGTCAGATCTCCATGATCACCGGCAGCACGAGCGGCCGGAGCCCGGAACGTTTGCGGAAGAACCGCTGCAGATCCACTCGAATCTTCTCCTTTATCAGCCCCGGGTCGGTCCGTTCCTCGACGCTGGCGGATTCGATCGTCGACGCCAGCAGGGAAGGGATCTCGTTCAACAGCGCCTCGGTGCGCGCGTCGACGACGAACCCGCGTGTGATGACGTCGGGGGTCTCTTCCAGGACGCCGGACTGCCGCCCGATCGCCACGACCGGCACGACCAGGCCGTCGCCGGCGAGATGCCTCCTGTCGCGGAGCACTTCGTCGCCGACCTCGCCGCTGCGCGTTCCGTCGATCAGAATCCGGCCGGCCGGCACCTTGCCGGCGATCCGACCGCCCTCCTGGTCGAACCGCAGCACGTCGCCATTTTCCGCCAGCAGGACGCGCGTGCCTGTGAGCACTCGGGACGCAATCCGGGCGTGCCGGGCCAGTTGCCGGTACTCCCCATGTATCGGCACGAAGTAGCGCGGCCTGACCAGCGACAGCATGAGCTTGAGCTCTTCCTCGCTTCCATGTCCGGACACATGGACGTGCTTGATGCCCTCGTAGACGATCTCGGCCCCACGCTTTGCGATGTGGTTCATCACGCGCCCGATCGCCTTTTCGTTCCCCGGAATCTCTCTCGCCGAAAACACCACTACGTCGTCGGCGTCGAGCCGGACGTGGCGGTGATCGTTGATGGCGATTCGCGGCAGCGCTGCCTGGGGCTCCCCCTGGGATCCCGTGCAGATGCACACCACGTCCTGCGACGGGAAGTTGCGCACGTCGCTGTCGCGGATCGCGAGGCCCGTGGGGATGCGCAGGTAGCCCAGCCGTTCGGCCGTTTCCGAGTTTTCCAGCATCCCGCGGCCCACAAAGGCGACCCGACGATCGAACTGCGCCGCGAGATCGACGACGATCTGCATACGGTAGATGCTCGAGGCGAACGCGGCGACGACGATCTTGCCCTTGGCGCTCGTGAAGATCTCCTCGAACGCGTCGATGACCTCGCGCTCGGAGCCGGCGAAGCCCTTGCGGTCGACGTTCGTGCTGTCGCCGCACATCGCCAGGACGCCGCGGGCCCCGAGTTCAGCCAGACGGTGGAAGTCGACGTGCTCGCCGTCGAGCGGCGTCTGATCGATCTTGAAGTCGCCCGTATGGATCACGACGCCGTGCGGTGTCTCGATCGCCAGCGCGACGCAATCCGGCATGCTGTGCGTCACGCGCAGGAACTCGGTGGTAAAGCAGCCGATGGTGACGCGTTCCCGTGGCTTCACCCGGGTCAAGCGAGCCTTCCCCTCGACCCCCAGCTTTTCCAGCTTCGGCTCCACGAGCGCGAGCGTCAGCGCGGTGCCGTAGACCAGGCCATTGATGTAAGGAAGCACGTGCGCGACCGCCCCAATATGATCTTCGTGCCCGTGCGTCAGGACGAGCGCCGACAGCCGGTACTGCGTCAGCTGCCGCAGATCCGGGATGATCAGATCGACGCCGAGCAGTTCCGGCTCGGGGAACATGACGCCACTGTCGATGAGAACGGCGGTGTCGCCACAGGCGACTACCATCATGTTCATGCCGAACTCGCCGACCCCGCCGAGCGGGATCAGCTCCAGCGGAGCATCCATAGGCATCACAAGCCGTCAAATCGCACGTCGGAACCCAGTACGAGACCACGGGCGCTTACAGTCGGCGGGGACACGACCACGGACGGCGTGGCCACCCGGGCGGGTGGGGCCGAGCGCGTGACGGCGGGTGCCGTGCTGCCGCGTGTCCAGCTGCCTGACCGCTGGGACGGCCAGACAGAGAAGGACGCCTCCCATTCGAGCGAAGGCGAATAAAAACGAGCAAACTATAGCACAGCTCAGTCTCAGCGGGCGCTGAAAAAGGCCGCAAGCCGCGCCAGTTCTTCAAGTTGCAGGGTCTCCGGGCGCCGCTTCGAGTCTATCTCTGCAGCCGCGAGCGCGCCGGCGGCGCTGGCGCCGCGCGACTCGGCGTAGGGCTTCAGCGCGTTCGACAATGTTTTCCGGCGCTGCGTGAACATCGAACGCACCATCGCCGTGAACGCGCCTTCGTCGCCCACCGCCACGCGCGGCGCGCGAAAACGCAGGGACACGACGGCCGAGTGCACCCTGGGCGCCGGCCGGAAGGCCCCAGGAGGCAGCGTCAGCGCTCGCCGCGCGTCCGCGTGAAGCTGCACGAGAATCGCGAGGACGCCGTAGTCGCCGCCGCCCGGTTTGGCTTCGATGCGCTCGGCGACCTCGCGCTGCACCATCAGGGTGGCATCGAGCAGCGTCGGCCCCGCGACGCCACGGCCGCTCGCGCGGTGCATCTCGATCAATTTGAACAGGATGGGAGAGGACACGTTGTAAGGCAGATTGCCTACCACGCGCAGAGGCCCGGCGCCGAGCGACGCGGGGTCGACGGTGAGAAAATCCGCGTGGACCAGCGTGGCGTTCGGCGGAAGCTTCGGGCCGAGCGACTCGATCATCGCGCGGTCGACGTCGACCGCCGTCAGCTGCGCCACGCGCGGCGCGAGGCGCTGCGTCAGCGCTCCCGGGCCGGGACCGATCTCGAGGAAGAGGTCGCCGGGCTGCGGATCGATCGTCGCGATCAGCTTGTCGGCCCAGGCCGCTTCCAGGAAGTGCTGGCCGAACTTCTTCAGTGCACGCATTTGCCGGTTCGGCGGCCTTTCAAGAAAACGCAGGGGACGCAAAGGTGCAGAGGTTCGGCGACCTCTGCGTTGTTTTCACAGGTCTTCGAGAGACTCCCCACGCCAGTATTTCTCCTCGATCTCCTCGATTTCCTCCTCGGACAGCCCGAAGTAGTGCCCGAACTCGTGGATCACGGTCTCGGCCACGCACTCGCGAATCTCGTCATCGTCCTCGCAGGCCTCTTCGATCGGGCGCTGATAAATGGAAATGCGATCGGGGAGCGCGTTGCCATAGGCCCAGCCGCGCTCCGGCAGCGGCGTGCCCTGATAGAGGCCGAACAGCGAATCGGGCGGCTCGATTTCCATCTCCTCCAGGACATGGGCGGGCGGCTCATCTTCGACGAGAACGGCGACGTTCTTCATCTCGGTCCGAAAGCTGCGGGGAATGTCCCGCAGCGCTTCTTCGACGAGCTTCTCGAATCTTTCCTTGGTCATCTCTTGGTTTGTCGTGGGGCCCCACCCCCACGACCTGTGCCTCGCGGCTTCGCCGCTCGGCGCTGTCCGGGCGGCAATCCGCTTTCAGGGCGACTCCGCGCTGTCGTCATCGGTCCGAGTGCGCGGTAGTAATCGCATTCCGCGCGCACGGCGCAGCGGTCGCACAGCGGTTTCGGCTTGCAGACGCGACGCCCGTGGAGAATCAGCGTGTCGGAGGTGTTGGTCCACTTCCCGGCCGGCATCGCGGCGCAGAGCTGCTCCTCGACCACCTCGGGATCCTCCGACCGCGCGATCCCGATACGGTTCGACACGCGCAGGACGTGCCGATCGACGGGGAGCCCCGGAACGCCGAGGGCGTGGCCGAGGACGACGTTCGCGGTTTTGCGGCCGACGCCCGGCAGCTTCACCAGTTCGTCCATCGTCTTCGGAACGTCGCCGCCGTGGTCCGCGACGACCGCGCTCGCCATCCCGATCAGGGATCGCGATTTCGCGCGGAAGAAGCCGGTCGACTGAATCAGCGGTTCGAGATCCTCTGTCGCGGCGCGCGCAAGCGCCCCGGCCGTCGGATAGCGCTTGAACAACGCGGGCGTCACCTGGTTCACGCGTTCGTCGGTGCACTGCGCCGAGAGGATCGTGGCCACCAGCAGCTCGTACGCGTTGGTGAAGTGCAGTTCGGTGTCCGCGTTCGGGTGTTGCGCGGCCAGTTTAGCCATGATGCGGCGAGTGTCCGCCGCGGATTTCGAGGGAGCGGGAAGGGGTTTCGGCGCCGCGCGCTTCGCCATGGCCGAATTATGGGGTCAGATCTCGATCTTCTCACGTGAGAAAATCGAGATCTGACCCCACACTCAGCGCGGGGCGGTGGATGTACGGGAGGCGGCGGTCAGGAGCGCTATGAGGGCCTTGTCCCCCTTCAGGCGCGACGTCCCGATGACGACGGTCTCTCCGACCTTCATGTTGAACGTGCTGTCGAGGACCGGACGCGTCGCACGCGGGGTCGTGCGAGACCTCGAGGCGCGCTCCATCTCCTGGACTCTGCGGCGAGCGTCCTCGAGTTCCGCCCGGAGCTTCCGCTGCTCCGTGTTGTTGTCGCCGGACTTGATGCGTGCTTCCAGGTAACGCCGTTCGAGCTCTTGCAGCTCCGACAACCTGCGCGAGCGGTCGGCCGAGGACAGCACGCTCGTCACTGCCTGGTCGGCAGTGCCGCTGAAGGCGGCGCCAACGTCACGGAGTGAAAACGTAATCGCCAACTCGGCGGATTCGCTGGCAGGTCGCGCGTAGATCTGAAACGAGTACTCGTCCTCGTCGGAGCCGCGCAGCCGTCCCGCAACGCTGGCCTGGGAGCTCGAGCAGCACAGGATCCAATGGGTGTCTAGAAGCCGGTAGCTCTTATACGGAAGGAAGTCGCGCATGTCCGAGAGCGCCTTCTTCGCGCCGGCCGGCAGATTGTCCGGGGCGGTCGAGGCGCCGGTCAGATCGCCGATGACGAGCGCGACGCTGAAGCCCCGCATCCCCGTGACGTCCCAGTCGACACGCGCCTGCCTTTGACCGGGCGGTGGCACCTTGGTGGGCACTCCCGGACGACGCGTCGACTGCGCACCGGACGGCGAGATCGGCGCAACGACCGCCGGCATCGTGCCTGACTGCTGCGGCGAGTCAGACGGAGGCGCCGCGCCCATGGGGACCACCAGAAGTCCCGAACAGATGACCGCTGACGCGATCCCATATCTCCGCGCGCTCATGGCATGACCTCTCGTATTTGAAAGTTCGGATCGATCGTCCAGATGATCCGTGTCCCGCCCGGTGTCGCAAACTGCACCTGGCGTCGTTCGACCGTGCTGTCACGGCCCGCGCCGCGCGCGCCCGTTTCAGCATCTCCGCGCCCGTTGGCCGTCTGCAGCGCGGGCGTCGTAGACAGGCGCCGGCCAACCGCCGCTCCCGCCACGATCATGACCACCACCAGCGCCGCCACCGGCAGCGTTCGAGGAAAGAACAGCGACGGCGCCGTCTCCACCGCGGCCAGCATCGCCCGTCGAATCTCCCGCGCATCCGTAGTCGACAGAGCAGGCTCGTCGCGGATCGGATCCGATTCCTCGAGCACGGCACGAAGGTTCTTCATGGTTCACCAAGCACTTTCGCCAGCTCACGCCGGCCGCGCGACAGGTGCCACCGGACGGTGACCGGCGTCACGCCCAGCGCCCTGGCAATCGCCGGAATGGCCGCGCCTTCGAGTTCGTACATCACGATGACCGCGCGGCGGCGCGGCGGCAGCCGGTCCAGCGCGCGCCAGATCATCGTACGCGCCATGACGGCTGATTCCGGGTTGTCGCCGGAAACCTCCGGCGGCACTTCATACGCGTGCGCCCGCGTGCGCACCGCCGTCTTGCGCCACCGATCGCGGCAGATGTTGATGAGGACGCGCACCAGCCACGCCTCCTCCTGCGAGGCGCCTTCCGGAATGGAATCCGGCGAGCGCGCGGCGCGCAGGAACGTCTCCTGGACGAGATCCCTCGCGTCCTCGGTGCTCCGCGACAGCCGCCGCGCGAGCCGGTAGAGGCGCTGATGGTGGGTGTCGAACAGGCTCCCCAGACGTCCGGTCACATCGTCCCTGGGCCTCTCGGCCGCCCCTGCCATCGCGATGGCCTGTCCGGTCATGCATGAGGGTAGACGGGGGAAGGGGAGGAAGTGTTGGTGAAAGCTAGTGCACCGGCCCCTTGTCCCACGTCCCGCCAGTCGACTCCGAATAGACCCGCATGTGTTCCTGCAGCGCGGCAATCAGGTTCGGGACCACCTGCAGCGGGACGACGATCTTCGCGCGGACGGGCGCGCGGACGACGTGATCCGCTTCGGCGGCGTGGATATCCTTCTCGGAAAGCGGCAGGACTTCGCAGAAGGCGAGGGTGAAGTCGAACGGCGTATGCGAGATGGCGCAGAAATTCGCGTACGTCCGGGGCAGATCGGCGGTGTCGTCGGGGACGATCGTGAAGTTGATTTGTTTGCGCTCGCTCATGGAGGGTATTAGACCACCATGACGGGCGTGTGGGGCAGCCCTTTATGGGCTGCCCGGATCAATAGCGCCGCATGACGCCGACGACGACGCCCTGAACCTGCACCTGGTCGGCGGTCGCGATAATCGGCTGCATCGCGGGGTTCGCCGGCTGCAGACGGATGCGCCCATTCTCGCGATAGAGCTTCTTCAGCGTCGCATCGGAGCCGTTGAGCAGCGCGATGACCATTTCGCCGTTGTCCGCGGTGCGGCGATCCTCCACAATGACGAAATCGCCGTCCCGAATCTGTTCGTCGATCATCGAGTCCCCCTTGACGCGGAGGACGTACGTGTCGCGCTTGCCGACGAGATCCTCGGGCACCGCAATCGTCTCGTTGCCGACGACCGCCTCGATGGGAGAGCCGGCCGCCACGTAACCGAGCAACGGGAGCTCGACCGCCTGGCTGCCCACGCGCGCCGACATGAGCTCCACCGATCGGCTGCGGTTCCACGCCCGTTTGATGAACCCCTTGTCCTGCAGGTTCGTGAGGTGCTTGTGGACCGTCGCGAGCGACGACAGGCCGAACCGGCGGCCGATCTCTTCCAGGCTCGGCGCGTAGCCGTGCTGCTGGATGAAATCGTTGAGGAAATCGAGGATCTCCCGCTGGCGTTTGGTCAGTGGTAGCATGCCGCGCACTATACGCAAACAAAAAGCGAAAGTCAACGGCTCAGCACCGCCCGCCCTTTACATTCGCGTCCGCACGCGGTCTAACTCTGGTAGCGAGCAAGGTGGACTCCCCGTTGGATCAACTCGATGACGGCGCGCTCGTGCGGGCGTGCCTGTCAGGGCGCCGCAAGGCGTTCGACGTGCTGGTCGAGCGGCATCGGCGGCAGATCTATCAGCTCTGCTACCGGTTCGTCGGGAACCACGAAGACGCCAGCGATCTCACGCAGGACGTGTTCGTCCGCGCCTATCGCGCGCTCGGGGGGTTCAAAGGGCAGTCGGCCGTCGCGACCTGGCTGTATCGGATCGGCGTGAACGTCTGCCTCAACCGCGTCAGCGTCAAGGCGCCGAGGGTCGCGGCGATTGACGTGCTGGAGCTCGTGCCCGGCCCGGGCGAACCGGCGGACCAGACGTTGATACGGCAGGAGACGGCGCGCCGCGTGCGCCACGCCATCGCGCGCCTGCCGCCGAAGCAGCGGGCGACGTTGATTCTGCGGACGTACCAGGACCTGCCGCACGAGGAAATCGCCGGGATCCTCGGCAGCTCCATCGGGGCGGTGAAAGCGAACTTCTTTCACGCCCTTGCGAACCTGAAGAAGTTGCTGAACGAGCAATGACGCACCTGACCGAGGCGGAAATCGTCGACCTGATCGAGGGCCAGCTGGCGACGGAACGCTGGCGCCACGCCGAGCAGTGCGCCGCGTGCCGCGCGCAGGCCGACGCGCTCGCGGCGATCCTGCCGTCCACGCGCGGCGCCGACGTCCCCGAGCCGTCCCCGCTTTTCTGGGATCACCTCTCGGCGCGGATCGCGGAAGCCATCGACGCCGAGCCGGCGCCCTCGCGATGGCGCACCATCCTCGGCGTGGACGCGTGGCATCTGGCCTTTGCGACGATGGCGCTCGCGCTCGTCGCCGGCCTGACCTGGCAGATGGTGTTGAAGGTCGAGGACCCATCGCGTCGGGGTCCGGTCACGGCGCCCGTCGCGACCGACGTGGCGACGGACGCCGACACCGACGGATTCATCGACGCGTGGGACGCCATCGAGGCGGCCGCCATGGATCTGGATTGGGAGGACGCGCAATCGATCGGCATTGCATCCCGTCCCGGCTCGGCTGAACGCATGGTCGGCGATCTGACAGCCGAGGAACGTTCCGAGCTCGTACGGCTCATCGAAGAAGAAATGAAGCGGACCGGAGCGTAAAGTTACGCGTGATCGAATCAGCACCATGACGAAACCATTTGTCGCCGCAATACTCGTTTTCGCCTTCAGCGCCGTCGACGTGTGGGCACAGCAACAGCCAGCTCCAGAGGGACGCCAGAATCGCCCGCGCGCGGAAGGCCTGACGCCCGCAGACGTTGAGGACATGTTCGACGCGCTTTCCCTTGTGCAGGCGGAGAAGTTCCTCACGGTCTCCGTAACC
>Ga0299907_10001348_pt1 | contig 13939 bp, 13 predicted proteins | sample RVTome_16_FD_198680 | JGI IMG/M metagenome (GOLD analysis project Ga0299907, IMG submission 198680) | Soil microbial communities from uranium-contaminated site in the Upper Colorado River Basin, Wyoming, United States - RVT152D67 (version 2) ... | reverse complement strand
GCGCGTGCGGCCGAGGAGCGCACCGCCGGCGGGCTGCTGCGCCGCGCGGCCTTCGAGACGGCGGCGGTGGAAACCCTGGAGGCGGCGCGTGCGTCCGGCCAGGACGTCGAGATTACCTTCATCGAGTTCGTCGGCGCGGCGGGCTTTCGCGAGCGCCTTGGCAACGACCGCTGGGAAGCCTTCTATGCCGATGCCGGTTCGGTGCTGCGCAGCGGCGCCATCGACGGCGACGCGGCCGGCGCCCTCGCCGAGGACCGCTTCGGCTTCGTGCACCGGGCGGGCGGCGCTGCCGGCTCCGAGGTGCGCCGCCAGCTGGCCGAGCTCGCCCGCGCGTTCGATCCGACCGGCAGCGGCCTGCAGATCGAGCAGGCCACCGTCGCCGCCTCGGCGGACGAGCTGACCGGCGAGGAGGCCGCGCAGGCCCTCGTCTATACCATCAACAAGATGGCGGCCAGGGGCAGCGGCAACCTCGGGGTCACCAGCCTTGCCGTGTCGTTCCACGAGCAGGTGATGGAGACCCAGGACCGCATCACCGCCTTCAAGGCGGTGGTCGCCGGCAACCGCTTCGACTTCGCCTTCCAGCCGATCGTCGACCTCGAGACGCGGCAGATCTCGCACTTCGAGGCCCTCACGCGCTTCGCCCACGGCGAGTCGCCCTACCAGACGATCGTGTTCGCCGAGGACGTCGGCCTGATCCAGGATTTCGACCTCGCCTGCTGCCGGCGCGCCATCGCCTTCATGGCCGAGCGGGCGGAGACTTCGCCGGTGAACCTGGCGGTGAACCTCTCCGGCCTGTCGCTCCAGAGCGACGTCTTCGTCGACACTTTGATGGGCCTGCTGCAGCAGCACGACAACTTGGCCGGACGGCTGATGTTCGAGGCGACGGAATCGTCGCGCATGCACGACCTCGAGCGCGTCAGCCGGGTATTCAACGCCATGAAGACCCGCGGCTTCTCCATGTGCCTCGACGACTTCGGCGCCGGCGCCGCCTCCTTCCAGTATCTGCGCGCGCTGGAGGTCGACTACGTGAAGATCGACGGCACCTACACCCGGCGCCTTTTGAGCTCCGACCGCGACGGCCTGCTGCTGCGCAATCTCTGCGAGCTCTGCGCCGACCTCAAGATCGAGACCATTGCCGAGATGGTCGAGCTGGAGGACCAGGTCGACAAGCTGCGCAGCCTCGGCGTGAAGATGGGCCAGGGCTACCTGCTCGGCCGCCCCGCCCCGCAGCCGGTCTTCGCCGGGGCCGGCAGCCGCCGGCGGCGCCACGCCTGACGCACCGGCTTTCCTCAACCCCAGGGTTATCACCGACGCCTTGATTGGCCTCGGCCGGCGACCTATTTAATTCTTGGCGGCGCCGCTTTTCGGGCCGCTGGCGGACGGGCGGCCGCAGAGGTGCCCGGCCCGTGCAACGAGGATGCAGCCTTGCTCAAGGAGGAGGAGGCAGAATTCCATGACGCGATTGTCACTCTTCAATAGCCCGCTCCTGCTCGGATTCGAGCAGTTCGAGCAGGCCATCGACCGGATTTCCAAGACCGCTGATGGCTACCCGCCCTACAACGTCGAGCAGCTCGGTGAGCACCGGCTGCGCATCACGCTCGCAGTGGCGGGCTTCACCGAGGCGGACCTCTCGGTGCAGATCGAGGACCGCCAGCTGGTGATTCGCGGCCGGCAGGCCGATGACCAGGACCGGGTCTACCTGCACCGCGGCATTGCGGCCCGCCAGTTCCAGCGCAGCTTCGTGCTGGCCGAGGGCATCGAGATCACCGGCGCCACGCTGGAGCGTGGCCTGCTGCACGTCGACCTCGAACGCCGGGTGATCGAGCCGGAAGTGCGCACCATCAGGATCAGGACCGAGGACACCGCCCAGGACGCAGGCAGGGCGGGCAACGGCCCGGTCATCGACAGCCAACGCCCCCAGCATGAGGTGGAGGGACAGAAATGAAACAGCAGCTCAGCTACAACGAGCTGTCGCAGCAGGACTTCCTGCTGCTCGGCATCAACGACATCGCCTACGTGAAGAAGGAAGAGCGCGACGACAAGGAAGTCTTCGTGATCCACTCCGCCGACGGCAATGCCATCACCGCGCTGCCTGATCACGACGTCGCCTTCGCGGCGGTGCGTCAGAACGACATGGAGCCGCTCAGCGTCCACTGAGGCCGCTGGCGCAGGTTCTGCCGGGCAAAAGTACAAGGGCCGCCTCCCGTTGCGGGGAAGCGGCCCTTCTGTTTCGTCGGCGACCCGTCGCCGTCAGCCGTCAGGCCGCGTGGCTCGCCTGGCTCTGGGTCAGGAGGGCGTAGATCGCCTCGGCGCTGTCGGTGCCGCGCAGCTTCTCGCAGACAGCGCGGTCGCGGAACAGGCGCGACACCCGCGCCAGCGCCTTCAAGTGGTCCGCGCCCGCCGTCTCCGGCGCCAGCAGCACGAAGATCAGGTCGACCGGGTGGTCGTCGATGGCATCGAAGTCGATCGGCGTCTCCAGGCGCGCGAAGAGCCCGTAGAGACGCTCCAGCTCCGGCAGCTTGCCGTGTGGGATGCCGATGCCGTGGCCGACCCCGGTGGTGCCCAGGCGCTCGCGCTCCATGAGCACCTCGAACAGCGCCCGTTCGGGCTGCCCGGTGAGATCGGCGGCCTTCTTGGCGAGTTCCTGGAGAGCCTGCTTCTTGCTGGTGACGCGCAGGTTCGCGATCACGCTCTCAGGTACGATCAGATCAGAAATGTCCATTAGCAACTCTTTGTCCCCGGCCGCTCACTCGCCGCGGTTTCCGCGCGGATCGATCCAGCCGATGTTCCCGTCACTCCGCTGGTAGATCATGTTCAGCCCGCCATGGGCGCTGTTGCGAAACATCATGGCCGGCTGGTTCGCCAGATCCATGCGCATGACCGCCTCGCTGACCGTGAGCGTCGGGATTTCTGTTGTCATCTCCGCAACAACGGCCGGCTGCCCGTCCGCGTTGCTCTCTTCTTCAGTCTCCTCCGGACCCTCGCCGGCCAGGATGTACTGCCGGGCGGGCAGTGTGGCCGCCTCGGCAGTCTTGCCGTTGTGATCCCGCAGGCGCCGCTTGTAGCGCCGCAGCCGCTTCGACAGTCGGTCGGCCGCGCCATCGAAGGCGGGATAGGGCTCGTTTGCCTCTCCACTGGCTTCCAGCTGGATACCGCGACCCACATGCGCCGAGATCACGGCGCGGTAGAGATGCGCGTCCCGCGAAAGCGTCACCGCGACCTCCAAGGCATCCCCGAAATACTTGTCGAGAATCCGAGACAGGCTTTCGTCTACGTGCGTTCGCAGCGCGTCACCGACGTCCAGCTGCTTTCCCTTGACGGAGAGCTGCATAACCGCTTTTGAGGATTGAAACGAGGTGGCTTACCACCTTCCCAGCATGCCCTATAGCCAGAGCGGGCGCAACATAGAGACGGCCCCAGGGTAAGTCAATACACAGACTTCAAAGGTTAATAAGCGCCAGAAAAGGCTGGCAAAATGCCGGAAAATAGGGGTCAAGCCTGGTTAACCAGGCCGGCCTTCTCGCGTCGCCGCTGCACTGAGGAGGGGATCCGCATGGCCTCGCGGTACTTGGCGACCGTGCGCCGGGCAATATCGACGCCGTCCTTGCGCAGGAGCTCGACGATGGTGTCGTCGGAGAGCACCTCCCGGCAGCTCTCGGCATCGATCAGCACCCTGATGCGATGACGCACCGCCTCGGCCGAATGGGCGATGCCGTCGGCGCCGGCGATGGCGGCGGTGAAGAAGTACTTCAGCTCGAAGGTGCCACGTGGCGTGGCGATATACTTGTTCGAAGTCACCCGGCTGACCGTCGACTCGTGCATCTCGATCTCGGCGGCGATGTCGCGCAGGGTGAGCGGCTTCATGAACTTGACACCCTTGCGGAAGAACGCGTCCTGCTGGCGCACGATCTCGCTGGCCACCTTCAAGATGGTGGTGGCGCGCTGGTGCAGCGCTTTCACCAGCCAGTTGGCCGACTGCAGGCGATCGTTGAGGTACTCGCGCTCCTTCTTGGAGCGCACGCGGGCGGAGACCAGCGCGTAGTAGTCTGAGTTCACCAGCACCCGCGGCACGGTCTCGCTGTTCAGCTCGACGATCCAGCCGCCGTGGCGGTCCGCGCGCAGCAGCACGTCGGGGATCACCGGCTGCGCCACCTCGCCCTCGAAGGACAGCGCCGGGCGCGGGTCGAGCGCCTTGATCTCGGCGATCATTTCGACGAGATCCTCCTGGTCGACGCCGCAGAGCTTCTTCAGCCGGGCGTGCTCGCCCCTGGCCAGCAGTTCGAGGTTCTCCACCAGGGTCTGCATGGCTGGGTCGTAGCGGTCGCGCTCTTTCAGCTGCAGGGCCAGGCACTCGGCGAGCGAGCGGGCGAAGATGCCGGTCGGCTCGAAGTCCTGCAGCACAGCCAGCACCGCCTCGACGCGCTCCAGCGAGCAGCCCAACTGCACGGCCAGCTCGGCGAGGTCGCCGCTGAGGTAGCCGTTGTCGTCCAGCTGGTCGATGAGGCAGGCGCCGATGGCCCGGCCGACGGGGTCGGCGATCTCCATCTGCAGCTGCTCGCTCAGGTGCTGGCGCAGGCTGACGGTGTCGGGCAGCCGCTGCTCCAGGGAGTACTCTCCGTCGTCGCCGGAGGCCGCGGCGCCGCGCGTGGCGAAGGCCGGCTCGCTGCCCGGGCCCTCGCCGGCGGCGCCGTTGGTGTAGACGTTCTCGTAGTCGGTATCGAGCGGCTCGTCCGTCGAGGACGGCAGCTGTTCGGCGGTGGAGCGCTCGAGGACGTCGAGGTCTCCGGTCTCTGGGTCGCCGGTCGCCGGGTCGCCGGGCGTGTCGCCGGCCTCGCCACCCTCGCCGGCGGAATCGGCAACCGTGCCCTGCTGGTCCGCCGAGGGGGCCTCCAGCAGGCTGTCGTTGGCGCCCTCGTCGCGATCGAGCAGCGGGTTCTGCTCGAGCTCCCGGTCAATTTCCGCCGCGAGTTCCAGGTTGGAAAGCTGCAGGAGCTTGATGGCCTGCTGCAGCTGCGGCGTCATGACCAGAGATTGGCGCTGGCGCAGTTCCAATCTTTGTGTCGCCGCCATATCGCTTAACCTTTTAGAGGCTAAACCTTTCGCCCAGGTAAACGCGGCGGACGTCCTCGTGGGCGACGATCTCGTCGGGGGCGCCCTCCATCAGCACCACGCCGTCGTGGATAATGTAGGCACGGTCGACGATTTCCAGGGTCTCGCGCACGTTGTGGTCGGTGATCAGCACGCCGATGCCGCGGTCCTTCAGGTGCGAAACCAGGTCGCGGATGTCGCCGACGGCGATCGGGTCGATGCCGGCCAGCGGCTCGTCCAGCAGGATGAAGCTGGGGTGCGAGGCGAGCGCGCGGGCGATCTCGACGCGGCGCCGCTCGCCGCCCGACAGCGCCACTGCCGGGGTGCGCCGCAGATGGGTGATGGAGAACTCGGCGAGCAGGCTCTCCAGCGTCGCCTCGCGGTTCTCGCGCACCGGCTCGGTGACCTCCAGCACGCCGCGGATGTTCTGCTCGACGGTGAGGCCGCGGAAGATCGAGGCTTCCTGCGGCAGGTAGCCGATGCCGAGGCGCGCGCGGCGGTACATCGGCATGTCGGTGATGTCGTGGCCGTCCAGCGTGACCCAGCCGTAGTCCGGCGAGATGAGGCCGGTGACGATGTAGAAGCAGGTGGTCTTGCCGGCGCCGTTGGGGCCGAGCAGGCCGACCGCCTCGCCGCGCTGCAGCGCCAGCGTCACACCGCGCAGCACCGGCCGCTTCTTGAAGCTCTTGCCGATGTTGACGACCATCAGGCCGGCGTTGTCGGTGACCAGGCGCGGCCTCTCGCCCGCCGCCGTCCTGGCCGCGCCCTTGCGGGCGTCGCTCGTGCCGCTCGTGGTCTTGCGTGTGTCGTTCACCAGGTCAGATCCAATTCCCGTGGTTGCCTGCGGCTCAGGAGCCGCTGCCGTTTGGCGCCGGCACGGGCTCGCTGGCGGCCGGCTCGCTCTCTTTTGCCTCAGGCTCCGTCGCTTCTCCCTCCGCCGGTGGCTTGTCCTTGGTTGCGCGCGGCAGCACCAGGGCCTTCACCTGCTTGGGCGGTTCCGTGCTGCCCGGCCGCTGCCCCAGCAGCTTGCTGACGCCGGTCGCCATGTTGACCTCGGCGTAGTTGCCGTCGAGCTGGTTTTCACCCTGGGTGATCTTCACCTCGCCCTCCAGCGTGGCGAGCTCGCGGTCGACGAAGTAGGTGCCTTCGCGCCCGCGCGCGTATTCCTTGGCGGTGAGGATCTCGACGTTGCCGACGGCATCGATGCGGTGCACCTCCAGCTCGCCCTGCGGATTCTCCTGGAAGTTGGCGGTCAGCACGTCGGCCTTGATCTGCTTGTCCTCGTGCGTCGCCTGGGCCTTGCCGCGCGCCACCGCCTTGCGCTGGCCTTCCCAGTACTCCAGGCTGTCGCGCGCGGTGACGACATCCTCCTTGCTGACGAGGCGCAGGTCCTGGCCGGTCATCACGAAGACCTGCTCGTCGAGCTTGTACTGGCCCTTGTCGCCGTAGACGGCGCCTTCCGGCGAGTTGATGCGCACGTTGCCGATGGCCTCGAGCAGATAGATCTCGGTGTCGCCCTGCTCGCCCTCGGCCGGCTCGCGGTAGTAGGCGGTCAGCATGTCGGCCAGCACCTCGACGTCGCCGCTGGCGGCGCGCGCGTTGCCGCGGGCGATGTAGGTCTTGTCGTTGCGATTCCACTCGATGCCGTCGTCGGCATTGATCTCCAGCGGCTGATCGCTCTCGCGCAGGCGGTCGACCGACTGCGCGACGGCGCCGACGCCAGGCAGCCCGGTGAAGAGCCCGAAAGCGAGGACAGGCGCAAGCGCCACCGCCAGCAGCCGGGCGCGGCTCATTGCAGCAGCTCCGGCGCGGCGGCGTCGGCCCCGTCGTCGGCCCCATTGTCAGGGAGAGCGGCGTCCTCCTTGGCGTCGGGATAGACCATCAGGCGGCTCTTGCCGGTGAAGACGATGACCTGGCCGCGCTCGCTGAGGCGGAAGCCTTCCGACTGCAGCTCGCCGGAGGGCCCCTGGCCGCTGACGGCCGCATCACCGGCGGCCGAGCCGTCCTTCAGATCGATGGTGGCGTTCTCGGTGCGGATGTCGAAGCCCGTGCCGTGAGTCAGGTGCACCTTGCCGGCGAGGTCGAGCTTCTCCTCATTGCGATGGTAGTGGCCGAGACGCGCGGACAGCGCCACCAGGTCACCCTCGGTGGTGCGGATATCGGCCTTGGGGTGCTGCAGCTCGACCAGGTCCTCGTTGTCCGGCGCCTGGGTGGCCAGGTCGGCGGCGATGTTGAACGGCTGGTTGTTGTCGTCGACGCCGCTGTAGCGCGCATTCAGCATGTTCAGAGTCTTCGCCTGGTCGCGGGCGATCTTCTGGAAGTCGATGCCGGAGCGGCTGATGTCCGGCATGATCTGCGGCCAGGCGATGACCAGCAGCACGAGGCCGGCCGCCAGTGCCGGCAGCACCACTTTCATCGAGGTGACGAAGAGGCTGTAGCTGTTATGGCCGGACAGGCGCGGCGGCGGCGGCCGCAGGCCGTCGCTTCCGCCGGCGCGGACGGTCGTCCCGGCGCTGTGCCGCGGGAGCGGGCGATGGGCTGCTGTTTCGGCCATCCGTGCTTGCTGTTCCCCTCAGATCACGCCGGCGCGCAGGCAGTCGTGCATGTGCAGGATGCCGATCGGCCGTTCCGGCGGCCCTGCCTCGTCGACGACGAAGACGCAGAGGAAGGGTGGCGTGCTGGTGTTCATGAAAGAGACGGCCTCGGCCGCCAGCGCGTTGGCGCGGATGGTGCGCGGCCGCGGCGTCATGATGTCGCCGGCCCGGCGCGCCATGATGTCCTGGTTCATGTGGCGGCGCAGGTCGCCGTCGGTGATGATGCCGATGAGCCGGCGGCCGTCGTCGACGATGCCGACGCAGCCGAAGTGGCCCGCGGTCATGATGAGGATCGCTTCCGACATCACCGTGTCGGGGCCGCACAGCGGCAGCGCATCGGCGCCGTGCATGAGGTCGGCCACCCTCAGCAGCCGCTTGCCCAGCGCGCCACCAGGATGCAGCAGCTTGAAGTCGCTGGGGGAGAAGCCCTTGCGCTCCAGCAGGGCCACCGCCAGCGCGTCGCCGAGCGCCAGCATCAGGGTCGTCGAGGTGGTCGGCGCCAGGCCCAGGGGGCAGGCCTCGGGCGCGCCCTGGGCGGCGCCGGGCAGGATGAGGGCGACGTCGGCCGCCTCGGCCAGCGCGGAATCGGCCCGCGCGGTCATCGCCACCAGCGGGATGGCGAAGCGCTTGGCGTAGGTGATGATATCGCTGAGTTCCAGCGTGTTGCCCGAGTTGGAGAGCGCGATCACCGCATCCTTGGCGGTGATCATGCCGAGGTCGCCGTGGCTCGCCTCGCCGGGGTGGACGAAGAGCGCCGGCGTGCCGGTGGAGGCGAGCGTGGCGGCGATCTTGCGCGCGACGTGGCCGCTCTTGCCCATGCCGGTGACGATCACCCGGCCCTCGACCTTGGCCAGGCGGGCGACCGCCTCGACGAAGGCGCCGTCGAGCAGCCCGGCCAGGGTGGCGATGGCGCGGGCTTCGACATCCAGCACGCGCCGGGCGACTTCCAGGTCGGCGGCGGCCAAGTCGGCGGCGTCCGGGCCGTCGCCGGGGGCTGCCGCGGGCTTTGCCTTGTCGGATTCCAACTGCGCCTTCATGCTTTGTCTGACTGTGTCCGTCTCACTGGTTCTGGCCGGTCGCAGGTGGCTGGTCGCTCTTGGCTCTGCCGAGGGAAAGGGCGGGATCCCGGGCCGCCCGGCCGTGCCGGACGGTGCACTTGCCGCTACGCTGCACTTGCCGCTACGCGGCAACGCGCCGCGGCATCCCCCAAAAAGTGCCGCGCCGCTGCGGATTCTGCCGCAGCTTAGCACAGGCGCCCCCACGCCCTGAAAGCCCTTAAGCAAGACTCGTTCCATGACGCGCCTGCCTCGGCCCCCTTGTACGATCCTGCGGGGGGCGGGATCAAGCGCGCGATCGGATCGGCCGGCCCTAGTGGGCGAAGATATCGATCTCCTGCCAGCCGGCGATGTCCAGCGCGGCGCGTGCCGGCAGGAACTCGAAGCAGGCCCGGGCCAGACCCGCGCGGCCCTCGCGCGCCAGCATGACATCCAACTTGGCGCGCAGGTCGTGCAGATACAAGACGTCGGAGGCGGCATAGGCCAGCTGTTCCTGGCTCAGCGCGGCCGCGCCCCAGTCCGACGACTGCTGCTGCTTGGAGAGTTCGACCCCGAGCAACTCGCGGCAGAGGTCCTTCAGGCCGTGGCGGTCGGTATAGGTGCGCACCAGCTTGGAGGCGACCTTGGTGCAGTAGACCGGCGTGCAGTCGATGCCGAGATAGCGGCGGATGGCGGCGAGGTCGAAGCGGGCGAAGTGGAAGATCTTGGTCACCGCCGGATCGGCCAGCAGCGCCTTCAGGTTGGGCGCGTCGTAGCCGCCCTGGGGGAACTGCACCAGGTGGCAGACCCCGTCGCCGGCCGAGAGCTGCAGCAGGCAGAGCCGGTCGCGGGCGAGGTCGAGGCCCATGGTCTCGCTGTCGATGGCGACCGCCCCGCCGAGGCTGAGCCCTGCCGGCAGGTCGCCGCGGTGCAGGTGGATTTCGGGAGTGGCCACGCTAGGGGGTTCCGGCAGTGAGAATCGAGGGGTGGGCAAATCCGGGGGTCGGCGCCGCCGACCGCGGCCGGCAGCCCAAAATAGGCGGTCAATTGAGGCTGTCAACTTCATCCGGGGCTTTGTATAAAACGGCCAGCCCGCGGGCGCGGCGGGCGTTTCGACGATCTTCCGCGGCAGGTGAGAGGTTCCAGGGCATGGTCGGCATCGTGACGGTCTTCGGCGGTTCCGGCTTCATCGGCCGCTACGTGGTGCAGCGCCTGGCCCGCGACGGCTGGACCATCCGCGTGGCGGTGCGCCATCCGGCGCGCGCCAAGTTCCTGAAGCCGCTGGGCGACATCGGCCAGATCACCCCGCTCTGCGTGCCGCTGCAGGATGCCGGGGCGGTGGCTGCGGCGCTGTCCGGTGCCGACGCGGCGATCAACCTGGTCGGCGTCCTCTTCGAAAGCGGCCGCCAGCGCTTCCAGGCGGTGCAGGCCGAGGGCGCCGGCACGGTGGCCGCCGCCGCGGCTGCGGCGGGCGTCGAATCCCTGGTGCAGATCTCCGCCATCGGCGCGTCGCCGGACTCCGCTTCCGCCTATGCCCGCAGCAAGGCAGAGGGCGAGGCGGCGGTGCGCGCCGCCTTTCCCGAGGCGGTCATCCTCAGGCCCTCGGTGGTGTTCGGCCCCGAGGACGGCCTGTTCAACCGCTTCGCCGAGATCACGCGCTTCTCGCCGGCGCTGCCGCTGATCGGCGGCGGCCGCACCCGCTTCCAGCCGGTCTATGTCGGCGACGTCGCCCGCGCGGTGATGAAGGCGCTGACCGATCCCGCCTGCCGCGGCAAGGTCTACGAGCTGGGCGGCCCCAAGGTCTACAGCTTCAAGGAGCTGATGGTGCTGCTGCTGAGCACGATCGGCCGCAAGCGGCTGCTGGTCGACCTGCCGTTCGGCGTCGCCCGCCTGCAGGCGACATTCCTCGAGCTGCTGCCGCAGCCGCTGCTGACCCGCGACCAGGTGACGCTTCTGCGCGACGACAACGTCGTGTCGCCCGGCGCCCTCACTCTGCAGGACCTCGGCATCGAGGCGACGGCGCCCGAGGCGGTGATCCCCACCTACCTCGACCGCTACCGCCCCGGCGGCCGCTTCGGGCGCGTGCGGGCCTGATGCGTCTGGCCCCAGGGGCGGGGCCTAAAAGCCGCCGCCGTAGACCCACCACAGCAGCGCGCTGCCCAGCACGACGCGGTAGACCACGAAGGGCGTGAAGGACGCCCGCTTCAGCCAGCCCATCATCAGGACGATGGCGAGCAGCGCCGTCCCGAAGGCCAGCGCGGCACCGACCAGCGCCGAGTAGCCGAGCACCGCGTTGCCGCTGCGGTAGAGGTCGTAGCCGGCCAGGCTGCCGGCCCCGAGGATGGCCGGGATCGAGAGCAGCAGCGAGAAGCGCGCCGCCTCGACACGCTCGAAGCCGAGGAAGCGGGCGGCCGTCATGGTGATGCCGGAGCGGCTGGTGCCCGGGATCAGCGCCAGGATCTGCGCCAGGCCGATAAGGAAGCCGGCGCCGAAGGTCATGTGCTCGATGCGCCGCAGGGTCAGGGTGCTGCGGTCGGCGATGTAGAGCACGATGCCGAAGACGATGGTGGTCCAGGCGATCACCGTGATGTCCCGCAGCTCGGCCGTCAGCGCATCGGTGAAGAGGGCACCGACCGCGATCAGCGGCAGCGAGCTGACCACCAGCAGCGCGGCGAGGCGGGCGCCGGGGGTCCAGCGGCCGAGCGCCAGGCGGGCGATGCCGCCCGCCATCTGGCCGGCCTCCCGCCAGGCATAGAGGCAGATCGCTGCCAGCGTGCCGACATGGACGGCGATGTCCAGCACCAGGCGGTCGTGCGCGGACTGCTCGATGCCGTCCAGGCCAAGGGCATCGAAGGCCTGCCAGGTCAGCACGAGGTGGCCGGAGGAGGAAATCGGCAGGAACTCGGTAATGCCCTGGACGACGGCCAGGATAGCGACATGCAGGAGTGGCAAGGGAGGCGATTCCAGGTGAGGGGCGGGTCCCGGCGGTGCGACGACCGCGGCTTATAGCACCCCTTGGTTAACGGTCCATGCACCAAATGCAGTCCCGCTCGGAGAACAATTTTTGACAGTTAGTACCATAATGGGACCAAATCTCGGGAAAAGAGCGGGCGTCTCGGCGCCTTGCTGCCTACCTAATAAGTTGCCCAGCAAGCATAGGTCATTGATATTGACCTATTGGCTGTTTTTCCCTGGCAATCCCTGGGTTTTTCGTCTATAGACGATCGCCCGGCGAGCGACTTGCGCGCCGACGGCGCGAGAATGGGCATCATGACAACCGCCGACGGCCCGGCCGGTACAGGGCGGACCGGCACAAGGCGGAAGGTTCAGAAGAGAGTTTGGGGATAAGCCTATGGCCAGCAGGATGTTGAAGTTCGTGAACCTCGCGCGCGCCATGCCGGACAAGCGCAGCGCGGAGCTGCGCCGCCGCGACTTCGGCGAGATCTACGACGAGTACGATCCCGCGGCCGCTGCCGAGCAGGCTGGCCGCTGCTCCCAGTGCGGCGTGCCGTTCTGCCAGGTGCACTGCCCGCTGCACAACAACATCCCCGACTGGCTCATGCTGACCGCCGAGGGGCGGCTGCGCGAGGCCTACGAGCTGGCGCAGTCGACCAACAACCTCCCGGAGATCTGCGGCCGCATCTGCCCGCAGGACCGCCTCTGCGAGGGCAACTGCGTCATCGAGCAGGCCGGCCACGGCACCGTCACCATCGGCTCGGTCGAGAAATATATCACCGACACCGCCTGGGACGAGGGCTGGGTGCAGCCGGTGAAGCCGGTGCGCGAGCGCCCGCAGTCGGTCGGCATCGTCGGTGCCGGGCCGGGCGGCCTGGCCGCCGCCGAGCAGCTGCGCCGCAAGGGCTATCAGGTGCACGTCTACGACCGCTACGACCGCGTCGGCGGCCTGATGATCTACGGCATCCCCAACTTCAAGCTGGAGAAGGAGGTGGTCGAGCGCCGCGCCGACCTGCTGGAGCGCGGCGGGGTCGTGTTCCACCTCAACTGCGACGTCGGCAGTGCCGAGAGCTTCGCCGCCCTGCGGGCGCGCCATGACGCCGTGCTCCTCGCCACCGGCGTCTACAAGGCGCGCGACATGAAGGTGCCGGGCTGCGGCCTCGGCAACATCTTCGCGGCCATGGACTTCCTCACCGCCTCCAACCGCAAGGGCCTCGGCGACAGCGTGCCGCAGTTCGACGACGGCACGCTCGACGCCAATGGCAAGGCGGTCGTGGTGATCGGCGGCGGCGACACCGCCATGGACTGCGTGCGCACGGCGGTGCGCCAGGGCGCCAGGGCGGTGCGCTGCCTCTACCGTCGCGACCGCAAGAACATGCCGGGTTCCCAGCGCGAGGTCGCCAACGCCGAGGAGGAGGGCGTCGAGTTCGTCTGGCTGTCGGCGCCGGAGGCCTTCCTCGGCGACGACACGGTGCAGGCGGTGCGCGCCCAGCGCGTCCACCTCGGCATGCCCGACGCCACCGGCCGGCAGACGCCGCAGATCATCGACGGCTCCCACTTCACGCTGGAGGCCGATATGGTGATCAAGGCGCTCGGCTTCGATCCCGAGGACCTGCCGCGGCTGTTCGATACCGAGGGGCTGGAGGTCACCCGCTGGGGCACCGTGCTGACCGACTTCAAGACCAAGATGACCTCGCTGGACGGCGTCTTCGCCGCCGGCGACATCGTGCGCGGCGCCTCGCTGGTGGTCTGGGCCATCCGCGACGGCCGTGACGCGGCGGAGCAGATGCACAACTACATCCAGGCCGGGGCGGCGTCGGCCGCCGTGGCGGCCGAGTAAGGCGAAGGGGGAGGATAGCGAGATGACGAAACAGCGACCCCCGATGCCCGCCGCCACGTCGGGCGACGACTTCGTCGCCGCCTGGCAGCGCAACGCCGCCAGGCTCTCGAGCCAGGGCCTCTACGACCCGGCCGACGAGCACGACGCTTGCGGCGTCGGCCTGGTCGCCTCGCTCGACGGCACGCCGCGGCGCGACGTGGTGGTCGCCGGCATCGAGGCGCTGAAGGCGGTGTGGCACCGCGGTGCGGTCGACGCCGACGGCAAGACCGGCGACGGCGCCGGCATTCACCTGCAGATCCCGCAGGACTTCTTCCGCGAGCACGTCGCGCGCACCGGCCACGAGCCGGGTGAGGAGACCCTCGCCGTCGGCATGGTGTTCCTGCCGCGCACCGACTTCGGTGCGCAGGAGCGCTGCCGTGTGCTGGTCG
>Ga0299907_10001347_pt1 | contig 13941 bp, 14 predicted proteins | sample RVTome_16_FD_198680 | JGI IMG/M metagenome (GOLD analysis project Ga0299907, IMG submission 198680) | Soil microbial communities from uranium-contaminated site in the Upper Colorado River Basin, Wyoming, United States - RVT152D67 (version 2) ... | reverse complement strand
CCAAAAGCAACGTCTCTCCATCGCCCTGGCCCTGGTGGGAAATCCCGAGGTGGCCATCCTCGACGAGCTGACCACAGGTCTCGATCCTCAAGCACGTCGTGACACCTGGGGTTTGGTGGAACAGCTCAGGGATCAGGGGGTGACCATCGTCCTGGTGACCCACTTCATGGAGGAGGCCGAGCGTCTCGCAGACCGGGTGGCCCTCATCGACTCGGGAAAGCTGGTTGCCCTCGACACCCCGGCAGGCCTCGTGGCCAGGGCCGACGACGAGCAGCGGATCCGGTTCCGGCCTTCCTCCCCCATCGAGGACAGCCTCCTCACCGAACTGCCCGAAGTGACCGGAGTCACCCGGGTCGGCGACACCATCGTGGTCACCGGGGTGGGGAACGTGTTGCACGCCGTCACTTCGGTGCTGGCCCGGAACCAGATCATCGCCGAGCAGCTTCGAGTCGAGCAAGTGACCCTGGACGACGCCTTCGTCGCCCTGACCGGCCGCTCCCTCGGAACCCCCGACAGCAACTGAGGAGAAACCATGTCCGCCCTGACCAAACTGACCGCCGTCGAAGCCAAGCTGTTCGTCCGGGAGCCGATAGCCATGTTCTGGGGATTGGCCTTCCCAGCCTTGCTCCTGCTCATCCTCGGGCTTTTCTTCCCCGGAGGGCGGGAGCCGAGCCCGGACCTGGGCGGGATGCGGCTAGTCGACCTGTACGCCCCGATCGCCCTCGGCCTCGCCCTGGCCACCCTGGCCTTCGCCACCCTGCCCGCCATCCTCTCCACCTATCGGGAGCGGGGGATCCTGCGCCGTCTGGCCACGACACCGGTGAGCCCCCGGCGTCTGGTCACCGCACAGCTGATAATCCAGGTGGTGCTGGCAGTGCTTGCGGCCGCTCTCGCCATCGCGGTGGGGGCGATCGTGTTCGACATCCCGATCCCGCAGAACCTCGTAGGGTTCATCCTCGCCTTCGTGCTCGCAGCTGCTGCGATGCTGTCGCTCGGGCTTCTGATCGGAGCGGTCGCCCCCACCGTCTCGGCAGGTCAAGGGATCGGGATGGCGGTCTACTTCCCGATGCTGTTCTTCGCCGGCGTCTACTTCCCGCGCGAGGTAATGCCCGAGGGTCTGCGCAACATCAGCGACATGACACCGACCGGCGCCGCGGTGCAAGCGTTCTCGGACACCTGGGCCGGCCTGGCGCCTTCGACTTCTAGTCTCCTGGTCATGGCAGCCTTCGCAATCGGCGCCGGTCTGCTGGCGGCAGCGGTGTTTCGGTGGGAATGAGCGACACGACCTCCAAGACGCTCGAATCCTCGTTCTCGGTCTGGGAGCGGGGATTCGAGCGAGTCGTCGAATGGATCCCCTATGTCACCTTGATCATCAGTCTCGCCCTCGCTCTACTCGGGGCGAGAACCTGGCCCGATCGTCTGGCGGCCATCGGCCTGGCCACCGCCGCCGCCCTCTGGACCCTGTTCACGTTCACGCTCCGCCATGAGCGCCGCCAGGACCGGACCTGGACGTTGGTCTACTACGCGGGATTCCTCGCGTTCGCGGTGGTGGCCATGGCCCTGGTGCCGGCCTTCTTCGTCTATGTGATAACCGGCTTCTTCCACGCCTTCCTCCTCAGACCGGCGCCCCTTGCCTTCGTGGGGGTGGCCATCACCTCGCTGGCTGTCAATTCGCGGATCATCTACCCCGACCCGACTCCCGACGAGCTCTGGACCTATGGGATCATCGTCGTGATCCAAACCCTCGCCGTCGGGTTCGGTGTTCTAGGAGGGGAGAAGATCGGGGAGCTGAGCGAGCAGCGCCGCCGATCTCTGGTTGAACTGGAGACAGCTCTCGAGGAGAACGCGGGTCTCCACGCCCAACTCGTCGCACAGGCCAGGGAGGCGGGGGTCACCGATGAGCGGCAGCGGATGGCCCGTGAGATACACGACACCATCGCCCAAGGACTTACTGGCGTGATCACCCAACTCGAAGCCGCGCGCCAGGTGAAGGGGAACCACGAAGAGCTGCAGCGTCGTATCGACAATGCCACCCGGCTCGCCAGGGAGAGCCTGGCCGAGGCACGCCGATCGGTGCAGGCGGTGATGCCGGTTCCCCTCGAGGAGCGATCCCTTCCCGATGCCATCGCCCACGTCTCGGCTCGCTGGTCCTCCCTGAGCCGGGTGCCGGCCGAGGTGAACACCACCGGGAACGTGCGTGGGCTTCATCCCGAAGTCGAGGTGACCGTCCTCCGGGTGACGCAGGAAGCCCTGGCCAACATCGCCAAGCATGCGAACGCATCCCGGGTCGGCGTGACCCTCTCCTTCATGGACGACGTGGTGAGCATCGACGTCCGCGACGATGGTGCCGGCTTCTCACCTCTCGAAGTGGCCAACGGGTCGAGTGGCTTCGGCCTCACTGCGATGAGACAACGGGTCGAAGGCCTGTCGGGAGTCCTGGAGATCGAGTCGGAGCCAGGCGGGGGAACGGCAGTTTCGGCCACCTTGCCGGCAATCCCGGTCGGGGTCGAGATTGGCTGAGCCGGCGATCCGCATTCTCATCGTCGACGACCATCCTGTGGTTCGCGACGGGTTGCGCGGGATGTTCGCCAACGAGGACGACTTCGAGGTGGTGGGCGAGGCCGAGAACGGGCGGGACGCGGTGAACCGGGCGCTGGCATTCCAGCCGGATGTGATCCTCATGGACCTGCGCATGCCGGAGATGGACGGTGTCAGCGCAATCAGGCTGCTTGCGGACAAGGCGGTCGAGGCCCGGGTCCTGGTCCTGACCACCTACGACACCGACAGCGACGTCCTCCCGGCCATCGAAGCAGGCGCCACCGGGTTCCTTCTCAAGGACGCGCCTCGAGATGAGCTGTTCCGCGCAGTGCGGGCCGCCGCCGGCGGCGAGGCAGTCCTCTCGCCAAGTGTCGCCGCCCGTCTCATCGATCAGGTGCGGCAACCGAACAAGGAGACGGTGACTGAGCGCGAGCTGGAAGTGCTCCGGCTGGTGGCCTCGGGGTCGACCAACCGCGAGGTGGCCGAGCGTCTCTTCATCAGCGAAGCCACGGTCAAGACCCATTTGCTCCACATCTACGGCAAGCTCGGAGTCAACGATCGCGCTGCCGCGGTGGGGGAAGCCTTCGAACGGGGCCTGCTCACACCCGGGAACGGGGCGAGGTAGGCGTCACTCCGGTTGGTCCAGGGCCCAACGTGCGGCCCAGCTCTCCGGGAACTGGTGTCCCATGGCGTACAGGTAGCGGATCAGCTGCCCCTGGTGTTGGGTCTCGTGCTCCAACAGGTCGAGGAGCAGGTTCTCACGGGTGTCGGTCCACTCGACCCTCCCGATCACATCTTCCAGCCGTGACTCCGAGGCGGCGAGCGCCCCGACCACGCGATCCTTGCTGGTCGTGTCCGAGCCGGTGAGGGAGCAGCTGAACCCGATCCAGCCGTCGCTCTCGATGGCCGCGGTGTAGCTCTCCCTTGCCCCGACGACACACCACATCTGAGCGCCGACCGTGTTCGACCGGTCGTACAGCTTCCGCCCCAGCTCCTGATCCGGCAACGATTCGACCAACTCGCGATGAAAGCCACTCATCGTGGTGAGATGGGCGATGACCTTCTGTCTCAATCCGACCCGGCTGCTTTCCCTATGGGGACCGATATCGCACTTCGATGAGCGGAGCCGGACCCTACGCTCCGGGCATGGGCGCTGTCACCTTCCGGCGGCTCACCCGCGCCGACTTCCCGATGTTGGCGGCCTGGCTGGCCGAACCGCACGTGGCTCGATGGTGGAACCACGAGTTCACGCCGGAGGCCGTGGAGCGCGACTTTGGTTCGACCGTGGACGGCGACGAGCCCAGCGAAGACCACGTCGTGCTTCTCGACGGCCGGCCGGTCGGGTTGATCCAGTACTCCCGTTACCGGGACTACCCCGAATACGAAGAGGAGTTGGCGGGCGTGTTACCGGTGCCCGATCACGCGGTCAGCATCGACTACCTGATCGGGGATCCGACCCTCACCGGCCGGGGCGTGGGCACGAACATGATCGCCGCCTTCGCCGACCTCATCTGGCGGACGAATCCGGATGCAACATGCATCATCGTGCCGGTGTCCTCCGCCAACACGGCGTCGTGGAGGGCGCTTCAGCGTGCCGGCTTTCACACCGTCGCCCGTGGTGAGCTGGAGCCGGACAACCCGATCGACGATCCCAGTCACGAGATCCTCAGACTCGACCGGCCTCCGCCATCGGCCTGACTGCCCTGGGTCTTGAAGCAGACCGGGCCGTCGAGACGATGTCCCGACGGCCCGGTCGCTTCAGTCAGTCGGTCCGACCTGCGGTGCGTTGGACCTCAAACAGGGGCACCGCGGCACGGTGCATGCCGACTGACGATGTTCCTTGAGGGGATGACCGCAATCGTTGCACCGGTCCGCTTTGTGTCTCGCCCCGTCGCGTCTCGGCTTGGGGACGGCTTTGATCAACGAGACCGCTCTTTGGCCAGGTTCACGGTGAGCTGACGCCCTCCGAGATCCTTGCCGTTCAGGGCAGAAATCGCCTTCTCGGCGGCTTCGGCAGATCCCATCTCGACAAAGCCGAATCCGCGTGAGCGGCCGGTGTCGCGATCGGTGATGACCTGGGCCTTGGTGACCGGTCCATGCTGCGAGAACAGATCCTCGAGACGGGCCGAATCGGTGTCGAAAGTGAGGTTTCCGACATAGATGTTGGTGGACATTGCATGCTCCTTTGAGCTCTTGCCGTCGTACTTACTTGACGCCCCGTGGACATCGCCGAGATCCACGTTCGCGGGGAGCGGGGAGTCCTGGCATGTGCCCTACGGTGACTTCACCCGACGGAACGAAGGAAGCGAAGAAAGGCGCAGCACGCATCAGGCGTGCGCTGTGCTCTCATGATACCCGATTCGGCGGTCTGTGGTCGGGCCGTCATGGCAGAAGCCTCCCGGGCGGTTAGGGTCGACATTGTCGGCTGCAAGGGAAGGGCGGATCGGATATGGCAAAACGAGGACGTGAGGCCATGGCGAAGCGTGCCCGGGAAGTGGCCCGACAGCAGAAACGGGAGGACAAGCAAGAGCGCCAGGAGGCAAAAGGGGAGCCTCTCAAGCTCGACCCGGCCGCCGAAAGCGGTCTACTCGAGGAGTTCGCCCGACTCAACAGCGACTACTCGGAGGATCGGGTCAGCGAGAGTCATTTCGTCGAGGAGCGACATCGAATCCTGGTCGCTCTCGGGATCGAGACCGAAGAGGACTCCTGAACCCGAAATTGGGGGCATGAGCCGCGCTAGGCGCGGCTGATCGCGACAATTGAGGACGGATTCGACTCACTTCACCGCCCCGGTGAGCAGCCCGGACACGTAGTAGCGCTGGAGCAGCAGGTAGATGACGACGCAGGGGATGATGGCGACGGTCACCCCGGCCTGGAGCATGCCCCAGTCGGTGCTGCCCAGACTGGTCACACTCCGGGCGGCGGCCAGGACCAGGGGCAGGGTGAGGCTGGTGTCCCTGGTCAACATCACCAGGGCGCCAAGGAACTCGTTCCACGAGGTGACGAAGGCAAAAAGGGTGACGGTGATCACCGCCGGGACCATGGTGGGCAGGAACACCCTTCGTAGCACCTGCCAGGAGCTGGCCCCATCGACCAGGGCGGCCTCCTCCAGCTCGCGGGGGACCGCCTCGAAGGCGTTGCGCATGATGTAGAGACTGAAGGGGAGCTGGATCGTGGTGTGGACGATGGCCAGCCCGATCAGGCTGTTGGTCAGCCCCAGGGTGGAGAACATGAGGAACACCGGGGTGAGCAGCGCCTGATAGGGGATGATCAGCGCCAGCAGGAGGAAGATGAAAATCCCCTCCTTGCCCGGAATCGGGAACCGGGCCAACCCATATCCGGCGGGCACGGTCAGGGCCAGGGTCATCACGATGGTGAGGGCCGCGGTGACCACACTGTTCCCCAGATACCTGGGCAGCCCTCTCCCGTAGTCCCACAACTTCTGGTAGTTGTCGAGGCTGAGCTCGCTGGGGAAGTATGTGGGTGGCACCGCGGCCGCCTCCGAGGTCGTCTTGAGAGAGGCGGACACCGAGAGCACGATCGGGGTGACCATGACCAGGCAGATGACGATGCAGACCGCGCCCAGCAGGTACTTGTTGCGACCCGCCCAGAAGCGGCGGGAGGCACCCTCGCTGAGGGCAGGCTCGAACTCGATGTCGAGAGGTCCGGCTTGCATCGGATCCGAGAGCGCCTTGGTCACGTGTTGCTCCGTCTGGTGAGGGCCATCTGAACGACGGTGAACCCGAGGATGATCAAGGCGAGGATCATCGACAGCGCAGCCCCGTACCCGAGCTTGAGATAAGGGAACGAGTTGAGGTAGACGTAGAAGGTGGAGGTGGCGGTCAGGTTCCGGGGCTGGCCGGCGGTCATTATGTAGAACTGGTCGAAGGCGAGAAGCGACCCGATCACGCTCACCAGGGTCACGAGGAGGATCGTTCGCCTGGTCAGGGGCAGGATCACCTTGCGCACTCTCTGCCAGAACCCGGCGCCGTCGACCATGGTCGCCTCGGTTATCTCCTGCGGAATGGCCTGGATAGCGGCGACGAAGAGGATCATCCCGAAGCCGAGGACCTTCCAGGTGATGGAGAGGATCACCGCCCAGTTGGAGAGGTCGGCGTCGACGCCGAGCCACAGAATCGGGGAGTCGATGAGCCCGAGGTCGATCAGGAACTTGTTGATCAGCCCGTAGTTGGGGCTGAACAGCCAGTACCAGAGAAGCGACGAGGCACCGAGTCCGATGACGACCGGGGTGAAGACAACAGTTCGGGTGAGCCGACTCAGCCCGCTGTTGGGAGTGACCAGCAACGAAACCAGGTAGCCCCCGATCATGAGGATCGGGGTGATGAACAGCGTGTACTTGAGGGTGAAGCGAAGCGAGATCCAGAATTGCGAGTCCTGGAAGGCATCGATGTAGTTCTGGAAACCGACGAATTCGGGGGGAGTTATCAGCGACCAGTCGTTGAGTGATATCCAGACCATCTGCAAGAACGGCCAAGCAGTGAAGAGGATCACGAAGGCCAAGGCCGGCAACACATACCAGAAACCTGTCAGCCTGCTGCGATTGGTCATGTGAGTGCCCGTTCTCCCATCGGCACGGCCGGAATCGATGCTAAGTGGATCATGATCGGCCCGAAAAGTGATCGAACCGATGAAGCGAGGGCCGCAGCGCCCCGGAGGTCTGGCGCTGCGGCCCTTCTGGGTTCAGACGTGGACCGATGGCGTCATTCGTTGATGATCGACTCCATCTCGGCCTTGGCGTCGGTGATAACGGTGTTGATGTCGTCTTCGCTGTAGTACACCCGCTGCAGCATCTGCAGCCACGGCCCCTGTGGCGAGTTGATCAGCTCGAAGAACTTCAGCGTGAACGGGGTCTGACCGATCTCGATCGCCGCGGCGACATCCTCCAGGAGAGGAACCTCTGCGTAGTAGGGGTTGTCGGTCATGTCGGTACGAGTGGTCATGTTGAGCAGCTTGGCGTAGACCTCTATCTGGACCTCATCGGAGAGGATGAAGTTCATGAAGTCGACCGCGTCCTCGAGACGCTCACTCCCCTGCGGCACCACCACGATGTCGCCCCCCAAGAAGGAGGCCGCATCACCGGTGTTGAGCCCCGGGATCAAGGTGACCCCGAAGTTCATGTCCGGGTTCTGGCCCTCGATGCCCTCGGCACCGGCCACCAGGGTGATGTTGAAGTTGCCGGTTCCCATGATCCCGACATTGCCCGAGCCGAAGACCTGGGCGAAGGTCGCCCCGTCCTCCGACTGGGCAGCCGGATCGATCAGGCCCTCCTGGTGCATCATCCGCGCCCACTCCAGAACCGGGGCGATCACATCCGGCGTGACCATCGCCTCGTCACCCGGTGCGGCCGGCTCGATCTTCCCCCCATTGGCCCAGATCATGGGTCCGAAGGTGAAGATGTTGCAGCCGGCGCAGTTGCCGGGCAGGTAGTAGCCGTAGACACCGTCTTCGACGCCGTTGATAGCGACGGCCATGTCGTGCAGCTCGGTCAGGTTGGTGGGAGGCACCTCGGGGTCGAGCCCGGCCGCCTCGAACAGGTCCTTGTTCCAGAACAGCGCCGAGACGTCGGCGTAGAGCGGGACGCCGTAGAGACCGCCCTCCCAGGTGGCGGTGGCGACGTGGCCCGGGCTCGCCGTGGCCATCAGGTCCTGATCGACGAGGTCGGTGACCTCCAGGAGTTGGTCGGCGCTGGTGAACTGCGGGCCGTAGATCAAATCCATGCCCATCAGGTCGGGTACGTCACCCGTTGCCAGGCCGCGGGCCAGCCGGTCGACCATCGCGGTGTGCTCGATGTACTCCAGGCTGATGGGTCGGTCGGGGTTGCGGCCGTTCCAGGCACATACCAGGGCATCGACCATCTGGGCGTTCCCCCCGGTCCGCTCCCACATGGTCAGCGATCCTTCGGTGTCCGGCGCTACCGGGTCGCATGTGACCGCCAGCTCCTCGCCAGCCGCGCTGGTGGTCGTCTCCTCACCGGCTGCGCTGGTGGTGGTCTCCTCGGGGGCTGCGCTGGTCGTCGTCTCCTCGGCCGCTGCCGAGGTGGTCGTGTCACCGGCGCCGCTGTCGGCGCAGGCAGCCACCACCATGGCCATGACGATGGCCAGCGCCATCAGGACCGACGGGCCACTCCGACGGTGGCCACCATGCTTTCTCGTCGTCACCAGGTTCTCCTCCTTGTTGGTGGTGCACAGGCTCACGACCGGATCGCCGGCGTGGCTTGGCTACGAGTGAGGCATAGGTGTCATGGGACGTCGGGATGGGAGTGTTCCCCCCAACCTGTCGCCCGTTTTCTCCTTCCTCCGCCCTGGAAAGGGCCGCTCTCCAAGACTCTTCCTGACTGCAATCCTATGCATACAACGCAATGCTGTCAAACGTAGTCAAGGACCGAACCGCGTCGCCGGTCTCGGTCAGGGGCTGGTGGTGAGGTGGTGGTAGGCCTGGTTCCAGCGCAGCTCGCGCTCGAAGGAGGCGAACGTGGAGTCCCGGTCGATGGCGGCCAGCTCGATCCCGGCCATGGCCGCGAAATCGGTGATGATCTCGAGGTCGAGGTCGAGGCTGAGACAGGTGTGATGAGATCCTCCCGCCAGCAGCCAGGCCGCGGCTGCGGTCTCGAAGTCGGGCAACGGCTGCCACACGGCGCGGGCCACGGGGAGATTGGGCAAGGGCGCATCGGCCTCGACCAGATCGACTTCGTTGGCGACGAGCCGGAACCGGTTCCCCAGGTCGATGAGGCCCACGATGACCCCGGGCCCGGTGCGAGCATCGAACACGAGGCGCACCGGGTCGGGCTTGCCCCCGATCGAGAGAGGATGAATCTCACAAGACGGGCGTGCTCCGGCGATCGAGGGGCACACTTCGAGCATGTGGGCCCCGAGGACTTTCGGCCCACTGTCCCCGAGGTGATAGGTGTATTCCTCCATGAAAGAAGCCCCCCGCTCCCGGCCGGCCCCCATGACCTTCATCACCCTGACCAGGCCGGCCGTCTTCCAGTCACCCTCGGCGCCGAACCCATAACCGTCGGCCATGAGACGTTGCACCGCGATCCCCGGGAGTTGGGGCAGACCCGCCAGGTCCTCGAAGGTGTCGGTGAACGCCATGAATCCGCCCGCCTGGAGGAAGTCGCGCAGACCCTGTTCGATCCGCGCCGCCTCGACCAGGGACTGGTGTCTCTCCCCACCCCGCGCCAAATCCGGCGACATGTCGTACATGTCGTGATATTCCCCGATCAGCTTGTGGATGGCCATCTTCTCCACATCGGCCATCGACTGCTCGAGGTCGGCCACCCCGAACCCGTCGACGGCCACGCCAAGTCTCACCTGGGCCTCGAGCCGGTCACCGTCGGTGACCGCGACCCGCCGCATGTTGCTCCCGAAGCGAGCAACTTTCAGATTTCGCGACTCGTGGCGGCCACAGGCCGCCCGGGCCCAGCTGCCGATGCGCGTGGCCACCGACGGGTCCTGCCAGTGGCCGACAACGATCTTCCTCGACACCCGGAGCCGGCTCAGGATGAATGCGAACTCGCGATCCCCATGCGCGGCCTGGTTCAGATTCATGAAGTCCATGTCGATGTCGGCCCAGGGCAGATCCCGATTGAACTGGGTGTGGAGATGGAGGAGGGGCTTGTCCAGGGCCATGAGCCCCGGGATCCACATCTTGGCCGGGGAGAAGGTGTGCATCCAGGTGATGACGCCGACGCATAACGGGCTGGCATTGGCCTGACGGCAGGTCTCCTCGATCGACTCCGAGCTGGTCAGGACCGGCTTGGCCACGACCCGCACCGGGACCGGGTCGGCGGCGTCGAGACCGGCGGCGATGACAGACGAGTTGTCCGCCACCTGGCGGAGAACGTCTTCGCCGTAGAGCGTCTGGCTGCCGGTGAGAAACCACACCTCGAAGGTGTCGAGCAGTTTCATGCCGGCACTGCCGAGGTCGCCCGGGCCCGATCCTGGACCGAGCGCAACCTCCTCATCTCCGAGGACCCGGCCGACATGGTGTCGTGCAGGTCGCGGTAGATGCCGTACAGGTCGTCGTAGACCTCCCTGCCCGAACCGTCGGGCAGATACTCGTCGGGGCCGAGACGGGCCATTCGCTCCGTGGCCCCGACGATGGAGTCATGGCCACCAAGATCCGGCCCGGCCGCCACCGCGGCGAACATGGCCGAACCCAGCGCCGGAGTCTGGCGGGAGGCGGCGACCCGGACCGGTCGCCCGGTGATGTCGGCGGTCAGTTGCATCAGGAGCCGGTTCTGAAACGGCAGCCCTCCGCAAACCACCATCTCGTCGACCCCGATGCCCGCCTTCTCCAAGGTCTCGATGATGACCCTGGTCCCGAACACGGTGGCCTCGAGAAGTGCCCGATAGATGTCCCCCGGCGGGGTGGCCAAGGTGGCCCCCATGAGGAGACCGGTGAGCTCGGCGTCGACCAGGATCGAGCGGTTCCCGTTCCACCAATCGAGGGCGACCAGGCCCGACTCTCCGGGTCGGAGCGCGCCGGCCTCACGTTCCAGGGTCTGGTGGAGTTGGCCAGCCGAGTCATCATCCCCGGAGAGGAGGCCGGTGAACCAGGCGAACATGTCGCCCACGGCGGCCTGGCCCGCCTCATAACCGAAGAGTCCGGGGATAACTCCGTCCTCGACCACACCACAGAAGCCGGGCACCACACGTTCGACCTCGGCAACGGCCACATGACAGGTGCTGGTGCCCATCACCGCGACCAGCGTGCCAGGGGAGACGACAGTCGCCGCCGGGACCGACACATGGGCGTCGACGTTGGCCACGGCCACCGCCGTCCCTGGCAGCAGACCGGTGAGCGACGCCGCTTCGGCGCTGATCACTCCCGCCCGCTCCCCGAGGCTCGAGATGTCCCGTGACATCTTCTCGTCGATGACGTCGGCGAAGCCGGGGGCCAGAGCGCCGAAGAATGACCGGCCCGGGAACCCTTCGCGCTTGGACCAGAGAGCCTTGTATCCCGCGGTGCAGCTGTTGCGGGTCTCGACACCGGTGAGCTGCCACACGACCCAATCGGCCGCTTCGATGAGGCGATCGGCCCTGGCGTACACCCCGGGCGACTCGTCCAGGATCTGGAGCGCCTTGGCGAAGAACCACTCCGAGGACGTCCGTCGCCCGTAGCGGTCGAGCCAAGGCTCCCCGCGGTTCTCGGCGGTCTGGTTGATCAGATCCGCCTCCGGCTGTGCGGCATGATGCTTCCACAGCTTCACCCAGGCGTGAGGATCGGGGCGAAGGTCCGGGAAGCGGCACAGCGGAGTCCCGTCGGACGTGACCGGGAGCATGGTGCAGGCGGTGAAGTCGATTCCGATGCCGATCACCGCGCTGGGGTCGATCCGGCTCTCGGCAAGCACCCCGCGCACCGTCGTTCCCAGGGCATCCAGATAGTCGTCGGGATCCTGGAGTGCCCAATCCGGGGGAAGGGCGGCGCCATCGGGCAACCGCTGATCGATGACACCTGAGCGATACCGATGCACCACGCTGGCCAGCTCTCGGCCGGTGGAGACTTCGACCAGGACGGCGCGGGCCGACTCCGTGCCGAAGTCGACCCCAACTGTTGTCTTCCCCGGGTCACTCATGGCTGTCCGTAATAGGCCATGGGACCGTGCTTCCTGTTGAAGTGCCGGTCGAGCAGGGGATCATCCAGCGGTGGCTGGCCGGACCGAATGGCCAAAGTCCGGCTGGCCAGCTCGGCAATCATCTCCATTGCGGCGGCCACTGCCACGGCCGCAGCGGCGCTCGGCCCCCAGGCAAACGGGCCGTGCGACGCAACCAACGCTCCTGGTGCCTCGTCGGGATGGAGCCCTCCTGTCTCATACATCTCCACGATCACGCGGCCGGTGTTGATCTCGTACTCCCCCGTGATCTCGTCGGGAGTCAGCGGGCGGGTGACCGGTACCGGGCCGCGGAAGTGGTCGGCATGGGTGGTCCCCAGACATGGAATCGGGAGCCGAGCCTGGGCCCAGGCGGTGGCGAACAGAGAGTGGGTGTGAGTCACGCCGGCGACCGTGTCCATCCCGTTGTAGATCGCCCGATGGGTCGGCGAGTCCGAGGAAGGGCGGTTCTGACCCCAAACCACCTCTCCGTCGTCCAATGCGATAACCACCATCTCGTCGGCAGTCACCTGACGGCAAGCTATGCCGCTGGGCTTGATGGCGAAAACCCCTTCCCCGCGGTCCACCTGGCTGGCATTGCCAAAAGCCGCCAGCACCAGTCCGGCGTCCGCGATCTCGTTGTTGGCGCGGGCCGCGTTGTCACGCAGCTCCTCGTGGACGCTCATGAGCCGGGAGCCGGACCGGTCGATTTGCGCACCACGAGACTCGGGGTGACGACGAACGACTGCATGGGGGGGATTTCGCCCTCCTCGGGCTCGTCCATGGCCAGCCGGGCTGCGGCAGCGGTCATCTCGGTGACCGGCATGTGGATGGTCGTCAGCGCGGGCACGGTGTAGCTCGCCATCGGTATGTCGTCGAAACCGACCACCGACAGGTCGGCAGGCACGCCGAGCCCCAGGTCGGCTGCTGCGTGAAGCACTCCGGTGGCTAGGTGGTCGGTGGAGCAGACAACCGCCGTCGGCGGCGTATCGAGACTCATCAAAGTGCGAAGGGCGGCATCTCCGCCGGCAGGGTCGTTGCTGACGTTCTGGACAAACTCCTCGGGGACCGAATGACCGCCGGCCTCGAGGTACTCGAGATAGGCGGTGCGTCGCTCCCTGATGTCTCCCAAGGGCCTTCCGCTGATGAAGGCGATAGCGGAGTGGCCGAGATCGGTCAGATGATCCAGGGCGGCGAACATCCCCGCCCGGTTGTCGATGTTGACCGTCGGCACCCCTTCCAGCTCGGTCCCATGCCACAGCGCGATCACGGGGGTCTGCGCGGCACGGAGGTCTTCGAGGAACTTTGGCTCGTCCCTCATGTCGCCGAGGAGGAGAATCGCATCGCAGTGGCGGGTCTCGAGGACAGCCCTGAGGGCGATGGCCTCATCAGCCTTGCTGTGGGCACTGCCGAGCACCACGTTGTAGCCCCTCGCCAGTGCCTCGGTCGACAGGGCTTCGATCGCCATTGAGAAGAAGGGGTCGGTGATCTCGCGGACGATCACCCCCAGCAGCATGGTGCGCGCTCCGCGCAGACCTCGCGCCAGCGGGTTGGGGCGATACCCCAGCCGCTTGGCGACCTCTTGGACCCGCTCCCGGGTCTCGGCGGCGATCGGGACCGAGGTCGGGGTGTCGTTGAGCACGCGGGAGACAGTGGATTGGGAAACGCCGGCCGCGCGGGCGATGTCCTGCATGGTCACCGGGCGCGTGGGCCCGCTCGAAGCCGTCACCGGCCACTTCCTCTCACCACGGCACTCGACCTTTCACTCGATTGGCAGGCTCTCAGCG
>Ga0299907_10001346_pt1 | contig 13942 bp, 12 predicted proteins | sample RVTome_16_FD_198680 | JGI IMG/M metagenome (GOLD analysis project Ga0299907, IMG submission 198680) | Soil microbial communities from uranium-contaminated site in the Upper Colorado River Basin, Wyoming, United States - RVT152D67 (version 2) ... | reverse complement strand
CCACACACGGTGCACCGATAGTCCTGGTCGACCTCTTTGACGTCTTCGGGATCGATCTCAGGCGGTGGCGTCGACATCATCCGGATGAGCACGATCGACAACCGCCAGATGGCGTAGCCGAGGGCCAAGGCAAGGACCACGTCGATGAAGGTGTTGCCGGTCATGAGTCGAAGCCAGATTAAGCAAGTCGGTGCGCCAACGGACCCGGGTTCGCCTCCCACGCCACATCAGCAATAATCGTCCCGATGATCGAAGCAAGCCCATGGTGGCGAGACGCAGTTGTGTATCAGGTTTATGTTCGGTCCTTTGCCGACAGCAATGGAGACGGAACCGGCGACATCGAAGGGCTCCGGTCACGGCTTCCCTACATTCGCTCGCTCGGGGTGGATGCCGTCTGGGTCAACCCCTGGTATGAGTCCCCGCTCCGGGACGGCGGCTACGACGTCGCCGACTATCGGAGCATCAACCCTCTATTCGGCACTTTGGAAGAGGCGACTCGCCTGATCGACGAGGCACGGGAGATGGGGCTTCGCCTGCTGGTCGACCTCGTCCCCAACCACACCTCCTCAGAGCACCGGTGGTTCAAGGAGGCTGTGGCTTCGCCTCCGGGGAGCGTTGCCCGGAACCGGTATCACTTCCTTCCCGGCAAGGGACCGGACGGCTCACTTCCGCCCAACGACTGGGGCAGCGTCTTCGGCGGTCCCGCGTGGACGCGCCTGCCCGACGACGAGTGGTACCTGCACCTGTTCGATCCCTCTCAACCAGACCTCAACTGGTCCAACCCCGAGGTTCGGGCCGAATTCGAAGACATCCTGCGGTTCTGGTTGGACCGGGGTGCGGCCGGCTTCAGGGTCGATGTGGCCCATGCCCTGGTCAAGGCACCCGGATACCCAGACGTCGGGGACGGCTTCGACCGTCACGCCGAGCTGCCCGACGGAGCGGAGAGCCCGATGTGGGACCGAGACGAACTGCACGAGATCGTCATGGAGTGGCGTACGGTGCTCGACGAGTACCCCGAGTCGGTGATGATTGCCGAGGCATGGGTCCCGTCCTGGGAACGGCTCGCCCGCTATCTCCGACCCGGTGAGTATCACCAGGCATTCGACTTTCACTTTCTCGTCTCGCCGTGGGACGCCACTGAGATACGCACCAGGACTGCCGTCGCCATCGAAAGCGCTGCAGCCGTAAATACGGTGCCGACCTGGGTGCTCTCCAACCACGATGTGGTTCGTCACGCCACCCGATACGGGCTGCCCCAGGATGTCGATTCCAAAGAGTGGCTGGCCGCTGGCGACCGATCGCTGCTCGATCCCGAAAGGGGCCTGAAGAGGGCAAGGGCTGCGATTCTGCTGATGCTTGCCCTGCCCGGGTCGGTATACCTATATCAGGGCGAGGAACTCGGACTGCCCGAGGTCGACGACCTTCCGACCGATGTCCTCGATGACCCGGTCTGGGAGAGATCACGCCATACAGAGAAGGGACGCGACGGATGCCGCGTTCCATTGCCTTGGTCGACCGACGGGCCATCGTTCGGGTTTGGAGGGGACGGGCCATGGCTTCCCCAACCCGACGACTGGGGGAAACTCTCGGTTGAGAGCCAGGACGGCGTCGAAGACTCGACGCTCGAGTTGTATCGCCAGGCGCTCCATACCCGCAAGGAGCGGTTTCATACCGCGACCGTCGAGTGGCTCGGAACCGACAGCGCCGTCCTTGCTTTCCGGCGGGGTGCGGGTGTCACCTGCATTGTCAATTTCGGTGACGCCCCCGTGCCTCTTCCAGAAGGCCGCGTGCTTCTGGCAAGCGAGCATCTTCCCGACCGATCCCTCCCCACGGACGTCGCGGTGTGGATGATCGACTAGGAGTCCGTTGAATAATGCCGTTGCCCAGATTGGCGGCCAGGCGCGCCAGTCGCAAGGCCGAGGTTTCGTCACTCCTCGGGTCGGAATGGCGGGGCCGAGAACGCAGCGAGTGGTGATGCCTGGTCGTCAAGATGGGTGACATGCATTTGTTCAACGGGCTCCTGAGCCAACTGACAACTATCTCCAGTACCCGATGAGTTTGATCGGCGACCCATCGCCAAAGGCGCGCCGCGGCATCTTGATGCTTGCCCTGGCCACATTCGTGATGCTCGGGCTAGCCGACGGATCGCTTGGCGTCGCCTGGCCTTCATTGCGGGGTGAGTTCGATCGCGGCATCTCCGAGCTTGGTGCCCTTCTCGCTTTCGGAAGCGTCGGCTACCTCACCGCCAGTACTGCTTATGGCAGGGTCCATTCCCGACTCGGTACCGGCGCCGCGATCGGCATGGGGTGCTTCCTGATGACATTCGGATTGCTGGGTGTTGGGCTCGCCCCGGTGTGGCTCGTAGTCGCCCTGTCGACGCTCTTCCTCGGACTCGGGGGTGGACTCGTCGATTCCGGGATGAATGCACACGCCGCCCTCGAGTTCGATGTCCGCTCGATCAACCTCCTGCACGCGTCCTACGGGGTTGGGGCCACGCTCGGACCGGTACTGATCACCATCAGCCTTACCGCCGGAGCGGCCTGGCGAGGTGGCTATCTCTTTCTTGCAATGAGCCAGGTCGGAATCGCACTTGCCGTCTGGAACAGCCGGAGCCGGTGGACCTCGCGGCCTGATGATCCCGATGAAGGGCAGCAGGTCGCGGTTCGTCGTAGGCGGATCCTCCTTATGCTCTCGCTCTTCTTCGTCTACACCGGTGCCGAGGTGGCTGTGGGCCAATGGGCATACACCTTGCTCAGCGAGGGAAGGGGGATGTCGACGGCAGTTGCCGGGACCTGGGTTGCCGCGTACTGGGGTGGGTTGACCGCGGGCCGTCTTCTGGTCAGTATCTTCGGGGGACGGGTAACCCCCTCACGTACCCTCAACGGGTCTGTGGTAATGGCATTGCTCGGAGTCGGGTTCCTCTGGTGGAACCCGGCGGGTGTGGGCTTCGCCGCCCTTCCTATCGCTGGTATCGGGTTCGCCGCAATCTTTCCGACTCTCATCTCGCTCACCCCGGCGCGAATCGGCCGCGATCGTTCCACCCGGATGGTGGGATATCAGCTCGCCGCGGCAAATCTTGGTGTCGCCTCGATTCCCTGGGCGCTGGGCTTGCTTGCCCAGGCTTATGGGCTGGCCGTCCTCGGACCGGGGTTGCTCGGAGCAACCATGGCCCTCGCCATCCTCAATTTCTGGGCCGATCGATCGCCGGCCGAAGGGGTTCACAGGAACAAGCAAGGAAGCTAAAATAGGTTGAGGCAAAGGAGCCCACATTGCTCACCTGGAAGAAAGTCGACGGTCGCTGGCTCGGCAATGGATTCCAGATCCGGCGCGACGACTCCGGGCATTGGATCATCGATGAGCCGGGCGACGGGGTCGACGTCATCGAAGCCGACCCCGCACCCCTGGCCTCGCTGCCGACGTTGAGCGCAGCAAAGTATGTGGCTGAACAGGAGCACAAGCAACGTGACACAGCCTTCATTCGGCGGAGGCTTACCGCGGTCGCACTTGGAACCGCTTCCCTCGCCGCCCTGGTTTCATCGAACCCGCTGGTCTTCATCGGTCTCGGAGTGGTGGCTGCGGCAGCAGGCCTCGAACTGGCGATGACATGGTTCGCGGGCCGCGTCGGCGGAGCCCGGGACATCACGCAGTAAACCGCAATCCTGCCGTGGCGACCGATTTACGACGTCAGGTTGGGTGATCGCGTGTGTAGTGTTTTCGCAGGGTCAAATCCTTAAGGAGGAGACATATGAATAAGAAATGGTTGATCGCCCTATTCGCAATGGTCCTTGCCCTGGGAGCTTGTGGAGATGGCGACGGAGAAGAAGAACCGGGCGACGGTGATGGCACTACCACCACCGCGGCTCCCGGAGACGACGGGAACGGCGACGGCGAGGAAATAACCCTCCGCATATTCGCCGGTAACGTCGGTGATGAGCTGCAGTCGACGCAGGAAGCTGCCGACCTGTACATGGCCGACAACCCCGGCATCACGGTCGAAGTGGTTTCAACGCCAGACTTCGTCGAGGACCGGCTCGGTGTGTACCTGCAGTTGTTCCAGGCACAGTCATCTGAAGGTGACGTGTTCCAGATCGATGTGATCTGGCCTGGTGACCTCGCAGAGCACTTCGTTGACCTCAACGAATACGGAGGCGCCGAAGAGGTAGCCAACCACTTCCCCGCAATTGTGGAGAACAACACAGTTGATGGAAAGCTGGTGGGTATCCCCTGGTTCACCGATGCTGGTCTGCTTTATTACCGGTCCGATCTGTTGGAGAAGTACGACCTCGAGCCTCCCGAGACATGGGACGAACTCGAGGCCGCTGCGACGACGATCCAAGAAGGTGAGCGAGCCGAAGGCAACGAAGACTTCTGGGGCTATGTGTGGCAAGGCAATGCCTACGAGGGTCTGACATGTGACGCTCTCGAATGGGTCGCGTCGGCCGGTGGTGGCTCCATCATCGAATCCGACGGCACGATCAGCATCAACAACGAGGCAGCGGTCGGCATCATCGACCAGGCAGCCGGTTGGGTAGGGTCGATCTCGCCTCCGGGTGTGACCGCTTACGGTGAAGAGGACGCCCGAGGTGTTTGGCAGGCCGGCAACGCCGCATTCATGCGGAACTGGCCATACGCCTACTCACTCGGCAACGGTGACGACAGCGAGATCGCCGGATTGTTCGACGTCTCGCCATTGCCCGGCGCAACAGCCGGACAGAGCGCCGCCACTCTCGGTGGATGGCAACTCGCCGTATCTGCCTACTCGGAGCATCCTGAAGAAGCAGCGCAGCTTGCGTTCTTCATGGCAGGTGAGTCAGAGCAGAAACGAAGGGCCGTCAACTACTCGCTGAACCCGACCATCCAGTCGTTGTACGACGACCCCGAGGTCATCGAAGCGAACCCGTTCTTCGAGAGCCTGTATGACGTGTTCATCAACGCAGTCGCCAGGCCGTCGACGGCAACCGCGCCGAATTACGCCGATGTTTCATCGCTGTTCTTCAATGCGGTCCACGACGTTTTGACGGGGGGCGCCAACGCCGAGGACGCCCTACTCGAGTTGGAGCTCGACCTCGTCGACGCAACCGGATTCGAGACCGGCAGCCCGTAAGCAATCAAAGCAACCGATTGAAGAGGGAGGGCCTTCGGGCCCTCCCTCTCGTTTGTGCCCGATTCGCAACGACCCCCAGGATCTCGGCACGACCCAGGGCGAATGTGCTTGTATACGGAACCGGAGGACTTGAAGTTGGCCGTAGCAGCACCAGAGAAGCTCAAACCCCAACGCCAATCGCAGCTGGCGAAGGGTGAGCAGAAACTTGCGTACTGGCTGCTGGTGCCGACTCTCGTGGTCCTGCTTGCAATCGCCTTTTACCCTCTCGGTTCGGTCTTCTACTCGAGCCTCACCTCCGAGCGCTTCGCCAGTGCCGCTGATGCCGAGTTCATCGGGCTGCAGAACTACTCCGAGCTCCTCAGCCTCACGATCACCGAGTTGCCCGCTCAAGTGGACGAGGCCACGGGAGAGGTGGTCGTCGACCCGGACACCGGGGAGACCCAGTATGAGTCCCCGGTGCAGGTGCTTCCCCGCGAGCCGCGGCGCTACAGCGAGGTGTTCACCTTCGGGTGGTTTGGCAGCCAGTACGTGTTGGGCGCGAGCGATGCCGATTTCATCCTCAGCATCATCGACACGTTGATCTTTACGGTGGCGACCATCGTCCTCGAAGCCATCATCGGCCTGGGCATTGCCCTGACGCTCAACGTCCCTTTCCGCGGGCGCGGTGCGATGCGTGCCGCCATGCTCGTGCCATGGGCGATCCTCACCGCTGTGTCGTCGCGGATTTGGGAGTGGATGTTCATCGACACGCGGGCGGGATTCTTCAACGTGGTGTTCCAGAAGCTGGGCCTATCCGACGGGCAGACCCCGTTCCTGGCTGATGAGTCCTTCCAATTGCCTGCGGCGATCATTATCGACGTTTGGAAGACGACGCCATTCATGGCCCTTCTCCTGCTCGCTGGACTGGCCTTGATCCCGTCCGAGCTCTACGAAGCTGCCGAGGTCGACGGTGCCAGCAAGTGGTCGCAGTTCAAGTCGGTGACCTTGCCACTGCTGAAGCCGACCCTGGCCGTCGCCCTGGTCTTCCGTACTCTCGATGCCCTCCGCGTATTCGACCTGTTTCAGATCGTTTTCGCCCAAAAGAAGTACTCCATGGCCAGCTTCGCCTACTACGAGCTGATCGACAGCCAGCGCCTCGGTTACTCGTCGGCGGCCTCCGTCGTCATCTTCGTGATGATCACAATCTTCGCCTTCATTTACATCAAGAGCCTGGGGATCGCTAGTGACTGACATAGCCGCATCGGGATCCGACGCAAGGACAATGGCCGCCATTGAGGCCCGCGAAGTGGACTTCACCAAGCGGAGGAAGCGGAAGAAGGTCTGGACGAGGATCGGATTCTGGGTACTGATAGTCCTCATCGCGATCTTTTTGCTCTTTCCCTTCTATTGGGCGATCAACTCCTCGCTGAAGACGGAGCCTCAGCTACGGATGACGCCGGCCACATTCATCCCCCGTGATCCCGGCACCGGTGATATCTCGATCACCCTCCAGAATTACACTGCGGCGTTCCAGAACCGGACCTTCATCCGCGCCATCTTGAATAGCTCCATTGTCGCGGTGTCCGTGACCGTGATCGCCCTCGTCATCGGTTCGTTTGCAGGCTTCGCCCTCGGCAAACTGCGGTTCCGCGGCAAATCCCCTTCCCTGTACCTCATCCTCTCGATGACAATGTTCCCCCAGGTCGCCGTGCTGACCGGGCTCTATGCGGTGATCCTCAACTTCAATATCCCCGCAATCCCATCGATGATCCTGTCGTACATGTTGTTCACCTTGCCGTTCACCGTGTGGGTGCTCACGTCCTTCTTCCAACAGTTACCCACCGACCTGCTCCAATCCGCACAGGTGGACGGGGCGACACCCTTCCAGTCGTTCCGAATGATCCTGCTTCCTCTGACCGCCCCTGCATTGGTGACAACCGGGCTGCTCGCGTTCATTGCGGCCGTGAACGAGTACCTGTTCGCCCTCACCTTCACCACCATCGAGCCTGACGCGCGCACGATCCCGGTGGCAATAGCCCTCTTCACCGGCCAGGTTGCCCGTCAGGACCCGTTCGGTGAGATCATGGCGGCGGCAGTCCTGGTTACGATCCCGCTGATTGTGCTAGTCCTCATTTTCCAGAAGCGGATCATCGGCGGGCTCACAGCCGGCGCCGTCAAGGGGTGACATCATCCCCGAAGTTCTTTTCCCGATATAGGTCGGCAAGTATTATCGCCACGAAGGGCAAGGGCGCGCCGGCGAAAAGACCCACCTCGGGCAGAAGACGCTGCAGCGCGATCACGTAGACCACACAGAGACCCACCGCGATCAACCGGCTTTTGCGTGTGTGTGCCGGCCCAAGTCTGAATGCGAAAACTCCTCCGGCCCCGTACCCGGCAACAAGCCCGGTGGGTAGGTTCGCCACCCCGAGCGGCAGGGTGACCACAAACCAGAGGGCACTGGCCGTCAACGTGGAGAGCATGGCGCGGGGATTCTGCGACACGAAGGCCGCGACGGCGAAGACACCGGGAACGAGCCCGAGGCCGATACCGAGTAGTCCGCCTGCGAAAATCGTCTCGTCACCAGCTGCCGCTACGAAGGCGTAGATGAAGACGACATGGGAGATGAACATGAGGACAGTCGCCAGAAGCACCGCCAGCCAGCGCCGCCTGGCGGAGCTTGGTTCGTTCTCGTCTCGCCGGGTCACCGCTGGCAGGGTAGGCAAACGCGCGGCCAGGAGCCGCGCTACGTGACAGGCTCAAAGGAGAGAAACGGTTCGGGAACCCATCCCTCCTCGACCGGATCACCCGGAATACGGACAAAGTAGTAGTCGAGAACCGGGTTCTCCTGAAAGAGCACCACGGTGACTTCTGTCCCGTGTGGGGCGCCACCTGTGACGCTCACCCGTAGGTGACTGTCGTAGACAAGTACTTCGGATTGAATCAACTCACCCTCCCAGTTGCCACTCAGCCAGGCGGTTGCGTTGCTCTCACCCCACTGCACCGGGATTCCACATTGCGCAGGGTCCGGATTGTCGTCGAAAGGCAGGCTGGGTACGTCGGGGTCACGTTCGATGTCGTACTCCACGGGCTGGCTTGCAAGCGTGCTACCTGATGCAATTGGGGCATCGACACCCTCGGGAACCGCGCAGGAAGGCGCCAGCAGCGCCAACGTGAACAGGAGGTGAGTCAATCGGCCCTGCGGAGAGCTCATGAATCGTTCAACCAGCCGAGACAGTCACGAATTCCGCCACGGGGTGGGCATGGATCATGGCAGGACCCTTTCATTGCCCGAGCTCCGGCGATTTCCGCTATGTTTCATGTCGAATCTTGATCCAGAGGGAGTGACAACTGATGGCAGCCATCACGATGGAAGGCTTGGGAAAGATCTACGACGGCGGCACCCGGGCGGTTGGCAGCGTCGACCTCGAGATCCTAGATGGGGAGTTCCTCGTCCTGGTCGGGCCGTCCGGCTGTGGGAAATCAACGATTCTCCGGATGATTGCCGGTCTCGAAGAGATCACTGAAGGAACGATGAAGATCGGCGACCGGCTGGTCAACGACATCCCGCCCAAGGACCGCGACATCGCCATGGTTTTTCAGAACTACGCCCTTTACCCCCACATGAGCGTCTTCGACAACATGGCATTCGGCCTCAAGTTGAGGAAGATGCCCAAGGACGAGATCCAGAGACGGGTGCATGAGGCTGCCGACGTCCTCGAGATCCGCGATCTCCTCGAGCGCAAGCCGAAAGCTCTCTCCGGTGGTCAGCGACAGCGCGTCGCGATGGGACGGGCAATCGTCCGTGAACCGGCCGCATACCTGATGGACGAGCCGCTCTCCAACCTCGACGCCAAGCTGCGTGTCCAAATGCGTTCCGAGCTGGAGAGGCTGCACACTCGCCTGGGGACCACGACCGTTTATGTCACCCATGACCAGGTCGAGGCCATGACCCTCGGCGATCGGGTGGCGGTTCTGCGTGCGGTATCACCGCGGGCGCCCTACAACCTCCAGCAGGTTGGTCCGCCGACAGAGTTGTACAACAGCCCGGACAACCTATTCGTTGCCGGTTTTATCGGAAGTCCGGCAATGAACCTCGTCTATGGACACCTAGAGACCGAGGGCGACAGGGTCTTCGCGGTCTTGCCCAACTCCAGGATCCTCGTGGGGAAGAAGTCGCTCGACAAGCACCCCGGTCTGGAGAACATGACCAGTAACGAGTTGGTGATTGGTATCCGGCCCAGCGACCTCGAAGCCGCAGCCGTTGCAGGTCGCGACCCGGAGCGTTCAATGAATGTGACGATCGAGGTAACCGAGATGCTCGGCGCAGACACCTATATCCATTTCACCGTTGACCGCAGCCCGGTGGTCACACCAGACATCGAGGAGTTGCTCGCCGACACCGGTCAGGACAGTGAATCACTTGGGGACAAGACCAACTTTGTCGCCCGAGTCAGCCCCGACGTGCAAGTGAGTCATGGCGATACCCTCGAACTGACCGTCGACGGCGACAAGCTCCTGTTCTTCGATCCCGCCACCGGCGACCGGGTCGGGGTCAAGAAGTTGACGGCTGCCACCACCTGACAGGGCTCAATCTGAGTTGACCGGGAACCCGGGGAACCCGGAGTCCACCCACGACTTGAACGCCTCTTCGTTTGGTACATCGGTGCCGCGCTCGGTAGCGAGTTCCATGCGGTGGTTCAGGAAGTCGCAGTAACCCTGCACGGCGTCCTCACCATGCCAGACCTCTGAAATCTGCTTCACCAACGGCTCGAATGAGTTCGTCAACCATTTGAAGGTCCCGACACTCTTCCCGGTGGCTGTGGTGTCGCCATGCTTGGCCAGGTAGTAGTTGAGATCACCCAGGATGAGGCTCGCCTGATTCTCCGATGCCTCGATTCCCGTCAGCTCGCGGAGCTTGTCGGTGTTGAAGGTCCTGCCTCCCACCCTCGTCGTCATGGTCACCACATCTCCAGCCGCGGTTGGCTCGATCTCGATGTCGTGAACCGAGAAACCGAGTTCGTTGATCCGGCCGATCCGTTCTCTGATCCGGTACGCCTCATTGCGTTTGATCACCAGCGGTTCGGTCAGCTCTGCCCAAAGGCCGTCGTAGCGGAGGCCGATGTCATTACCCAGCCCGAGGTCTGCATCGGCAAGCGTCGCCTCGTTCATTGCCGCGATGTCCGACATTTCGCCGGCAAGGTTCTCCCGCATGATCTCGATGTCGTGCATCCGCTGGCCGGCGCTCAGTGATGGGTGCAGCTCGGACGTCTCAGCATCGATCATGATCGCTTCGATCCCACCGGCATCAAACCGATACAGGACGTTTGATAGGGAGCAGTCGCCCCAGTAACACCCGGCCATATGCAACTCGACGAGAAGGCCGGCGACGGCGTCGAGCATTTGGGAACGTCGTGCGCCGAAGCCGAGACCGGAGACAAGGCGGCGATAGGGAAAGGAATGTTCGACGTATTTCGTCACCACTGCCCCAGAGGGCTCGTCGTGTGGGTCGAGCCAGGTTCGCCTGACCAACCCGGCTGGCACCGCAGCCCGGTGGGTTCGCCCTTGCAGCGCCACCAGAACGGTGAATTCCTTCGTAGCGACCCGCACCGGCATCTCTTTGATCGCATAGATCCCCTCGTCGTAGGCGACGAAGACGACAGGGTGCCGATGCACGCCCCGCGGCATCGACACCAGACGCTCGTGATCCCACCCGGTTATCGGCTCCTCCCAGGGAAGGTCGAGAAAGTCGGGATTGCCCGGGCGGATTTGAAGAGTAGGGGTGCCCAATCCGGGCCTCCATCATGGCTGGTGCAGGGATGGTAGGCATGGAGGTTGACGACGCTCCGTCTCTCTGTGGTCATCACGCCACTATTGGCGCTGTAAGCATTGGTGGCCCGTCGCTGAAATAATGGCGGCGTCTCTCCGGCCCTCGACACCCCTGGCTGCGTCGAAAATGCTCGATGCAGGCCCCGACTGCGACTGCGCTTTTCTCCTTGCCAGATGGCGCCGATGACTCGGAGACACCCTCGCCCTATTTCACCGACAGACCACTGGAACAGCATGAATACGCCTAGACCGCGGGCATCGGCATTCCGACCCCGCTCACCAGGGCTTCACATTCGGCTTTGACGGCACCACTCAGGTTTTTCATCAGGATCGAGGCTCTGGCATCGTCCCACTGGTATGCGGCCAACTCGGAGCTCCACGCGAGCATTCCTATGGATAGCTCGTCTCGGAGCTCTTGGTAGCGATTGAAGGCGGCTGCAGTGTCGCCGGGATCGGTCAGGGAGACATCGACTGCGCATGCGCAAAGCTCGGCATCGCGGAGAGCGTCGCTGATGCCGTGAGCCGACACGGGGTCCTTGGTATAGGCGGCGTCGCCTACCAGGGCCCAACCGGGTCCACCAGGTATGCGTAGAAATCCGGCGAGGCCCTGGATGCCGCGGAACGGGCTGACCCGGGTCCCCCCTGCCATTGCCTCCTGGAGCAACGGATGGGCCGAGCCAACGAGGCCCGTGAACGCGGCATCGGGCTCATCATGGAAAGCTGTCGTCTTGTCTTTCGGCCAGCCACCATAGACGCACACGAGATCGTCGTTGGTCGGGATCAAACCTGCGGTCACGCCGGGGGTGAACTGGAAGTAGACCCCATGGGTTTCGATGTTCCGGTAGTAGGCGTAGTAAACGGTGTTGGTCGCTGGATATTGGCTGTACGTGGGCGCATTCACCCATTTCGCCATCTTCGACCAGGCGCCGTCGGCTCCGATTACCATTTGCGCCGTGACGTTGATCTCACCATTACCGGCGTCGAGCACGACGCCCCGCACTGTGCCCTCCGAATCCTTCACCAGCGATTTCGCCCGGCATCGGTCCACGTATTCGGCACCGGCTTCAACGGCTGCTCCGACCAGAATCGGATCGAGAACGCTCCTCCTGGGCGCGTACAGCGAGTCGACCCCGTAATCGTCGCTGAGGTCGATCGGCACCAGGTCAGAGCCGAATCCCAGGGTCACGCGCGGTATTGCAGGTGCGCCGGAGTCGATCACGCGATCGAGCAGTCCCCAACGTTTTAGTTGGAGGACGCCGGAGCGAAGCACTGCATGGGTCGAGGTGGTATCCGCCCCTGCTGGTGCGCGGTCTACCATCAACACCCGGTGCCCGCGCCGTGCGAGCAGCATCGCCGTAGCGGCTCCGGCCACACGCGCCCCGACAACAACCACGTCGTAGTCGCCCTCCTGGGGCCGTCCGAGGACGGCCCCATTCGGTTGCTGCCCGGCCTGTGGGGAGTCGCCATTGAGGCTGTTCACGCGACCTCCACGGTCACCGACGTCGGGTTGGTGACCGCGTCGTAGACGGCCGAGCGCTTCTGAGATTGGGCGACGATGCTCTCGATCTCTTCCCGGGGGGCGTCGGCGTCGATCTCATAACGCACCGTGATCCCCGAGAAGCCATTCCGGACTTCTGGGTCGATGCCCATGATCCCGGCCAGGTCCATGTCGCCTGCAACGGAGGCCTTTACCGACCGAAGCTCGATGCCGCGGTTGGCGGCAACCGTGGCGATCCCGGCACCAAGACATCCCGCCAGAGCGCCGAGGAGCGTCTCCACGGGTGCCGGGCCGTGGTCTTCAGAGGCGAAGATCTCCGGATGGTCGGTGTCGAGGACAAACGCCTGACGATGAGACTGCTCCGCGCCGAGGCCGAAAAACCTCTCGATGGTCGTCCGAGAGTGTGTCCCGTCGATCCACTCCGACTCTGCTTTCCAGGTGAACTGCGCTGCAGGCGGAGCTTGCTTCAGTGCTTCCCGCGCCCCGAGGATGGCCTCGAGGTTCACCCCGTTCTTTGATTTCGTAGTTGTCATTTTCTCTTTTTCCTTTCGTCTGGGCTTCGTGGGCCCCGTATGTTTTCTGTCTCAGGTCGGTCGTTCGACCGATTCGGTAAACACAGGCAATTCATGTGATTTTGGGTTCACCACCTCCTATATGAGTTCGGCTATGCGTGCAGCTGCTCGGGCCGCACCGTCGGTCTCGACCGGGGCATAATCCACCGCTCGTCCGACCTCGGTTGCCATGGCTTCGGCGATCGAGTCGGGGTCGCTTGTGGAGTAGTCCATGTAGCGGCCGGCACCGTACCGGTCGAGCCGGTGGCGGACGTGATAGTTCTGCTCGAAGTGATCCTGCAAAGGGAAGTAGAGGAATGGTCTGCGCGCGGCGGCCAACTCCATGCATGTGGTGAGCCCGCCCTGGACCACGGCGAGGTCGCAGACGGACAGGTGCCGGTACAGCCGCTCCACGTATCCCTCGATCTGTAGGCCCGGATACTTGGGCAGTAAGCCGGGGTCGATCCTCGGACCGGCGACGACGATCATCCTCGCCTCGGGAACCCGATCCTTCACCAGCGGGTAGGCGGCGATGATCTTCTCGAGCAAGGCACGTCCAACGCCCGAGCCTCCGACCGTGACCACGATCACCTTCTCGCCGTCTGCGAAACCAAGCTCTTGCCTGATTCCCTCGACCTCGTCAGGGGCGGGCGGCGTAAAACCGGTGATGTAACCGGGAAAGTCGAAATGCTCCTCGGTCCAGTCCCTGATCTTGGGGAGGTCGGGGCCGAATGTCTCCGGGATGATGTCGTCGGGGTTCCCGACAAACAATGCCCGATCGCGGATCCGGGGAAATCGGGCTATGTGCTCGATCATCTCGGCGTTGTAGTCTGCGGCGACGAATGCTTCACGGTCTCCGCCCGTGGGCATCGGGAGGTAGCCAACGAAGTCGGTGAACCAGACGTGCGAACCTCGTTTCAGCTCAGGGTTCTCGTGCCAGAAATGGTCAATCTCCCATGCCTCGTCGCTGATCACCAGGTCGTA
>Ga0299907_10001345_pt1 | contig 13944 bp, 16 predicted proteins | sample RVTome_16_FD_198680 | JGI IMG/M metagenome (GOLD analysis project Ga0299907, IMG submission 198680) | Soil microbial communities from uranium-contaminated site in the Upper Colorado River Basin, Wyoming, United States - RVT152D67 (version 2) ... | reverse complement strand
GAGGATGCCCCGCTCGGGTGAGTGTTCATCGCGCCGCCGGCGCCTCGAACCGGGGCTGTGATTACGATCAGGGCCCAATGACCCGGCCCGACCCAACCTGGAGTGCGTGGTGACGATCAGGGTTGTGGGCATCGTCCTGGCCTCGGGCATTCTCATCGCGACTTTCGTCCTTCGTCGCAGCCGCCGACTGTCACACGGTGAGACCCTGCTGTGGAGTCTTGCCAGTCTCGGGGTCCTGGTGCTGTCGGTGGCGCCGGAGGTGGGAGATCTCGCCGCGTCCGTCTTCCGTCTGCCCAACCGGCTATCGGCCACCCTGGTGGTGGTGGCGATCGTGCTCGGGATCCTTTCCTTTCGCACCAGATCCCGTCTTCATGCTCTCGAGGAGCGCTTCGGGCTACTGGTCCGGAACACGGCCGTCACATCCTTTCAGAACGAGAACAAACGGTCCGACCACCGGGAGAGTGCTGCCGTGGTCATTGCCGCCTACAACGAGGAGCAGGCTATCGGCGGTGTGCTCACCGACCTCACGCCCGAGGTTGACGGTTTCCTCATCGACCCGATCATCGTGGTCGACGGAGGTGAGGACGACACCGAAGGGGTGGTGCGACGTGCCGGATATTCGGTGGCGACACACGGGGTGAACCGGGGACAAGGCGATGCTCTGAGGACGGGATTCGCCATCGCCCTCCGCCGGGGAGCCGACGTGGTCATCACAATGGATGCCGACGGACAGCACCGGCCCGACCAGCTGAAGCTGCTGATGGCCCCTCTCATCTCGGGTGAGGCCGACTATGTCCAGGGATCCCGGTTTCTCGGTGACTACGACGACTCCGGGGGCATCCGGGACTATGGAATCCGCTTCTTCACCAAGGTCATCAACGTTCTCGGCAACACCAACATCACCGATTGCACCAACGGCTTCCGGGCGATTCGAGCCGAGAAGCTCGCTCTGCTCGACCTCCGCGAGGATCGCTTCAACGGGCCGGAGATCATCATGGAGTCGGCAATGAAGGGTCTGCGGATGGTGGAGGTGCCGGTTCACATCCGGAGCCGGACGCATGGCGAAAGCAAGAAGCCGCCCCGGCTCGGATACCCGCTTGGCTTCCTGGCGACGATCCTGAAGGTGTGGCTGCGGTCCTGAGGGCGAGTCGGCCCTATCCGCCGTCCCGATCCCTCACCAGCAGAGGGTAGGAATAGCGGAGCATCAGCGGCCAGGTGATGAGTGTCGCCACCACCCGGTCCCGGGGCCGGATCCCCGACCGCCACTCGTGATCCGGGCGCAACCTGACCTGCCCGGTGTCGAACCGGCTCGGATTCCCTGATACGGAGTGACTGTCCGTCACCTCGATGCTGCCGTCCTCGGAGATGAGGGGAGTGAGGTCGGCGCCGATGAAGGCCGAGACCTTGGAGGTGACGGCTTTCGGGTCGGAGATGAAATCCTCGTACCTGACCCGCAAATACCGGTCGGGCCGACGCAACCTCATGACCTCACCCGTGACATTCCACACCATCCACCCGGCGGCCGACTTCCAGCTGGGATGGATGGGCATGAGACCACCGAAGTCCGGGTTCACCTTCTTCCGCAGCCAGGAGAAGACCACTGCTCGCGGGTCACGGACCAGATGGAGCACGTACACGTCCAATACCTGCGATCCGCTCAGCATCCGACCGTACACCGGGCGCTTCGACGAGTCGACGATCACCTCGGTGCCGGCCTCGGCGGCCGCGGCCCGATACAGGTGGTCGGTCAGGGCTCGATAGTCGACCTGATCCCGCGTCGCCCATCGCCGCCACCAGCGACCCAGAATCGCCGTTGGCGCGAAGCTGTCCAGAGAGGAAAGGCGCAGTGACTCGCGGCGAGCGGCCTCCTCGGGCCCGACTTCGCCGAGCCGTGCCATGACCGGCACCCAGAACGGGCAGCGGTTGAATCTGAGGCCACAGCCGCAGATCCGGTTCTGGGAGACCCCTCGCTCCCATACCCATTGCAACTCGCCCAGGTTCACCGCCCCCGCTGCGGAGCCGAGGACGTTGGCCATGATCGTGCTCCCGTTGCGACCAGAGCCCAGGATGAAAAGCACCTTTTGCGGTGTGCCCGGCATCAGGACACCGGGTCAGGCGTTGTCGACCGCGTCATGTCTGCCGCTGACCCCGCTCCGACGCGCAACCAGCAGATAGCTGAGACCCGCCATGAGGGGAAAGAAGGTGTACTGAAAGGCCCTCTGCCCGAGGATGAAGGTTCCGACCGCTTCGCCCGGGGCGCCTGATAACGCGAGCAGGCCGGCCCAGCCGAGATCCATGATCCCCAGGCCGCCGGGCGTGACGGCGGCGACGAGGGACAGTTGCACCCCCGCGCCCACCAGGGCGAATGTCGTGAACGAGATCGACAACCCCAGTGCTTGGGATATAGACCAGAACATCCCGGCGTTGAGGGTGTAGCGGACGAGGGTCGACGCCGAGATGACGGCGGATTGGCCCGAGGTGAAGCTGCGAAGTGTGGACAGACGCTCCATGCCGGCTGCCCGGCGATGGAAGAAAGAGCTGGCCCGACCGCCACGATGCCCGAGCCATGACGCCATGGTGGCCAGACGCGCCGCCAGCCACTTCAGGCCCGGACCGAGCCGGAACATGAGGATCACGCCCACGACGGCGGCGATGGCCGCCAGGTACCAGGCCCACGTTCCGGCGCCGCCGAGGATCAACAGCGTGGGCGCCAGTATCGAGACCAGAAGAGCGAGATCGAAGAGCTGGTCGAGGGCAACCGAGGCGCCCGCGATCCCTGGCGGAGTCCGCCCGAGACCGGTGAGGGCGATGAAGCGAACCCCGAGATCGCTGGCCGATCGGGGCACCACCAGCCCGAGGACACGGCTGGTCATGAGCGCCGACCAGTACTGGGCCCACGACAGAACGGCCCGTTCGTTGAGGCAATTCGTGATGTAACCCCACCGGAAGGTGCTGATCAGGGTCACACCGATACCGAAAAGTACCGTGACCAGGACCCAGGAGATGTCGGCGTCACCGACGGCGCCGATCTGCTCGAAACCGGTGACGGCGATGACGATGGCGAACAAGGCGATCCCGAGGATGCTCAGAATCAGCCACGGGCCTCTCCTGACGCGATCGAAGAATCGGTCAGTGGGTGCTGGCACGGGTCCTCGACCCATCGGGGTCATACAACCCGATACCGTACGCGTCGACTATCTCGAGAACCTGCTTTTGCGCATCGGTATCCAGTGTCTCCCGCCAGAAGAAGTCCTGGGCGACCGAGGAGCCGTCCTGGTTCTTGAGGGCCCCTTTCCCGTGCAAAGTGCGCATCGTCGTCATCGCCGGCGTGAAGAGATAGGTGGGGAGGAGATCGTCGGCGTTCAGGCCGAGATGACGGAGCATTTTCCGTGAGGTGGTGAACGGGCGCTCGTACAGGTCTTCGTAGAAGAAGACCGGGATCTGCAGGCCCTCCAGCTTGGGGAGGGCAACGGCATGGGTGATGGCCCACATGGTGGCTACTCGCTCCAGTGGCGTCACCGGGGCGGGGCGGGACTCGAAGAGTTCCCGGACGTCCCGCGTGATCGGGTGCTCGGAGTCCAGGGAGTTGGCGATGAAGATCTCGTAGGTGTCGGGCCAACCAAACTCCCAGAAATTGGTCCGCCGGGTGACAGAGGCCATGACTGCCAGGGGATGCCGCATCACGAACAGCAGGCGCCGGCCGAACAACTCGACCACCCAGTCGGGGGCCAAGGTCGCCCGGATGCTCTTGAAGCCGAGAATCTGTATCTCGTCCCAGATCAGGCCGGTGAGGTGGGCGTCGATCTCGTGAGGGGGCCAAGGAAGATGATTGCGCAGCAACCATGGCGATCTGTCGCTCTTGGCGAGAAGTGATAGCAAGTGGTCATGGAGATAGCGAGAGTCGGCGTCGTCGTATTCAGACCGGTACGAGAGCTCACGTGACCGGTCCAACACCTCAGGATGGAGTGGCTCGAACAAGACGGCGCGACCGGAGGCCTTGGACACGATGTCCGACACCCAGGTCGTGCCGGAGCGCCCAAACCCGAGGATGGACACGGAGTCGGTTGGTCTCATTTCTTTCCGCATCTCACCGGATGACTGTATATAGGCGATACCCCCGTCCCAGGTCCTCGAGGAGCCTGAGACCCAGGGCATCCGTGTCGAGCAAGCCCCGGTCTTCGCTACCCAGGATGACGAGATCGACTCCGTAGGACTCCAGGATGTTGCGGCGTCGCCGGTCCGTTGCTTCATCGTCAAAAAAGCGCCGGGTATCGCGGAGGCGATGGAACGCCTCGCCGGAACGGGAGGTGGGGAAGGCATTGGACATCGACGCCAGTCCCCGATAGGAGACGGCCGATATCGATGGGTGCTCGGCCGCTATTGGGACCACCAGCTCGGCATCACCGATGAGGACACCGGACCTTTCCTCAAAGAGATCGACCTGGTCCTGGATCCTGACTTCGCGGGGCTGCGGCCCGGTTCGGAGATGCTGTTTGTGAATCGCCATGGTGAAGGTCAAGACCAGCAGAGCCGCCACCGAGAAAAGCCCCATGACCTTCCAGACCCGGGCGGCGTCGAGGCTCTTGGTGACCAACCAGGCCACTGCCAGCGGCACCGGGATCAGCCACGAGAATCGCCACAACTGCCACGGGGTGACAAAACGCGCCACGATCGTCGCCAGTGGCGGGACGGCGAACACGATGAGGACCACAATCGACGAGGCCACGATCCAGACGGCGAGCGGGTCGTTCTTGCGGCCGATCACTATCACCAGGAGCGCCAGCACGACGAGGAGATTGGCCATGTTGTCGAGCATGTTCCAATGGGCGAAGGGCATGCCGTTGCCGAGGAAGGCAACGCGGGCGTGGGCGCTGATGGCATGACCACTGATGAGAGCGTCTGTCGCCTGACCACGACCGACGCTGGCCACTGTGATTGGAATCGGCTCCCAGATCTCGATCGGGCCGACTTGATGGGTCGGCTCGGCGATGTCCGAGATGGACTCGACGTTCCCCAGCTTGGCACCGTAGGGCTCGCTGAGTAGCGAGGTGGCTCCAGCGACCACCAGGAAGGGGGCAATCGCAATCAGCGCAGCCACCAACACCTCCCGGTCCCACCGGTGGTCAATCAGAGACCTGACCAGGAGAAACACCAAGAAGAGACCGGCAGCCATGACTGCCACCAGTGGGTGGGCCAGGGTGAGCGCCAGCAGGGCGAGGCCCGCAACCAGGGCTCGCCACCTTCTCTTGTCATCGGCTGCTCGAATCAGGAGGGCGACCACCACCGGCAGGAGCGCGACCACCGCGGCGTACTTGTTCTGTGCGATCGACTGGTACCAGAACTTGAACTGAGTCTTCCCCGAGTTGCTGGTCACGATCGGAACGAGAAGACCGGAGAGGGCGGCCATGGCCGACATTGCTCTATTGCCGGTCAGGACCCGGGTGAGCAGATAGAGAGCCGAGGCGCCGGCGACTACGAGGAGAGGAGGAAGGAAGTCGTAGTAGACCGTCTCCGGCGCGACGTCGCCGAGGTGGGCGATGATCCCGCCCGACGCCGTCCAGCCGTCCAAACGCCAGCGGGGCGCCAGGGGTATGTCCCCGGAGAGGAAGGGATTGGCGTCCGGGTACCGGCCCCCTGAAGCCAGCGACCGCATAAAACCGAGATAGGTCGAGTCATCGGAGGAGTCGTGCCAGGTCAGCCAGCGGTAGATGAAGGCCATACCTGCGACACCGATCGCAGACCATTCCAGACCCGTGGGCATTTCGATCCTCGACGCGGGCCGTAGACCGGCGATAACCCCCAGCAGCACGAGCAAGATCACCAGATATCCCTCGGTGAGGGCAGGACCAAGGCTCGAAGTGAGAGTCACGGCGAGTGGGGGAGTGAGGCACGCGAAGGACAGGGTCAGCCACATCGCCGGCCAGGCGAGTGGACCGAAGTCGAGATAACGGCCTGGAAGAATTCGCCAAAGAAGGAACCCCGGAGCGGCGAGGAACACCACGATGGCGAGCGGGCCTCGCAGCAGGTCGGGCCATAGATCGACGAGCAAGCCCACCGCAAGCCCCGCCGGGACCAGGTGGAGAAGGACCTTGGTCAGTGATCGTGGAGACAGCCGGCCGATATGCGTCATTCTCGGCGACTGCAATCTAAGTCAGTCATTGGAGTCTTGTCAGCCTATTGCTCCGACGACCAATAGACGGGGAAGAGGGGCCTGGAACCCTCGCCATGGCGCTGTTGGCCTAAAGCCTGAGACATAAGCCCACGAATCCTCGCGAGGGCGTTGTTCGGCTAAAGCCCTTAGCCCCCCCCCAACTTGACATAACGTGGATTATGGGCGCTCAACCCGAAGGCAGCCTGGCTCCTCCCCGGCCATGGGGATCCCTCAATTCACTTCTCGCAATTGGTGACGGTCTCGAAGCCGCGGCAGACGTCGGTTCCGGCCTGGCCATTGACGGTGTCCCTGCCTTTTCCGCCCGCGATCCAGTCGTTGAGGTTCGAGCCGAAGAATATGTCCGGACCGTCGGTTCCGTAATGACGCTCGAATCCGCTGAAGGTCATCACCCATGTTCCCCTCTGCACCAAGCCGCCGCCGATGCGAGCCTTGATCCCGCGTGGGAACGACCCGGGGGCGAAGCTGATGATGTCCTGCGCCGGGCCACCGTGAGCCGATTTGGCCCTGGCGCGGATGATGACGTGATCTCGTCCCTCTCCTCCGTATCCCGCAGCCTCCTTGGAGAGAAGCAATCGGTCGGGGCCGGCCTCGCCGGCGAGAAGACCCTTGCCCCACAGGAAGTCCTCACCTTCGCCGCCGTTGATCGTGTTCGAGCCCCTTCTGTCGACCAGGGTGTCGTTCCCCGGGCCCCCATCCAATTGATCGTCTCCTTGGTGGTCTCCTTGCCGGATTCGGTCGTCGCCCCGGTGACCAAGGAGCGTGTCGTCGCCCATTCCGCCGAGAATGCGATCCCGACCGGTCTTGCCCTTGATCGTGTCGTCGCCCTTCCCTCCGGCAAGACGATCGTCACCTTTCCCCCCGTCGATCGTGTCGGCCCCACCACCACCGCATATGACGTCGTTGCTCCCCTGTCCCCTGATGACGTCGTCACCGGCCAGACCGACTATCACATCGCGCCCGGATGTGCCGTCGAGTACGTCATCACCGGCCGTGCCGACGATGGTGGCGACCCGGCCCAGGCAGGTCGGGCCGTCTACCGGTGAAGAAGTCGAGGTGGTTCGATCGACGCCGGCCGGGGTCTCGGGGGTGATCGCGTCCGTGGGGACCCGGTCACAGGCGCTGGGAACGACCAACAAGGCGGCAACGATCAATTTTCTCGCCCTCATTGCAACGAGTATGGCCATGTTTGACGGTTTAGATCGCACCCCAGCGCCGTGGATCATCCCTACCGGCCGGGAACAAACGCCTTGTTCCCCCTGTTGTAATGGCCGGAATTCAAAGCCAGGAAGGATTGAAATGGCAACTTTGACGCTCACCAAAGACACCTTTGATGAGACGATTCAAGACAACGACACCGTCTTCGTCGACTTCTGGGCGGAGTGGTGCGGACCGTGCCGGACTTTCGCCCCTACCTACGAGGCTGCCTCCGAGAAGCACGACGACATCGTCTTCGCCAAGGTCGACACCGAAGACCAGCAGGAGCTGGCCCAGGCTTTCGGGATCCGCTCGATCCCGACGCTCATGGTGTTCCGGGAGCAGATCGTCCTGTTCGCCCAGCCGGGCGCGCTGCCACCCGCGATGCTCGACGACTTGATCGGCCAGGTACAGAAGGTGGACATGGAGGACGTGCGTCGTCAGATCGCAGAGCAGCAGGAAAGCGATCACGATCATGAGCATGACGAGGAGCACGAGCACACTCACTGAGACCGTGAGGTGAAAGACCAGACGAGAGCCCCGTTCCTACGGGGCTCTTCTCATTCCTGGGGTTTGCGGTAGATCGAGACGTGCTGGCCCGATTGGGCGGTGAAGGGGCGGCGGTCATACCAGCCCCAGCGCTCCTCCAGCTCGAGACCGGCTAGCTGCGCCATCAGGTCCATCTCCGACGGCCAGCAATAGCGGATCTCCACCGGGAGGACGAGAGTGCTCCCGTCCTCCAGCCGCCTGACGTGGTGGGAGCTGGTCCGTTGCTTCACCGGGTCGTGGATCGAGAGCTCGTAGGCGTGTGCCTGGTCTGAGCTGATGCTGGAGACGGCCATCCGGGTGTTGAACTTGTCGAACCGGGCCAGATCAGGAACGAAACAGTCGAGCACGAAACGGCCACCCGGTTCGAGGGCGGCGGCGACGTTATGGAAGCACTCGACCTGACGTTCCTGGCTGAGCAACGCAAACAATGTGTTGAACGTGAGGTATGCCAGGGGGAATTTCCTCTCCCCCACCCCGACATCGGCGAAGTCGCCCATCACCACCTCGATGTCCTCTCCTCCCGGCTTGGCCCGCAGTCGGGCGACCATCTCCTCCGAGGCGTCTATTCCGGTGATCTCGACACCGATCGCATGCAAGGGAAGCCCGATCCGGCCGGTCCCGATCGCCAGCTCCAAGGCCCGTCCCGGTCTGCCGGCGTAGGCGGCCAGCGCGCGTACCGCGGTCTCATCGGATTCGAAGATCTCGTCGTAGTGGTCCGCCCAGAATCGCCCGTAGTCGCCGGCGTCGTGGTGTGCCATGGCACAACTCTGCCACACCCCACTCCCCCGTTTCCGGTGTTTAGGGTTCGGTGGTGCTGATAAGAGCCGACTATGCGTGGCTGGGCGGGCCCGGTCTCACCGGAGAGGTCAATGTCGTGGTCGAGGACGGGACAATCGTCTCGGTAGGCCATGGGACTGAGGAAACCCCCGATCTCGCGCTGAGTGGCATCCTGATGCCGGGGCTGGTCTCGGCCCATTCCCACGCCTTCCACCGGGCGCTGCGCGGCAAGACCCACGACCATGAGGGTGATTTCTGGGCCTGGCGAGAACCGATGTACCGGCTGGCCGCCGGGCTGACCCCAGAATCGTACGAGGAAATGGCAGTTCGGGTGTTCCGCGAGATGATCCGATCGGGTATCACCGCCGTGGGCGAGTTCAACTATCTGCACCATCATCAGGACGGCACTCCCTACCCGGAGCCCAATGAGATGGGTTTGGCGCTGGTCAGGGCCGCGGAGCGGGCCGGTATCCGGATGACTCTCATCGACACCGCGTACCTGACATCCGGCCTCGACGGCGCTCCCCCACTTCCCGAGCAGGAAAGGTTCAATGACGGGAGCGTGACCCGATGGGAGGAGCGGGTGCGAGCGCTCGCCGGCCTCCTCGCTGACTACCCGACGGTGACCCTGGCGGTCGCCGCACATTCGGTGCGCGCGGTCGCCCCCGAGGACCTCGCCCACATCGCCGATGTGGCTGCCGATCTCGACGTCCCTCTCCATGTCCACCTTTCCGAGCAACCATCCGAGAATGACGATGCCGTCAGGGTCTATGGGGTCACACCGACCGAGTTGCTGGACAGGGCGGGTTTCCTCTCCGGGAGGACGACCCTGGTTCATGCCACTCACACCACAGAGCGGGATCGGGAGCTGATCTCGAGCACGGGAGCCGGCGTGTGTCTCTGTCCCACTACCGAGGCAGACCTCGGCGACGGCATCGGCCCGGCGGCGGAGTTCCGCGCCTCCGGGGTCCCCCTCAGCCTGGGCAGCGATTCGAACGCGATCATCGACGTCTTCGAGGAGGCACGCCGCGTCGAGCACCACGACCGGCTCCGCCTTGGACGGCGTGGGATTCACCACCCGGCCGACCTCCTCGAGGCGGCCACCGCCGGCGGGATGAGGGCTTTGGGCTGGGACGGTGGGATTCTGGCCGTGGGCGCCCCGGCCGACCTGGTGGTACTCGACCACGAGTCGGACGACCTGCGCGGGATCGAGGAGCAACACGCCCTGGCCACGATCGCCCTGGCCGCAACCAGAGCATCGGTGACGGATGTCTTCGTCGACGGGGAGCACCTGGTCCGTGACGGCCAACTGGCGGGCGCCGGATGAGGCGATAGTCTGTCTGGATGATCCGTCCCATCTCCCAGGTCGGACACCCGGTGCTCCGCCAGAAGGCGGCAGACGTACCGCGGGAAGAGATCCAATCGCCCGACATGGCCAACCTCATCGAGGATCTGATCGACACCATGCGGGCTGCCGATGGGGCCGGGATCGCGGCCAACCAGGTGGGAGCCCTCGCCCGGGTGTTTGTGATCGGTGTGAGCCACAACCCCAGGTATCCGTACAAGCCGGCCATACCCCTGACGGTGCTGATCAACCCAAGGGTGCGGTTGCTCGACGACGAGAGATTCCTCAACAACGAAGGGTGCCTCAGCGTCCCCGTCCGGGGCGACCTGCACCGGTACATGAACATCGAGGTCGAGGCGATCGATCGTCATGGTGATCCCTTTCGACAGATCTATCGCGGTCTCAGCGCCGGCACGGTCCAGCACGAGATGGACCATCTCGACGGTGTGCTGATCGTCGATCGGGTCGAGGACAACGCCACCATGTCCACCTGGGACATGTTCCACGCCCACCACGAAAAGGAATACCTCAGCCGGATTGCCCCTGTGATCGAGGCGACGGAGCCAAAGGTCGGCTGAGTGGCAGCTGATCCGCTGGTCGTCGAGGACCTGAATAGGCGCGGGATTCCCTTCGAAGAGATGGCCTGTGATCCGGCTCTGGCCGACACAGCCCAGTTCTGTGAGGCATACGGTGTCCCACTCGATCAATCAGCGAACGCGATCCTGGTTGCCTCGCGCAAGCCGGAGGGCCACAACGCGGTGTGCCTGGTGTTGGCCACCACCCGCCTCGATGTCAACGGCCTGGTGAGAAAGCGACTTGGGGTCCGCAAGGTCTCCTTCGCCCCGGCAGACCTGACCAAGGAGTTGACCGGTCAAGAGATCGGCGGCGTCACCGTCTTCGGGATCCCGGAGGACCTGCCGATCTGGGTCGACTCTCATGTCCTCGACCACGACTGGGTCATAGTCGGCGCCGGCTCCCGCACGGCGAAGATCAAACTCAATCCGGCGGTGTTCGCCACCGACCCCAGGTTCCACATCGTCGAGAACCTCGCGGGACCAATTCCGGTCGACTAGCCCAGGAGATCTCTCGCCCCGAGGGGCATCCGCCGGGTTTGCCCGATCTCGCAAGGGGGTATCTAGAGAGGAGCCGAGCAAGGAGTCGGAATGTTGAAGTTTCTCACCCTGGTGGATGCCTCCGTCTGGAGCGAGTCAGTCCTAGCCAGATTGCGTGAGCTGAGCACGAAATCGGCGTCTTTCCATCTTGTCGTGCCTGCGCGCCCCCTCACCGAGGGAGAACTGGAGTATGTCGAGACCGAGATGCTGGTCACGGAGGCGGTGGAGACGCCGGAGCAGCTGATGGCCAGATGGCGGCTCCGAGACGCGATGACCGCCATGGAGAATGCGGGATTCGAGACCGTCACCGGGGATATCGGGAATCCCCATCCCATGACGGCCATTGACGACGCCTTGGAGAAGGACGACTACGACGCAGTGATCGTCGTCACCGGCCCGCTCGGGCCTGCCAGCTGGGTCAGCCTCGACCTCCCCAGCAGGATCAAACGACACGTCGACGAGCCGGTCACCCACATCGAGGTCGATCCCGTGGGACAGCGCCATTAGGCCGTCCCCTCATTCAAAGGAGCTCCCATGCCCATGATCGGAGAGATATCAACGCCTCACCACATCGAGGTGACGCGCGACGCCAGTGTCAGCGAAGTGGCCAAGCTGATGAGGACCTACGAGATCGGTGACGTCCTCGTCACCAGCGAGGACAACGGGTCAGCCGTCGGGATCGTCACCGACCGTGATGTCGCGCTGAGAGTCGTAGGCGAACTACTCGACCCGGCCACGACCAAGGCAGGCGACATCTGCACCTCGGACGTCGTGACGATCGATGCCACCGAGGAGATCCAATCGGCAGCGAAGCTGATGGAAGAGCACTCGCTGCGCCGGCTGCCTTTGGTCGACTCCTCCGGCAAGCCGGTGGGCATCATCTCCATCGATGACCTGGCGATGTCAGGCTATGTCGACGACGAGGAGATCAGGGATCTAGTAAAGGCGGCGGCCACCGAGGAGCGTCGTAGGGTGAGCGGCTAGGGAACGCGAGCCACCGCCGACGAGCTTCCCCGGAGGACGCGGCGGGCCAGGAACCCATAGCCGACCAGCCCGACGACCGCGAAACCGAACCACTGGATGGCGTAGGCCAGATGGGGGCCGTTGTCGTCGAAGCTCGGGACGGGCGCGGGCAGGGGTAGCTGGTTCCCATCTCTCCCCGTCTCCACCAGGTAGACCGGGGCAAGATCGTACGGTGTCTGCGCGGCGATCCGATCGATGTCCACCCGGCTCATGGTGACCAGTCTGCCCTCTTCGGGATCGGATGGACCCAATGCGCCCCTGGTCTGGGTCAAGTCGACCCAACCCTCGACGGTCACCTCGCCGGCCGGTGGCGGGGCGTCCCCGACCGGGATCTCGTCCAGCACCAAAGGGATCCACCCCCTGTTGACCAGAACGGCCTCACCCTCGCCGACGATCAGAGGGGTGATGACATGGAATCCGGCGGTGCCCAGACTGACCTGGCTCCGAATCAGGACCTCGTTGCCGGGGTCGAACACACCGGTGGCCATGGCGGGCCGATACTCCAATGAGGAGATGTCGTCGCCGGCGGCGTCGAGCAGCGTCTCCAGTGGAAGCGGTTCTTCGCCGATTCGGGACTGCCCGACGGTGTTGACCATGCGACGCTCGTCGTTGCGCCGCAACTGCCAGAGACCGAGATTGACGAAGACGACCGCGATCGTCACCACCAACAAATGAGCGACGACCCAGCGTGGGGTCAGTAATCGTCTCAAGTCAGGCGGCTAGCGGCGGCTCGTCCTCGTCTTCGAGTGCGGAAACGAGCTCTTCGATCGATGTCTCGGGCCTCCGGATGGCGACCAGCAGCGCCTCGGCCGAAGCCGGGTCACGAGGCGCGGCCAGCCCGAGGGCGCCGCGTGCTTGGTCGATTTCGTCGGTCCAGTACCAGGGCAAGGCTGTCCTCCGGGGTGGGTGGTGGACGGGATGGCCCGCTCACTGTACCCCGGGTGTCAACCGCGCAAAGACCCAGGTCAGACGGTTGAAGCCACCGGTTCGAGATCGGTGACATCCTTGACGTTGACCTGCTCGGCAACGACTTCGACCCTGCTCCGCCGGCCATCGGTCGATTCCCAGAAGCGTCGCTGAACCGACCCGCAGACCCATATCCGACGACCCCTCTCCGGCAGATCGTCGACCAATTCGTCGGGCGGATCCCAGTAGGTGACCGGGATGACGTCGACTCTCTTACGTGGAGCCTCCGCGCGAACCGTGACCAGCATCCGGATTAGACGGGTGCCGGAGTCGAAGGTTCGGACTTCGGGATCAGTTGCCAATCGTCCGCAGAGGACGATGAGATTCAGATCCAGGGCGTTGGTGTCCATGGTTCTCCCCCATTGACTCGATCGGGGAGATGCGGAAACCCGAGCATGCCGGGCGGGTGTGACAGAGTTTCAGGCGATGGTTGCCCGAAGCTCGTCGATCCCTTCGAAGTCGACTTCTTGCTCGTCGAGGGCGGCGATGATCCGTCGGGCGGCGTCGTGGTCCCCGGCGGCGACGGCCACCCGTGCGGCCACGAACCAGCGGCGAAGCTCCCCCGCCGAGGGCGCGGCGATGAGCCTCCCCGGCTTGATCACCGGCCACGCGTCGCGAGGCCGGCCGGCGTCGAGGAGATAGGAGGCGTACACCACCCTGGCCTCATGGGAGACGCTCTTGGGCTCCAGGTCGTTGAGGAGCTCCCAGGTCTTGGTGACGTCATCGCCGCGGTCGAGGGCCCGCAGACAGTCCATCTCCACCGCCATGTGGATCACGTCACCGCTGATCCGGCGGAAGGTCCGAAG
>Ga0299907_10001344_pt1 | contig 13944 bp, 15 predicted proteins | sample RVTome_16_FD_198680 | JGI IMG/M metagenome (GOLD analysis project Ga0299907, IMG submission 198680) | Soil microbial communities from uranium-contaminated site in the Upper Colorado River Basin, Wyoming, United States - RVT152D67 (version 2) ... | reverse complement strand
TCACCTTGTCGCACTTCCACCCCGTACAGACTCCGACGCAGGGGCGAACTGGGCGGTGGGTGGGCGCCCACTTTCCCGATCTCGCGGTGTCTGCATCGTCGACGGCTCGGACGATTCGAACGTCAGCGGATGGAGAAAAGACGGCCACAGGCCGAAGGGTTTCGGCCGTGGGTTGTAAGTCATGAGATAGGCGGCTGTGAAAACCCGGCGACAGAAAGGAACCAGCGTTGATACTGAAGGACAAGGTTGCGGTCATCTACGGAGCCGGAGGTGCCATCGGCGGCGCGGTGGCACGCGCCTTTGCGTCCGAAGGGGCCGTGCTGTTTCTCACCGGGCACCTCCGCGCACCGGTCGAAGCGGTCGCCAATGAGATCGTTTCCGCCGGCGGGTCCGCCGAAGCGGCGGAGGTCGACGCTCTCGACGAGCAGGCCGTTGACGAGCACCTACAGTCCGTGATCGATAAGACGGGCCACGTCGACATCTCGTTCGACGCGGTGGGGATCCCCAACACGAAGATTGTGGGTGTGCCTCTGATCGAGCTCGAGGTCGAGCAGTTCTCCCTGCCAATCACGACACACGCCACGTCGTACTTCCTGACCGCACGCCTTGCCGCACGGCACATGGTCCAGAAGCAGTCCGGGGTGATCATGACCGTCACCGCCCTTCCCTCGCGGATGGGCATCCCCCTTCAGGGGGGTTACGGTCCGGCGCAAGCAGTCAAGGAGGCACTCACTCGGGCTCTATCCGCCGAGCTCGCAGCCCACGGCATTCGCGTTGTCGGTCTACGACCACAGGCCATGCCGGAGACACACACGATCAAGGAAGCCTTCGAGCCTCGCGCCCAGGCGTTGGGAATGACCTGGGAACAGTTCCAAGAGTTGCTCGCAAGTAGGACCCACCCGCAACGACTCATGACACTCGAGGAGATGGCAAACGTGGCGGCCTTCATGGCTTCCGACAAAGCCAGCGGGATGACGGGAACTACCGTCAATCTGACCATGGGGAGCCTTAGTGACTAGCGGCTAAGGGCTCCTGGTGCAGTCCAAAGGTCACCTTCCAGACGTTGCCATAGGAACGGCTACCTCGCCCGGTTCATAGGCTTTTGTCGGCGCTCGCAGCCGACCGTTGACGCGCGCGTGTCTCACGCGACGCCGAGTTCGAACGCAAACGGGAGGCCGGTTACCTGTTCGATGTGGCATTTCGGTGAGACATTTGTCGCAGTGACCAAGATGCACCCAACGCGGTTGCGACGGCGCCTTGGGAATTAGATCCGGAGTCTCAACCGGATAGCAATTCTTCGATGGTGGTCGGCACGAGATCAGGATCGACCCCCAACCCGATGAGAAGCTCCCGCACCGGAACAGATTGATCGGCCAGCGCCATCAGCAGATGCTCGGTGCCGACCCGTTGCGATCCGAGACGGGTGGCATGTGAGGCTGCCGCCTCGATCATCCGCTTGGTGCCGGGGGACATACCTATCGGATTCTCGACGGTGGTGGATTGGGCCGGTGCGATGGCGAGGACGGCATCCTGCAGGCTCGACATGGTCACACCCACCTGGGTCAGAACAGTGGCTGCCACTCCCTCCTCCACTGCCATCAGACCAAGGAGGAGGTGATGATCGGCCACAACCTCATGTCCCATCGACCGGGCGAAGGAGCCGGCTTCGGCGAGCGCCTTCTCGGCTCGCGGCGTCAGGTCTCGGATTCCTTTCCGGCGCCCACGGCGCTCGGATCGTTTTCCCACCGTTGGTGTTGCCGACCGGTCGAATTCGCGGGTGGCAAGTGTCAGACAGTGCCCGCAGATGCGCATCGTCCCTCGGGTGGCCAGCGGACCTACCCGGCTGGCTCGCTTCCGACAAAAACAGCAACGCTCCTCGTCGCTGCGAACCTCGAGCCGGGTCCGCTCGTCGGATGCGCCCCACCCCTCGGCCAAAGCGTGGAGCCCCAAAGAGGTGCAGGAATCGCATATGAACACCCCGGGCCCAGCGACCATACGTTCGCATTCGGCCCTCCTCCGGTCACAGAAGCCACAAGCCACTCCCTCAACGATCTGATGGACCCGCTGGTGGCTCAATTGCACACGGGATGCGATTTCCCTCAGCGAGGCTCCCGATGTGTTGAGCTGGCGAACCAGTTCGTGGAAAGAGGAGCGTGCCCGTTCCACCTCCGCCTCGATGTCCTCCACTCGACCCTTGGCGGCGAGCGCTTCCTCCCACAAGTCCATTTCCAGGTCCATCTTGTCTACTGTCTATAGACACTAGCAAACTGGACCCGCATTGAATCGCCGACACAGAGTGCCCGCGTCCGCGCCTCGGAATGACCGGCACAAGGTTTCATGCGATGGCGAGATCGAGCGTGCAGGGGAGTCCGGTTACCTGTTCGACTCGGCGCTTCGGTGGGCCATCTGACCTGATAGGAGTGCGGACGCCACCGCGGGTTGGCGGAGGAGCGCACGGTCGTGCGGATCCGGGGCGGCGCAACGACGGGCGCGATTCCGCGCTAGATCCGGAGATCTCCGTCGGGCAACGGAACCAGATTGCAGGCTGACGCGTGTATAGGGGAGACTGTCAGAGAGGGAACCGGTTTGGACGACCATGAAAGCCTGGTGGTGGCGGCCGAAGGCGACTTTGGCGTGTTCTACCAGGAACTGCGGACGCCGATTCGTCGAGCTCTCGCCCTTGCGCTGGGAGACATCGCTCTGGCGGATGAGGCTGTGGACGAGGCCATGACTCGAGCGGTCGACAGGTGGGAGAGCATCCGCGACTATGACCGTCCTGAGGGTTGGGTGTATCGAGTTGGTCTCAACTGGGCTCGGGGTGCCTTGCGTAAGAGGCGATATGAGATTCTCACCAACATCGACCCTGATTCCGAACTTCCCGACATCCCGCTTCCTGACACGGACGTGATCGAAGCGGTCGGGCGTCTTTCGCTGCGGCTGCGGTCTGTCGTGGTGGCCCGCTACTACCTCGACTGGTCCACGTCCGATGTCGCCGTCGCACTCGACATTTCGGAAGGGACCGTTAAGAGCCGACTGGCAAGAGCGCTGAGTCGCCTGGGCAAAGAACTTGGAGAACCATCATGACGAAGCTCGAGGACCGGATTCGAACCAGCCTCCACGCGACAGCAGAAAGAATTCCCGCAACGGCCACCGGCCTGAGGAACACAACCGAACGAACTCCGGACCGGCGGTATGGCGGTCCAGCGATTGCCGCAGCAGTATTGGTCACCGTGTTGTTGGTGGTCGGCGGTCCTCTATGGCTGCTCACCGATGGTGCGAACAGCCGCAATGTGACGGGCGCGGGAACGACCGAACGGTTCCCGATTCCAGGTCAGGTCCCGGAGGACATCGACCTGGTGTACGGCAGCTACGCCCTCCCCGACCCGGCTGACCCAGCCTCGATAAAGGCAGTGGTCGCGCGGGATACCGCGGATGGTTTTGACAATGCAGTTTTGGTCACGGTTCTCGACTCGCCGGACACAACCAACTACGAAATGGGCGACCCCCTTAGGGTGAATGGCCATCCGGCCACGCTGATGCGCAACGACGGAGACGGAGTGACCGTCTGGTGGGAACAGGGCAGCGTTGTCGTCTGGGTGCACGCCACCAACGGCGACCCCGACCTTGCCCTCTCCGTCGCCGAGGCCGCCCGAGTAGCAAACACCGGCCAGTTCTCCGCGGCGCTAACGACCTTCGACGATCTACCCGATGGCTACACCGTCATCGCCTCCCCGGTCATCCCATCGACTGAACCCCGTCCCGTGGTGGCGATGGAAGGACCAAGAGGACCGGATACTCCTGAACCCAATCACGTGACGATTGAGGTATCCCCGGAGAGCCTCGAACATGCCATCGCAGGGGTCCAGTCCGCCACGACCATCCGGCTCCGAGGCCACGACGCCTACCGAATTGGGGACGACAACCAGACAGGATTCGTGTGGGCTGAGGCTCCAGGATTCACGGTGATCATCTCAGGCACCTACACCGAAGCCGAGATACGGGCCATCGCCGAGAGTCTCGACTTCGTCACTGAAGCCGAATGGCATGTCGAGTACGACGTAGGTGACTCCGCCTTCGAGTTGCCCAGCACCACAACCACAACGCTCGATACGACAGGAGCAACTCCAGCTGTCAGAACCGAAGACAATCAATGAGGCGTGGGGTCGGGGTCCGTTGGGGGAGATACCCGATGGTTTGCTGACATCGAATCGATAGCCTCACCTTCATGAGGAGGTCTCGCTCGCGACCCGGGATCCGACGCGGGGCGTGACGAGAGTGGTGAAGGACTGATGCCAGTGTTGCGAAGTTTCGCACTTGGATTGGGATGGCTGTTGGGAGCCTATCTCGTGGTTCGAGCGATCGCCGAACTGTTTGTGATCGACTTGTCCGACCCCGCGACGTACCGCAGTGATTGGGGTGGACCCAGCCTGATCGGTGTGCTGGCTGTCCACATGATCCCGGGGCTATTGGCTGCCGTATTGATGTTGCTTGCGCTCAGGCGCCGACGTATGAACGCGCGGAGCGAACCAGCGTCTGTTGATCGGAAGGGCTGACACAGCGTCAGTCGTGCGCGAGTTGCCGCTTTGCTCCGAAACCGTGTGCGGTCTCGCGGCCGATGACAGGTTGGCAGGGCGACGCGGGCCCCGTCAGATTGAGGCGGTCGCGGTTCGCAGCAGCTGGTCGGCAATTGACTCGCGAAACTCGCCGTCGTTGAGGCTGCGCCCATCCACGGCTCGGCCCAAGACGGTGATGAGCATGGCGCCGAGCAGAAGGTTGGCGGTGTCCGCCGCATCGTCGAAGGCGAATTCTCCGATTTCCCGGCCGCGGTTGAGCAAGTCACGTAGCGGAGCAGCAATGACACGTTCGTTGGCCGTCATGACCTCCTGCATTCCGATCCCGGAGCCCATGGCGGACAACAGCCCGCCACACACTCCGGGGTGTTCGGCGAGGAACCCGATCATCGCCAGTAACAGTGCCCGGAGCTTGTCTTCAGCGCCGCTCTCGTCGGATAGAACCGGTGCGAAGACCTCACTCCCGGCTTCGAGGTGTCGGGTCAGCAGGTACGCGGTCAGATCGTCGCGGCCCGAGAAGTAGTAATAGAGAGTTGCCCGGGGCACCCCGATGGTGGTGGCGACCTCGTCGAGCTTGACCTCGCTGTCGAGTCGCAGGATCTGCGCGCTTGCGTCGTAGAGACGCGCCGCGAGATGGTCGGGAGGTGTCTTCATACTCCCAACAATACTCGAATTGTGTCTAGAACCTAACTTAGATTATGATCTAGAACATGATCCAAACTACTCACTCTCGTACAAGCCGCAGAGCAGACAGCCGATCGCTCGACGTCGACCGATATGGACCGTGGGCAGTGGTCACGGGTGCTTCCTCTGGAATCGGTCGCGAGTTCGCACGCCGACTGGCCTCATCGGGCTTCGACGTTGTGTTGGCTGCACGTCGCACAGCTGCTCTCAGCTCATTGGGCAGCGAGCTGTCGACGGCACACGGGGTCGAAAATCGCGTGGTGCCGGTCGATCTCGCTGAGCCGCACGGACCCTCCCAGCTGATCCGAGCGACCTCCGATCTCGACGTTGGGCTGCTGGTGTCCAACGCTGGGTCCGGGCTGCCCGGGGACTTCCTTACCCATGACCTGGCCGACCTCCACCGGATCGTCCGTCTCAACAGCACCGCGCACCTGGAGCTGGCGCATCACTTCGGTAAGCGTCTCGTCGAACGAGGGAGCGGTGGGATGATCTTGGTCTCTGCGGGCGGCGCGCTTCACGGGTTGCCGCACATGGTCAACGACAGCGCCTCCAAGGCCTACGTGCTCAACCTCGGTGAAGGGCTCCACTACGAGCTCGCTCCCGCCGGTGTCGACGTGACCGTCCTTCTCCCCTTCGCCGTCGACACCCCGATCATCGACCAATACGGGGTCGACCGCGACTCCCTGCCACTCAAGCCACGGTCTGTCGAGGAATGTGTCGACGAGGCACTGAAGGCGTTGCACAAAGGTCGAGCCACGTTGGTGAGCGGTCGGGCGATGCGTCTCTTGTCCCGCCTCACCCCCCGTTCGGTTTCGATCAGGATGAACGGACGCATGCTGGGCAAAGCTGTCGCCGCACTGTCCGAGAGGAAGGGCGAGTGAGGAACGCGGCTTTGACCCCTGCCTTGCTCCGCAGCGGCCGCCTAGTAGCACGACTGCTACGCCTGGGACTCCCCATGGGCCCTCTTCGCATCCTGGAGACGACTGGCCGGATCAGCGGCCGGCAAAAAACGACACCTGTGGTCCTGACCACCCACCAGGGTGAAAACTGGCTGGTGTCGCCGTTCGGTGACACCGACTGGGTACGCAACGTGCGGACCCAACCCAACGTCCACCTGGTTCGCCTCGGCCGGAGACAACCCGTCCGTCTGACCGAAGTGGACCCTGACACCGCAGCTCCGGTCCTACAAACCTTCCTCGGTAGATTCCGGCTTGTGCCCTTCGTGCCACCGGCCTTCACCGCCGTCGCTGGCAGTGATCTGGCAGCCTTCCTTGCCGAAGCGCACCGCCACCCGGTGTTCCATGTCTCGAGCGTCCCCGGGTCGAATCCGCTCGTTTAGCGATCGGACGGGTCGGGTACGGATGCCTCAAGCGCTTTCGACGGAGGAGGATCCTTATGGCGCGAAGAAGACTCTCGATCATGGTGGCTCTGGTGCTTGCGGTCAGTCTTTTGGCTCCTGCGGCTGGGGCCGACCATCTCGACGAAGGGGATCACCTGGATCGGCCGGACCCAAATGCGGAGTTGGAGTCGCTCGACACCGCAGAATTAGGAGACGTAGTCAGTGACGGCCCGTTCGCCAAGGTGATCAAAGACCTCGAGCTCACAGGTCGCGGGGAGAGGCTGGTACAGGGTGCCACAACTGATGTGTGGGCCCACGACGGGTTCGCATACACCGGCACCTTCAACACCCCTTGCCCGCCGGATCCCGAGGCAGGCGTCTGGGTGTGGGACGTTCACAACAAGAACAAACCCACTTTCGTGACGACCATCGAGTCTGAGCCCGGCGACCGGACCAACGACGTCAAGGTGGCCACCTTGAATTCGGGCGACATCCTCGTGATGAGCAATGAGGCATGCACCGATGGTGATGGTGGAATCGAGATCTACGACGTCAATGATCCCACCAATCCGGTCAAGCTGGCCTCGATCACCATTGACGAGCTCAACCCGATCTCGGACGCTCTGTTCGGGGGGCTCCAGAACCTGGGGGTCCACAACCTGTGGCTGTTCACTCAGGGCAGCAACGACTACGTGGCAGCGGTTTCTGAGGGCGCGTTCGACAACTTCAGGGTGTACGACATCACCGACCCCACTAACCCGACACTGATCGCGGCTTGGGGTGCCGAGGAGATCTTCGACCCCGGTGTCGGCGACGAGACGGTTGACGAGGCCCGGGTCTTGGATGCAGCCCTGTGGCTCCTCGACGGGTTCGGGGCCTCGGCGAATCGTTTCCTTCATGACATCACGGGAACTGCAGACGGCACCCATGCCTATCTGTCGAACTGGGATGCGGGCCTGGTATTGCTAGATATCAGCGATCTCGCTTCCCTCACTTCGGTCAGCCTGCCCAACGACAGGTTGGTGTCCGTTGCGCTCGACCCGGACAATGGGTCACGTGACGGGGAAGTGAACAGCCACGCGGCCTGGCCCAGCGAAGATGGGTCGATCGTCGTGGAGACCGAGGAAGACTTTGCCGCATGGGTATCGGTGCAGCCTCCCACCAACCTCACGTTCGGTGAGCAGACCTGGAATACGATTCCAGGTGTAGCTATCAGCACGTCGGCTGGCGACGACTTCGAAGGCAGCCAAATCGGGAACACCGTGATACTCGACGCAGCCAGCATCGAGGTCACAGCTGGTCCGCTTGCGGGGAATTTGTATCCCGCGAGCGAGCTCACCGGCAATCAGCCCAAGCTCGCGGACACTGGCCCGATCGAGGCCGAGGCCGTGTGGGTAGGACAGGGATGTGACACCGACAACTTCTTCGTCCCCGGCACCGACACGGCCGGCGTCGTCGATCCACACCTGAACGACCCGGATGGCAAGATCGCGGTCGTTCGTCGTGGCGGTTGCTCCTTCTCGAGCAAGCTCGGCGCGGCCCAGGCCGCAGGGGCGATCGGGATCGTGATAGCCAACAACGTAACCGGCGACACCCCTTGGGGTGGGATCCGGATCTGGGACTACTCGGATCCTGAGAATCCGGTGTTGGCGTCCCTCTTCGATACGGCCTGCAGCGCAGCGGCAAGCCCGATTCCCGAGTGTGACCCGCTTGGCGTCTACTCGGTGCACAACGTGGTCGTCGAGACCAGAGGGAACAAGGTGAGAGCCTACGTCTCCTGGTACTGGGACGGGATGTTGGTGTTGGATGTGACCGACCCGTACAACCCGGTCGAGGTCGCCAGATACTTCGACAACTCAGAGGAGTTCCTCGCCTCTAATGGGGGCAACCCCCATGACTTCTGGGGTGTGTACAAGGAGCCGAAGTCGCCATGGATCTTCGGATCTGACCGAAACGGTGGCTTGTACATCTTCCGGGAGCAAGGCGGAGGGTCCGGTTAACCGACCGGTGACAGACATCTCACGAGGGGAAGGGTGGCCTCAATTCGAGGCCACCCTTCCCGCGTTGGATGTAAACCACCTAAATGCACAGTCGACACCCGACGGCGACCCTCCGGAGCAAGCGGCGCATCGGGGATGCTGGGATCCAGCGTGAACCACGCTCGTACCTTCGCCTGTGACCGGTGATACGGTGAATTTCCATGGGTGGAGCCGAAATGTGGATGGAGTGCTTCGCTGGTGACGCGAGGATCGAGGGCGACGACGCCCAGAACGTCGCCGCCCTGTTCGTGGCCCACGCCAGGGAGAGCCATGACTGGCCCTATCCGGAAGAGGCGCTCCGGAACTACGCCCAGAACTACGCCGAAGCCAACGTGCGACTCACAGGGGATACCCAGCGGCTCGGTGAAATCGGTGAGATCACGGTTCATCCGGTAACGGAGGACCGGATCGACGACTGGATCAGGTTCTTCGACCACGACGCCTTTGCAGGCAATCCGGATTGGGCTTCCTGCTACTGCCTCGAGCCTCACGTACCGGCCACCGACGAGAACCCTGAGCGCCCGTGGCGAGAGGTCCGAGCGGCGATGATCGAGCGTCTCGGCACGGGCGGAACCTACGGCTACCTCGCCTACGTCGATGGGACACCGGCGGGCTGGGTCAACGCCTCTCCTCGTTCCGACTACGGCCTGTACCGGCTAGTTGATCCCGATGGGCCGGATCCGACCTCTGTCATCGGCGTGTCATGTTTCATCATTGCCCCGCCCTATCGACGCCATGGAATAGCCGCAACGCTGCTCGACCATGTGATCGCCGACGCCGCGGATCGCGGCGCCAGGTGGATCGAGGGTTATCCCTACAACGACCCCGAAAGTGGCGATCCCGGCCACTACCGCGGACCGAAACACATCTACGACGCCCGGGGGTTCGAACCCATCGAGCAGCGTGAGCACGACACCGTTGTGCGCCGCGCTGTGGTGATCGACTGACTCGGATCCCAGATCCCTGCCCCTTGCGATCACCATCAACGCGGAGTCAGGCTGTGCCCCAGAAGGGGTCAACCAGACCGACGCTGCGCAGATACTCACCGGCCGCTACAGGTTCCCGTCTCACGTAGCCACGCTCGAGTCGCCCCTGATACCAACCGGCGGCGAGACGCCATAGGGTCTCCACGTCCATCACATAGCCTTTTTGGTAGCTGTTCTGCTGCAGCCAGTCATCGATGCAACGTCCGGAGCAAAACAGACGTTGATTGCTGCAGGTGTAGACCACGTCGTCCCACATCCGGGACACCGGGACGAGAAAATGGGCAAGCCAGTCACCACCCGGCGGTCCCTCCCGATCGACTACCCAAGCCTCGGGCCGATCGCAGCCAGGGCACCTCGTCGCCACGAGCACGTCTGGCTCGTCGGTGAGCAGGTGGGGGATCGCGAACGAATCCCAGCAGCATCCGCCCCACCACAATGTGCTCCTACCCATGACCGAGAAGCCGAGGGGGATCGAGGCGAAGGGATGCGCCATGACGATGCTCCCGGCCTCGTCGACCACGACGTGTCTTTCCTCGGCGAGACGCCTGATCCCGCCGGCGAGGTCGTCTTGGGTCCCTCCAAGACGTGAAGCCAGCTCGTCGTAGCTTGGCGGCGCTCCGGTCATCGCGAACGAGCGGTATACCGCCAGACGAAGATCTTCGAGATCCATCGGAGAAAAGTTACATCCACGCCGGCATCACATGCTCTTCACGGACGTGGCGGCTAATCAGGTCGCATCGCTGCGTCCATGCGAACAACATTGAGGGCATGGAGTCCAGTCCTTCACACCCGGAAGTCGACTTCGAGTCTGCGTATCTGCAGCTCCCGCCGTGGGAGATCGGAGCAGCCCAGCCTGTTATTGCCGAGATGGCGGCCCAAGGGTCGCTTGTCGGGCCGGTCCTCGATGTGGGCTGCGGAACCGGTGAGAATGCGCTGGAACTAGCTCGACAGGGACTCGAAGTAGTGGCTGTCGACTCCTCTACCCGTGCCATCGAGCTGGCGGCGGCGAAGGCCACCCACCGGTCGCTTCCCGTCGAGTTCGTCGTGGCGGACGCTCACCAACTCGACGTGCTCGGCCGACGCTTCCCGACAGTGATGGACTCGGCGCTGCTTCACGTGATCGACGACAAGCCCGGCTATTCCGACCAACTCGCCGCCGTGATCCAACCCAACGGTCGGCTCATCCTGCTCGAGATCAGCGACAAGGCCGACATCCCTTATCCGAAGATATCCGAGGCTGAGATCCGGACGACCTTCGCTTCTCCCCGCTGGCTCATTCAAAGCCTCGACACGGTTACCTATCAGACGCACCTCGGTCCCTTCCCGGCCTGGTTGGGCATCGTCGTGCCGGATCCCCGATCGACGAAGTGATCTGCTCGGTCGAGCCGTGTTGCTCCCACTGGTGCGGGCGTTGGTGAGATGATGAGGGTCAAACCGAGCAACGTCGACCTGTGAGCCATCAGAAGTCCTGGTAGAGCCTTTGGGCGTGGCTGGCCGGGTCTTGGTAGTACTTCTCTGGGGTGACATCGAGGGTGACCTTTCTCGTCGGTGCTTGCACCGTCGGCCCGGTCGCAACGAACTTCCTGATCACCTCTGCGTGAGGCTTGAGGGACCCGTCGGGTCGCACCAGCCCGAAATGACGTTCGTGTTTGGCTCCACCCGAGTCGCATGGGGGACGGTCCCATAGCTCGGGCGAGTAGTCGGCGAAGCACCAGAGAAACGATCCGGTCGACCCGACCTCGACCAGTTTGGGCAAGACCTCCGCGATGTAGTCGGCGAGGGCTTGCTCGCCGGCCATGAACTGATCACGGTCGGCGCCATAGGCGCTCCAGCTCCACACCACCGACTCGGCAGTGTCGGGAGACGTGCAGCCACCCCACTCCTCGGCCAGACATGGCTTTCCGCTGAGGGCGGTGACCAGGGCACAGAGATAGGGGACGAAGTCGGGGTCGAGGTTGCTCCTCGCCCAGGGGATGTACATCGGGTAGCCGTGCATGACCGCCACGTCGGAGACCCCAAACACCTCGTTGACCCGGAAACCGTTGTCCTCGAACAGGTTGGCGGTGTGGAGCCCCGTGGTCACCGGATGGACCGGGTCGAGTTCCTTGATCAGACCGGTCATCTGCAACACCCACGCGGTGCCGTCGGAGGCGGTGTTGGGCCAGGCGAACAGGTCGGGCTCATTGCCCAGGTTCCACATCCAGATGCCTTCGTGATCGCGGTACTCGGTGACCACCGTGTCGAGGAGGAGACGCTCGGCTGCTATCGCATCGGCGTCGTGGAACATGTTCCGGTAGGACTCGCTGACCACCTTGCCCTCGCTCAGGACCTGTCGCACATGTCTCGAAGGCCAGGGAGCGTCGCTGTCGAGCAGCCATCGGGGCGCCCAGTTGGGGCCGCTCATGTGCCCGGTGAAGAAAGTCACATCCAGACCGAGCCCTTTGGCTGCGGCCAGATCGCAGACCACTCCCAGATCGCGGAGACGCTCAGATGAGACGGTGTTGGGGCTCGGCTGCCAGTCGTCCCAGAGCAGGAAGATGCGAACCACGTCCATCCCGATCGAAGCGATCACATCGAACTCGTCGGACACCTCCGACGAGTCGAAGTCCGACCACCAATACATAGCTTTCCGTCTGGGCCAATAGTTGACACCGGTCAGGAATGGTTCCATCAGCCTTCGACCCCTGTGAACAGATTGAAGAGAATGTCCGGCCACCCTATCGCCAGGTGCCGGGGCCGAGAGTGTCGCTCTCAGCATGGATCGGCGGATGCCCGGCCAGGCCGATATACGCTGCCGCCAATAGGGCGGCGTCGGTGCACCAGGCCCCTTCCACTCGTCAATATTTTGTGATCGGCATATGAACGAAAGGAACCAGAGTTGAGACGTCGTCTTCCAGTCCTCTTGGTCGGTGTCACGTTGGTGTTGGCTGCCTGTGGCGACGCCGAGGTGTCGGACACCACGTCTACCTCCACGACCATTACTCCGGTCACCACGACCACGACCGAACCCACCACGACCACGAGTCCTTCGACCACGAGCACATCGGGGCCGACCACGACAACCGACACGGTGATCGATACCAATGACCTCGCCGAAGGCTCGGGATGCACGCCAGGAGGAGGCTCATTGCCCGACGGCGAGTGGTACGGCCTCGTCGTCTCCCAGGGCGCCGATTCACTCGAGTTCGACCTGGCCTGTTGGTTCACCGGGGATGGGGCCGTGCAGGCCGCCGCCGAGGACGGCGAGGAGTCTCCGCCGCCAAACGACTACTACGTCCGCAACGCCAATCCCGAGACAAGGGACGTCCCGGTGGCCTCAGATGTCGACGTTGTCTTCTACCCCGACGGCGATCCAACAAATGAGGACACGGTGAGTTACGACGAGTGGGACGCCCTCGTGGCGCAACGGGGCTACGAGCTCGGTGTTTGGCTCGAGGTGGAAGAAGGCGTGATCACCGAGATCCGTGAGCAGTGGGTGCCCTAGACACCCCCTGTCCTCGCAACAGCTGGTCCCCATCCGAACCCATCAGCCTCCGACTGAGGTGGGGGGATAAGGTTGGCGGGAGTGAGCTCGGCACGTCCGCATGTGATGGCGATGGTCCTCGCCGGTGGTTCGGGGAAGCGGCTGCTCCCACTGACCCGGGACCGGGCCAAGCCCGCGGTTCCCTTCGCCGGCCACTATCGATTGATCGACTTCGCCCTCTCCAACCTGGTCAACGCCGGGTATCGGCGGATCGTGGTCCTCACCCAATACAAGAGCCACAGCCTCAACCTCCACCTGTCCCTCACCTGGCGCATGTCGACTTTGCTCGGCAACTACGTGACGTCGGTCCCGGCCCAGATGCGGCTCGGGGAGAGGTGGTTTCTCGGGTCGGCCGACGCCATCTTCCAGAACCTCAACATCCTCCACGACGAGAACCCACAGCACGTCCTCGTCTTCGGCGCCGACCACATCTACCGGATGGACCCGGCCCAGATGCTCGAGCAGCACATGGACACCAAGGCAGGGGTCACGGTGGCAGCCATCCGAACCCCGATCAACGAGGCGTCACAGTTCGGTGTGATCGAGAAGGGTGACAGCACCAGAATCGACGCCTTCCGGGAGAAGCCCACCGACCCCAAGCCTCTGCCGGAGGACCCGTCGATGGTGCTCGCCTCGATGGGCAACTACATCTTCGAGACCGACTTCCTCTTCGACCTGGTACGGGCCGACTCGGAGTCAGCCGAGTCGAAGCACGACGTCGGGGGCAATCTGATCCCGGACGCGGTGGAGCTGGGAGAGGCTCATGTCTATGACTTCGCCGACAACGCGGTCCCCGGCTCGC
>Ga0299907_10001343_pt1 | contig 13949 bp, 11 predicted proteins | sample RVTome_16_FD_198680 | JGI IMG/M metagenome (GOLD analysis project Ga0299907, IMG submission 198680) | Soil microbial communities from uranium-contaminated site in the Upper Colorado River Basin, Wyoming, United States - RVT152D67 (version 2) ... | reverse complement strand
TGGCCTCGTCGCCCGCCTCCACGGCCACGACCAGCTTGTCGTCGAGCTCGTTGAGCTCGTCGAGGGCGCCGTCGGGCACCTCCAGCTGACCCTCCTCCAGGATGCGCAGGATCACTGTCCCTCCTTCGCCGGGGGCACCTCGATGGCCTTGGGAGCTGCGCCGGCACCCAGCTCCGCTTTCAGGCGGGCCAGATCGGAATCGACCGAGGCGCCGGCGGAGAGCTTGTTGAGCTCGGCCTGGATGTCGCCGCCGGGCTCGGCGGTGACATCGTCGAGGGCCCCGGAGGCGATGAGCTCGTCCACCGCTCCGGCCCGGGCCTGGAGTTGGGCCGTCTTGTCCTCCGCCCGCTGGATGGCCAGGCCCACGTCACCCATCTCCTCGGAGATCCCCGACACGGCCTCACCGATCTTGGAGGTGGCCTCGGCGGCGGTGTAGGTCGCCTTGATGGTCTCCTTCTTGGTCCGGAAGGCCTCCACCTTGCCCTGCAGGCGCTGGAGGGCGGTGGTGAGCTTGGACTCCTCGGCCATCAGCTGGTCGTGCTGGACCTTGAGGCCCTCCAGCTGGGTGCCGAGCCCCGCCTTGCGGGACAGGGCCTCCTTGGCCAGGTCCTCCTTGCCGGCGGCGAGGGCCTGCTTGGCCTGTTGCTCCAGCTTGGCCGCTGATCCCTGCAGCTGGGTGGCCTGCAGCTCGATGCGCTTGCGGGAGGTGGCCACGTCGGCCAGGCCCCGGCGCACCTGCTGGACCATCTCCAGCTGGCGCTCGTAGCTGTAGTCCAGCGTCTCTCTCGGGTCCTCGGCCTTGTCGAGGACCTTCGACGTCTTGGCTCTCATGATGTCGGTGAAGCGCTTCATCAGTCCCATAGGCCCGGAACCTTAGATCGGAAGCTCAGACTCCGCCGACCGCCTCCGCCACCGCCGCCCAGGCCGCCCGGTGACGCTCCACGTTCCCGGCCCGGTCACCGGTGCCGACCACCACGATCCGCACCCCGCCGGCGGCCAGAGCCTTCTCCACGGTGGGGATCACCTCGCCGGCGCGCTCCACCCGTTCGGCGGGCAGGCCGTAGGACCGGGCCACGACGGCCAGGTCCAGGCCGTGGGGGGTCCCGAAGAGCGACTCGAAGTCCTCCGGGGAGACCGCCGGTGCCGTCGCCTGGGGCAGGAAGGAGAAGATCCCCCCGCCGTCGTTGTCCACCACCACGAGGACGGCGTCGAGGCCGCCGCGGGCGGCGAAGGTGAGTCCGGGGGCGTCGTGGAGGAAGGCCAGGTCGCCCATGAGCCCCGCCACCGGGGCGCCACCCGCGGCCACGCCCAGCACGGTGGAGGTGAACCCGTCGATGCCGTTGACGCCCCGGTTGGCCAGCACCCGCAGGCCGGCCCGGGGCCGGGCGAACGCCTCCAGGTCCCGCACCGGCATGCTCGAGGCCACCACCAGGGTGGCGCCCTCGGGCAGGCCGTCGTGGACGTCCCGGGCCACCCGGCCTTCGAAGGGCTCGTCCGCCGCGTCGACGAAGCCGTCAAGCGCCCGGCGGGCAGACGACTCCGCCTCTCTCCAGGCATCCAGCCAACCTGGGCCAGGATGTTCCGGTGAGCCGGAACATCCGTCCCCGGATGTCGGGCCCAGGCGCTCGGCCAGACCGTCCAGCACCAGCGCCGGGTCGGCGGCCAACCGCCGAGCCGCCGACCGGCCCGGGTCGAGCCAGGCCGCGTCAGGGTCGAGGAGGACCTGCGGGACGGTGGCGTCCAACCAGGCGCCGGCCGTCCTGGACGTGAGGGGCGCGCCCAGGCGGATCACGAGCTCGGGGCGATGGGCACCGGCAAAACCCGGAGCGCGCAGCAACGCCTCGTAGGTCGAGACCGTGCACGGCCCCGGCTGGCGCAACCCCGACAGCGGGTCGGCCAGGATCGGCCACCCGGCCGCGCCGGCGAAGCGGGCGACGGTGTCGAAGCCGCAGTCCGCCCCCCAGCCGGCGACCACCAGGCCCGAGCCCGCGCCGGCGACCGCTGCGGCCAGCTCGTCGAGGTCGACCTCGTCCGGTGCCATCCGCCCCCGGCCGCCGGCCGTCCAGGGCCGTCCCTGGGGCCGGCCGGGGACCTCGGGGACCTCCGAGCCGTCGGGGATCAGCGGCTCCCGGAAGGCGAGGTTGAGGTGGACGGGCCCGGCCGGCGGTCCGGCCGCCTCCCAGAAGGCTCGGGCGGCCAGCGGCCGCCAGGCGGCGATGGCGGCCGGGTGGTCCTCGGGGGAGAGGTCGGCGAAGAAGCGGACGGCCGGTCCGTAGAGCCGGACCTGGTCGGTGGTCTGGGGGGCGCCGGTGGCGCGCAGTTCCGGAGGCCGGTCGGCGGTGCACACCAGCAGCGGCACCCGGGCGTGGTGGGCCTCGAGCACGGCGCCGTGGAGGTGGGCGGCGGCGGTTCCCGACGTGCAGAGCACCGCCGCGGGGCGCTCCGTGGCCTTGGCCGCGCCCAGGGCGAAGAAGGCGGCCGAGCGTTCGTCGAGGAACACGTGCACCCGCACCCGCCCATCGGCGGCCAGGGCCAGGGCCAGGGGCGTGGAACGCGAGCCGGGGGCGACGGCTGCGTCGGTCAGCCCGGCCCGGGCCCACTCGTCGACCAGGGCGCGGGCCAAGGCCGTGTTCACGTCGCGGCTCATGCGAGGATCCCCGGATGCGGGTGGTGCTGCTCCACGGTTTCAGCCAGGGCCCGGGGTCGTGGGCCGGCATCGCCGCCCGCCTCGCCGGTCGCCATGAGGTGGTGACGCCCACCCTGCCCGGACATGGCGGCGCCGGCGCCATCCACGGGACCTTCGAGGAGGAGGCCGCCGCCCTGGCCGAGACGGTGGGCCCGCCGCCCGCGGTCTGGGTCGGTTACTCCATGGGCGGACGCCTGGCCTTGAGGATCGCCCTGGACCGGCCCGACCTGGTGCCGCGGCTCGTCCTCCTCGGGGCCACCGCCGGCCTGGTCGACCCGGCCGACCGGAAGGCCCGGCGCCTGGTGGACGAGACCCTGGCCTCGGGCCTGGAACGCAAGGGCCTGGACCGGTTCCTCACCGGCTGGCTGTCCCAGCCCCTGTTCCAGCGCCTCCCGCCGGAGGCCGCCGGCCTCGAAGAGCGGCGGACCAACACGGTGGCGGGCCTCGCCTCGGCCTTGCGCCGGCTGGGGACCGGCGCCCAGGAGCCGTTGTGGGACCGCCTGGGTGAGCTGCGCATGCCGGTGCTGCTCCTGGCCGGCGAGCACGACAGCAAGTTCGTTTCGATCGCCTTCCGGCTGGCGGCCGCCATCGGTGACGGCGCCGGCCTGTCGTTCGTCCCCGGGGCCGGCCACGCCGCCCACCTGGAACGCCCCGACTCCTTCATGACCATCCTGGAACGCTTCCTCGACCGGGAGCCGCCTCACGGCGCCGCCTCGCCGGCCTCCAAGGGGGCGCCGTAGGCGGCCAGCAGCTCGGGGTCGGGCACCGGGCGGCGTACCGTCACCACGCCCGCCTCGGGGACGAGCGGATCCGCCACCACGTCGGCGGCCAGCAGGGAGGCCGTCCCGAGCCCGCAGGCGTAGGGCAGGTCGGGCAGGCAGGCGGCCAGGGCCAGGCCGGCGGCGAGTCCCACCGACGTCTCGTAGAGCGACGACACGATGGCCGGCACCCCCGCCACCTCCACGATGGCCAGCGCGGGCCGCACCCCGCCCAGCGGCTGGGTCTTCACCACCAGGGCGTCGGCCGCGTCCAGCTTGTGGAGGTGGTGGGCGTCCTCCAGGGTGCGCACCGCCTCGTCGGCGGCCAGGGGGACGGGCACCCGGCGGCGGAGCCGGGCCAGGTCCTCCAGGGTGGCCACCGGCTGCTCGGCCAGTTCGATGTCGTACCGGTCGAAGCGGAACAGGGCGAGGGCGGCGTCGTCGAGGTCCCACCCGGCGTTGGCGTCGATCCGGATGCGCCCGTCCGGACCGAGGGCGTCGCGTACCGCCGCCACCCGGTCCAGGTCGGCGCCGGCCGGGTCCACTCCCACCTTCACCTTCACCGTGGAGATCCCGGCCGCTTTCGCTTCGGCCGCCAGCCGGCCCGCCTCACCGGGTGTCACCGCCGGGACCAGGGCATTGACCGGTATCTGGTGGCGCAGCGGCGCCGGCCAAGGCTCCGAGGCCGCCTCCTGGCAGGCGGCCCAGCAGATCACGGGGTCGCACGGATAACCGGGGAGGGGGGACCACTCCCCCCACCCGGCCGGGCCTTCGAGGAGGACGGCGTCGCGGTGCACCAGCCCGCCGAGCGGGACGCGCAGCGGGAGCCGGACGTGGAACTCCCGGTTCATGACCGCCACAGCCCGAGGGCCAGCAGGGCCGAGGTGGCGAGCTGGAGGCGGGCGGTGCCCACCAGGGCCGCCACCAGCGAGGGCGGGTCGCGCCGGGTGGTCACGATGCGCAGGGGTGCCCGGGCCAGGGGAACGGCCAGCAGCGCCAGCCATGCCGGCGGACGGGCCAGGCCCAGGAAGATGACGACGGCGAAGGCCCCCAGGACACAGAACCGGTAGAGGAGCCGGGTGCCGGCCGGGCCCAGGCGGACGGCCAACGTCCGCTTCCCGGCGGCGGCATCGGTATCGATGTCGCGCAGGTTGTTGGCCACCAGGATGGCGCAGGCCAGCAGCCCGACCGGCAGCGCCGCCATCAGCGCGACGGTGGGGAGACGCTCCAGGTGCACGTAAGCGGATCCGGCGGTGGCCACGAAGCCGAAGAAGACCAGGACGGCCACCTCGCCGAAGCCCGAATAGCCGTAAGGGCGGGGCCCCCCGGTGTAGAGGGCGGCGGCGGCGATGCAGGCGGCCCCGACCAGGATCAGGCGCAGGTCCACGGCCACGGCCAGGGCGAGCCCGGCGGCGGCCGCCACCGAGAAGGCCACGATGGCCGCGCTCCGGACCGCCTCCGGCGTCACCACGCCCGAGGCCGTCAGGCGCAGGGGCCCCTGACGGCGGGCGTCCGTGCCCCGGCGCCCGTCCGAGTAGTCGTTGGCGTAGTTCACCCCGACCTGGAGGGCAAGGGCGACGACCAGGGCGGCGCCCACCCGCCAGGCCACCACCTGACCCTCGGCCGCGGCGGCCGCCGTGCCCACCAGCACCGGAGACACCGAGGCGGGCAGCGTGCGGGGCCGGGCGCCGGCCACCCATGGGTTCATCTCACTAGGGCCGGTGCGGGAACTTCCCGAAGTCGGGCGCCCGCTTCTCCACGTAGGCGTCGCGGCCCTCCTGGGCCTCCTCGCTCATGTAGTAGAGCAGGGTGGCGTCGCCGGCCAGCTGCTGGATCCCGGCCAGGCCGTCGGTGTCGGCGTTGAAGGACGCCTTGAGGAGACGCAGGGCCAACGGGCTCTTGGCCAGCATCTTGCGGCACCAGGCCACCGTCTCCGCTTCCAGTGACTCGAGGGCCACGACCTTGTTGACCAGTCCCATGCGCTCGGCCTCCTCGGCGTCGTACTGCTCGCACAGGTACCAGATCTCCCGGGCCTTCTTGTGACCCACCATGCGGGCCAGCAGGCCGGCGCCGTAACCGCCGTCGAAGGAGCCGACCTTGGGCCCGGTCTGGCCGAAGCGGGCGTTGTCGGCGCAGATGGTGAGGTCGCACACCACGTGCAGCACGTGACCACCGCCGATGGCGTAGCCCGCCACCATGGCCACCACCGGCTTGGGCAGGCGACGGATCTGGACCTGGAGGTCGAGCACGTTGAGGCGACCCACCCCGTCGTCGCCGACGTAGCCGTCGTCGCCCCGGATGCGCTGGTCGCCACCGGAACAGAAGGCGTCGGGCCCCTCGCCGGTGAGGATGATCACGCCGACCTGCCGGTCGTTGCGGGCCCGCTCGAAGGCGTCGGACAGCTCGAAGAGCGTCTGGGGCCGGAAGGCGTTGCGCACCTCCGGCCGGCAGATGGTCAGCTTGGCGATGCCCTCCGCCGTCTCGTAGCGGATGTCGGTGTAGTCCCCGTCCGGCTTCCAGTCGGGAATCGCATGCGCATTCGCATCAACCATGGGCGTTATCACTCCCAGAATGTTTGCTACCAGCAATCACGGTAGCCGTGCGCTCGACGATCCCGCATAACCGACACAGGCACCGTTTATGATGTGTTCTGGACGAACGCACGTTCGATGAAGGGAGATCGCGTGACCTGGATCCTGGCGGGAGCCACCGTGATGGTGCTGACCGTGATCGCCGTCGCCTACCGGCGGGCGGACCGGGAACGGTGCCGTGCCGCCCATCCCACCGCCCTGCGACTGGCCTATCCCCTCCCGGTGGCGGCCAACGGCGACACACCCCCGGGACCGCGCAGCGGCCCACGGCGGCGGGAGCGCCACCTGGAGGTCGTCCGGTGCTACGCCGAGGACGTCAGCCGCCGATGAGGGCTCGGGCCCGCCCGGCCACCGCCGTCTGGCCGGCCGCCTCGGCCGCTCCCAGGGCTCTCTCCGCCAGCCGGCGGGCCCGCCCGGCATCCGCCGTCGCCGGGCGGGAGGAGAGGAGCGCGGCCCACTCCAGGGTCGTGCGGGCCAGCCAGGTGGGGGATCCCATCCGCCGGCAGAGGTCGGACGAGGCGCCGAAATGGCGCTCGGCCTCGTCGTCGGCCCCCAGGGTGCGGGCCAGCACACCGAGGGCGAGATCGACGGGCCCGAACAGTCCGGGACCGTCACCCCAGGCGGCGCGCCCGGCGTAGGGAGCCAGCCGCTCGAGGAGAAGGGCGGCGCTGGCCCGGTCATCGAAGGTGGCGGCCATGCCTCCGAGCACGACCATGGGCGCCAGCCAGGCCGCGCCCCGCAGGACCAGGGCGAAGTCGTCCGCCACCAGGAGGTCGAACTGGGCCCGAGCGTCGGCCTCCCGGCCCTGCTCCAGCCAGGCGTGGGCCGCCAGCGCCCGCCAGGAGGACAGCCCCGGCTGGGACTCGACCAGGCCGGCGAGGGCGGCCTCGGCGGCATCGAAGCTGCCCCGCTCGTAGCCGAGGAGGAACAGCTGGCAGCCGAACACCCCCTCCACACCCGACGCGGCCACGCCACCGTCGCGGCCCATGGTCCGGGCGGCGGCGGCGAGCTCCTCCGCCTCGCCCAGCCGTCCGGCCAGGAGGGCGTGGGCCGCCCGCCGGAAGGCGACGTGCCAGCGGAAGACGGGATGGCGCAGCTGGGCGGCGAGCCGTTCGGCGCCGTCCAGCGCGGCGCGGGCCCCGTCGGCGTCGCCCTGCTCGATCAGGTCCTCGTGGCGGGACAGGTGGCCGAGGAAGACGGCTTCGGCGTCGCCCAGGTCCTCCCCCAGCGTGATCAGCTCGCCGGCCACGGCCAGGCGTTCCTCCAGGTTGTCCGGGTCGAAGGCGGCGTGGTGATGGGTCCCCAGCACCCGGGCCAGGGTGGCCGGGTCACCGAGCCGGCGGGCCATGTCCAGCGCCTCCCGGCTGAGGGCGGCCCGGCGCTCGTGCTGGCGGGTCCAGGTCAGCTCCACGGCCAGCACCCCCAGCAGGCGGGCCCGCAGGACGGAGTCGTCCTTGCCCAGGCCGGCCAGAGCTTCCTCCACCTGGGCCACGATGTCCTCCCGCACGGCGCCGGTGGTGCTCACATGGCCCATGACGTTGCGGGCCAGGGCGACCTCGGCCAGCCGCCGGGGGTCACCCAGGGCCCGGGCGGTGTCGGCGGCGGCGGCGAAGGCGGTGGCCCGGCGCTTGTCCCCCGCCCGGGTCAGGGCGTCGCCCAGCCCGATCTGCAGCTCGCACCGCAGGGCGGCATCGGGCTGCTCCTCGAGCACCAGGCAGGACAGCGCCCGCTCGTAGTAACCGGCGGCCTCCTCGAAGGCGAGTCCGGCCCGGGCCCGGTCGCCCGCCCGCCGGGCGTAGTCCACGGCCCGCACCACCTCTCCCAGGCTGGCCGCCTCGCTGAAGTGGCGGGCCAGCTCGGTGACGTGGGCGTCGGCGTCCGGGCGGGCCTCGAGGACCTCGCCGATGCGCCGGTGCAGGCGCAGGCGCCGCGTGTTGGGGATGTCCTCGTAGAGCGCGGAGCGGACGAGGGCATGGGCGAAGGCGTAGTGCTCGGCGCGTCCACTGGTCGCCGCCACCAGACGGGCCTCCTCCGCCTCCTCCAGCGAGTCGAGGACGACGTCCCGGGTCACGTCCCCGGCCGCGGCCAGGAGGCCGACGTCGAACTCGCGCCCGATCACGGCGGCGAGAGAGAGCACCTCGTTGGCCACCGGGCGCAGCCGGGCCAGGCGCCGGCCCACGATGTCCCGGACACCTTCGGGGATGCCGAGCTCGGCCAGGGGACGGGACATGACCCAGCGCGGCTCCCGGCGGATCACCGCCCCCGTCTCGGCCAGGTGGCGGAGCAGCTCGCCCACGAAGAACGGGTTGCCGTCCGTCTCGCTGTAGATGGCATGGGCGAAGCCCAGGTCCTCGGGCTCGAGGGGATGTCCGGCGGCCACCTCGATGAAGGCGGTCGTCTCCCCCTCGTCCCAGCCCTTCAGGGCCAGCCGCTCGACGTCGGCTTCCCGCCACAGGTCGGCCAGCATCTGGGCCAGAGGGGAGCCCCGGGGAACGTCGGAGTCCCGATAGGTGGCCACCACCATGAGCCGGCTCCCGTTCCCGGCTCGGAGGAGGTGGCGCAGGAGCAGCAGCACCGGCTTTCCGGCCCAGTGCAGGTCGTCGAGCAACAGGAGGACGGGCGCGGCGCGCGAGATCCCCGCCATGAAGTCGCGCACCGCCTCCAGCAGGCGGTAACGCTCGGTCTCGGGCTCGGCCCGCAGCGGCTCGTCGAGGCCCGGAACCCGGAACGGCAGGCCGGGCACGAGGCGGGTCACCTCACCGCCCAGGGGTCCGAGCTGTTCCCGCAGTTCGGCCGCCGGGCAGGCCGCCACATAGCGCCCCAGCGCCTCGGCGAAGGGCTGGTACGGCAGGCCCGGTTCCTCGTCGCAGCGGCCGTAGAGCACGACCGCCCCTTGCGGGTGAACGACGCGGGCGGCCTCGGCCATGAGCCGCGTCTTGCCGATGCCGGGCTCGCCGCCCACCAGGACGACGGTCCGCTCGCCGGTGAGGGCCTGCTTCCACGCCCCGGTCAGCCGCTCCAACTCCGGCCGGCGACCGACGAAGGCGAAGGCGGCAGCCCGTACGATCCCGGCCGGGAGGGGAATGGCCAGGCCGACCTCCGGAGCCCAGTCGACCTCGGAGGCCTCGACGGGGGCGAGCAGCCCCTTCAGCTCGAGCAATCCGATCCCCGAGAAGCGATAGCCGGCCTGGGTCCCGACCAGGAGGCGCACCACCTGGCTGACCAGGATCTGCCCGCCCTCGGCGGCCTGACACAGGCGCGCCGCCTCCACCACCGGGACGCCGAAGCAATCGCCCTCTTCGAAGGTGACGTCGCCGGAGCTGATACCCAGGCGGGCGTCGAGCCGGGCGTCGGGCGGGGCCGAGCGGTTGTGCCGGTCGAAGCTCCGTTGGATGGCAACGGCGGCGTCGACGGCGTCGGCCGCCCCGGTGAAGGTGGCCATGATTCCGTCGCCCAGGCCCTTGACCACCCGGCCCTGATGGAGCGCCACCGCTTCCGCCAGCAGCCGCTCGTGGGTGTGCCGGACCTCGCCGGCCGCGTCTTCGCCCAGGCGCGACCAGCGCTCGGTGGACGCCACGAGATCGGTGAAGAGCACCGTGGCGGTCGATCGCCCCCCGCCTCCGGCTGCGCTCACGCGGTCATCGTATGCCCGGGGGGAAATGTCAGGAAGGCGCCGACCGCGAACGCCCGGCGGCAAGCCGGAGGTGATCTACCAGCTCCGCCAGGGAGGTGCGGGCGTTGAGCCCGCTGGTGGAGGGCATGACGTAGGCGGGCACCCCGGCGAAGCCGCCGGGCTGGAAGCCCGGCCGGGCCCGGCGGTCCACGGCCGACCGCCAGCCGGCGAGACCCACGAACACGACGGCGCCGGGTCGTAGCCACTCCACCAGGCCCCGCACCCGCGGCACGCCGGCGGCGTACTCGGAGGCGATGAGGAGATCGGCCCGGGGCGTGGCCCGCTTGACCAGGTCCGTCATGCCGATCCCGTCGATGGCCAGCGCGTGGAACGGGTCGCGCTCCCGTGAGACGACGCCGGCGGCCCGCGCCGCGGGCCAGAACCGGTTGGTGGCACCGGCGTAGCCGAAGCCGGCGTCGGCGGCCACCAGGGACGGGTTGAGCCCGCACACCAGCAGGCGCATGCCGGGCCCCACGAAGTCGGGCAGGGTACGGTCCCGCCGGGCCCGGACCCAGGCGGCGTCGTTCACCACCTCGACCCGCTCCACCCGGAAGCCGGCGCCCGTCATGAGCTCGGCGAAGCGCTCCGGGGACCAGCGGGCGAAGAACCGGCCGGGCAGATCGTCGTCGGCCAGCTTCCCCTCGTCGTCGCCCACCAGGGCGGTGATCTCCAGGGGCGCCTCCACGGCCATGGCCCGGTGGAGATGGGCCAGGGCCATGGGGAGACGGACCTTGGGGACGTGCACGTAGCTGTTGCGGGCCCAGGCGCCGCCCAGCGACCGGTCCCGCAACGGCAGCGCCTCGAGATCAGCTTGCAGGACGACGGTCTGCGGGGTCCGGTGTCGGGCCATGGCCACCATGGCGTAGGCGGCGTCGACGCCGACCACCGTGCCCGCGCCGGCCAACGCCCCGAGGTACACCCCGGGCCCGCAGCCCAGGTCGGCGCAGGGCAGGCCGGGAAGGACCTCGGGACCGAAGGCGGCGGCCCGGGCGGCGTGGCGGGCCGGCCGGCGAGCCTCGTATCCCACGGCCTCCGCCTCATAGATCCCGATGGTGGTCCGGTCCACCGGCAGAGGCTAACGGGCGTCTACGAGGGCGTTGCCAGGGGGAGCTCGACCACGAACCAGGCCCCGGGGCCCGGGGCGGCTTCCAGGCGGGCCCGGCCCCCGTGGGCTTCGGCCACGGCGGCGACGATCGACAGCCCCAGACCGGAGCCGCCGGTGGCCCGGCTGCGGGCGGCGTCGGCCCGGTAGAACCGCTCGAAGACCTGATCCCCCACCCCTGGCGGCAACCCGGGGCCTTCGTCCCGCACGTCGAGCCGGGCCTGGCCGTCCTCGGTCATCACCCGCACGTGCACCGGCGTGCCCGGAGGGGTGTGGACGGCGGCGTTGCCCAGCAGGTTGGCCGCCACCTGCCGCAGGCGGGCCTCGTCGCCCGTCACCACCACGGGCGCGTCGCTGGTGAGGGTGATGGCCCGCTCGGGGGAGACCGCCCGGGCGTCGGCCACCGCGTCGGCGGCGAGCCGGACCAGGTCGACGGGGGACCGCTCGAGGGGGCGACCCTGGTCGAGCCGGGCCAGCAGCAGGAGGTCCTCCACCAGGCCTCCCATGCGGGTCGCCTCCTCCTCGATGCGCCGCATGGCGTTGGCCAGGTCCTCGGGTCGCTCGGAGGCGCCCTGGCGGAACAGCTCGGCGTAGCCCCGGATGGACGTGAGCGGGGTGCGCAGCTCGTGGCTGGCGTCGGCCACGAAGCGCCGGAGACGCTCCTCGGAGGCGGCGCGGCGGGAGAAGGCGTCCTCGATCTGGCCCAGCATGGCGTTGAGGGCGAGCCCCAGGCGACCCACCTCGGTGTCGGGTTCGGCCCGATCCACCCGGCGGGACAGGTCACCGGCGGCGATGGCCTCGGCCGTGGCCCCGATCTCGCCCAGGGGGCGGAGCCCGAGGCGGACCACCCAGGCCGACAGGGCGGCCAGGGCGCCGAGGACGACGGCGCTGACCACCACCATGATCCCCACCAGCCGGCGCAGGGTGGCCTGGTTGGCTTCCAGGGGCAGAGCCACCACCAGTGATCCGCCGTCGGACAGCGGCGTGGTCAGGATCCGCCAGGTGAAGTGGGAGTTCCCCGTCGAGGCCACCTCGGCGTAGGCCTCCCGGGGGGACAGGTCGGCGGGGACGTCGGGGCGGGGCTGACCCGGGCTCACGTAGCGGACGGTGGGGCCGAACCGCGGGCGCAGCTCGGCGTAGGTGCCCGAGAGGATGACACTGCGCCCCGAGGGCCGGGAGCCGGGTAAGACCCCACCCCGGGACAGCTCGGAGAACACCGGCGCCCGGGAGTCGCGCAGCTGCTCGTCGACCCGTTGCTCCAGGAAGGTGGACAGGGCCCGGTAGGTGGCCAGGTTGGCACCGGTCAGGCCGGCCGCCACCACCACCAGGATCCCGGCCAGCAGGCGGGCCCGCAGCGACCTCTGGCCAACGGCCATCAGCGTCGGGACCTGCGGAGCAGGGACCGGTGGCTGGGGTTGGGGCCCCCAGCCACACCGCGATGAGCCGCCAGGCGAAGAGCCATCAACTCGGCAGGCGGAGCGTGTAGCCCACCCCCCGGACGGTGTGGATCAGCCTCGGCTCCACGCGGTCGACCTTCTTGCGCAGGTAGGAGATGTAGGTCTCCACCACGTTGGCGTCGCCCCCGAAGTCGTACTGCCATACGTGGTCGAGGATCTGCGCCTTGGAGAGGACCCGCCGGGCGTTGACCATCAGGTAGCGCAGCAGCTTGAACTCGGTGGGGGTCATGGGCAACGGTTCGCCGGCCCGGAAGACCTCGTGGGTGTCCTCGTCCAGCTCGAGGTCGGCGAACACCAGACGGCCGCTGGGTTCGTCACCGCCGACGCGCCGCAGGACGGCCCGCACCCGGGCCACGAGCTCCTCCAGGGAGAAGGGTTTGGTGACGTAGTCGTCGCCCCCCAGGGTCAGCCCGGTCACCTTGTCCTCGGTGGCGTCCCGGGCGGTGAGGAAGAGCACGGGGATCCTCAGGCCTTCGCCCCGCAGGCGCCGGGTGACCTCGAAGCCGTCGAGGTCGGGCAGCATCACGTCGAGGACGATGAGCTCGGGACGGAAGGCGCGGGCGCGCTCGATCGCCTCCCGGCCGGTGGCGGCGGTGGCCACCTCGAAGCCGACGTAGCGCAGGGCGGTGCCGACCAGGTCGGTGATGTTCGCCTCGTCGTCGACCACCAGCACGCGCGCCTCAGCCACAGAAGACATGCTGCCAGGCCACGCCGTCAGGCGTCCGGGCGCTCGCCCAGGGTGACGCTCAGGGTCATCTCCGCCCCGTCCCGCACCACCGTGACGGGCACCTGCTGACCCGGGGCGAGCTGCTGGCGCAGGATGCCGACCAGCTCGGAGGAGCCAACCACGGGTACCCCGGCGATCTCGACGATCCGGTCGCCGGCACGCACGCCGGCCTGGGCCGCGGGACCACTGGCGGTGATCTCGACCACCTGGGCGCCGCGGCTGCCGTCCTCGGTGTCGGACGTGGTGATCCCGAGGAAGGCGGCGGCCTTGGCGGGGGCACCGGTGCGGAGGCGCTCGATCACGGGCCGGGCCCCGTCGATGGGGATGGCGAAGCCGATGTTCTGACCACCCCGGCCCGCCACCGCGGTGTTGATGCCCACCACCCGCCCGCCGGCGTCGACCAGGGGGCCGCCGGAGTTCCCCGGGTTGATGGCGGCGTCGGTCTGGATCAGGCCGCTGAGCGTATCGAGGGAGCGGCCCAGTCCCGAGACGATCCCCCGGGTGACGCTGGGATCGCCCCGCAGGCCGAGCGCGTTGCCCACCGCCACCACGTCGTCGCCCACCGCCAGCGAGGCGGAGGAGCCCAGCTCGGCCGCGGGCAGGCCGCTGGCGTCGGGGATCCGCAGCAGGGCCAGGTCGTTGCCCGTGTCGAGGCCGACCACCTCGGCCGGGCGGGAATCGTTCTCGCCGAAGAGCGTCACCCGGATGGTGCGGGCGCCCTCGACCACGTGGGCGTTGGTGAGCACCTCGCCGTCGGGGGTGAGGATGACGCCGGTGCCCTGGCCGCTGCCCGGGCCGCCCCCCTGCCGGCCACTGACGGCGATGGCGACCACGGAGGGCTCCACCTTGGCCAGCACGGCCCGGACGTCGGTCCCGCTTCCGGCCGGTCCGCCGGCGTCCGCCTCGGAGCCGGCGCCGGCGCCGGGGGCGATGACGGGCCGGCTGGAGAGCGCGG
>Ga0299907_10001342_pt1 | contig 13950 bp, 14 predicted proteins | sample RVTome_16_FD_198680 | JGI IMG/M metagenome (GOLD analysis project Ga0299907, IMG submission 198680) | Soil microbial communities from uranium-contaminated site in the Upper Colorado River Basin, Wyoming, United States - RVT152D67 (version 2) ... | reverse complement strand
TCGAGCAGTGGTGAAATAGATCCTGTCTCCGGATTCGGCTCGCCCGGCAGCGGGCAGTCGACTACGAAGAAGTCCTCCTCGAACTGAGGTGATCTGTGGACTACTTGCCCGGAAGGATCGAGTAAGACCGAGGCACCGTCGAAAACCAGCTCGTCCTGGCCACCGACGAGGTTGAGATACACCACCGCCGCACCAGATGCCCGGGCCCGCGATGCCAGCATATCTTCGCGCTCCCTTGCCTTACCGGCATGGAACGGGGAGGCATTGATGTTGAGAAGCACCTGAGCACCAGCCGCTGCCTGAAGGCGGGGCGGGCCGTCAGCGAGCCATATGTCCTCACAAATCGAGATGCCAACCGGGACACCGCCAATCTCCCACACCCGGTCGGGGTGTGAGCCAACCGAGAAGTACCGATCCTCGTCGAAGACCCCGTAATTGGGGAGGAGCACCTTGTGGTAGATGCCCTTGATCTCCCCATCGCCAAGCAGGGCGGCGCCGTTTGCCACCCTCCGCTCAACTGCATCGAGAGCGTTCGCCGACGGACCCGGCGCATGGTCGACGAACCCGACAATTACATCCGTCGTCGAGGTGATGCGTGCCAGCCTGCGCAGTGCCGAAATGCCGGCGTCCACGAAATCGGACCTGTGGACCAGGTCCTCAGGTGGATAGCCGTTGATCGCAAGCTCGGGCAGCAGCAAGACATCGGCTTCCGCCTCTGTGGCGCGCTTGATCGCATCGCCAATCCTCGCTTCGTTGCCGGCGATATCGCCGACGACGAGGTTGAGTTGAGCGCCTGCAATCCGGAACGGCATAGCCGCACGTTATCCAACCTCTTAGCCTGTCGGTGTGAACAGCGATGCACAGCTCCCGAGAGGTGGTCCCGACGATCGCGCCGATTTGGTTTCCCGAGCAGCAAATCTTCTCGGGCCAACCGGTGGGGATGCTTTTGCCCGGCTCGAACCGGTCCTCGCCGTTGTCGAACCCGCGGCTATAACCGACGAGACATTACGCAGGCTGTGTGCCATTGCCTCGGTGAGCCGGGTGATACCGGCAACCCTGGCGAATCATCCCGAACTGATCGACCCGGGTGGAGGCGCGTCGCACTCGCTCGCCCTCCTTCAAAGGCGGGCGTTGTTCCACATCGCCGGTGACGAGATGTCAGGATCGACTGACCTCACAGAGGCGATGCTCCGATACTCCACCTTCTTCGACGAGCTGATGGAATCGGCGCTCGGGGCGGCCCGGGACCGGGTCTCCAGCCAGCACCCGGTGGCTGCCGAGATCGAATTCGCAGTGATAGCGATGGGGAAATGGGGCGCCCAGGAACTGAATTATTACTCCGATATCGACCTGTTGTTTGTCCACGGTGAATACAGCGAAGACCCGGAAGCAGGAAGGAAAGCTGCGCTGGCCCTAGCGAGCAGGCTCATGTCCTCTCTTTCCGATTCCAGTTTCGACGGGCCGGGTCTCATCGTCGACGCAGATCTCAGACCTGAGGGGACGATGGGGCCGCTCACCAGGAGGATGGAAGCCTACGAGCGGTACTACGAGCAATGGGCTGAGCCCTGGGAGCTGCAGGCTCTCATCAAGGCCCGGGCCGCTGCAGGCGACCCCGGGTTGGGGAGGCAATTCGCTGGCATGGCGTCGAGATTCGTGTGGGAGACAGGGCTCGACGTCGACGCACTGCGTGGGTTGAGGCGAATCAAGGCCATGACAGAGGACCGGGCCAACCCTGAAGACATCAAGAGAGCGCCCGGGGGAATCAGGGATATCGAGTTCACCGTCCAAATGCTGCAGCTCGTCCACGGGAGGCATGATCCATCGGTGCGAGAGAGGTCGACCCTCGGCGCCTTAAACGCTCTCGAGACGGGTGAGTTCATAACTTCCGGGGAACGGGCCGAGCTGGAAGCGGGCTATCGCTTCTTGCGGCGGCTCGAACATCGGATCCAGCTCTGGGATCTGCGTCAGACCCACCGTTTCCCGGCCGACGTTGACGATCGGGCACGTCTCGCAGCGAGTCTGGGGATGCGCGATGCGGATGCCTTGACCGAACACCTGAGGGCAATACGAAGCCAGGCACGGACCCTCCACGAGCGGATCTACTTCAGACCGGTGCTCGAATCCCTCGTCGGCTCTCCCAGCGCTCGTTTGGGCCCGGACCGGGCGGGTGAGCGCCTCGTGGCTCTCGGTTTCGGCAACGCCCGGGAGTCGGGGAAGGCACTCGAAGAACTGACACGGGGGTTGAGCCGACGCTCCACGGCGATGCAGCAGATGATGCCATTGATGCTCGACTGGCTGTCGCTTGCCCCCGACCCCGATCTCGGGCTCAGTCAGCTTCGACTCCTGCTGGCCGACACCCCGGACCATTCGTCGTTGGTCGCCAGACTGCTCAACAGCCCCACAACCGGAGAGCGGCTCGCCATGCTTCTGGGGACGGGCCAGCTCCTCGGCGACCTCATCGACAGAATCCCCGAGGCAATCCCCCGATTGGAAAGCGATGAGACTCTCGACAGCATCAGGGACAAGGACGAAGCCGCGCAGCGTCTGCTCGGGCTCCTCCAATCTCGGCCCGACCTAGAGGATCGGATCGGGACCATACGCAGGTTCGCCCGGCGCCGCCGGCTCAGGATCGCCGCTCGGGACATACTCCGCGACCATCCCGTCACCGGGACGATCGAAGCGCTGTCGGCGACAGCTGATGCCGCAATGATCGGCGCCCTCGAAGTTGCTGCGCCCGAACAGCAGTTCGCCGTCATCGCCATGGGGCGGTGGGGTGGCGGCGAGCTGTCTTACGGATCTGACCTCGACCTGATGTACGTGTACGAAGGGATGGACCGGGAGGACGCGCTTGCCATACCTGGCAGCCTCCGCCAGATCCTCTCCGATCCGGGCAAACATGGAGAGGGCTACCAGCTAGACGCCGATCTCCGCCCCGAAGGGAAAAGCGGCCCGATCGCCCGGTCCGTGGAGGGCCTCGGGAGGTACTACACAGAATGGGCCGAGCCCTGGGAACTACTGGCGCTGACCAGGGCACGAGCGGTGGCGGGCCACAGTGAGGTGGTCAAGGCCTTCCATGACACGATCAACCCGATTCTGTGGCGGCAGGACGTCAAGCTGGAAGTGATCCAGTCGATCCGCAAGATCAAGGCGCGGGTCGAGGCCGAGCGTATCGACCCCGACGAGGATCCAGACTTCCACATCAAGCTCGGCCCGGGTTCGCTCAGCGACATCGAGTTCCTGACGCAGCTGCTCCAGCTCAAGCATGGTGCGGATAACCCAGATCTACAGACGACCGTGACATCGAAGGCGCTGGGCGCCCTCTTCGAGATGGGTGTCCTCGCTCAGAGTGACTACAACGCGCTGACCACCTCATACGAATTTTGCACCGGAGTTCGACTCCGACTCCACCTGCAGCGCGGACGGCATGCAAACTCCCTCCCGGCCGACCCCGATCAGCTCTCCAAGCTGGCCTCCTCCCTCGGCTACGACAGGACTGTCGAGCTCCGTGAGCGATTCCAGCAGGTGACCAGACGAGCCCGCCGTGTCTTCGAGCGGCTCTTCTATCACGGGTAGCCCGCGTTAGGCTCACTCTGAATGCAGACACCCGAGGAAATCGGAGAGCTGGTCGGGCGCGTCCTCCCCGACGCACTCGAGTTGCGACGGAGACTCCATGAGAACCCGGAGCCGTCGTATCACGAGTACGAGACGACACGCCTGATCAAGGATGCGCTCGTCGGCCGCGGCTTGGATCCGGTCGACCGCTCCCCCCGCACCGGCCTCTGGGTCGACACCGGAGCAAACCCGGTATGCGCCTTCCGCGCGGACATCGACGCACTCCCGATCGACGAGCCCGTAGGAAACAACCCCGAGTCGCAGAATCCGGGCTGGATGCACGCGTGCGGCCACGACGCCCATGCGGCTATCGGCTTCGGCATCGCTGCGGTCCTAAGCCAGCTGGAGAACAGTCCCGCTGTGCGATTCCTGTTTCAACCTGCCGAGGAGGGGTTCCCTGGCGGGGCCGCTGAGATGGTCGGAGAGGGCCTGATCGACGGTCTTTCCTCGATCCTCGCCTTCCACGTCGACCCTGCAGTCGAGGCCGGGAAATTCGGTATCCGCACCGGCCCGATCACTGCAAGTGCCGACAAGTTCACTATCTCCCTGACCGGACCGGGCGGTCACACAGCACGTCCACACCAAACGGTTGACCTGGTGGCAGCGGCCGCCCGGATCGTGCTCGACCTTCCCGCAATACTCCGTGCCTCCGTGGACGCCCGCCGCGCCCTCACCATCGTCTTCGGATCGATCCATGGAGGAGCCACAGAAAATGTCATCCCGACCACGGTCGTGTTGAAGGGAACGGTTCGCACCCTTGACCGCGAGCTCTGGGACCAGCTGCCGGGGCTGATGGAGAAGGTGTTGTCCAACCTGGCGGGAGTGACGGAAGCCGGCCATGAGCTGACGTACCAACGCGCGATTCCCCCCGTGGTGAATGACGCCAGGGTCATCGCCAGAGTCGCCGACGGAATCAGCTCGTTCTACGATGACGAGGCAATCATTCACACACCAACCAGCATGGGCGGGGAAGACTTCGCCAACTACCTCGACGTCGTTCCGGGTGCCTTAGTCCGGCTCGGCGCCGCCAGGGGCCATGGTGATCTTCACTCCTCGGCCTTCCAACTGGACGAGGCGGCTATCGGCCACGGCATGAGGGCTGGCGTGGCGGCACTGCTGAACCTGGGATCCCCCTGACGGTGACTGGCCGATGCGGATAGCTATTCCCAAGGAACCTGCCGGGGAACGCCGCGTTGCACTCACCCCGCCGGTAGTTGTGCGATTGATCGAGCAGCGGCACGAGGTATCCGTCGAAACGGGTGCCGGCGCCGAGGCCGGGTTCGACGACGAGCAGTTTCGCTCGGCGGGGGCGGACGTGGTCAGCGACCCACTCGCCGGCGCCGACGTGGTTCTCGTCGTGGGCCCGCCCACCACCGCGATGATCGAAGCCATGCCGCGGGAGGCAGTATTGATCGGCTTTCTCGACCCGTTTGCCACAGGCCCGACGGTCGGTGCCATGGTCGATCGACAGATCAGCTCCTTCGCCATGGAGGCGATCCCGCGGACGACTCTCGCACAGACCATGGACGCCTTGTCCTCGCAGGCCACCGCTGCCGGGTACCAGGCGGTATTGGCTGCGGCAACTGTAAGTCCCCGCCTTTTTCCAATGCTCGTCACGGCAGCGGGCACCATCCCCCCGGTGAAACTCCTCGTACTGGGCGCTGGAGTCGCAGGACTGCAGGCGATCGCAACTGCCAAGCGATTGGGCGCCGTGGTATCTGCCTACGACATCAGGCCCGAGGTCAGCCAACAGATCGAGAGCCTGGGCGCCAAGTTCGTGGCGGCCCCGGTCGATGAATCGGCTGCTGCCGCCACCGGATATGCCAAAGAGGTCGCCGACGAGACCCAGCGACGCCAACAGGAGGCCCTGGGCCCGCATGTGGCTGACTCGGATGTCGTCATCACCACGGCCCAAATCCCTGGATTGCAGGCGCCACTGCTCGTGTCAACGGAGATGGTGGAGCGGATGCGGCCCGGCTCGGTAATAGTCGATGTGGCGGCCCCTACCGGCGGAAACTGTGAGCCGACCCGACCCGGAGAGACAATCATCCTCAACGGTGTCACCATTGTGGGTTCGGTCGACCTCGCAGGTCAGGTCGCAATGGACGCCAGCCATATGTACGCCCGCAATGTCGCCTCGTTGCTGGCCCGCATGACAGACGAGGACGGTGTACTCGCTCTCGACTTCGAAGATGAGATCATCTCGGAGGCGTGCATCACCCACGAGGGCAAGGTGAACCACCCCGTCGTACGGCGGCGTATGTCCCAGGATGATGCCAAATGAGTGCTCTCGTCTTCGGAGTTACCGTCTTCGTTCTGGCTGCATTTGTCGGCTTTGAGGTGATCAGCAAGGTTCCGCCAACCCTGCACACGCCCCTGATGTCGGGCGCCAACGCTATCTCGGGGATCACCATCATCGCCGCAGTCACGGCTGCCGGCATCGGCAGCTCTGGAATGATCGAAATCCTCGGGTTTCTCGCCGTCGTGACTGCCACGGTCAACGTGGTTGGGGGCTTCTTGGTCACCGACCGGATGTTGCAGATGTTCCGTCGACCGGGCGGCCGCGGAGAAGAACCGAAGTGACCGAACTTCTCTATCTCGGCTCCGCTGTGGCCTTCATCGTTGGGTTGAAACGCCTCGGTGGACCGCGGACAGCGCGCTCGGGCAATCGAATTGCTGCAATCGGCATGCTCGTTGCGCTGGTCGTTGCCCTTGTGGACGCAGACATCGTCAACTGGGGAACAGTTGCTGCCGGTCTCGTCGTCGGAACGGTTCTCGGGGCCTGGGGCGCGGTGCGAGTGCAGATGACTGCTATGCCGCAGATGGTCGCCGTCTTCAATGGCCTCGGCGGCATCGCCTCGGCCCTTGTTGCCGCGGCCGCGGTGTTGGAGGCCGACCTCGCTCTCCTGCCGGCGGAGACGACCCTCACCATCCTGATCTCGACCTTGATCGGAGCCGTAACCTTCACCGGAAGCTTTGTGGCGTACGCCAAGCTTCAGGGGCTGATCGGCGGTAACCCGATTGTCTTCCCGGGTCAGCAGGTTGTCAATGCCTTCCTGGTGGTGGTGGCCGTGGTGGCCGGCGTGTGGGCGATGGCCGGAGGCAACCAGAACGCCTATTGGGTTCTCGGTGCTGTAGCCCTCGTAGTCGGGGTCATGTCGGTAATACCTATCGGCGGAGCGGACATGCCTGTGGTCATCTCACTGCTCAACTCCTTCTCCGGCATCGCGGCGGCGTCCGCAGGATTCGTGTTCGAGAACAATGCCTTGATCATCGGGGGTGCCTTGGTCGGGGCGGCTGGATTGATCCTCACGATCCTGATGACCAAGGCGATGAACCGTTCTCTTGCGAACGTGCTCTTCGCCGGCTTCGGGGGCGGAGATGCATTCGCCAGTGCGGGCGAGATGAGTACCAAACCGGTGAAGCGTGCAACTGCCGAGGACGCGGCAATCGCTCTCGGCTATGCAGATTCGGTGATGGTCGTCCCCGGTTACGGCCTTGCTGTGGCACAAGCCCAGCACGCCACCCGAAAGCTGGCTTCCGCCCTGGAGGAAAGAGGGATCACTGTCCACTATGCGATCCATCCGGTGGCGGGCCGGATGCCCGGCCATATGAATGTGTTGCTTGCAGAGGCCGATGTCCCCTACGAGCAATTGCTCGACCTGGAACAAGCCGACCCGCAACTGCCCCAGACCGACGTAGTCCTCATCCTCGGCGCCAACGACGTCGTCAACCCTTCGGCCAGAGACGACTCGACCTCGCCGATCTACGGGATGCCGATATTCAACGTCGACCGGGCCGGGACTGTGATAGTGGTGAAGCGGAGCCTGTCCCCTGGATTCGCCGGGATCGACAACCCGCTCTTCTACCACGACAACACTCTCATGTTCTTCGCCGATGCCAAGGACGCCCTGGAGCAGACCCTTACCGCCCTACGCAACGTCTAGTGGCCCGTCGCAGAAATAGTGGCGGTGTCTCTCCGGCCCTCGACACCCCTGGCTGCGTCGAAAATGCTCGATGCAGGCCCCGACTGCGACTGCGCTTTTCTCCTTGCCAGATGGCGCCGATGACTCGGAGACACTCTCGCCCTATTTCACCGACAGACCACAAGTGGCCCGTCGCCCAAACGAAGAACGGGCCCCTTGGGGCCCGTTCTTTCTTACCTTGAGAGGTTGACTCCTCAGGAAGCTTTGGCAGCTTTCGTCGTCGTCGCCTTCGCTGTGGTCTTCTTGGCCGCTGGCTTCTTCGCGGTGCTGGTCTTGGCCGCCGGCTTCTTGGCCACTGGCTTCGTGGCTGTCGCCTTCTTCGCCGCCGGCTTCTGGGCCGCACTTGTCTTGGCGGCGGGCTTGGTGGTCTCGGTCACTTCGACCTTGGTCACCGTCTTTTCGGGGCGGAACGAGGAGCGCCACGTGTCGAGCATGTCCTCGAGCTGTGTGCGCAGCTTGCCTACCTGCTCCTTGGCCTGGTCGAGATCGACCCGCGAGGCGAGTTCCTCGATCTTCTCGTTGTCAGCCACCCGGGAGACGAGCTTCTCGCCCTCCTTGGCCCAGTCGTCGACAGTCTTGGTGGCTTTCTTGCCGTAGTCGCCAGCTTCGACATTGATTTTGTTTCTGAGGGTTCCGACGGTGCCGGAAACCTTGCGTGCGGCTACGACGGGGGCGCCGACAGCCGCGTACAGGACATTCTTCGCCTGCATAACTTTCTCCTATTGCTCTTCCGCTGCCAGACCGTTCGCCCGGCTCAGGGTCCGGTACAGGTCGAGCAGCACTTTTTTCTGGTCAGGGGTAAGAGTCGCGTCGGCGTCGATTGCATCGAGCACTGACGGCGAATCAAACTCCTCGTCGAACAACCCGGCTTTTGAGTACATCGAGTTGGCCGAAACCTCAAGCGCTCGCGACAACCGCTTCAGGATCTCTGCAGAGGGCTTCCGGATCCCGCGCTCAATCTGGCTGAGATAGGGATTGGAGATGCCAGCTGAGTCAGCAAGGCGACGGAGAGACAGATTTGCTCTCTCCCGCTGCTGACGGATGAAGTCTCCGAGATCACTGTGCTTGCTATCGCTCACAATATGGAAGTATACAGCAAGCTGCTAACTAAAGCAAGCAAAACGCTAGCCCGGAGATCGGCCCTATAGGACGGCCGCTCCGATCCTGTCTCCGATATACCAGGCGAGAACGCCGCCAACACCGGCGATTACGAGGTTCTCCAGCCCGGACTTGATCCGACCGGAATCGACAACGCGTGCCTTGACTACGCCAACAAGGAAGAGGCTGAGCAGACTCAGGACCGAGGCAATAGCCAGACCGACAGTGGGTCGGAGGCCAAACGCAAACGGGAGCACCGACGGTGCCGAACCGGCGAGGAAGAGCACACCCGATATGCCCATGGCCATGTACGGTGATCGCCTCTCCGATTCGACGACACCGAATTCCAACGACTTCATCGCGTTCAGCATCGCCTCATCCGACCGGTCAAAAGCATCCACGACTGCGTCGACATCGTCGGCCAGGAGGCCCATGTCGGTGAACATCTCACGCAGCTGCTCGAGCTCTGCCTCACGGAAATCCTTGATATGCGTTCGCTCCAGCGCCAACTCCGCCTCGAGCACCTCGTCCTGGGACTTCGTCGCAAGGTATTCGCCGGCTGCCATCGAGACAGCGCCGGCCACCGCGCCCGCTATCGCAGTCAAAAAGACCTGGCTGGAATTGAGCCCGCCGCCGACCACGCCGGCGACAAGAAGGAACATGGACACGAGGCCGTCGTTGACGCCGAGAATGATGTCGCGCCAGTACTGGCGACTTTCACCAATGTGCGGTGTGTATCCCTCGAGGTCCGGCGCAGCTCGACTAGCCATCAGACGCTGATGGTAACTCCCGCTGCCGGGCTGTGAGGCCGGGGGCTACTTGTCGATTGATGGCTCAACCGATCCTGCCGACTCGATCCAGCCGGTGACCATTGCCTCGGTGGGGAGCCGTCTCACGACCTTCTTCGAGCCGTTCATCGAGATGATCTTGGCGACGAGTGCCGTGGGGTTGCGACGCCGCAAGTCTCTGATCGTCTCGACTCCAGCTGCCACCAACAACTCGGCGTACTCACCGCCGACACCTTTGACTCGGAGCAGGTCGGCATGATGCACCCACGACTTGAGGTCACGCGGCGGGATGCCGGTCTTTCTGGCCAGCGTGGTGCGGCCCGCCCGGCTCGATGCCTCTTCGATGAGCGCCTTGCTCGTCCTGACCCCGGCTTTCCGCAGACGGGTTGCCTGCCTCACACCCAATCCGGCAACTTCGTCGATCCGTGCCATCAATCCAGACTCCGAAACACCGTCATGGCCGTAACACTAGACAATGCAACCACCGACTTCACTGGGGAACGTCTCGCGGTTTCAGGTCAGTGACGTCGACGTCGGTGTCGACATCGCGCGGGCCTAACTCGGAGAACCAGACTTCGTTGACCCACTCGGGGTGTGCCTGCCACAGGCGACTCGCCCCGTCGTCGCCTTCGAGCGACATCAAGCGGGGCCAGAGGGACCGATCGACCACCACCGGATTCCCCCGGTTGTATCGATACTTGGGGACAGTCACACGGCTATCGGACCGGCGATGGGACACCAACAACTCCTCGACGATCTCGGGTGAGACATCGGGCTGGTCTCCGAGGACAATCAGGGCTGAGTCGCAGCGGGACAGCTGGGTCAGCGCATCGAGCCCCACCCTGATCGACGATGCGATCCCCTCATCCCATTCGGGGTTTTCGACGACATTGGCGTCGAGGAAGTCGATCTTGTCGATGACATCTTCGGAGTAGGCGCCCACAACCACCCATACCTCGTCAACCGGGAAGTCTCTGGTCCGCTTGATCACATGCTCGAGAAGGGTGTGATCTCCCCACGGCTCGAGCTGTTTGGGACGTCCCAGACGCTCGGAACCACCCGCGGCGAGAATGAGGGCTGCTACTGACATCGGGGTGAAAGTAGTAGTGCCACCGCTGCTCAGCCCAACTCGCCGATCTCGAATCGGGTCAGGGCGCCAACCCCTTCTCGATCGAGGGCGGAACCGACGACGACCTGGTGCACCGATCCTCCGGCGTCGACGGTGGAATCGATCAGAGCGGCCACCACATCGGCGACCTGGTGTAGTTCTTCGCCACATACAGGACAGGCGCTGCCCTCACGATCGAGAAGGCCACAAGCCGGGCACATGACACCCGGTCGAGAGAAAGATCCGGCCACAATCAGATCGGAAATCCCCTGGACATTCGCAGCACGCAGTGAATCCGCCAGGCCAAGGACGGCACCGGAACCGCGGCCCGCCGCATCCATTACGGTCGAAACCAGTCCCACCTCCCGCTCTTCTCGAATTCTCCTGTTCAAGTCGTCGATCTCGTTGCGTAGTCGCCCCAGGGACACCTCTGAGGGACTCACCTGAAATGACCCGGAAGGGAGATTGCGAAGATAAGGGTGCAGCTGGTCACGGACTTCTTCCACGGTTTGTTCATGACCTCCGACCAGCAACGCATCGAACGGAGACTCTTGATGAATGTCAAAGAGGCGCTGACCCACCTCTCGCCACAACCGCGAAGCTACCTCGTCGGCTCGTCCCCTCACCGTGTGCTCGTCATAGCCCGCGAACCCTCCGTAGTTCGTCTTGCCCGGGTCGGTGCGCAGTGGGCGACCGACTTCAGCTATGGATCCCTCGTATCCGACAAACAGACGTGCCTCGGATCGGTCTGCCACCAGGATTCCAGTCCGGGAGGGCCGGGGCTCTGCTCGCAGAGGACGTAGGTAGGGACGCGAACCGAGGGTGCTGTTGGAGGGAACCTGGTGTGCCAACGGCTTGATCTGATAGATGTCATCCACAGCCGAAGCGAAGACGGCATACGCGGGTACGGCCTCCACCTCGAACCGACCGGCCTCCTCCCGAATCCGCGAGATGTCAGACTCAACGCTCTTCTGGACCGCCCTGTTTCTCGTCCGGGCGACCTCACGAACACCCCGCCCGAGATCGTAGATGAGAGCGCTGAAACCGCCCGGGCTGGGACGCTCCATATACATCGAGATCAAGGCCCCTGCTGGACTTCGTAGCTCTGCTATCGGATCGGCGACCAAGGGGCCTCCATCATTGCTGCCAGTGGTCGACAGATGCTGCCATCAACCCCGAAGCTACTCATCGCGCCCGACGGATGCATGCCTCACAGAAGTCCGGCCAACTCGTGCGTGAGCTCCTCGACGAAGAGGCCGAGATAGTGCAGAGAGACGACTCCTTCAACGTCGAGATTCTCGTAGTCCGATTCCACCTCGATTCCAAGCCGGGCGGCCAGGACCAGCCGCGCCTCGTTCGCTACCCGGAGGATTCCGAGCGCCTGCTCATGGTCTACCAACGCCGGTGAGTCGCTGGCCAGCACTTCGAGCATGACCTTTCGGTCACGAACTCTCCCGTCTTCGATTTGTTCCCCCATCAGCCGCCGAAATTCGTCAGCGGCCTCGACGTCCCCGAGGTAGGCCGGCACATTGAGCCGTGCCTCGCCGGGATCGCCTTCGACCTCTCCCACACCCTTGAGCATCTCTACCATCTCTGCAAGGAAAACGACCTCTCCGTGGTGCAATGCCAGAGCGATGCGGCCGTCCTCTGTGGTCCAGATCTGCCTATCCATCAGCTCTGCTCAATGGTCGCCCACAGACCGTACGCATGAAGTTGGTAGCACTCGGCTTCGACCTTCTCTCTCGGTCCATCCGACACCATGGAGCGGCCCTCGTTGTGGACTTGCATCGTCAACTTGGTCGCCTTCTTCTCGGAGTAGCCGAAGAGCTTGCGGAAGACGAAGATGACGTAGGCGATCGTATTGACCGGATCGTCCCAGACCACAACCTGCCACGGCCGATCGTCGTGGCTTGCCTCGTCGACGTCGGGTTCGATGACCCGTGCAGGTGCTGTCACCCTCTGGAGAATAGGTCAGCTGTCGGCACCCGGAAACACGCCAAACACCGTATTCCCACAGGCCGCTGCGGCGGCAGGCAAGGCCTCGTGTTCGTAGGGTATTTCGGCAACCGGGTAAGGCGAACCGATACCGATGAAGCCAGGCACCGGATCCGGGAACCCGTCCACGCCTCGTGCCCGAACACACCGCGAGAACGCAGCCAGCTGCTCCACGACCTCCTGGCGATAGTCCTCGTCGAAGCCAAGATCGAGGGCGCCTTCGGAGAGGATGCTGGCACAGTTCGAGACCGCGGTCACAGTCTCACGGTCGCTGTAGTCGAGCTGTTCGTTGATGGCATCGAGCATGGGACGCCCGTTTGCGTCGATCGGAATATCGTCAACCTCGATGCCTCCGGAACGCAGGCATGCCGCGTACTCAGCGGCAGCAGCATCGCCGGCGACCGTGGTGGTCGTGGTCGTAGTGGTCGATAGCACGGTCGAATCCGAAGTGCCCCCCGGGATGGCGGTGCAGGCGACGGCCGAAATCAAAACGGCCGCGAACGCGAACCGCCTCAAGAGACTCACTCCACCCCCGGGGCAGGCATGATTCCCTCCGCGAGAATCATGGCGATGTCGCGCACCTTGACATCATCCCGACCGAGTTCTTTCACCCCATCATCCAACATGACCAGACAGAAGGGGCAGGCAACCGCGATTTCATCGGCGTCGGTGGCAAGCGCCTCCTCCGCACGCTCGATGTTGACCTTCTTCCCGGTCTGCTCTTCCATCCAGAACCGGGCACCACCGGCCCCGCAGCACAACGCCCTTGTCCCGTGCCGGGGCATCTCCACAAGGTCGACATCACCCGGCGCGCTCGTGATCTCGCGGGGGGCTACATATATGTCGTTGTGACGACCGAGGTAGCAAGGATCGTGATAGGCGATCTTCTTGCGCACTCCGTCAGACTTGACCGGTTGGGGAAGGCGGCCCTGGGTGAGCAGCGAAGCCAGAAGCTGGCTGTGGTGCACGACCTCATAGTCGCCGCCGAATTGGGGGTACTCGTTTGCGATCGTGTTGAAGCAGTGGGCACATTGAGTGATGACCTTCTTCACACCCAGGTCATCGAACGTCGCGATGTTCTGCAGCGCAAGCTGCTGAAACACAAACTCGTTCCCGGAGCGACGGGCGGGGTCACCATTGCACAATTCCCGGTTGGCCAGAATTGCGAAGTCGATGCCTGCTTCGTTGAGCAGCCGGGCGAGCGCGACCGAAACTGCTGTGTTGCGATCGTCAAATGAACCGGCGCAACCGACAAACCACAGGTACTCAGCGCTGTCTTTGCCGTTCTGACCCAGAACCGGAATGTCGAAATCGAGCTCCTTGGTCCAGTCCGCCCGGGCTTGCTGGCTCATTCCCCAGGGGT
>Ga0299907_10001341_pt1 | contig 13954 bp, 14 predicted proteins | sample RVTome_16_FD_198680 | JGI IMG/M metagenome (GOLD analysis project Ga0299907, IMG submission 198680) | Soil microbial communities from uranium-contaminated site in the Upper Colorado River Basin, Wyoming, United States - RVT152D67 (version 2) ... | reverse complement strand
TGAGGGCCTGCTGGTGCCCCGTCTCGCCGAGGCCACCATCGAGCTGATGGCTGACGCCTACCCGGAGCTGACAGAGAAGCGGGACTTCATCCTCGATGTGGTCACCCGCGAGGAGGAGAGGTTCCGGCGCACCCTCGAATCGGGCCATCAGCTCCTGGACACCGAGCTCTCCGAGGGTCGGCGGTCCCTGAGCGGCTCGACCGCATTCAAACTCCACGACACCTACGGGTTCCCGATCGACCTCACGACCGAGATCGCCCGCGAGCGGGGGGTCGACGTGGACCTCGAGGGCTTCGACGCGGAGATGGAGGCGCAGCGGGAGCGTGCCAGGAGGGCATGGAGGGGAGGTGACGCCGCGGATGCGGCCGATGTGTACCGGTCCGTGCTCGACTCGGCCGGGCTGACCGAGTTCGTGGGTTACGAGTTCGAGGCCTCCGATGGGGTGCTGCTGTCGATGGTGAGGGAGGGGGAGACCATCGAGAGGGCCGATGAGGGTGCGATCGTCGAGGTGTTCCTGGACAAGACGCCCTTCTATGCCGAGTCCGGTGGTCAGGTCGGGGACACCGGTGTGATCGAGACGGACACGGGCGTGGCCCGCGTCGCGGACACCAGACACGTCATCCAGGGTCTACACGGGCACGAGGCGAAGGTGATATCCGGGCATCTCCGTGTCGGCCAGCCTGTTCGATCGGCGATCGACAGCCCGCGCCGTGAGGCGATCAGGAAGAGCCACACGGGGACTCACGTTCTCCACAGGGCGATCAGGGACGTCCTCGGTGACCACGCCAAGCAAGAGGGCTCCTTGGTCGAGGCCGGTCGAGTCAGGTTCGACTTCTCCCACTTCGCCCAGGTGGCCCCACAGGAGCTTGGTGAGATCGAGGCCGAGGTCAACAGCCGCTTGGTGGAGAACAGCCGGGTGAGCACCACCATCACCACCAAGGAGGAGGCGGAGAGGATGGGAGCCCTCGCCTTCTTCGGTGACAAGTACGGCGAGGTGGTGCGGGTGGTTCGGGTCGGCGACTACTCGATCGAGTTCTGCGGCGGCACGCACACCGTCACCTCGGGTCAGGTCGGTCCACTGCTCCTGGTATCGGAGTCGTCGATCGGGTCCAACCTGCGCCGCGTCGAGGCCCTGACCGGGATGGCTGCGTATAGCCGCATGGTCTCGATGAGGGACTCTCTCGACCGGGCCGGCGAGCTCTTGCGGGCCACACCGGAGCAGGTGCCGGAGCGGATCGAGCAACTGCAGGCGCGGGTCGGTGGTCTCGAAGAGCGTCTCGAGTCGATCGCCGGTCAACGACGCAGCGTACTGGCCGAGGAGCTGGCCGGCCGGCGAGCGACCATCGGCGAGGTGGCGCTCGTGGTCGAGGACGCCGGCGGGATGGCGGGCAACGAGCTCCGCCAGCTGGCGTTGGGGGTCCGTGATCGGATCGACGGGCCGTCGGTGGTGGTGCTCGGCTCGATGGCGGAGGGCAAGGGATCCCTGGTCGCTGTGGTGTCAAAAGACCTGTTGGTGGAGGGCGTGTCGGCGGGGATGCTGATCTCTGAGGCGGCGCGCGAGCTCGGCGGCGGTGGCTCCGGTGACCCCGAGCTTGCCCAGGCGGGAGGTCCTCAGGGCTCCCGGCTCCCGGCCGCCCTCGACACGGCGAGGACGGAGTCCGAGAAGGCGCTGGCCGATCTATGACCAGGACCCTCGGTGTCGACTATGGGACAAAGCGAATCGGCCTCGCCATCTCGGACGACCTTGGCCTCATGGCCCGGCCGCTCGAAGTGGTGCGCAGGGCAGACCTGATGGAGACGTTGAGCCGGATGGTGGACGAGTACGACGTGGCGACGGTCGTTGTGGGATTGCCCACGAGTCTGGCCGGGCACGAAGGGGCCTCAGCGTCGGAGGCGCGCGAGCTGGGGAGCGAGATTGCAGCGAGGCTGGGCATACCGGTGACGTATGTGGACGAGCGATTCACCACCCGCATGGCCGAGAGTGCCTTGATCGAGACGGGTATGAGGAGGAGGAGCCGCCGCAACGCCGTGGACAAAGCGGCGGCAGCCATCATCCTGCAGACCTACCTGGACTCGGTGCGCTCGCCCCGGAACCCCGACGGGCCGGTGAGCGTCGAAGACTTGGAGACCGATGACGATTGAACCTGCCCCCCAACAGCCTCCCTGGGCCCGCGCCCTGAAGGTCGTGGCCGTCATCGCGGCCATCGTCATCGCCGGCGTCATCGTGGTGGGAGGCGCCTCCTACCTCGGGCGCGCCGTCGGTGACGCCCTCGGCCCGCAAGATGCCGGCGACGCCCCGATCGACGTCGAGCCCGGGCAACCGGTCACAGTGGAGATCCCTACGGGGTCGACCGGGCAGGACATCGGTGCGATCCTGGCCGCCCAAGGTGTGGTCCGATCCGCCCTCGAGTTCGAGGTGGCGGTGCGCAATGTCGACGCCGCCCAGCGTCTCCAGGCAGGCACCTACAACCTGACCACTCTCATGGACCCGGCGGAAGTGGTCGCGCATCTGGTGTCGGGCCCGGCGCCGTCGGTGTTCCGGATCACCGTGATCGAGGGTCTGCGAGTCCGGGAGATCCTGGTCTCGATAGCCGAGCAGAGCCAGGGCTTCGACTACAACGACTTCGAGACAGCACTCCTCGACGGCAGCGTCAGCACGTCACTGCGGGAGATGCCGGAGCAGCCGGAGCTCGGTGACTGGGAGGGACTGCTGTTCCCGGACACCTACGAGTTCTCGCAGACGGCCGAGCCGAGTGACATCCTGCAACGGCTTGCCTCGACGATGGAGCAGAGGGTGAACTCCATCGACTGGAGCGGCTGGGAGGCGCTCGGGCACACCGTGTACGAGGGAATCGTCCTCGCCTCGCTCATCGAAGCCGAGGTGCTGCTCGACGAGGAGCGCCCGATCGTCTCCAGCGTCATCCACAACCGGCTCGCCGAGGGAATGAAGCTCGACATCGATGCAACCGTCCTCTATGCGTTGAACACACGAGACGTGGCCGATTTCGATCGGGAGGTCGACTCCCCATACAACACGTATCTGGTGGCGGGTTTGCCACCCACGCCGATCGCCTCTCCCGGGCGGGCGTCGCTCGAAGGGGCCGCCGCCCCGGCCGACACGCCCTACTTCTACTACGTCCTCTCCGATCTGGAGGGGCATCACGCATTTGCCGAGACGATCGAGGAGCACAACCAGAACGTCGCCCAGGCCCGTGAGGACGGCGTGCTCCCTTAGGCACCAGGCTGCAAGACTCGACTCATGGCACTTCGTCTTGGGTTGCTGGGCGACCCAGTCGACCACTCCCGATCTCCTCGGATCCACAGGGTGCTGATGTCCCTTGGCGGGCTCGACGGCGAATATCTCCTGGTCCGTGCCGGTGTCGCCGAGCTGCGGACCGAGGTGACGGGCCTCCGTGCGGGCGGGTGGGACGGTCTCAACGTGACCATGCCACTCAAAGTGGCCGCCGCCGGGGCGGCGGACCGGCTGACCCGAGACGCCGAGCTGGCCGGGTCGGTGAACACCCTGGCCAGGAGGGACGGTGAGGTGGTTGGTGCTTCGACCGACGCCGGCACGATGGCTGCGCTGATGGCCGAGCCGAGATTCTCCCGACTCGGCACGATCCTGGTACTCGGCGCCGGCGGGGCGGCGGCAGCCATGATGGCGGGTGCCGGCCCCGATCGACACGTCTATGTCTCAGCACGTCGATTGGGGAAGGCCCGCTCGTTGGCGGACCGTCACGGAGGCGAAGCAGTCTCGTGGGGGACGGTGGTTCCCGGTGCTCTCCTCGTCAATGCGACCACCATCGGGATGCGGGGGGAGGAATTGCCTGCGCCGGTCGTGGACGCCGCGGCAGCGGTGGTCGACCTTCCCTATGCCGACGGTGTCACCCCCTTGATGGGCAGAGCCGGCATGCTGGGGCTGGAAAGGGTAGGGGGCCACGAGTTCCTGGTGCGGCAGGCGATCGCGTCATTCGCATGGTGGACCGGTATCGACCTAGATTTCGAAGATGTGTCCGCCGCACTGAGAAAGCCCTAAAGCACATGCCCCACCGGGCCGATTTCGTGACTGGCTATTCAGAAAGGAGTTGACGTGTCGCTTTCGGGGACATTGGGCTTCGTGCCCATCGACGAAGTGCTTCGTCTCTTGACGCGTTCGGGCCAGGAGAGCGCGGTGGAAGTGAACGGGCGGGGGCTTTTCGGGAGAATCTTCGTCGGAAAGCGCGGGATCGACCTGGCCACCACGGTCAAGGACACCGAGATCCATCGTCTGCTGCTCAACTCCGGCTACCTCGGTGAGGACATGCTTCGTCGCATCACCAGTGGTGAGACGACGTTCGCCGCCGTTGCCGGTGACACTCCAGAGGCGGTCGGGGTCATCCGTGAGATGACGGTGGAGAGCATCTATCGCATCTCACAAGGGGGCGAGGAGTTCCAGGTCCGCGAGTCGGTCACCAACCCCTATGCATCGCCCAAGTCTTTCGATCTCGACGAGATCCTGCGCGATGCCGACACTCGTGAACGGGAGTGGGAGAAGATCCTCGAGGTGATCCCCGATCTCAGGGAGACCGTCACCTTCAACCGTTACCTGGAGGATCGCGACGAGATCACGGTGAAATCGGACGACTGGAAGGTGCTCAGTGTCGTCGGCTCGGGTACCTCGGTGTCCGAGATCGGCGACCAGCTGGGTGTCTCCGACTTCTGGGCCGCCAGCGTCACCGCCCGCCTGGTGAAGTACGACCTCCTCAGAGTTGCCGAGGAAGCCCAGGCTCCCGAGCCGGAGCAGGTGACCGAGCCCGATGACTACGTGTGGGCGGGCGCCGAGATGCCCACGTTCTCCGATGAGACCGCGGAGAGCGAGCCGGCAGCCGAGAGCTATGAAACCGCGGAGAGCGAGCCGGCAGCCGAGAGCTATGAGACCGAAGAGCCGGAGGAGCTGGTGGGCGTGTCGGCCGAGGAGACCAAGGACCGCGCCGAAGATCATGTCGATCCAAACCAGTCGTGGTGGCAGGAGCCATCGGCCGCCGACGACGAGGACGAGGTGGAAGAGGACACCGAGGCGTTCCTCGAGAAAGTGTTCTCCGAGCTGGAGTCGTCCGAGTCCGAGCCGGATGAGGGGCATGGATTGCTGCGGCGTCGCCGCATGGGGACGTTGCGGGACTTCTCCTCCGACTCGTAAACCCGAGAAGACCCACCTCTCCAGCTAGCTTGCCCCGACGGTGACCCTTGTCGCAGTCGGAGCAGTTGGCTTCCTGCTCGGCCTCGCCGCTCACGACATCGCATTGCAGGCTCTGAGCGAAGGGAATTCGCTCCGCCCACTCGTCGGTGTGTGCCGCCGCTGCGGGAGCCGGCGGGGCCGCCACGTATTGCGTTGCCCGAGCTGTGGCCTCCTGGCCTGGCGCGAGCTGGTCGTCGTCATCACCACCGCATCTGCGGCCGTGGCCTTCTACTGGGCGGTTGGTGCGAGCTGGGAGCTGATCCCGTACCTGGGCTTCCTCTTCCTCTCGGCAGCGCTGGTCATCACCGACCTCGAGGTGTTCCGCCTGGTGGATCGGCTCAACATCCCGGGCACAGTCCTCCTGGTGGTCGCGCTCACGGCCGCCTCGCTGATCTCCGGCAATGTCGCCGACCTTGTGCGTGGCCTGGCCGGCGCGGCCGCCTATCTCGCCGGATCGTCACTGGTGTTCATGGCGGTGCGTGGGAAGGGGTTTGGGTTCGGTGACGTCAAGCTCTCCGTCCAACTGGGGCTCTTCACCGCCTACCTGTCCTGGGGCACCCTGGGATGGGCGGTGTTCGGGACTGCCGTCATTGGCGGCGTGGTGGCGGGGATCATGCTGCTGATCGGGGGCGCCGGGCTGAAGACGGAGCTTCCCTACGGCCCGGCGATGATACTCGGCGCCTGGACGGCCATAGCGATGGTGGGTGTGGGAGCGATCCCGATCTCGTCTTAGGCTGTCTCGATGCTGCGATTTCTCACCGCCGGCGAGTCACACGGTCCTGGCCTCGTCACCATCGTCGAGGGTCTTCCGCGCGGGATCCCGGTCGACGTCGATGGTCTCGGTGCCGAGCTGGCACGCCGCCGTCACGGATATGGCCGGGGGAGGCGTATGGAGGTCGAGAGAGACGAGCTGGAGGTCATCGGCGGCGTCCGACAAGGGCTCACCATCGGCTCTCCCGTGGCCGTGCTCATCCGCAACACCGAATGGCCAAAATGGGAGCACGTGATGAGCTCGAAGCCCGGGTCGGGGGGGCGCGAGCTCACAAGGCCACGTCCCGGTCACGCCGATCTTGCCGGCATGCTCAAGTACGACACCGACGATGCCCGTGACATCCTGGAGCGGGCCTCGGCCCGAGAGACTGCTGCCCGCACCGTGGTCGGACATCTGGCCAAGACGCTGCTCAGCCTGTGTGGCGTGAGCGTGGTCAGCCATGTGGTCCGCATCGGGGAAGTGGTCTCGAAGGCGGAGCCCCCTCGGCCAGAGGACGGGACCAGGGCAGACCAGGATCCGGTACGTTGCCTCGACCCGCAGGCGTCGGCCGAGATGGTCGAGGCGATCGAGCGCGCCCGGGAAGCCAGAGACACGATCGGGGGAGTCTTCGAGATCGTGGGGCACGGTGTCCCCGTCGGGATCGGCTCGCACGTCCACTACGACCGTCGGCTCGATATGCAGCTGGCCGGCGCCCTCATGTCGATACCGGCGATCAAGGGCGTCGAGGTGGGAGACGGATTCGAGAGTGCGGCGAGATCCGGTTCAGGGGCCCACGACGAGATCGTTCGCGTCGAGGGCCAGGTCACGCGGGACACCAATCGCGCCGGTGGGATCGAGGGTGGCATGAGCAACGGCCAGCCGATCCTGGTGCGCGCCGCCATGAAGCCACTCTCCACGCTCATGCGTCCATTGCGCACGATCGACATGGAGACCGGTGAGCCCGATCAGGCCGTGCGGGAGCGGTCCGACGTGTGTGCGGTGCCCGCCGCCTCGGTGGTGGGAGAGCAGATGGTCGCATTCGTGCTCGCTTCCGAGACGTGCCGGAAGTTCGGGGGCGACACTGTCGAAGAGCTGCTCATTGCACTCGACGGGTATCGGGAGAGGGTGAGTCGGCGCACCTCCCCAGAGGAGGCATCGTGACCCGAGCTCGGCCCTCATGTGGCTGATCGGGATGATGGGCTCAGGCAAGACGACACTCGGGTCCGCCCTGGCTACCGAAGTCGGGGTGCCGTTCTTCGACACCGATCACATCGTCGCCGCCATGGCCGGGATGACGATCGCCGAGATATGGGATCAGCATGGCGAGAAGGGTTTTCGCCGTCTCGAGAAGCGGGCGGTGGTGGCGGTGCCGACGTCACAATGCGTGGCTGCCGCCGGGGGTGGCGCCGTGCTCGATGACGAGAGCCGGGCGAAGATCGCGGCCGCGCCACCCGTCGTATGGCTGCGATGCGGCCCCGAGCAATTGGGCGGCCGTGTGGAGGTGATCGGCCGGCCGTTGCTCACGGCCGGGAACGCACTTCCCGTGCTGGAGAGACTCGCCAGGGAGCGCGAGCCCATATACAGGTCTCTCGCCACTCATCAGATCGACACCGAGCACACGAGCCTCGATGAGGCACTATCCGAACTGATCGAGATATGGAACGGCTGACGATCGCCGGGGTGACCGAGGTGCTGATCGGGCAGGGTCTTCCAGACGACCTGCTTCCGCCACGGGAGAGACGGGAGCGGGCGGCGATCCTCACCCAGCCGGCACCGACTCCCATCGCCCTCGATGTCGCGACATCGCTGGGGTCCCTGGGGCTGGGCACGGAGGTGATCGGGTTGCCCGATCACGAGGAGGCCAAGACGTTGGTGGTGGCTGCCTCGGTATACGAGGCCCTGGGCCGATTTGGCCTGGGCCGACACGACACCATCGTCGGTGTTGGAGGAGGAGCGGTCACGGATCTCGCCGGCTTCGTGGCGGGGACCTGGCTCCGAGGCGTCGAAGCGGTGCACGTGCCGACCACCTTGCTGGGAGCGGTCGATGCGTCCGTCGGTGGCAAGACCGGTGTGAACGTGGGCGCCAAGAACGTGGTCGGGGTGTTATGGCACCCGTCTCGAGTCGTGATCGACACACTCCAGCTGTCCCGTCTGTCCGCGTCGCTGATCAGCGAAGGCATGGCCGAGGCATATAAGGCCGGGCTGATCGGAGACGGGAGCCTGGCCAACCTGATCCACGCCGACGGTCATGGCGCCCCGCTCGACCAGGTGGTCCCGGGGGCGCTCCGGGTCAAAGCCGCCATGGTCGACAGGGATGCAACGGAGAAGGGGGTGAGGGCACACCTGAACTTCGGGCACACGATCGGGCACGCAGTCGAGTACGCCTCGAACCTCTCCCATGGGGCTTCGGTGGGTCTGGGGATGATCGCGGCTGCATCCATCTCCGAGAAGTTGGTCGGATTCGAGGACGCCGACGTGGTGGGCGAGACCGTGGAGAGGATGGGGCTCCCGGTGCGGGTCGCGGGTCTCGAGCAGGAGAGGGTGATGGAGTTGCTCGGGCGCGACAAGAAGCGCGACGCCGATGGCCTGCGCATGGTGTTGCTCGAGGCAATCGAGCACCCGGTGCTCGCCCATGTGGATCAGCCGGATATCGAGATCGGCCTGAGGGCGATAGGTTTCTGATCGGTTACCGTCTCGTCGGCTCCCCACCGAGGCGAACGATGATCAGCACCAATGACGTCCGACCAGGAATGGCCCTGGAGCTCGACGATGGTCTCTTCACGATCGTCGAGTACCAACACGTCAAGCCGGGCAAAGGAAAGGCTTTCGTTCGCATGAGGCTGAAGAAGCTCGGGACCGGCCAGGTTCTCGACCGCACCTTCCGGGCCGACGAGGATGTCCAGCAAGCGATCATCGACCGTCGTGAGCACCAGTTTCTGTACTCCGACGATCTGGGGTTCCACTTCATGAACCTCAGCGACTACGGCCAGATAGTCCTCACCACCGGGGACGTCGGGGCCGCATCCGGTTTCTTGGTCGACGGCATGACCGTGACCGTTCCCATGTACGAGGGAACCGCGATCGGAGTCGACCTGCCCGCCGCAGTCGAGCTAGAGGTGACCTATGCCGAGCCCGCGGTGAAGGGGGACACCCGCACCGGTGCTACCAAGCCGGTGACCCTCGAGACCGGGATCGAAGTCCAGGTGCCGCTCTTCGTGGAGCAGGGCGATCGCGTGAAGGTGGACACCCGGAGTGGGGAGTACCTGACCCGGGCATGAGCCGGGAAGTCCTCATCCTCCCAGCGCGCCTGACAGTCGAAGAGCTGGCTGATCGGATCCGGCGCCCGCTCGAGGAGGTCCAGACGGCCCTGCGCCACCGCAACGAGCCGGATACCCCAGAGGAGATCCTCGGTGCAGATGTTGCCATCTCGGTGGCAACGGAGCTGGGGGTGCGGGTGAGTGTCGAGTCGCGTGACCTGGCTCTCGAGCGTCTCTACGAGTTCGAGACACGAGGCGAGATGGGAGCCCACGTCGGGGGCCGGGCCGGTGCCCTCGTCGACGGGGTCGTGACCGGCCTGGACGAGCTCGACGAGATGATCCAATCGGTGTCCGAGCATTGGAGTGTGGCCCGGATGCCCGTCATCGACCGGAACATCATCAGGATCGGCCTCTACGAGCTGCGCAGCGATCCGACGGTGCCGACGGCTGTCGTGGTGTCTGAAGCGGTGAGGTTGGCCCAGACCTACTCGACGGAGCGGTCCGGCTCGTTCGTCAACGGCGTCCTCGCCACCCTGGCCAAGACGATTCGACCCAAATAGGGGTCGACCTCCGCTTCCGTGTATGGTGACGCGAGACCTTTAAAGACGGTCCAGTGAGGCCGGGAAGGAAGCGAGCTTGCCACAGGTGATGACGGGTGACGACATGGCTCGCGTGATCCGTCGCATCTCACACGAGATCCTCGAGGCCCACGACCGCGTCGAGGGCGTCGTGCTCATCGGGATCCACACTCGTGGCGTCATCCTGGCTAGGGACTTGGCGGTGACGATCACATCCTTGGCCGGGATCGTGGTGCCGGTGGGCGAGCTGGACATCGGGCTGTATCGCGACGACAGGGGGGTGCGCTCCGACATACCGGTCCGTGCCACCGTGATCCCGGTCGACATCACCGACCGGCACGTGGTCATCGTCGATGACGTGCTCTTCACCGGACGGACCGTCCGTGCCGCCATGGATGCACTCTCCGACCTGGGCCGCGCCCTCACCATGGAGCTGGCGGTCCTGGTCGATCGGGGCCATCGTGAACTGCCGATCCGGGCCGACTATGTCGGCAGGAACCTCCCAACCGCCCGGGACGAGGTCGTGCGGGTTCGGCTTCCCGAGACCGACGACCGTGAAGGGGTCTGGATCGAGGGGATCGAGGCGGCATGAAACGGTTCACCTCGGTCGCCCCACTCGACGCCGCCGAGCTGCTGGCTTTGGTCGAGCGGGGAGTCGAGATGCGGCGAAGACTCGAGCTCCACGAGCCCGCCGGCCACGAGCTGGCCGGTCGAACCGTGGCCAACCTGTTCTTCGAGCCATCGACCAGGACCAGGCTCTCCTTCGACCTGGCCGCCCAACGACTCGGCGCCAACGTGATCACCCTGGACTCCGAGGTCTCCTCGACGACCAAGGGAGAATCGCTGCGGGATACCGTGCTGACCGTGACCGCGATCGGTGCCGACATCCTCGTGGTCCGGCATCGAGAGGAAGGCGCGGCCGACCAGGTGGCCGAATGGTCGGGCCGGCCCGTGGTGAACGCCGGCGATGGGACCAACGAGCACCCGACGCAGGCCCTGCTGGACGTGATGACCATCCACCGCAAGTTCCAAGATCTGCGCGGGCTGAGCATGGCGATCGTGGGTGACATCGCTCACAGCCGCGTCGCCAACAGCCTGATGGCGGCGATGTCGACCCTCGAGGTGGACCTGACCTTGGTCGGGCCATCGGAGTGGGTCCCGCCGGAGACGAGCTTCACCGTCACCCATGACCTGGACGAAGTGCTCCCGATGGTGGACATCCTCTATCTGCTCAGGGTCCAGACCGAGCGGGGCAGTGTGGTCGACGATCGGTACATCGAGCGTTACGGGGTGGGGCGGGAAAGGGCGACCAGATTGAGGGAAGGGGCGGTGGTCATGCACCCCGGGCCGATCAACCGTGGTGTGGAGATCTCCGACGAGGTGGCCGACTCGCCCAGGTCCCTGATCCTGGAACAGGTCGCGAACGGCGTCCCGGCGCGGATGGCCGTGCTCGAGGCGCTCGGAGCAGGAACGTGATCGTCCTGGCAGGAGGCGAGGTCCTCACCGCCGATGGTTGGGTGGAGGCTGACGTCACGATCGATGCCGGCCGGGTGATCGGAGTAGGAGGGGCAGGGGTTCCCGCCATGATCGTCGACGCGACCGGTTGCCTGGTGGGGCCGGGCTTCGTCGACCTGCACGCACATCTCAGAGAACCCGGCCAGAGGTGGAAGGAGGACATCTCCACCGGCTCGGCCGCGGCGGCGGCGGGAGGGTTCACCGCCGTCATCGCCATGCCGAACACCGACCCGCCCATCGACTCGGTGGAGACAGCCATGACGGTCATCGGGAGGGGTCAGGAGGTTGGCCTGGTCGAGGTCGTCCCCGCGGGCTCGCTCACAGCAGGGCGTCGGGGCCAACGGCCGGCCGAATTGGAGGGTCTCTACGAACTGGGGATACGCCTCTTCACCGATGACGGTGACAGCGTCGACGACGACGCTCTACTCCGCCGCATCATGGGGACACTGTCTGCTCTCCCTGGAGCGGTGCTGGCTCAGCATCCTGAGGCCGTGGACCTGAGTGCCGGCGGCCATCTCAACGAGGGAGAGGCTTCACGAGCGACGGGGGTCGGCGGCTTGCCGGTAGAAGCCGAGGTCGAGGTGGTGCGTCGCGACCTCAGGCTGGCAGAAGAGACCGGCGCCCGATACCACGTGCAGCACGTGTCCGCCGGGATGACGCTCGAGCTGATCAGGGAGGCGAAGGGGGCAGGCCTGGCGGTGACCGCCGAAGTCACCCCGCACCATCTGACCTTCGACGAGTCGTCGGTCCTGGGTCTCGACCCCAACTTCAAGATGTATCCACCTCTACGATCCGAGATCGACCGCAAGCTTCTGGTCGAGGCGCTCCGCGACGGAACCGTCGATGCCGTCGCCACCGACCACGCACCGCATGCCGCTGCCGAAAAGGAAGCCGGCTTCGTGGCGGCGCCCCGCGGAGTCATCGGCTTGGAGACTGCGGCGTCGGCGGTGTGGGAGGCGACCGGAGACCGCGATCTCTTCTTCAGGTGCCTCTCGATCGCACCGGCTCTGATCGCCGGTCTCGGCCATCAGGGCCGTGTGGTGGGCCCGGGCGAGCCGGCCAACCTGGTTGTGTTCGACCCGGCAGCGACCTGGACGTGCGACAGGTTCCGGTCGAAGTCCGCCAACAGCCCCTATCTCGGGCGGGCCATGACGGGCCGGGTTCAAGCGACCGTGTGCCAGGGTCGCCTCGTCTACCACGACGGGAGCGTCGTCGGATGACCACCGAGCCCGCCTCGTTGGTGACCGCCGACGGCGAGGTCTTCCACGGCATCACTGTGGGCGCCGAGGGCCACGCCACAGGTGAAGCGATCTTCAACACAGCGATGACCGGCTACCAGGAGATCCTCACCGACCCCTCCTATGCCGGCCAGGTCGTGGTGATGACCTCACCGCACATAGGCAACTATGGAGTGAGCCCCGAGGACGAGCAGTCGGCGGGGCCTGCCGTCTCGGGGCTGGTGGTTCGCTCCCTCTCCACACGACACTCGAGCTGGAGGTCCAAGGGCGGTCTCGACGACTACCTCCGTCAGAACGGAGTCGTCGCCATCGCCGGGATCGACACCCGTCGGCTCACCCGCCACCTACGCGACCGTGGGGCGATGCCGGTTGCCATGGGATCCGGTCTCACCGTCGACGAGTTGAGAATCCTGGCCGAGGAAGCGCCCTCGATGGAGGGCAGGGACCTCGCCAGCCAGGTGAGCACGACCGAGCCGTATCGCCTCGATGCGACGGGCGAGCGGCGCGGGCTGGTCGTCGCCTTAGACCTCGGGATGAAGCGAGACATCCTGCGGAACCTCACGCGGCGGGGCTTCGATGTCCAAGTGGTGCCCGCCTCGAGCACGGCCGAGGACATCCTCAGCCTGGGGGCGACTGGAGTTTTCGTCTCCAACGGCCCCGGTGACCCCGAGCCCTTGACGGGTGTGGTCGGCACGCTTCGGGGGTTGATCGGGAAGGTGCCGATATTCGGGATCTGTCTTGGTCACCAGGTACTCGGCCTGGCCGCCGGCGCCCGCACCTTCAAGCTGCCCTTCGGTCATCACGGGGGAAATCACCCGGTGAGACGTCTCGGCGACGGGCGTGTCGAGATAACCGCCCAGAACCACGGATTCGCCGTCGACCTCTGGTCACTGTCCGAAGGCTCGGCGCCCCACCGTGACGCCCTGGTCACACCCGACCTACTCCCGGCCGGGGTGGCCACCGACTTCGGGCCGGTGCGGCCGACCCATCAGAATCTCAACGACGGGAGCCTCGAGGGCATGTCATTCGACGATCAGCCGGTCTTCTCGGTGCAATTCCACCCCGAGGCCGCACCCGGGCCCACAGATGCGATGGGGTTGTTCGATCGCTTCACGACACTCATCGAGGAGTGGCACTGATGCCTTCGCGACGCGACATCCGCTCCATCCTCCTCATCGGATCCGGCCCGATAGTCATCGGCCAGGCATGTGAGTTCGACTACTCGGGCACACAGGCGGCCAAGGTTCTCAGGGCCGAGGGCTATCGGGTGATCCTGGTCAACTCCAACCCGGCGACGATCATGACCGATCCCGAGTACGCCGATGCCACCTACATCGAGCCGATCACCGCGGAGGTCGTGACCGAGATCATCGCCAGGGAGCGACCCGAGGCCTTGCTCC
>Ga0299907_10001340_pt1 | contig 13963 bp, 12 predicted proteins | sample RVTome_16_FD_198680 | JGI IMG/M metagenome (GOLD analysis project Ga0299907, IMG submission 198680) | Soil microbial communities from uranium-contaminated site in the Upper Colorado River Basin, Wyoming, United States - RVT152D67 (version 2) ... | reverse complement strand
TGTTACTCACCCGTTCGCCGCTCCGTCATGCCAGTGGGTTACCCCTCCGGCATGCGTCGCTCGACTTGCATGCATTAGGCACGCCGCCAGCGTTCATCCTGAGCCAGGATCAAACTCTCCAACGTACGTTCGTCGACCTGCCATTGCGGGCGGGTCAAGTCCTGTCAATGAAGGGTTTGGTAATTGGGTCCCGGGGCCGTGAGGGCCCCGAGCTTGATTTACTCATTGTGATTGCCACCTGTGACGAATGTCACAGGCAAACACACACTGGTGCTCCACCCCCACCCTTACGGGGAGGTGGGCACCGCTGGCTGCCTCTTCGGCACTCAGCCAAAGAGGTTGCCCGTCGAACATCGACTCGAGCATCGCTCGAGACAGCTCGACAGGCTGCACATTGTTCAGTTGTCAAGGAGCCGCCTGTTGGGCATCGCCCGACAGTCCGGTGTCTCCCATGGAGACTCCAACCCTGCGGCACTCGTTGCCGAAACCGCATGGCTCCGCATCTGTGTTCTTCCGTGTCAGGGGCGGACCGATCATCGTACCAGCTTTCCCTGAACAGAGACAAGACGACGTAGCCCGAATCGAGGGCTCCGCCGTCAGCGGTGACACGTGCTGGGTGCGCGTGCAACCTACATTCTACCCAGAACCGAGGTCGGGACCAAGTCAATCGACGAGACGAACGAAGCGACGTTTACCCACGTTGAGGATCTTTCCGAGCAACTCATCCCGGGTGGTCTCGTGGTTCGAGACGGTTTTCCCGTCGACTCGGACCGCTCCCTGGTCGATCAGGCGACGCGCCTCGGTCCCGGAGAGCCCGAAGACGTCGCGGATGAGTGTGGGGAGATGGACGACTGGATCGGCGGGCAGGGAGGTCTCCTCGACCTCCTCGGGCACACCGCCTTCCTTGAACACGGTGTCGAACTCTCTCTCGGCCGCCTCGGCGGCGGGTGGCCCGTGATAGACCTCGACGATGGTCCTGGCCAGCTCGCGCTTCACCTCGTTGGGGTGGAGGACCCCGGAAGCGAGACCGTCCTCGATCTCGGAGACCCTCTCTTCGTCGACGTCGGCCGCCAAGCGCAGCCACTGGGGCATGACGGCGTCTGGAATGCTCATCGTCTTGCCGAACATGTCGGCCGGCTCGTCCTCGACCCCGATGTAGTTGCCCAGCGACTGCGACATCTTCTGGGTGCCATCGGTGCCCACCAGAAGCGGCATGGTCACCGCCACCTGCGGGTCCTGTTGGTACCGCTCCTGGACGACCCGGCCCATCATCAGGTTCCACAGCTGGTCACTGCCACCGAGCTCGACGTCTGCGGTGACGGCCACCGAGTCGTATCCCTGGAGCAGCGGGTAAAGGAACTCCATGACCGAAATGGGTGTGCCCGACTCGTATCTCTGGGCGAAGTCGGCTCGCTCGAGCATCTGGGCGACCGTGGCTGACGACGTCAGCTCGAGCAGACCGTACATGTCGATGCCGGCCAGCCATTCCGAGTTGCGCCGGATCTCGAGACTGTCCGACAGCAACACTTTCTCGAACTGGCTGAGGAGGTCCTTGGCATACCCATTGACCTCCTCGGCGCTCAACCGCTTGCGTTGCGCCCCTCGAGCCGAGGGGTCTCCCACCTGTGCGGTGAAGTCCCCCACGATCAGGACCGCGGTGTGCCCGAGCTCCTGGAACTGCCGAAGTTTGCGGAGGACGACCGCCCAGCCCAGGGTCACCGCCGGGGCGGTGGGATCGAGCCCTAGCTTGACCCGAAGTGGCCGGCCCAACTCGAGTTTCCCGAGCAGATCGTCTGCGGGCACCACCTGGTCGGTGTGCCGGAGGAGAGCGGAGAGCTGATCGGCAGGCGTCATCGTCCCTGGAGGGTAAACCGACGTGGCTACAGGACAGCGACCTGGTCGGAGACCCCGTCGATCTGCTCGACGAATGGGGTCGCGCCGAGCCCGAGCAGCATGTCCCGGGCCGAGGATATCTGGGGTCCAGCCCGGTTGGTCTCCCCGAGGGCCAGCAGACACCGGCCGCCTCCATGGAGCGCCAGGGCGTGCTCGAGGACATAGCCATATCCCGACCATCTATCCGCCACGTCCAGGTAACCGGTGACGGCGGACTCGATATCCCCCTCCGCCTCGGCGAGGATGGCCTCGGCGTGCCGCAGACCGATCTCGCATCGCTGGCTAGGCGCCGCCGATCCGTCGCACCAGGCTCGGGCCCGTTCCAGCTCGGCGAGGCTGACCAGGAGGCGGACCATGTCGGTCACCTGGATTGCCCGGTAGAGAGGGGACTTGCCTTCGGTTCGGCTGAAGAACTCGTCGATCAGCACCAGGGCTTCCGACTCGTCACCTTTCACCAGCCAGGCACGGGCCGAGGATGCCAACGCCGGCGTCAACATCTGCAGGTCCTCGATCTCACGAAGACGGGGCATACACCGCTCGTATAGTTCCGACGCGCCTTTGACGTCTCCCCGCCAGGTGAGGACCTTGGCCTGGCTGGACTGGGCCCACGGGACGAACTGCACGTCCTGTCCATCCCACTTTTCCAGGAGCTTCCCGGCGGTGGCGAGGAGACGGTCCCACTCACCGAGGTCAAAGTCGGGCCACATGGTCTCGGCCCAGCTCCAAGACATGTCGGTCCCCCTGGGCTCGAGCTTGTCGATGCCGGCCCGATACACATCGAGTGCGGGGACCGGCCCCTGCTCCAACCAGGTGTGACCGGCCAGATTCACGTATGCCGTGCTGACCACGTGATTGGGCACGTGCTCGGACTCGGCGATCTCCAGGGCCAGGAGCAGGTCCTCCATCCCCCCTTCGATGTCACCCAGGTGAAAGCGGGCGATGCCCCGGATCGAGAATGGCTTGCCGGTTCCGGTCCCGAGCGACTCGTCCAACTCAACTGCCCGCTCCGACCAGAGAAGCTGCTCATCGAGGTCGCCGGCCACCATGTGGTAGCCGGCCCGTGTGGTGTAGGCCTCCGCCAGCTCCGGGCTCGGCGGCTCGGCCTCGAGCAACTCGATCGCCTCATCGAGCTCTTTGGTCCCGATGCCGCTCCCCGACGAGTACCAATGGGCGAGATGGATGAGACGCAGCGCTCTGCCCGCCGCCAGCGCATCACCGTTATCCCGGGCCAGCTCGGCCGCCTCTTCCCACATAGGCACGGGTGGCTGGTCGGGGTCGCCGACATCGGCCCGGGACAGCCCGGCCTTGATCAGAACCTGGGGTCGGTCGGGGTCCTCACGACTCATCAAGGCCAGCGCCTTCTCGTAATAGGTTACGGCCCGCACGGCATCGAGGCGCAGCGCTCGGTCGCCGGCCATCACCAGGGCGAGAGCCGTCCGGGTCTCGAGAGATGAGACGTCTACCTGACCTCCGGCTGCCGCCAGATCCAACGCGCTCTGATAGTGATGGGCCAGGAGCTCGGCATGATCGGCGGCTCGCTCCCCGGTCGTCGACTCGATCCATGCCGCGATGGACTGATGCTTCCGGGACCGGGCCTGCCGCGGGATCCGCCCGTACGCCACATCCCTGGTGAGGGCATGCCAGAAGGCATACTCGGTCTCGCCGGCCACCGATGAGCTTCGCACGGGTCGGATCCACTCCCTGGCCACCAATTGACGCAAGGAGCGACGCAGGTCGTCATGGTCACCCAACGCGGCCACGGCACCCTCCCAGAACACCTTTCCCACCACCGAGGCATCCTCGATGGCGCGGCTCTCGGGCTCGGAGAGGACGTCGAGCCTGGCACCGATGAGGCCTTGGACCGTCTCGGGGACCGGGATGTCCGCCACGTCGTCGAGCTCGCCCCGGCCGCGGAGCATCCCGCGATCGGTGAGCATGCGAACGAACTCCTCGGCATAGAGCGGGATCCCCTCGGCTCGTTCCAGGAGAGCGCTCTGAGTGACGGCGGGGAGCACCGCCTGTTCGAGGAGGGCCGAGATCAGACGGGCGATCTGATCGTCACCGAGGGGCGAGAGGGAGATCGTGGTCGAATTGCGATGACCACCGCCCCATCCCGGATGTGATTCGTAGAGCTCGGGTCGGGCGGTACAGATGATCATTATCGGGGAGTCCGCCGACCAGACCAACAGGTCATCGAGGAACTCCATGAAGGCGTCGTCTACCCAATGCAGGTCCTCGATGACCATCACCAAGGGTTGGCTCGCTGCCAGGTCTTCGAGGAACCGTCGCCACGCGGCGAATGCCTCGGATCTGTCTCCGGTCTCGCTCTGCGACCCGGCCCCGACGAGTGGGGAGAGCTGGGCAGTGAGCCAGTCACGGTCACCGGGGTTGTCACAGATCGCCTCGAGGGCGATCATGAGCTTCGCCCGGGCGGTCGCGGCGTCGTCCGACTCCTTGATGCCGGCCTGGCCCTTGACGATCTCCCCGAGCGCCCAGAACGTGATCCCCTCCCCGTAAGGGAGGCATCGGCCCTGCCGCCACCAGACGATCTCCGGCTGGTCGTCGGCCCACTGCCAGAACTCGTTGACCAACCGCGACTTCCCCACCCCTGGCGCTGCCGCCACCGTGACCAATTGCAGTATCCCGTCGCCGATCACACGCCGGAAGGTGTCTGTCAGGACCTTCATCTCCGAGTCCCGGCCGAGGAAGGGAGTGTTGGCTCGCACCGCCGCGTCGATGCCGTAGCGGCCGCGAGGCTCGATCGCCCGCCAGATCGCCAAGGGCTTGGCTTTGCCCTTGACCTCGGCCGGCTCCATCTCCTCGTACTCGATGAGCAGGGCGGTCGCCCGGTGGGTCGCCTCACCGACCACCACTCCACCCGGCGGGGCAATGGACTCGAGCCGCGACGCCGTATTGACGACGTCTCCGACGATTCTCTCGCCGTGGCCACCCGTGGTGACCATCGCCTCACCCGAGTTGATCCCGATGCGCACCGACAGCCCCAACCCCTCGTGCTCGTCGTTGAGCTCCTCCACGGCCGCCTGGATGCGTAGTGCCACCCTCACCGCTCGTTCCGGGTCATCCTCATGAGCCGTGGGTACACCGAAGACGGCCATGACCCCGTCTCCGATGAGCTTCTCGATCGTTCCTCCAAAGCGCTCGATCTCCTCACGCACCCGCCGGTGATACGGATTGAGACGGGCGCGGACGTCTTCGGGGTCGGCCTCGTCGGACCTCGCCGTGAAGCCGACCAGATCGGCGAACAGCACCGTTATGAATCGGCGCTCCTCGGTCGGGACCGTCTTGAGCGAGCCACCGCACGAGGGGCAGAAGGCGAAATCGCCGCCGGGAAGCTTGGCGGAGCAGTGAGGGCAGCGGTCACTCAATCCTGCGCCGCAATGGGCACAAAAGCGTGCATCCTCGACGTTGTTTCCCCCGCAGGACGGGCAGTCAGCCACGACCTGACTCTAAAGGACCCGACCTGCCGTCGCCGCCACGAAGCGCCAGGGCCGGTCGGTGGCCCGAGAGATCCCCACGCGCGGGGTGGCCATCACCATTTCAGGGGCGTCGCCGGGGAGAAGACGCACCGGCGAGCCGGTGTCGAGAAGATCGAGGCCGTTGTGTTCGATGGTTATCCCCAACGCCTCGCAGAGCTTGCCAGGGCCGTTGGCCAGATGATCGAGTCGACCGCGTCTCCGTTGGGCTACCCCAACGCCCTCCGTCACCTCTCCTCCCCGGATCAGGATCCCCCATCCCACTCCCTCAGGGCCCGCGGCGGTGTTGGCACAGTTGTGGATCCCGTACGACCTGTACACATAGAGCGTCCCGGGCCGCTCGAACATCGAGCCGTTGCGCCCCGTTCTCCCTCGAAAGGCATGGGAGGCAGGGTCGTCTTCGCCTTTGTAGGCCTCGACCTCGGTGACCCGGACCCGGACCTCCTCATCCCCCACGGTGGACACCAGGACGTACCCGAGCAGTCGCGGAGCCGCCTCCTCCGGTGGGCCGGCCAGGAACTCGAGGAGTTGCGAGGTTCCCGCCATCAGGCCCCCCGCAGCACGGCGCCGACGGCCTCCCCGGCCTCGATCATCGCCTGGCGGATCGAAGTGATCTCGGCGGTCTCCAGGGTGCGGTTCGCAGCGCGCAGCCGATATCTGATGGCGATCGCCCGCTTGCCTGCGGGCAGCGATTCCCCCTTGAACTCATCGAACACCCGCGCGGTCTCGACCAGACCCTTCGCAGCCTCCGTGCTAGCCGTCAGCAGCTCCATCGCCGGCGCATCGAGATCGATCAGGAAGCTGAGATCGAAGTCGACCGGTGGGAACGTCGATGGGACGGTCGCTTGTACCGGAGGGACCGGTGCGATGAGCGGGGCCAGGTCGATCTCGGCAACCGCTACCCGCCCGTGGATGTCGAATGCCACCGCCGCTGACGGGGTGAGCTCCCCGACATGACCCACTGTCTCACCGGCGATGACTATCTCGGCCGTCCGTCCCGGGTGGAGACCGGGGATGCTCGCCTGCCTCAACTCGGCCTCGATGTCGAGCTCCCCGGCCAGATGCCGCCAGAGCCCAAGCGAGAAGTCGGTGTCGGCTGCCGCAGCGCCAACTCCGAGGATCTCGAGACCCACGTCTCCCGTGACTACCCAGGCGAGACGGTCGCGTTGGAGAGGAAGACGGGGGTCGTCCTCGTCGGGGACCGGATGAAAGACCTTGCCGATCTCGAACATCGCGGCCGATGAGATGCCGTGCGACTGGTTGTAGCGCAGGGCGCGCAGCAGTCCGGGGAGCAGGGTGGGCCTCAGCTTGCTCTCCTCGTCGTGGAGCGGGTTGGCCACCGTGAGCAGTGAGCTCTCCGCGGTGTCCCTCCCGAGTGCGTCCAGGTCCTCGTTGCTCACAAAGGGCAGGGTCATGGCCTGGGTCAGGCCACCCCCGACCAGGGCTCCCATCAGCTCACGTCGTCGTCTCTGCTCGGGCGCGAGGCTGCCGGCCGGTCCTGTCGGGAGTGTGGACTCGAACTTGTCGTAGCCATGGATCCTGGCCACCTCCTCGACCAGGTCGGCCGGCCGGGTGACATCGGGGCGAAAGGTGGGCACCGTGACGGTCATCGGTTTCTCGCCTTCCACCACCATGTCGAGGCTCTCCAGGATCTCCTTGACCCGTGTCGAGGTGAAACCGGCCCCCAGCAGCCGCTCGACGTCGGCCACCGAGAACTCGATTTCGACTGGCTCGGTGGGCACGACGACCACGTCAACCGCACCTCCCAATACCTCCCCACCGGTCAAGGCGGCCACCATGGCGCAAGCCCTTTGGTTGGCGACGTCGGCCAGATTGGGGTCGACACCGCGCTCGAATCGGGTGGCTGCCTCCGAGCGGAGATCGTGCCGCCGCCACATGCCCTGGATGGTGGCCGGGTCCCATGACGCCGCCTCCATCAGCACCCGGCTCGTGGTTTCGATGACCTCGCTGCGGGCCCCGCCCATGGTCCCCGACATCGACGTCGGGCCGTCTTCGTCGTAGATGACCAGGTCGTCGCGGCTCAGCTGCCGCTCCACTCCGTCCAGCGTGATCAAGGTCTCCCCGCGCTCGGCCCGTCTCACCAAGAGTCGATCCCCGACGATGGAGTCGGCGTCGAATGCGTGCAACGGGTGTCCCAGCTCGAGCATGACGTAGTTGGTGACGTCGACGACGTTGGAGATCGAGCGGACTCCGGCCTTGTGAAGCCGGTGTCTCATCCGGAGCGGTGCCTTGCCCACCGAGACCCCCCTGATCTCACGAGCCGTGAACCGTCTGCACCCCGTTGGGTCGGCGATCTCCACCCCGACCGGGGTTGCGCCCTCGACGGTGACCAGGGCCAAGGGTGGCACGCGATGTGACCCACCGAACCAGGCAGCCAGGTCACGGGCGACACCGACCAACGACAGGGCGTCGGGGCGATTGGTGGTGATCTCCAGGTCGAACACCACATCGGGCAGCTCCACCAAATCGGCGAACGGGACCCCGATCTCGGGATCATCGTCGAGAACGAGTATCCCGGCGTGGTCCGAGCCGAGCCCCAACTCGCGCTCGGAGCAAATCATCCCGTGCGACCCCACCCCGCGGATGGTTCGCTCGCCGATCTCGAGCCCGCCGGGCAACACCGCACCGGGACGGGCGACGGCCACCGACGCGCCGGTCTCGAAGTTCCACGCGCCACAGACGATCTGGGTGGATCCTTCCCCGGAGTCCACCTGACAGACCCGGACCTTGTCGGCATCCGGATGAGCGGTGATGTCGAGGACCTTTCCGACATAGACCTCGCTCCAGTCGGCCTCGAGGCGCTCGACGCCCTCGACCGCGTGTCCCAGCATGTCCAGGGCATAGACGATCTCGTCGATCTCGTCGCCGGGCAGGTCGATGAACTCCCCGAGCCAGCGCAGTGGCACCCGCATCAGAACTGCTCCAGGAAGCGCAGATCGTTCTCGATGAAGTGACGCAGGGAGTCGACGCCGTGCCGGGCCATGGCGAGACGCTCCGGCCCCATCCCGAAGGCGAAGCCGCTCAACTCGGATGGGTCATATCCCACCGACTCGAGGACATTGGGGTCGACCATCCCGCAGCCGAGCAGCTCCAGCCACCCGGCCCCCTTGCAGACCCGGCAGGCCGGGTCGCCGCCATCGCAGTTGAAGCAGGAGACATCGAGCTCGGCCGATGGCTCGGTGAAGGGGAAGAAATCCGGCCGAAGGCGCACCTCGCTCGTAGGCCCGAAGAACTGCCGCGCAAAGTGGAGCAACGTCCCCTTTAGATCTCCGAACTGGATGTCACGGTCGACGGCCAGGCCCTCGATCTGATGGAACACGGGGAGATGGGTGGCGTCGATCGTGTCCTTTCGATAACAGCGACCCGGGACGACGATGAATACCGGCGGGTCATGCGTCTCCATCCATCGCACCTGGACCGGGGAGGTGTGAGGACGGAGATGGACCTCGTCGGTGGGGTCGCCCCAGGCCAGGTACATGGTGTCGGTGTCCCAACGGCTCGGATGCGAAGAGGGGGTGTTGAGAGCATCGAAGCTGTACCAGGCCAGTTCCGCTTCGGGCCCTTCGGCCACCTGATAGCCGAGCCCGATGAATATGTCCACCACCTCGTCGATGACCTGCTGGACGAGATGCAGCGAGCCGGGCCTCAGCCTGACCCTCTCCATGGTCACATCGGTTGCATCCTCCCGAAATGCTCGTTCCTCCCCGGCCAGGGCCAGCTCCCGTCGCCTCTGTTCGAGGTGACCGACGATCTCCTCGGTCACCTGATTGAGCTTGGCTCCCACCTGCGGCCGCGTGTCGGCATCGATCTCGCCCATCGACCTTCTCACCTGTCCGATCGCCGAGTCCTTGCCCAGCACGTCGGATTCGACTCGATCGAGCTCGTCCAGAGAGCTGGCGGCCGCGATCGACGCCGGGGCGCCGGCAACCGCCTGATCGAGGATGGCGATCGGGTCCATGTCCGGCGGGAGGTTAGACACCGGGCCAAGAGCCACCCGGCGGTTTGGACAGCTCGTGTACCGCGATCCCCGCGGCCACCGCCACGTTGAGGCTCTCGGTCTTCCCTGGCGTGTCGATGGTCAATCGATGTGCGGCCGCATCCACGATCCATCCCGCGAGACCATGGGCTTCCTCTCCGACCAGCAATGCCACCGGTCTCTCCGAGATCCCGGCCGCGGTGGCCCCCTCACCGACCACGGCGGCGACCGTGACCCACTCGGCGAGCTCACCGAGTGAGCCGATCCGGGCCATAGGGGTCTGGAACTGCCCTCCGGCACCGGCGCGGACCGTTTTCGGGGCCCATGGATCGGCAGATCCGGCCATGTAGGCGAATCCCCAGTCGAAGGCAGCCGCGGTCCGGATCAGCGCTCCCATGTTCCCCGGATCGGAGACACCGGCCGACACCAGCAGGTTACGGGAGGGGTCCAGCCACTCCACCGGGATCTCGACCACCGCCACCGGGCCCCGCGGTGTCTTGGTGCCGGCGATACGCGCCAGGGCGCGCGCATCGACCGCCTTCACCCCGGAGTCGACGGGTGGAAGCCCAAAGACCTCCCGGACCACTCCACCCGCGGCGGTGACATCGCCGATGAGTTGTGGACCCTCGACCAGGGTGAGACCGCGCTCTCGTCGCTCCCTGGCCCGATGGAGCAGGGCCGCTTCCACCACCGACTTGGCGCGATGGGTGCGGACCGGCTCCATGGTGCCTGCGCCGTCGCCGCTCAGCTGCCCCTGGCGACCTCGACCAGCTTGGCGAACGAATCGGGGTCGTTGACCGCCATGTCGGCCAGCATTTTCCGGTCCACCCCGATCTCGGCCGCCTTCAACCCGGCGATTAGCTGGCTGTAGGTGGTCCCGTTTTGCCGGGCTGCTGCATTGATCCTTGTGATCCAGAGCTTGCGGAAGTCGCGCTTGCGGGCCCGCCTGTCCCGGTAGGCATCCTGCATCGCATGCATGACCTGCTCGTTCGCGGTCCTGAAGCGACGGCTGCGCGCTCCCTTGTAGCCCTTGGCCCGGTCGAGGACCTTCTTGTGGGATTTCTTGGCGTGAACCGCTCTCTTGACACGTGCCATTCTTCGAGTCTCCTCAACGACCGAGTTGCTGCCTGGCCACCTTGGCGTCGCCCGGCGCGAGCTCCACGACGCCCTTCCGGCGCCGGAACGTGGACTTGCCCTTGGCGAGACGCAGATGACCGCGGCCGGACTGCCGGCGCACGTACTTGCCGGTCCCGGTGACCTTGATTCGCTTCTTGGCCCCGCTGTGGGTCTTCATCTTGGGCATGGGATCCTCCCTACTCATCTGTCTGCGGCTGCTCGCTGTGTGAGCCCCTCTGCTGCCTGACCGGCGCGAGCACCATCGTCATCGACCCTCCCTCGATCTTGGGCGCCTGCTCGATTGTCCCCACCTCGGAAACCTCGTCGGCGAGACGATCCATCAGCACGCGGCCGAACTCGGGACGCTCTCGCTCCCGGCCGCGGAAGCGGATCGTCACCTTGACCTTGTCGTGGTCCTCGAGGAACTCCTTCGTCTTGCGTCTCGTGATGTCGAAGTCGTGCTCCCCGATCCGAACCCGCATCCGGAGCTCCTTGATCGTGGTCCTGGTCTGCTTCTTCCTCGCTTCGCGTTGTTTCACGGACTGCTCGTACTTGTAACGCCCGTAGTCCATGAGCCGGCAAACCGGGGGCTTGGCGTTGGGAGCGACCTCGACCAGGTCGAGGTCGAGTTGCTCTGCGAGCCAGAGGGCCTCATTCAGCTTCTTCACACCGACTTGCTCGCCATCGGGTGCGACCACGAGGACCTCCTTGGCCCTGATCGCTCCGTTCACACGCAGCTCTGGAATGCTGTTACCTCCTGATGATCCGCAGCCATTTCTGCTCTACCGGTCACAACGAAAAACAGCAGGCGAAGCCTGCTGCCACATCTCTCCGACACCGGCCCCAGAACGAAGCGATGTCGGCTCACATCTCGTGACCTCGGCTCGCAACGTGATCCGCACGGCCGGGTGGGGAGGCAGCAGCCTCCGCTCTTTGCCATCTGTTGTGGCGTCGATGCTACCAGCGGCCCCCTCCCAGGGGATATCGAGCCCCGTCACGTACCTCTCAGCTCCCTGAGGGCGGTGACGGTCATGACAGCGGCATCGACTCCCTCGGTGCCCTTGTTGGACTTCCCCGGCCCGGCGCGCTCTACGGCATGCGCGTACTCGTGAACAGCGAGGATGGCATTGGCGATCGGAACGCCGGTCTCCAGCGCTGCCCGGCCGACTCCCCTGGCCGACTCGCCGACGACGACCTCGTAGTGGTCGGTCTCACCTTTGATCACGGTCGCGATCGCAACCACGGCGTCACAACCCGATCTCGCCAGCTCCCGCACCGCAAGAGGGAGCTCCAGCGCTCCCGGGACTCTCATCACCGTGACCTGATCGACACCGATCTCCTGACAGCGCGCCAGCGCCCCTGCGAGCAGGCGATCTGTGATCGACTGGTTCCACCGGGCGGCGGCGAGGCCGATGTGCAGACCCGTACCATCGGTCGAGCCCTCGACCTCTCGAATCACGCGGAGGTGTCCAGGTCGAGCTGATGCCCGAGCCGCTGCGCCTTGGCCTGCAGATACTCCCGGTTCTCCTCGTTGGCAGGCAACGTGATCGGGATGCGTTCCAGGATCGAGAGGCCGAATCCCTCGATGCCGGCACGTTTTGCCGGGTTGTTGGTGAGCAGCCGCATCGAGCGCACGCCGACGTCGTAGAGGATCTGCGATCCGACGCCGTAATCACGGTTGTCGACCGGGAGGCCGAGGTTGACGTTGGCGTCGACCGTGTCGAATCCCTCGTCCTGGAGCCGATAGGCAGCGAGCTTGTGGAGGAGGCCGATGCCGCGTCCCTCGTGGCCCCTGATGTACAGGACGACGCCGCGGCCCTCCTCGGCGACGAGTCGCAGCGCGTAGTCGAGCTGTTCCCCACAGTCACATCGAAGGCTCCCGAAAACGTCGCCGGTGAGGCACTCGGAGTGGACCCGGGTGAGGACGCCCTCTCCGTCCCCGATATCACCCATGACGAGAGCGATGTGCTGGCGATCATCGACCAAAGAGCGGTACCCGAGCGCGGTGAACTCGCCGTGCCTGGTCGGGATCCGGGCTTCGACCACCCTCTCGACCAGTCTCTCGGAGGCGCGTCGATGGGCGATCAGGTCGGCGATGGTGCCGAGGAGGAGTCCATGCTCTTTGGCGAACACCTCGAGATCGGGAAGCTTGGCCACCGTCCCGTCGTCATTCATGACCTCGGCCAGGACGGCGGCGGCGTATTTGCCGGCCAGTTGCGTCAGGTCGACGGCGGCCTCGGTGTGGCCGGCGCGCTTGAGTACTCCGCCCGGCTCGTAGCGAAGGGGGTACATGTGCCCGGGCCGGGCGAGGTCGCCCGGCTCCGTCTCGGGGTCGATCACGGCGTGGATGGTTCGGCACCTGTCGGCAGCGGAGATCCCGGTCGTGGTCCCTCGAGCCGCGTCGATCGAGACGGTGAACGCGGTGCGACGCACATCGGTGTTCTTGGCCACCATCATCGGCAGCTCGAGGTCGTCGAGACGCTCCCCGACGATGGGCATGCAGATGATCCCGCTGGTGTAGCGGAGCATGAAGCCGATGTTGTCTGGGGTGGCGTCCTCGGCGGCGATGATCAAGTCGCCCTCGTTCTCACGATCCTCGTCATCGACCATCATGACCATCTCACCCCGCCCGATGGCGGCGATGATCTCTTCGATTGAGGCGAAGCTCATTCCCGGGACCTCAGGAGTCTCTCGACGTACTTGGCGAGCACATCCATCTCGAGGTTGACCGTGTCACCGGGCTTTAGCAAGCCGAGCGTGGTCACATCGAGAGTATGTGGGATCAATGCAACCTCGAAGCCGCCCTCGGATAGTCCCGCAACCGTGAGGCTCACGCCGTCGATGGTGATCGATCCCTTCTCGACGACGTAGGGCATCGACTCCTCGGGGGCGTCGACCCGCATCACCACTCCCCCGCCACCGACGATGACTTCCCTCACCGTACCGACCCCGTCGACGTGACCTTGCACGATGTGCCCGTCGAATCTCCCGTCCGCCCTCATCGGGCGCTCGATGTTGACTCTTCCACCCGGCAAGAGTGATCCGAGTGTGCTGCGAGCCAGGGTTTCGGGGACGATGTCCACGGACAACTGCCCGTCCCCGGCCTCGACCGCGGTAAGACAGACTCCATTGACAGATATCGATGCCCCGACGGGCACGTCACCGAGCGTCCCGCCGGCGAGGACGAGACGATTTCCCGTCCCGTTGTCTTCGACGGAGACCACGTCCGCAACCTGTTCCACGATCCCGGTGAACACGATCAGCGCCCAATCTCGAACTCGATACGCAGATCGGGGCCGAGCACCCGGGTAGCGACGATGGTGACGCCCTCGGCGGTCTCGATCGACTCGAACCCGCCCGCCATGGGTGACAACCCGGTGCCCCCACCGATCCTCGCGCCAATGTACACCACCCCCCTGCCGATCAGACCCGATCGCCACCAGGTCCCGGCCAACCCGGGCCC
>Ga0299907_10001339_pt1 | contig 13965 bp, 9 predicted proteins | sample RVTome_16_FD_198680 | JGI IMG/M metagenome (GOLD analysis project Ga0299907, IMG submission 198680) | Soil microbial communities from uranium-contaminated site in the Upper Colorado River Basin, Wyoming, United States - RVT152D67 (version 2) ... | reverse complement strand
GATCCCGTTGGCGTTGAGGTAGGCCGCGTCGGCGGCGTCCTGCATCGGCCAGGAGTTCCTGGTGCAGCCCTCGCACTGCCACTCCCATGGCTCCCCGTCGTAGAACATGTGGCTGTAGACGACCAGCTCGTCGCGCCCCTCGAAGACATCGCCGAACGGGACCGGGCCGTCGGGGCCGATGACGGTGGTGTCGGGCGGCACCTCTGTCATGGGCAGCTTGCGCCGGGCCGCGGCGATCGCGTCGCCCGCGCGGGTGTGTGCCTTCTCGCGCTTGCGCAGCTCGAGGAGCTGTCGCTCGAAGTCGTCGTGGTCGGTGACGGTCGGGGCTGGCGTGGTCACGGTTTCTCTTTCAGTTGTCTTGGGAGGTCGGCCAGCCGGCGCCGACCGGAACGGGCGTACTCAGCACCTGGCCGTCCCACCCGTCGAAGCTGATCACCCATTGGGCGCGGATCTGGTGGTACTCAGCGGATACGCGAAGCGCGTCGGTCCCTTGACCATCGCTGCGTTCGACGGGCGGATGCTCGACGTGCACCAGGCTCCGCTGCCCGACGCCCGGGCGACTTGAGCGGCACCCTCCGTTGGCCGAGGGCGCTTTCGCAATCGCTGAGTAGCGCCACCCGGAACGCCGGATCGTGGGTAGGTGTAGGAGGTCGAGACCTCGGTGGGACTTGCCGCTTACCTATATGGACGTCACGCTCCCGTTGGACGAGTAGCGCGCGACGTGCGATGACGTCACGATCACAGCGAACGACGCGCGTCCCAACGCGTGGTGCGTTGTGTCGGGTAGAGCCGACACGACGCTTACCTACATGGCGCGGGGCGTGCGGCTACCGCGCGTCGCGTCCGCCTTGCGGCGACGCAGGTTCTGTTACCACTCCGGCACTCGCTAGGCGTCACGGCGCGAGTCGACCATCGGAACTGGCGTCACGCAGGCCCGGCCGTAGGAGGCGTCTTCTGGCGGAGCCGCAACACGCGCTGGACTCGAGCTGCCCCGACAAAACCGTGAGGGACCGCCGACGATCTGTAGCGCACGAACGGCACGCAGACCCGTCTGATCTGGTCGCGGCTCGTCTACGTCACCTGAGCGTCGTGGCCGTGGGCGAGGAGGGTGTGCCACAGGTACTTCAGTTGTTGCAGTTCTGCGTCGTGGGCGTCCCCCGTGGAGGTCGGTTCTGCGAAGCCGGCCTTCGCTGCACGCATGCCGATCGCGTGCGCGTCGACGACTCCATCCGAGCGCGCGACTCTCCTCGCGAGAGCGGGCATCGTCGGTCCGCGGAAGTCTTCGGGCACGTTGTCGGCGTGCAGCTCAGATCCGGGATGCCACATGAGAGAGAAGCCGTATCGCTCGGCAGCAGCGCGAAGGTCCTCCTCAACCGACGTGTCACCGAAGGATGGATCGAGAACTACAGAGTCCACGTCAGTCTCGAGCGAGACGCCGCCGTGAACCTGCGCCTCGATGTAGCCGTCAAGGTCTCTGCTCGGTTGGGTTGACCGGAAGGAGCCTTCGCACGCACGGCGCAAGACGTCGACCCCCAGGCCTCGATTCAGCAGCTCGTCCCTTGCGGCCTGTTCGGCCAGACCGGCTAGGACCGACCACGGCTCCTCTACGGTGCCGACATCACGTGGACCCATGTGGCTATCGCCCACGCACAGCGTCGCTCTGCCAAGAACGTGGCGATGAAGAACGACGAAGCCGGACCCGAACCGCGGGGAGCCGCCGTGAGGGTCGAAGACGAGGTCGAGCGACCCGTACACAGGAAAATCGATCGTCGCCGGGTCCGCGCCGCCGTACGCGCCGGCGAAGAGCTCGCTCTCGAATCGTTGCCGCTCGCCGCCAGCGATCGCTGAGCGGCTACCGGCCGATAGCCCCGTGATCCACTGGCCGTTGTTCAACAGCCCCGCTGCGACAGTCAGCCCGTGACGCCCAACCCGATCAGGGTGGAAGTTCAAGGTGAGACGTCCAGCCTCGCGGAACCGGTCGGCCCACAGTCCTAGAGGACCGTTGACGGCGTCGACAGCGGCGGCCCACCGCTCCGCCGCCCGCAGATGCTCAGCTGTGGCGCGTCTTCGGATTACGTCGATCGCAACCGCAGCTCCCACAAAGGACACTCCACCACACCAGGCCCGGGACGAACACGTCCACATTCGGCGTTACGGCGACGTTCTTCGCCACAGAACGAAGTCCAGACGGATTCGGTAGTGACGACTGGGAGGGGTTCGAGACCTCGGGGGGACTCCAACCTGCTTCGTTGGGATCAGTCCCTGGCTGGTGTTGCTCCGTAACGCCTCGTGGCGAGCGACCCGATAGATGATCCGGTAGGAGGTCACAGGTCGCAGACTTGGATCCGAGCGGGTTGGCGAGGCCATCACACGTCGGTCCGTTGTTGCGGCCACAACCCATCAGTCGTCGTCCGGATCGACGAGACGGAACCCGACACCCGGGTCCGTGACGAGGTATGGGCGGGCGGGGTCGTCGTCGAGCTTCTTCCGTAGGTGGCTCGCGTACACCCGCAGATACTGGACCTCGTCGGAGTACTCAGGGCCCCAGACCTCTCGAAGCAGCATCTGGTGCGTGATCACGCGCCCAGGGTGTCGGGCCAACGCCAGGAGGAACGCGAACTCCTTTGGTGTCAGATCGACTTCGCGGCCCTTGAGCGTCACGCGGCGATGCGCGAGGTCGATCGCCAAGTGACCAACGGTGATGAGCACGTTGGTCTCTTGATCCGACGGATTGCTGCGGCTGCGAAGTGCGACGCGGACCCGCGCCAGGAGCTCGGGCGTGGAGAACGGCTTGGTGACGTAGTCATTGGCTCCGGCGTCGAGAGCTTCGACCTTGCTGGACTCCGCGCCTTGCGCGGTGAGCACGATGATCGGCGTCTCCGTCCACTCTCGGAGTTGGCGACACACTTCCATGCCGTCGATGTCCGGCAGCCCCAGGTCCAAGATCACGACGTCGGGATGCCGGGTCGCGACCTCGGCCATTGCCTCTGCACCGTTGATCGCGACCGCGACTCGGTGACCGCGAGCCTGGAGGGCGGCGCTCAGTGCCCGGACGATGACCGGCTCGTCGTCGACGACAAGGACGAGTTCGCCGGTCACGCCTTCGGCACCCTGAACGAGAACCGGGCGCCGCCGTAAGGCGCGTTATCGACGCTGATCGTTCCGCCGTGCGCGTCGACGATCGCCTTGCAGATAGCAAGGCCCATGCCGGTGGATGAACTGCCGTCGCCCACGCGGAACGGTTGGAAGATCCGCTCCCGCTCGAACGGACGGACACCGCTGCCCTCGTCATCAATCCACACCTCGACGTGCGAGCCGACGTCACGGCCGCCGACGCGGACCGTCGAACTCGGCGGGGCGTGGCGCGCCGCGTTCTCGAGCAAGTTGGTGATCACCTGCTCGAGTTGCACGTAGTCACCTCGGACGAGCGGAAGCTGGCTTGGAAGTTCGAGCTGGACGCGCCGCCCGGCGAAGAGGCGACCAAGCCGTCGCACGGTGGCCGTGACAACCTCGTCGATCGCGAAAGGCTTGCAGTCAGGCTTGAGTGCTCCGGCCTCGACGCGACTCATGCTGAGAAGGTTCGCCACGAGCCGGTCGAGTCGCTCGGTTTCGCTGGCGACGAGGCCGAGGAGCTCGGCGCGGGTCGCTTCGTCGTAGGCCGTGCCGCTGAGCAGGTCGGACACGATGGCGCTGATCCCTCCGAGCGGCGTCCGGAGGTCGTGCGACACCGAGCGCAGAAGGGCCGAGCGCTGCTCATCGAGCCTTTCGAGGATCGCAGCCTTGTTGGCCTCTTCCGCAAGCCGCTGCCGCTCCTGTTCGACGGCCTGGAGCTCAGCATTCAACGTTTCCAGATCCGACGCGCGCTGCTCGGCGACCTGTCTCCGCTCGCCCTCGCGGGAGACGAGCGTACCGACCACGATGGCGACGAACCCGAACACGACGAACGCTACGATGTCCTCGGGTCCGTGGATCCCGAACGTCGCATAGGGTGGGATGAAGAGGGCGTTGAAGGTTCCGGCGGCGGCGGCCGCCGTCGCGATCGCCACAGCCCGTCCCGCCACGAGTCCCGCGACGGCGATGGGCACGACGAACACGACGGCTGGGAGCGCACGAGCCATCTCGCCGCGGAACGGCAGCATGACTGCGGCCGCAGCGCCGAGGAGCAGAACTCCGACGGCCGCGCGGGCGAGCGCCTGCAGTCGCTTGTGGTTGCCGGCGGCGTCCATGGCCCGATTTTTATGGCTGCTTCGCGCCCGCACGCCCCTTTCAACGGCCTTTTTATGCGCAGAGCCGGTGCAATCAGGACGTGCTCACCATGGTCAAGCGCTTCCTCGTCGGCCGACCGCTGTCAACCGCCGAGCAGGAGCACCAACGGCTCTCGAAGCCGATAGCGCTCGCGACCTTCTCGTCCGATCCCATCTCCTCCACCGCCTACGCCACCGAGGAGATCCTGTTCGTCACCGCCGCCGGCACGTCGAGCCTCGCTCTCGGTCTCACCAAGCTCGTGCCGATGTCGATCGCCGTAGCCGTCCTACTGGCAATCGTGGTGACCTCGTACCGCCAGACCATCCACGCGTATCCGCAAGGTGGCGGGTCCTACGTCGTGAGCCGCGAGAACCTCCCCGGCCGAATGCCATCGCTCGTCGCCGGTGCGTCGTTGATGGTCGACTACATCCTCACCGTTGCCGTGTCGGTATCGGCCGGTGTGGCCGCCATCCTGTCGTTGCCCGTATTCGACGGGCTGGACGAGCACCGCGTGCTGCTTTGCCTCGGGTTCGTGGCGACCCTCACGCTCGGCAACCTGCGCGGCCTGAAAGAGTCGGGGAAGATCTTCGCGGCGCCGACCTACGTCTACATCGCCATGCTCGCCGCGCTGGTCGGCTACGGCCTCTACCGCGTCTTCTTCGGCGAGGTCGCACCTGTTCCCTTCGACGAGCACCGCGCCGAAGGCATCGCCGAGGCGGGCGGAACGCTGTCGCTCTTCATCATCCTGCGCGGCTTCTCGTCGGGCGCAGTCGCGCTCTCCGGCATCGAAGCACTCGCCGACGGCGTGCCCGCCTTCCGCAAGCCCGAGGCCAAGAACGCGGCGACGACCCTCACCGTGATGGCCTGCATCTTGGGCACGCTCTTCTTCGGCGTGTCGCTCCTCGCCAGTCGCCTCCACCCGTACCCGACTCACGAGGAGACGGTCATCTCCCAGATGGGCCGCGCCGTCTTCGGCGAAGGGCTCCTGCACGTCGTGCTCCAGTTCGCGACGGCAGGGATCCTCATCCTTGCGGCCAACACCGCCTACGCCGACTTCCCGCGCCTGTCGTCGATCATCGCCCGAGACGGCTACCTACCGCGGCAGTTCGCCAACCGCGGCGACCGCCTCGTCTTCTCCAACGGCGTGCTCTTTCTCGCCGCCTTCGCCAGCCTCCTGCTCATCGCGTTCGGCGGCATCACCACCGCACTCATCCCCCTGTACGCGGTCGGCGTCTTCACCTCCTTCACGCTCAGCCAGTCCGGCATGGTCGTCCGCCACCGCCGCCTCAAGGGCCACGGGTGGCGGCGGAACATGACGCTCAATGTCGTCGGCGCGACCGCCACGTTCATCGTCTTGCTGATCGTTGCCATCACCAAGTTCACGGTTGGGGCGTGGCTGCCAATCATCGTGGTGCCCGCCATCATCGGGCTCTTCACCAGCGTCAAGCGCCACTACTCCCGGATCGAACGGACGATGACGGTCACGCCAGCGGACATGCGACGGCGCGGCGCCAACCACACGGTCGTCGTGCTGGTCAGCCGCGTGCACCGCGGCGTGATCGACGCCGTCCACTACGCCCAGTCGCTCAGGCCGAATCACCTCAGCGCGGTGCACGTCGCAGCCGACGACGCCGACCGGGAGGCCATGGAAGCGCAATGGCAGGAGTTCGGCTTCACCATGTCACTCGAGGTCATCCACTCGCCCTACCGCGAGCTCACCCCGGCCGTGGAGCGCTACCTCGACGAGCTCGACGACCGCTGGCACGACGACACCATCACCGTCATCATCCCGGAGTTCGTGGCCGGCCGCCTCTTCTCGCCGACCCAACTGCTGCACAACCAGAGCGCGGCCGCTCTGAAGCTCGCCCTCCTGTTCCGGAAGAACACGGTCGTCACTTCGGTACCCTGGCACCTCGACAACGAGCCGCGGAATGGCGAACCACAGCGGGCTCGTTGAGCTCCGGGCGGCGCGCAGCTACCCGGTCGTGCTCCTCGTCTCGGCAGTCGACCGCCGCATCATTCCCGCCGTCCGTTTCGTGTCCCGACTGCCCTTCGCCGAAGCACGGGCGCTGCACGTGTCCGTCGACCCTGCCGAAACAAGCCGGCTGATCAACGACTGGATGACACTCGCGCTCACCTGGCTCCCTCTCCACATCCGCGAAGCACCATCCGGCCACATCGCAGGCGCCATCCGCGCCGCGATCGACGATGAAGCCGACACGTTCGAGAGCGTCACCATGGTGCTGCCCGAACTCAACGTGCCTCGGTGGTGGCACCCGCTGTTGCACCGGCAAAGCGCGCGGCACATCGCGTCCGAGCTTCAAGACGTGCCCGGTGTAACGACCGTCATCGTCCCATTCACACTCACCGACCTGTCGCCGGCACCTCCGGCGACAGGCCCGGGGCCGGCGGGCGGAATCGGTAGGCACGCCGTCGATTGATGCGGAGTGCCGCGGCCGTTGAGGCGGCACCAGCCGCGAACGCGAGCCGTAGTGTCCCTACGGTGGCCAAGGGACACGTCGTCATGGGGTTGCTCTTCTTCCCACGTGGTGGGTCGGCGCAGGTGGCGCGCTACCTGTCGACGGCGTTGGTCCACGCTGACTGGTCGATAGAGCTCGTGACCGGATCGCTTGGAGACCCAGGTGAGGAGACCCACGCGCCGACGTTCTTCGCCGGCACCCCTCTGCAACACCTCGATTACTCCGACGCGATGCGGGTGTTCGCAGCGGGCGGACGCGCGATCGGTGCTCCCGTGCCGATGCACCCGTCGTACGAAGACCGCGAGGACGCCCCCGACGTGGTGTTCTCGGCCGTGCCCGCCGACCTCGCCGCGCACCTGTCGTCGGTCTGGGAGACACCGTTTCGTGCCGCTGGGGCAGACCGCGCCGATGTCTTCCACCTTCATCACCTGACGCCGCAGCACGACGCGGTAGGCAGGTGCTGGCCCCAGGGTGCCGTCGTCGCCCACCTTCACGGCACCGAGCTCAAGTTCCTCGAGGCGGTCGACAAGCGCGCTGCACTCGCCAGGTCCGTGGGAACGACGCTGGCCGGCATGCCTGAATGGGCACGGGCCAACCCGGGCGGGAGCTCCCAGCTCGACGATCCAGAGCGCGAGTTGCTGCGAACCACCCGGTGGGAGCAATGGGAACATGGCGAGGCCTGGCGCGATCGGCTCCGCCGTCAGGCTGACGCAGCGGACCATCTGGTTGTCGTGTCACCCGCCGACGGCACAACAGCAGTCGAGGTGCTACGGGCCGATGCAGAGCGGGTATCGGATGTCCCGAATGGCGTGGACGTGGTCAAGTTCTGTCCACGACCGATGAGCCGACAGGAGCGCCGAGCTCACTTCAGGCGCTGGCTCGTCGAGGACGGGCAAGGCTGGGACGAGACCGCAGTCGCCGGCACGGTTGCCTACCGCGAGCCGGACCTCGACCGCCTCCTAGGCCCCGACGGCGACGCCATAGTGCTGATCTTCGTCGGGCGCTTCACCTCCGCCAAGCGGGTCCCACTGCTCGTGCGCGCCTTCGCCCGCGCTCGCCCGCGCTTCCATCGTCCGACATCTCTCGTGGTGTGGGGAGGTCATCCCGGCGAGTGGGAGGGCGAACACCCGGTCACGGTTGCCCGGGAGATCGGCGCAGACGGGGTGTTCTTCGCCGGGTGGCGGGGGCACGACGACCTTCCCCACGCGCTTGCCGCCTGCGACGCGCTGGTGATGCCGTCAGTCAACGACTCGTACCCGCAGGCGCCGCTCGAGGCCATGGCGGTCGGCCTCCCGGTGATCGCCACCAACAGCGGCGGCTTCCCACTCGTGGTCAACCTCGACCCAGCTCGACCAACAGGCTGGCTCGTACCGCCAGATGACGAACGCGCCCTCTCGGAGGCGCTGGTCGACGCGGCCAACCGACCACAGGAGATCGCGCGACGAGGGGACGAGGCCCTGGCCCATGCCCGGACGCAGCTGTCATGGGCCGGCCGCGTCAACAGGTTCGAACAGGCCTACGCGCGCGCCAGGGATCGCCGCGCGAGACGTGGCTTCTAGCCAGCGGCACCGGCGGCGTGAACCGCGCACGCTGAAGAACGCTCCCCGTATCCCGAAAGTGCCGGCAGGTGGCGGTCTCACAAGCCCCAGGGGCGCGACTACCGACCGTTCGCTCCACGGCCACCAGCCGGTACTGCCAACGGGCGGGCCGGGCGTCATTGGCCGTGGCCCGAGGCCGCGCCGTCGTGTGATCATCGCAACGGTCCATCCGGGCCACCGTTGGCAGCGTCCACGACACCGTGAGGGGTCAGACCTACGACCGCGACGGCGTCGAGCAGAGGTCGTGGAGCAGGTCCTCGAGCACGAGCTCTTCGTGGACAGCGCGCCCGGCACGTACCATCTCGCTGGTCAGGTCGTCGTCCCAACATGCCGCGGTCGAGCACGGACCGAGTGGCGGGAGCTCGCAAACGACGGGCGCGAGCGAGGCGAGCGCGTCGAGGTAGTCGGTGGCGCAGTACCGCCAGGGACGGCAGTGGTGGCCTTCCACGAGCCCGTTGGCGATGGCGATGCCCGCCCAATCGAAGTCGCCGTGGTACCGCAACTCGGCACCTGTGGCAGCCAGACCGTCGAGCAGTGCGGTGACGACCACCGCCGGCTGACCCATCGTGCAGACCACCGCCGACCGCGAGGCAGCATCGACGGCCGCTTCCAGGACCCGAGGGTTCTCACAGACGTAGACGACACCGGACGCCGGCGGGCTGAGCTCGAGGCGGCGCAGGTCTCGAGCCGTGAGGTGTGACTCCCACCCCGCGGTCGTCCGTTCGTCGAGCCACACGCCGCTCGACGTACGCAGCCCCGCGGTGAGCGCGGTGGTCGAGACCTCGTCGGTGAGCAGGCCGACCGACCGCCAGCGGACCCGCCGCCCCGCGGCCGACGACGGGTACGCGGCGGCGGTGATCGCGGCCACGGCGCGCAACGTGACCGCGCCGAGCAAGGAGCCGTCGTCGAGCGCATGAGCGTCGCCCGTGACGAGCGAGGCCAGCTCGCCCCGACCGCAGGGCGGTGCACCGGTCATCGACGGCAGGCCGGCGACGCACCGGACCGCCGCGCAGAGCGTGCGTTCGGCCCGCTCGGGCCCAACCCGACCGAGGCTTCCCGCTCGGCGGAGATCGTCGAACCACGGCTCGACCCACGACGCCGTGGCCAGCCCGACCTCGTCGAGCACTGCTCGACCGGCTGCCCAGACGCGAGCCGTCGCCTCCGCTTTCGCCTGTCGCTCGCCCGGACGGTCGACGAGTGGCCCGCGCAGCCGCTCGGCGGCGGCCACGAGACCGGCGGCGACGCCGCTGGCCCGCAAGCGCCGATCAAGGTCACCGAGATCGACGGTGACCCGATCGGTGGGAAGCGGTCGTCCGAGCAGGCCGGCCAGCGCGTGCCGCTCCTCGCGATCGAGGCCGGCGAGGCGCAGCGTGCCCGCGGGCCGCAGCCCGTTCCGCTGCAGCCGCTCGGCGACGGCGTCCCACAACCGGCGCAAGCCCCGGGCGTCGAGCCCAGTCATCGCTGTCACATGCCGACGAGGTGGCGCTGGCGTCCGTCCCACCGGAAGTGCACGAGCGCGACGCCAGGGTGTGCCGGGTCGCGCACCGCTTCGTAGATCTCGAGGGTGGGCACCGACGGGAAGCAGCCCCACATGCGCTCGCTCGTCAGGACGAAGTCGAGGCCGAGGTCGACCAGGAGGCCGAGGAGCTCGGCATGGGTGGGTTCGTCGACCTTGGCGAAGGCGTCGTCGAGCAACAGCAGGCGGGGCGCCGTCGGCGTCTCCCGGGCGATGGCCTCGAAGTGCGAGCTGGCGGCGGCGAACAGGGCCAGGTACGAGATGACGCGCTGTTCGCCCTGCGACAGCCCGAGGCGGCTCGACAGGATGCGCGACGTCCCCGGATTGGCGGCGTCGGTGACCTTCACCGCGAAGCGGTACCACGCCCGATAATCGAGCGCGGCACGGAGATGCTGTTCGTACCCGGCGGTGGGGTCGACCGCGCGCTCGGCTTCGATGAGCGCCAGCAACGCATCGCGGAGCTGCGCATCCGCCGCTTCATCGCGCAACGCGTCGACGAGGAGACGCGCGGCGGTAGCAGCGGGCGCGGCCGCGTCGTCGCGCAACGTCCAGTCGAGGTGTGCGCCCTTGCCGTGTGACGTGTGAACGCCGGCGAGCGTCCGGTTCGTGGCCGTTACCAGGTCGTGGGCGTCGAGCAGCTTGGCGCGGGCCTCGTCGGCCAGTTCGCGCAACAAGAAGCGCTCGAGCACCTCGCGCTCGCGTGCAGCCAGCCGGCCCCGCGCCATGTCGGCTTCGTCGGCCACACGCACCGCAACGACGGCCAACGGCTGGCGGCCGGTGTCGTCGGCGACGTGTACCACCTTCACGCCATCGTCTTCGTCGATGGCGGTGTCGTAGCCGCCGGCGAGCGCGTCGCTCAAGCGGTCGTAGCGGGAGAGGATCACCCCGTCGGACACGTCGTCGCTGCCGTCGACCTCTGGCAGGAGAGCAGCGGCGAACGCGGCGGAGCCGGGCAACGTCTCGCGCTCGTCCGGTACCAACTCGTCGACGTGGTCGACGTCTCGACCGGTGGCGGCGAGCAGGACGCCGGGCAGTGCAACCGCCGCCGCGAGCGACTCGCCGGCGGTTGTCACCGAAGCGGCGGCGTGCGCCTCGGCGTCGCGCGCCGCCGTCAGCTCGGTGGTCACCTCGGCATGTCGGATGTCGGCGTCGCGCTGGCCCTGCTCGGCCGCAGGTATGAGCGTCTCGTCGAGGGCCGCGAGCCGAGCCGTGGCTTCGCGGTGCTGGGCGAGCACGGCCTCGACCGTCGTTGCCAGGGCCTTGCGGAGCGTGGCCAGCTCGTGCGTGGCGGTGTCGTGCTCGTCGCGACGGAGATGGGCTTCGGCAACGGCAGCGACCAACTCTTCTTGACGTGTTGCCTCGTCGTCGCGGCACCGCCGCAGGCGGTCGTTGGCGCGACGGAGCTCGCGCAGCGCCTGCCGATGTTCGACCACGGCATGGCGGAGGTCTGCCAACGCGGCCAGGACGCGGTCGAGGTCGGCGACGCCTGTCGGGAGGCTCTCGGCCAGCGCCTTGTCGGCCACCTCGGTCGCCAGCCGGTTCGCCGCCGCCCTGGCCTCGTCGGCTCGCCGGCGGTCGACCTCGAAGCGCGCCCGCGCCGCGGCGAGGTCGCGCTCTGCGCCCCGGAGGTCGTTGACGGCAGCGTCGATGGCCTCGGCCGACGGGAGCGACGCCGGCAACGACTCGACACGGTCGCGCTGGGTGGCCGCGTTGGCCGCGTCCGAGCGAGCGCGCCTGCCGTCGGCCTCGCACGTGTCGGCCTCGACGCGCAGCTCGGCCAGCAGGCGCTCGCGCGTGGCGCGACGGGCGGCCGCGCCCAGGTACTCGACCTCGTCCTTGCGCCATGCGCCTCGCAAGACGCCGAGCGACCATCGCCCGGCCGTCGACAACCACGTCGTCGCATCGGCACGTGGCCCCGCGCCGATGGCGGAGAGCACGGCGACGATGGTTTCGCGCGAGACCGGGCAACCGTCCGGGCGTGCGGGGACGAGGAGATCGGCGAGCGTGGGCTCGCCCGCCAGCCGAGGGTCGGTGCCGACACGCACCATGACGTCGTTCGTGTCGGGGTGCACGACCACGCCGTCGGCACTGACCCACGCGTCGAGCAAGCCCGAGGACTCCAGGGCGGCTTCCAGGCCGGCGGCCTCGGCTGGCGAGAGCTGCGGGCCGATGTCGACCAGTTCGTAGAACGGCGCGCCGGCGGCGGGGTGGCGCTCGGCGCCGCGGTACCGAGGCACCGGGGGCCGGGCCTCCGTCTGCGCCTCGAGCTCGTGCAACCGGGCGCGTACCGCGGCGAGCGCCTCCTCGGCGCGCGCGACGGCGACGTCCGCGGCTGCGGCATCGTGGCGGGCCACCTGCAGCGCGGGCGCGATCGCGTCCGCGACAGCCTGGCGGACCGCAGCGGTCCAGGACGGTTCACCGTCGCGCGCCGCCAGCCGCCCGAGCGTCGCGTCCCAGCGCACGTCGAGGGACGCGGGGACCCCGGTGGCCGTCCATGCGGCCACGGCGTCCGCCCACGCGTGCTCGGCATCGTCGCGGGCGCTACGGGCCACCGCCACCGCCGCCCGCTGTTGGTCGACGTCGGCCTCCGACACTGCCGTCCGCTCCTCGGCGTCGACGGCCACGCCCTCGGCCCGCTCGGCACGCTGCGCCATCTGCTGCAGCTCCGACGCTCGTGCGTGACGGGCGTCGGCCAGCTGGCGCGCGGCCCGCGACCGCTCGTCGGCCGCGACCACCTCGGCGTCGTCCATGCCGCCGTCCACGCCGGTCGCGGGATCAGGCCCGAGCAGGACCGGGTCGAGACCGGCGTCCGTAGCCGCTGCCGCGACGAGCGTGGCGGCTTTGCCCGTCTCACCGAGCGAACGACGGAGGTCGGCCGTGGCGCCATCGAGCTCGCCAACGGCGCGCCGATGGACGTCCTCTGCTCGCGCCGCCGCGCCGGCGGCGATCCGGGACGTCTCCCCGAGCGCAACCACGCGAGCGTCGCGGTCCACGAGGTCCTGGTGGGCGCGGTAGCCCTCGCTCCGCTCGAGCTCGCGCCGTTCGGCCTCCCGCTTGCTGCGCTCGCGGCGACACCCCTCCAGCGCGGCGTGGGCGGCGTCGACCGCAGCGGCGGCGTCGGCGACGCCGCGTTCGAGTCGCTCCGTCTCGCGAACCACCCGCGCTCGTTCGGCGTCGGCGTCGAGCACAGCCTGGGCCCGACGGGACAGCACCGTCCGGGTGTAGCCGCGGTAGGCGCCCAGGAACTCCCCCAGCGCGACCGCCGTCCGGCTGGCACGCTCGACCTGCTCGCGGATGGCATCGAGGTCGTCGAAGTGGCCAGCCGCCTCGGCGAGCACCCGCTCATCGATCGGCGGCAGGGCGTCGGAGAGGACGTTGGCCAGCTCGCCGGCCTCGACGCGGTTGCCGATGTTCGGGTCGCGCAGTCGGTGCAACAGGTGGAGCAGGTTGCGGTAGCGGGCCTCGTCGAACAGCCCGAACACATGGCGCCCGACGCGACGGCGGTGCTCGGCGCCGGACGCGGTGACGGCATCATCGCCGAGCACCGCCTTGAGGCGCTCGATCGACAAGCACTCGCCGGCGACGTCGAGGTCGACGTCGACGCCGACGCGCCGCTCGGTGATGAAGAACCACGCATCGGCCTTCCGCGTCGCGGTGGACGCCTTGAGCCCGGCGCCGAGCGTCTGGAAGGCCTCGCTCCCGTCATGGTCGACGCATCGCAGCTCGAGCCACACGTACCCGACGTGATTGCCCGGCGGCCGCGCGTCGGTCATGAGCCAGGCGACCGTGGTGCGGTCGCGGCCGGTGGCGTCGAGCTGGCGGGTGTCGCCGTCGAGGAGGAACGGGAGCAGCACCTCGAGCGCCTTCGACTTGCCTGCGCCGTTCTTGCCACGCAACAGCAGGCGGCCGCCGGCGAAGTGCAGCTCGACGCGGTCGTACTGCCACACGTTGAGAAGCCCGGCGCGGTGCAAGTACCAGCGCCCATGGGGGCCCGAGTGGTCGATCGACGCGACAGTGCCGCGTTCACGGGCGTCGGGGAACAGCGGTGCGGTCATGACGGCGCCTCCATCGACTCGAACGCCAGCGTCTCGTCGGCGCGGAGGTCGGGATCGGTGACGAGCTCGGG
>Ga0299907_10001338_pt1 | contig 13979 bp, 13 predicted proteins | sample RVTome_16_FD_198680 | JGI IMG/M metagenome (GOLD analysis project Ga0299907, IMG submission 198680) | Soil microbial communities from uranium-contaminated site in the Upper Colorado River Basin, Wyoming, United States - RVT152D67 (version 2) ... | reverse complement strand
GCGGGATACCCCACCGCATCGGGCGTGGCCCCGTGGCCGGTCGTCTGGACCGTGATGGCGGCCTTCGTCGCGGTCGCGTTCCTGATGGTCGTCACCGATCCCTCGGTCCGGCGTCGTGCGGAGCGGGTGTTCCGGCGGTGAAGCTGCGGGCGGCGGCGGCCGCGGTGGCGCTGACGCTCCTGGTCGGAGCGGCAGCCGCATCCCGCGGCGCCGCCGCTCGCGCCAACGACGGCACGGTTCGCATCACGATCCATTACTCCAAGTTCGAACCGGCCGAACTCGGCGTCGAGCCCGGCGAGACCGTCCGCTTCGTGATCGTGAACACCGACCCCATCGACCACGAGTTCATCCTCGGGAACGAGCAGGTACAGCTCGTCCACGAGGAAGGGACGGAGGCTCACCACCCTCCGCGGCCAGGCGAAGTCTCTGTGGCTGCAGGGGAGACCGTGGTGACCACCTACACGTTCCCGAAGACCAGCGGATCGCTGATCTTCGGCTGCCACCTCCCCGGCCACTACGACTTCGGCATGCGAGGCACGGTCACGATCGGCTAACAGGGTTTCAGGGTCCGCTGGGCTTGTCAGGCCTGGTGCCGTAGCCTCGAAACGATGGGATTCGAGGGCTTCCTCGCCAGCTTCCGCATGGATCCGCCGGGCGTTCCGGACGGAGCGTGGAGCCTCCCGGCTGCCGGGTTTCGAAGTCTGATGGAGGTAGCCGCGGGCTGTTCATTCGAAGGTGGTTTGTATCGGCTCCACACTGCGCGATCCGCGTCGAGCGCCAGAGCCTTGGTCGAGAACGCGTTCCCTGAGTTCGCCGGGCGAGCAGATGTCTTCTCTATGGACTGGCTCGGACGACAGTTCGCTCTCGACGTTGAACGGAGCGAGGATCAGGAACCGCCTGTGCTGATGTTCGAACCCGGGACCGGGGAAGCCCTCGAGATCCCCGCAACTTTCCGTGGACTCCACGAGTCGGAGCTCCCCAGGTTCCCTAACGAGGCCCTAGCCCGTGAGTTCTTCTTGGAATGGGCCCGACCGAACGGCGAGGCGTTGCCGCTAGCGCTGACCGAATGCGTCGGATATCGCACGCCCTTGTTCCTCGGTGGCGTGGACGAGGTCGAGAACCTCGAGGTGTCTGACCTGGACATCTACTGGTCGATCTTCGGTCAGCTTCGGCGTGAGGCACTCGAGCATCCGGGTGGTACCCGGATCGACGACGTTCAAATCGACGACTGACCGGCCGCGGTTCGTCCAGCGACACGCGGCCGGGGTCAGATTGACAGGGCTGCGCGCGCCTACATACCGTTCGGGTACGAACGAATCTCGGGGAGGACGGCACTGAGCGGGAGCGTCGAGATCGAGGGAATCGAGGTCTCCACCGAGCATTGGATCGGTGGCGAGCGGGTCGCGTCCGGCTCGACCTTCTCCGACATCTCGCCGATCGACGAGACGCCGATCGCGGACGTCGCGCGAGGCGGCGCCGACGAGGCCGCAGCCGCCGTCGACGCCGCCAAGAAGGGTTTCGAGATCTGGGGCTCGATGGATCTCAAACGGCGAGCCGAGATCCTCCACCGGGTCGGCGAGCTGATCGAGGAGCGGGCACCCGAGATCGCCAGGGTCGAGACCCGCGACAACGGATCGCTGCTCCGCTCGATGACCAACTCGGTGATCCCGCGCGCCGGGTACAACTTCCGCTTCTTCGCGGACCACCTCGACAAGCTCGACGAGCTCGAGGACTTCGACACCCGGGGCCATACGAATCACGTCATCTGGGACCCCTCCGGTGTAGCCGTCGTGATCACGCCGTGGAACGCTCCGCTGATGCTCGCCACGTGGCGTATCGCGCCCGCGCTCGCTGCCGGCGACGCCGTGATCGCGAAGCCGCCGGAATGGGCGCCGCTCACCGCCTCGCTGCTCGCCGACATCACCCGGGACGCGGGCATGCCCGACGGCGCCTTCAACGTCGTCCAGGGGATCGGCGAGGAGGCGGGCGCCGCGCTTGTCGCCCACCCCCACGTGAACCGGGTCGCGTTCACCGGTTCCGTGGCGACCGGGAAGTTCGTGGCCGCCGCAGCCGGTGCCAACCTCACGCCGGTCTCCCTGGAGCTCGGCGGCAAGGCCCCGTTCCTGATCTTCGCGGACACGGACCTCGACGCCGCGGTGAAGCAGGCGGTGAACCAGTTCGACAACGCCGGCCAGGTCTGTCTCGCGGGCACGAGGCTGCTCGTCGAGGACGCGATCCACGACGAGTTCCTCGAGCGGTTCACGGAGGCGGCAGGCGCGATCCGCCAGGGCGACCCTCGGGAGGAGACGACGGACATCGGGCCGCTGATCACCCGGGAGCACTTCGACCGCGTCGACGGGTACGTGCGGCGGGCGAAGGCAGAGGGCATCGAGGTCGTGTTCGGCGGCGGTCCCAACGAGGAGCTCGGCGGCCTCTACTACCGGCCCACGCTGTTCCGGGAGCCGCCGCGCGACGCGGAGATCGTCCAGCACGAGGTCTTCGGTCCGGTCCTCACGATCCAACGGTTCGGCTCGGAGGAGGAGGGCATCGCGCTGGCCAACGACACGACCTACGGGCTTTCGGCGATCGTCTACACCGGCGACCCCGATCGCGCGCAACGCGTTTCCGCGGCGCTCGTCGCGGGCACCGTCTGGGTGAACTCCTTCTACGTCCGGGATCTGCGCGCGCCCTTCGGCGGATCCCGCAACAGCGGGATCGGCCGAGAGGGCGGCTTCTGGAGCTTCGACTTCTACTCCGACGTGAAGAACGTCTGCATGGCCCCATGGACGCCAACGGAGAACTGAGAGGAGCACGCGATGGGTGAGATCGTCGGCGCGGGGATCGTCTCGCACGTCCCCACGATCATGTTGCCGGAGGAGGTTCGGCTGGAGATCAACGAGGGCAAGGAGATCACCCTGGTCCCCGGGCTCCAGCGACTCCGGTCAGAGGTGCTCGATCGCGTGCAGGCCGACACGTTCGTGCTCATGGATACCCATTGGGAGGTGACGTTCGAGCACATCATCACCGCGCACGAGAAGCGCGAGGGCATCTTCACGTCGCACGAGCTGCCGCGCGGGATGCGCCAGATCCCCTACGACATGCCGGGCGACCCGGAGCTCGCGTTCGCGGTCTCGAAGGAGGCCGAGAACCGCGACGACACGTGGGTGCTCGCGTCCGACGACCCGTACCTGCCGATCTTCTACGGGACCGTGAACATCTGGTCCTACCTGAAAGATGGTCCGGAGAACTGGGTGAGCGTCGGCATCAACCAGTGCGGGACCACCGAGGACTTCCTCCTTCTCGGAGAGCTGATCGGCGAGGCCGTGCTTTCGCTCGACCGGAAAGTGGTGCTGCTCGCCTCGGGTGGGCTCTCGCATCGGTTCCTGCCGTTCAGGGAGCTGCGCGGTCGCGAGAGCTCCGACCCGATGAAGAACATCATCACTCCCGAGGCTCGGGAGGCGGACCTCCACGTGCTCGACCTGCTGCAGAAGGGAGACCACGCGGCGGTGATCGACTGGGTCCCGGAGTACAAGAAGGTCGGGCCGGAGGGGAAATTCGGTCACTACCTGATCATGGCCGGCGCGCTCGGAGGTGCGGGGTGCACGGCACCGGGCGAGCTCTTCAGCGAGTACGAGGCCTCGGTCGGCACCGGCCAGGTGCACGTGTGGTTCGAACGTCCGGCGACCGGTTGGACCGGCTCGACAGCCGCGGCATAGGGTTCGCGAAGGTTCGGGCAGCATCGAAAGGGGGCTCTGCGTGGCAACAGAGATGAACAAGATGGACGGCGGCGCCGGATACGAGCGGTTGGGGAAACGTCGGCTCAAGCTCGTAGACGTCGTGGCCCAGTCGGTCGGGCTGATCGGTCCCGTGTTCTCCGCGGCGTTCCTGATCCCGCTGATCGCGGGCTTCGGGTTCTCGGGGGAAGGAGCCGGCATCGCGACCCCGTTCGCCGTCATCCTGGCGACGATCGGCGTGCTCGGTCTCGGATGGATCGTGGCCCAATACGCGAAGCGGGTGCATGCTGCCGGATCGCTCTACGACTACGTCACCATGGGGCTCGGCTCCCGCATCGGCGCCTGGGCCGGCTGGATCTACTACGGCGGGACACTGCTCCTGTCGTCCGCGATCGCCGTGCTCGTCGGGTGGTTCCTCCGCGACAACGTGTTGCCAGCGTACGGCATCGACGGCCTGCTCCCGACGTGGGCCTGGTCCCTGATCTACGTGGGGGTCGTGTTCCTGGTCCTGGCCGCGGGGGTCCAGATCTCCACCCGCCTCCAGCTCCTGCTCGCGCTCGTGTCGGCCGCCGTGGTCCTGGCGTTCTTCGTGAACGTGATCGTCAACGCGCCGGAGAACAGCCTCAGGGCGTTCAATCCCGCCGAGGCGCCCAGCTACACCGGGATCCTGTTCGGGGTGCTGTACGGCGTGCTGATCTTCGTGGGCTTCGAGACCGCTGCGAACCTCGCAGAGGAGGCCGAGGAGCCGAAGCGTGCGATCCCGCGGGCGGTGACACTCTCCGTGCTGATCGTCGCCGTGTTCTACGTGGTCGCCGCCTACGCACAGATCGCGGGGTTCGGCTTCGACACCGAGTTGCTCCTCGACCCTGCGATCGCGGCCGCGCCCCTGTTCGCCCTCGGTTCGCAGGACTTCTTCGGCGGTTCCTCCGACTTCATGCTGAACCTCCTGCAGCTCGTCGTCCTCCTCGACGTGATGGCGGTGGGACTGGGCGCGGCGACGGCCTCCACCCGAGGGATCTTCGCACTGGGTCGCGATCGGAAGATCCCCGGCGTCGTCGCGAAGACGACCCACGGGGGGAACCCGATCGCAGCCGCCCTCGTGGTCGCGATCGTCTCGTCGGCCTGGGTGATCGCGACCGTTGCGTTCGACGCGTTGTTCGCGAACGGGGTGCTCGTCGAGACGCCGCACGAGCTCGGCGTGTTCCAATGGATCTCCACGCTCGGGGCATTCCTGATCATGGTCGTGTACGGCCTCATGGCCCTCGGCGCCTTCCCGGGTCTCAGCGACCACCCCAACAAGGTGGGGCTCGTGATCTCGGGCCTCCTGGGCATCGCCGTGGCCGTGGGGGCGATCTTCGGGGCGATCTACAAGGTGTTGCCGCCGTTCGACCGAGTCTGGCTCTGGGCCGTTATCTGGGCGGCTCTCGGCCTGCTCGTCACCCTGACCGTGAGGGGCCGGGAGCCCGCACGCCGGGCGCTCGCGGATCTGTCCACGGGTGAGGAGGGCTGAGCAGCCCGAAGGGCGAGGGATGAGCGAACCCGACCGGCCGCTGCGGCTCGACGCGCCCCGTGAGGAGGCGCTCGAGCACGCGGCGAAGCTCGTCGCCGAGGCATGGCGGAGCTTCGACCGTCCCCGGCCGGAGGAGCCGCCGCTCGACGAGCGGCTCCGGACGCTCCTGCAGGCCCGGCTCCCGCAAGAGCCGCTAAGCGTCCACGAGGCGTTGGACGACGCGGCCCGGGCGCTCGACGAGTCGATCGCCCAGCCGCGCCCCCGGTACTTCGCGTTCATCGGCTCCTCCGGGCTCGAGATCGGTGCGCTCGGCGACCTGCTGGCCTCCACGTACGACATGAACCTCGCGGTCGACGCGCGCGCCGCCACGATGCTCGAGGAGCAGGCCGTGGGATGGGTGGGGGAGTTCGTCGGCTATCCGGCGACGAACGGCGCCTTCACCAGCGGGGGCACGATCTCGAACATGACGGCGTTGGCGGCAGCGCGCGAACGGGCACTGCCCGGCTCGCGTGCCGCCGGCCTCGGCGGGCTCGGGGCCGCCGTGTACGCGTCGGCAGAGGTGCACTACTCCATCACCCGCGCGGTGGAGCTGCTCGGGATCGGGAGCGACCGGCTCCGTGACATCCCGATCGATGCCGAGCACCGGATGCGTCCGGACCTGCTGGCCGACGCGATCGACCGGGACGTGGCCGAGGGGGTGACGCCCGTCGCCGTGGTCGTGACGGCGGGCACGACCCTCACAGGTGCGATCGACCCGATCGGGCCGATCGCCGACATCTGCGAGGCGCGCGGGATCTGGCTGCACATCGACGGTGCGTACGGGCTCCCCGCGGCATCGGTCGTGCCCGACCGATTCGCGGGGGTGGAGCGCGCCGACTCGATCAGCGTCGACGCCCACAAGTGGCTCTACGTCCCCAAGGCGTGCAGCCTGGCGCTCGTCCGTGAGCCAGGCGCTCTGTCGGAGACGTTCGCGCACGAGCAGGGCTACCTCCCGCATCAGCAGCACGAGCTGCACGCGGCCGACATCACCCTGGAGTACTCGCGCCCCTTCCGGGCCCTGAAGCTCTGGCTCGCGTTCCGCGCGCACGGTGCCGAGCAATTCCGAGAGGCGATCCGCCGGAACCTCGCCGAAGCGCAGCTGTTGCATCGGGCTGCGTCGGAACGACCGGGCTTCGAGACGTTCGACGCCCCGCCGCACCTGTCGATCGTGCCGCTGAGACACACGCCGCCGGGAGTCGACGACCTGAACGCCCACAACCAGGCCCTCGCCGAGGCGATCCAGGCGGACGGCCGTGTCTACCTCGCCTCGGCCCTGATCGAGGGACAGGTGTGGCTCCGGCCCTGTTTCGTCAACTACCGCACGACCGACGACGACGTGCTCGCCGTCCTCGACGTCGCCGAAGAGCTCGGAGAGAGGATCGCGAAGGGTTCCTCGTGAACGCCGACGGCCTGCTTCCCGCCGAGCGCAAGATCGTGGAGGAGCTCGGGCACCTCCCGCTCGACTTCCGAGCGATGTGGGCGATCTCCAACGTCTTCCGGAGCGGCGCGGCGCTCCGACGCCATCTCGAAGCGACGGTGCTCGCCGAGGACCGGCTCTCCTGGACCGCCTTCACCGCCCTCTGGGTGCTCTGGATCTGGGGCGAGATGGAGGCTCGGGACTTCGCAGCCGCCGTGGGGATCAGCCGGCCCACCGCGAGCGGTGTCCTCACCACGATGCAGGGACGGCGCTATGTGAGGCGCCGGAAGGCTTCGAAGGACGGCCGGGTCGTCCTCGTCTCGCTCACCCCGAGCGGCCGGACGAAGATCGAGGAGCTGTTCCCACGGTTCAATGCCGAGGAGGCGCGGGTGGCCTCGGTCCTGTCCGAGGAGGAGCAGGATCGGTTCGCTGAGATGCTCCGTGCTCTCCTCCGCGGGGTGGATGCAGGCCGGCGGTCGCCCTAGACGGTCCGGACGCGCACGGGCATCCGCTTGATGCCGTTCACGAAGTCCGACCTGATCCGCTCCACCGGTCCCGCGAGCTCGATCGACTTGATGCGCGGGAGCAGCTCCTGGAACAGGATCTTCGTCTCCAGGCGGGCGAGGTGCGCCCCCAAGCAGAAGTGCGGGCCTCCCGGGCCGAACGTCACGTGGTCGTTCGGCGTCCGCGTCACGTCGAACGTGTAGGGCTCGGGGAAGATCTCCTCGTCGCGGTTGGCGCTCGTGAACCACGTGACGACCTTGTCCCCCTCTTTGATCTCCGCACCACGGAGCTCGATGTCCCGTGTGGCCGTCCGCCGGAAGTGGTGCACCGGCGTCGCCCAGCGCAGGATCTCCTCGGTGGCTCGCGGGATCCGCTCGGGTTCCTTCTGGAGGAGCTTCAACTGCTCCGGATGCTCCATCAGCGCGAGCATCCCGTGGCTGATCGTGTGCCGCGTGGTCTCGTTGCCCGCGATCATCAGCACCCCGAAGTAGTTGTGGAACTCCTGCTCGTTCAGGATCCCCTCCGACTGCGCGACCGTGAGCGCGTTGATCACGTCGTCTTGCGGATCCTCCAGGCGCAGGTCGCGCTGGCCATCGGCGTAGTCGAACACCTCGTAGGCGGCGGGGGAGCGGAAGGGGAGCAGCCGATACGCTTCGGTGTCATCTCGATCGACAACCGCACGGGAGTACTCGGGGTCCTGGTTCGCGATCATCTGGTCGCCCCAGGAGATCAGCTGCGGCGCGTCTTCTTGCGGGACGGTGAAGATCGAGCAGAGGAAGCGGATCGGCAGATCCCGGCTGATCTCGGGCACGAAGTCGAACTCGCCTGTCGGGAGCGCCTTGTCCAGGACGTCGCTCGCCACCTCGCGGATCCAATCTTCGTACTTGCCGACCCCACGCGCGGAGAACCGCTTCGAACAGATCGCCCGCAGCTGGGTGTGCCGGGGAGGGTCGGTCTCGAGCATCGACTTCCTGATCTCGAGTTGCTCGTCGTCGAGCTCCTCGAGCGCGACCGCGCCGAGCTCGGAAGAATAGGTTTGCCAGTCCATGTGGATCGCGGTCAGGTCGTCGTAGCGGGTCACCGCCCAGAAGCCCTTGTTGGGTGAGCGCTCCGGATGCCAGAAGACGGGGTGCTCGTGGCGGAGATGATCGAACCAGTCGTAGGGGACGCCCTCGACGTAGCTATCGGGGTTCGCGAGGTCGATCTCGGGATGTTCCTCGGTCATCGACCCGGAATCATACGGGGGTTAGAAATACGGAAGGTAGTACTCGGTCTCCCAGGGCGTGACCTCCGTGTCGGACGTCTCGCCGGCAGCCTCGTAGCGATCCCACTCCGCGCGCTTGAGGGCGACGAACGACTCCACCAGCCATTCGCCCATGGCGCCGACGAGCTTCGTGTCCGCCTGGAGCTCGTCCAAGGCTTCGGAGAGCGTGTTGGGGACCGCGACATCGGTGTTGGGCTCTGCGCCGGGCTCCTGCCGAGGGCCGAGCTCCAGCTCTTCCGTCGCCCCGATCCGGGCCGCGTGCAGCAGCGCGGCACCGGTCAGATAGGGGTTGGCAGCGGCGTCGGCCATCCGATGCTCGATGCGCGAGCCCTCTCCCCGTGCCGACGGGACCCGGATACCGACCGTCCTGTCATCCAGGCCCCAGTTCGCGAGATAGCCGTTCAACATGTCCGGCTTCAGCCGCTTGTAGGCGTTGACGGTGGGTCCGCAGATCGCCGCCATCCCACGGTGGTGCGCGAGCAGGCCCGCGATCGACCTCCGGGCAAGCTCGGACAACCCGTCCTGATCGTCCGGATCGTGGAACGCGTTGGACCCGTCGCGATGGCGGAACGACAGGTTCATGTGCATGCCGCTGCCACCGCGATCGTTGAACGGTCTTCCCAGGAAGGTGGCGTGTTTCCCGTGCCGGGCGGCGATCTCACGAACGAGCACACGGAAGAGGAACGCCTCGTCGGCCGCCGCGATCCCGTCCCGGTATCGCCAGTTCACCTCGTAGGCCGCGGAGTCGAACTCGCTGCACCAGCTCTCCAGGTGGAAGCCCGAGGCGAGCGAGGCAGTGGCCATGTCGTGGACGGCGCCGCTCGGGTCCACCGACATCCCCGTGCCGTACACGCGGTGAGACGGCAGGTCGGCCGGGACCCACGCACCGTCCTCGGTCCGCTCGCACAGGTAGAACTCCAGCTCGAACGCCAGCTGCGGCTCAAGGCCCATGTCGCGCCATGCCTGGATCGCCTGCTTCAGGACGTGCCGCGGATCGAGCTCAAGCGGACGGCCGTGCTGCGCCACGTCGGCGATCCCGACCATGGTGTCGTCCTCCCAGCCCGGTCGAAGGGTCTCGCGGTCCAGCTGAGCCTCGACGTCGGGAAGTCCGATGTCGAACTGCTGTCGCGGGATCGGCAGGATCTCCCGGTCTGTGGTGAGCGGGTAGAGCCCGATGCAGAACGCCGCGTGGCCGGCCTCTGCGACGTCGCCGAACAGGTACTTCCCGCGTTCCAATCCGAGGATGTCGGGGATGAGCAATCGGAGCCGCCTACCGCTCAGGTCCATGTCTCGCCCTTCCTGTGTGACTGCCCGAAGGTATCCGATGTGCGCGGGATCCGCCTGGCGCGATGCCTCTCGAGGGCGGGTGGTCTCAACCGCGCTTCGGGGCCCTGACGCCGCGGAACTCCCAGTCCCCGCCGAACGCGGTCGAGATCACCTCTTCGGATTCCGAGGGCTGGGCGCCGACGTCGTCTCGGATCGGGACGTCGCCTTCGACGATGAAGGTCCGAAGGATCCCGAGCCCCTCGACCTCGACCTCGACGACGTCGCCGGGCTCGACCGGACGGGAGTTGGCAGGTGTTCCCGAGAGGATCACGTCGTTGGGCAGGAGCGTGATCGTTCGGGCGATGTCCGCCACCAGGTACCGCATGTCCCAGATCATCTCGTCGGTGTTCCCGTCCTGCTTCACGTCGCCGTTGACACGCGTCTGGATCGCCTTGCCGCGGAAGTCCCATTCCGTGACGAGGCCGGGCCCGAGTGGACAGAGCGTGTCGGAGCCCTTCACGCGAAGCATCGAGCCGGCGTCGGTGTCGCGGAAGTCGTGGAGCCCGTAGTCGTTGGCGACGGTGTAGCCGAGGATGTAGTCGTCGGCCTCATCGGGGGCGATGTGCTTGCAGCGCTCTCCGATCACGATCGCGATCTCGCCCTCGTAGTTGAGGTACCGGCAGCGCGGAGGGCGTACGACCTCCCCGCCGTGCGCGTTGAGCGAGGTCGTGGGCTTGTGGAAGAAGGTGGGCGCCGCGCCGAGGTCCGCCTGGAACTCGGCCCGGCGACTCTCGTAGTTGAGATGGACGCAGATGATCTTCGACGGCTGGACGGGCGGGAGGTGGGCCGGCTCGTCCATCGGGATCCGTCGCCCGTCCGGCGCGACCAGCTCCTCATCCTCGCGCGTGACCGTGGTGGCCACGCCGTCCAGGAGGATCCGCCGCGTCTCCATCCGGCGATAGCCTACGGCCCGTGGGATGGCTCGTCGGCACACGGAACGGGCTGTTCGGGCAGGGCGGAGACCACTGGCTGGACGGCCGGGAGATCACGGCGTTGGCTCCCGAGAGGGACGGGTGGTGGGCGCTGGCCGACGGCCGTGACGTGGTCCGTTTCCACGGCGACGCTGTGGAGCCGATCACGTCGATCGAGGAGCAGCTCGGACGGTGCGTGCTTCCGGTGGATGGCGGTGTGCTGGTCGGCACGGCGAACGCCCGGCTGGCCTTCGCGCGTCAGGGGTCGGTCGAGATGCTCACGTCGTTCGACGGTGCGCAGGGGCGCGAGCGCTGGTACACCCCGTGGGGAATGCCTCCCGACACGCGGTCACTCTCCGGCGCCCCGGACGGCGTCCTGTTCGCCAACGTGCACGTCGGCGGGATCCTTCGCGCGCGCGGCCCACATGGCGCCTGGGAGCCGACGATCGACATCGATGCCGACGTGCATCAGGTCCTCGCGGACCCGGCGAGGGCGGGTCATGTCGTCGCGGCGACGGCCCTCGGGCTGGCCGAGTCCCTCGACCGGGGAGACACTTGGCGGTTCATCACCGATGGTCTCCACGCCGCGTACGCGCGAGCGGTGGCGCTGGATGGCGACGAGGTGTTCATGAGCGCATCGGTAGGCCCTCGAGGCGGCCGGGCGGCCGTCTACCGTCGACCATCCGGCGAGATGGCGTTCGTCAGATCCACCGGCGGCCTCCCGGAGTGGTTCGAGCAGAACATCGACAGCCACTGCCTGGCCGCCGGTGGCGGCATGGTCGTGTTCGGTGCCGAGGGCGGCAGGTTGTTCGTCTCCGGGGACGCAGGCGCTTCGTGGCGCGACGCAGGCACCACGTATCCCGAGATCACGTGCGTCGTGATCGTGCCGGGGACCGCCTCCTGAAGGAACGCGGGCACCGTAGACTCCGCGTCCGTGGCCGAGCTCAAGGGGTTCTTCCCGCCGCGTTCAGCCGAGGGCAAGGCGTCGCTCGTGCCCGCGCCGCCCTGGCACTACTCCGGTGACGTCCTGACGATCGAGTACCGGACCGATCCCGGCCGCGTCGCCGCGCTCCTTCCCGAGGATGTCGAGCCGGCCGGGGAGGATCCCGGAGCTGTCGCGATCATCTGGGCGGACTGGCAGTCGTGCAGCGACTCCGGCGAGGAGCTGCTGGACCCCGTCCGTTCCCAGTACAAAGAGTGCTTCGTCGTCGTCCGATGCCGGTACGAGGGCGAGACGTACTCGCGCTGCGTCTACATCTGGGTCGACAAGGACTTCGCGCTCGCCCGCGGTTGGTACCAGGGCTACCCGAAGAAGCTCGGGTCGATCTGGATGACCCGTCCGGTGACCGTCGGGCGCGCAGGGCCTCGGCTCGGCGCCGCCGCCGTCTTCGGTGCCACGCTCGCAGCGAACGACCGGCGCCTCGCCGAGGCCCGCCTCACGCTCACAGGCGAATCCGAGACCGGAGGCTTCGTGAACGCGCTGCCGATGCTGCATTCTCGCTGGATGCCCTCGATCGAGAAGGACGGCGGGGACTCGATGGCGGAGCTCGTCACGATGGGCTCCCGTGACGTGGACCTCGGGCCCGTCTTCACCGGCGACGCGGAGATCAGGCTGTTCGAGTCCCCACGAGAGGAGCTGGCCGCCCTGGCGCCTCGGGAGATGATCGCCGGCTACTGGCGCCAGGTCGGTGCGACGTTCGACGGCGGCACCAGGCTCGGCTAGATGCGCCTCGTCCGATTCCGCCACGGCGATCGCATCGCGACGGGCGCGATCGAGCCCGGTTCCGAGGAGATCCGGATCCTCCGCGGCACGTTCTTCGATGATCCGCTTCCCACGGGCGAGACGGTTGCGCTCGGCGACGTCCTCCTCCTCGCTCCGGTGTTGCCCTCGAAGCTCGTGTGCGTGGGGAGGAACTACGTCGCGCACGCCGAGGAGTGGGGCCTCACCGTGCCCGAGGAGCCGCTGCTGTTCCTCAAGCCGTCGACGGCGGTGATCGGTCCGGGGGATCCGATCCCGCTGCTCCCGATCAGCCGGCGGGTCGACTACGAGGGCGAGCTCGGTGTCGTGATCGGCCGTCTGGCCCGCGGCGTCCGGGCGGAGGACGCCTTCAAGTTCATCCTCGGGTACACGTGCGGCAACGACGTCACGCTCCGGGACCTGCAGAAGACCGATGACCAGTGGGCTCGCGCGAAAGGCTTCGACGCGTCGGCGCCCCTCGGCCCCTGGATCGAGACAGACCTCGATCCGAACGATGCGATCGTCCGGACACGGCTGAACGGTGAGATCCGCCAGCAGGCATCGACCGCCGAGATGGTCTTCGGCGTCGCGACGCTCATCGAATACATCACCGTGTTCATGACCCTGCTCCCCGGTGACGTCCTGCTCACGGGCACGCCGGAGGGCGTGGGCAAGCTCGCCGACGGAGACGTCGTGGAGGTTGAAGTCGATGGTGTCGGGGTGTTGCGGAACGAGGTGCGTGGGTGACGGTTCGATCCCGCTTCGCGCCGGCCCCTTCGGGGTCGATCCACGTGGGGAACGCGAGGAGCGCGCTGTTCTCGTGGCTCTACGCCCGTCACCACGACGGTATCTTCATCCTCCGGGTCGAGGACACGGACGCCAGTCGCGTGACCGAAGAGGCATATCAAGGCGTGCTCGAGGATCTTCGCTGGCTCGGCTTGGATTGGGACGAGGGGCCCGATGTCGGCGGGCCGCGCGGGCCCTACCGGCAATCCGAGCGGCTGGACATCTACCGGGAGAAGTCCGAACGGCTGCTCGAGGCGGGTCACGCCTATCGATGCTTCTGCACGCCAGAAGATCTCGACGAGCGCCGGAAGACGGCGCTCGCCCGAGGCGAGCCGCCGGGCTACGACGGCCGCTGCCGGAACCTTTCCGAAGAGGAGCGCGCCGCGTTCGAAGCCGAGGGCCGGTCGTTCGCCATCCGGTTCCGCATGCCCGAACGGGAGTGGGTGATCGAGGATCTGGTGAAGGGCGAGGTTCGCTGGGGGCCCCGCGACCTCCGTGACTTCGTGATCGTGCGTTCCGACGGCACGCCGGTGTTCCTGCTGGCCGTCGCGGTCGACGACATGCTGATGGAGGTCACCCATGTCGTCCGGGGCGACGATCTCCTTGCGAGCGCGCCTCGCAACACCGCGGTGATCGAGGCGCTCGAGGGGACGCCGCCCGCATTCGCGCACCTGCCTCAGGTGCTGGGCCCGGACTCCAAGCCGTTGTCGAAGCGCCACGGTGCGACGAGCGTCGCCGCCTTCCGGGAAC
>Ga0299907_10001336_pt1 | contig 13980 bp, 16 predicted proteins | sample RVTome_16_FD_198680 | JGI IMG/M metagenome (GOLD analysis project Ga0299907, IMG submission 198680) | Soil microbial communities from uranium-contaminated site in the Upper Colorado River Basin, Wyoming, United States - RVT152D67 (version 2) ... | reverse complement strand
GTGATCGAGGCCGGCGGCCTGTACGTCGTGGGTACCGAGCGCCACGAGTCGAGGCGGATCGACAACCAGCTCAGGGGTCGTTCCGGCCGTCAGGGTGACCCCGGCGAGTCCCGCTTCTACCTCTCGTTGGAAGACGACCTCATGCGCCGATTCCAGGGCGAGTGGGTGGGCAACATCATGGACCGGCTTCGGCTGCCCGAGGACCAGCCGATCGAGGCGAAGATGGTCAGCAAGTCCATCGAGCGCGCCCAGCGACAGGTCGAGTCGCAGAACTTCGAGATCAGGAAGAACGTCCTCAAGTACGACGAGGTCATGAACCGCCAGCGCGAGGTCGTCTACGACTGGCGCCAGTCGATTCTCGAGGGGACCGCCGGTGAGGACCTCATCGACGAGTGGATCGAGTCCGCCCTCGAGCAGGTGGTGGAGGACGCGCTCGGCGGCGGCACCTCCCGCTCCGATTGGGACCTGGAGGCACTCGAGCTGGAGCTCAATCAGTTCTTCCCGATCGAGATGAGCAAATCCACCGTGGAGGGCAAGTCCGTCGAGGAGATCGTCGACCATGTCGTCGATTTGGGCGCCGCGGCATTCGCTGCTCGCGAGGAGGAGCTGGGCTCCGACACCATGGTCCGTGTCGAGAAGTCGGTGATGCTGTCGGTTATCGACAACAAATGGCGGGAACAACTGTCTGAGATGGATTATCTCCGCGCCGGCATCGGACTCCGTGCGATGGGTCAGCGAGATCCGCTCACTGAGTACCAGCGCGAGGCGTACGAGATGTTCACCGATCTCGTCGAGTCGGTGAAGCGGGACGCGATCAAATACCTGTTCCACGTCGAGCTGGCCAAGCCCAAGTCCCAACCCCAGCGGGTCGAGGCCAACCCGACCGGGAAGGGCCCGGTCAAACAGGCCACTTCGGACAAGGTCGGGCGCAACGACCCCTGCCCCTGCGGCTCGGGCAAGAAATACAAGCGCTGCCACGGAGCCGCCTGACGCGAGGCTTCCATCGCGTCGAACGTGCTTAGACCCCCAAAAAACGGGGGGTATAAGCACACTCGACGAATGGGGAAGGTGTCAGTCGCCGTTCCCGGCGTCGGCCGGCGATACCACCTCCGCCTCAACGGTCATCTCGCCGGCCTGCTCCCAGATCAGGGTCACCTCGAGCCGGTCCCCGACCTGGAGCCTGTCGACATCTGTCAGCATCAGGTGATACCCCCCGGGCTCGAGGACCAACTCCTCATCATGATGGAGCTCCAGGAAGCCCAGGTGCTGCATGCCCAACGTCCCGTCATCGTTGGCCACCGTGGCATGGATCTGGATCGCGGCAGCGCCGTCGGTGGTGGCGCCGATCAGGCGGTCCGACGACCCGGACGCGGTGAAGTAGAGAGCCGCATTGGGCCCCGTGGGCTCGCCGAGTCGCACCTGGGCCACTGTCAGGTCGCTCGGGCTCGCTCCGCAGGCAACGAGGGCGATTACGAGGAGTAGTGCGCTCGATTTGATGCTGGTTGCTCTCCGTTCGACCCGTCGCGCGTGCCCGGTTAGTTCCCGGGTTGGAGTCGGTTGGCGCCGTACAACGCCACCACGCCCGCGACCAGGAAGCCGATGCCGATCGACAGGAGGGCCAGGACTCCGATGCCGAAGAAGAGGACGGCTGACGTGATGAGGAGGGTTCGCGCATCACGATCCTTGGCGACGTTCCCGGCGATGACGGCGAGGATGGGCCCCACCGCCATCAATCCTGCCCAGGGGACGATCGCCCAGACATCATTGCCACCCTCGTTGAAGATGAGCATGAGGTAGACCGCCAGCATGGCGAATCCGATGATTGCGGCAACCGTTGCCCAGGGACGCCTCGAAAGTCTCTGACTGGTGGTCACCAGACGAGGATACGCCCGTCGTCGGTGAATCAAGACCGGGCGCGGTCGACAGTCGTTGATTCGGCCCTCATGTCGATACGATGCGGATCAGGCCCGAGCCCACCCCGACATCGAGGCCGGTTCCGATGAGCACCGAGACCACCGATCCCAAATCACTCGTCGCCGATCTTCGTGTCCGGCTCGAGGAAGCGCGTGGGTTCCTCGACCTCGAGAGCAAGGCTGACGAGTTGGCGGAGCTCAGGGAGAGGGCAGGGTCCCCGGATCTCTGGGACGACCCCGACGAGGCCCGCAGCGTCAGCCGGAGGCTCTCCCGGTACGAGACTTTGTTCGAGATGGTCGATGGCCTCGGCGCCAGCATCGACGACGCCGAGGTACTGCTGGAGCTGGCGGCCGAAGCCGGGGACGATGCCTCACGCACCGAGGCATTGTCCGAGCTGAAGGAGGTGTCCCGGGCTCTCGACCGCCTCGAGCTGGAGTCACTCTTCTTCGACGAGTATGACGACGCTGACGCCATTCTCACGATCCATGCCGGCTCGGGTGGGGTCGATGCCCAGGACTGGGCAGAGATCCTCACCCGCATGTATCAGCGCTTCCTGGCCAACACCGGATTCAACGTGACGCTGGAAGAGATGACGGACGGCGACGAGGCGGGCATCAAGTCAGCCACCCTGACGGTCAAGGGCGACCGCGCCTATGGGACCCTCGAATCCGAGCGGGGCGTCCACCGGCTGGTCCGGATCAGCCCGTTTGACTCCAATGCCCGGCGCCACACGTCGTTCGCAGGCGTGGACGTGGTGCCCGATCTCGGAGACCAGGCCGATGTCGATGTCAAAGAGGAGGACCTTCGCATCGACACCTATCGATCGCAGGGCGCTGGTGGCCAGCACGTCAACACAACCGACTCGGCTGTGCGGATCACCCACATCCCAACCGGCATCGTCGTCCAATGCCAGAACGAGCGGTCGCAGCTCCAGAACAAGAATCGGGCGATGGCGATGCTCAAGTCGAGGCTCGCAGAGCGGGCACGGCAGGAGCGTGTGGCCCATCTCGATCAGATCCGGGGCGAGAAGGGCGAGGCTGCCTGGGGACGCCAGATCAGGTCGTATGTGATGCAGCCGTACCAGATGGTCAAGGACCTTCGGACCGACCGTGAGGTCGGGAACATCCAGGGTGTCCTCGATGGGGACATGATGGAGTTCGTCGAGGCCTATCTCCGATGGCGCCGGGCCAACCACGAGGCCGCATCTGATTCCGCGTAACTCGAATCCCGTGGTTACCGTTTCCAGTTCCACGGCTCCTCATGACGAGCCTGCGAGACTCACCACCCTTTCATGATTCGACTCGAACACGTAACCAAGGTCTACGAAGGCGGCACCATCGCCGCCAACGACGTCTCCCTGGACATCCAGAAGGGAGAGTTCGTCTTCCTCGTCGGCGCCTCGGGCTCGGGCAAGTCGACCCTCATCCGCCTCATGCTCCGTGACGAGCCGGTGACGAGGGGCAAGATCTGGGTGGCCGGCAAGGACATCACCACCCTGCCCAAGTGGAAGATCCCGTATCTGAGACGCTCGGTCGGGACCGTTTTCCAGGACTACAAGCTTCTCCCTTCGAAGACCGTTGGTGAGAATGTGGCCTTCGCCCTCGAGGTTTTGGGCCGGCCCCGGTCCGTGATCGCGCCCCAGGTCGACCAGGTCCTCGATCTGGTGGGGCTGTCCGACAAGTCGGCCCGCTACCCGCGCCAGCTCTCCGGTGGTGAGCAGCAGCGGGTGTCGGTGGCCCGATCGTTCGTCAACCGTCCCCCGATCATGCTGTGCGACGAGCCGACCGGGAACCTGGACCCGAAGACGTCGGTGGGGATCATGAAGCTCCTCGACCGGATCAACCGGACCGGGACCACGATCGTGATGGCAACCCACGACCACGCCATCGTCGACGCCATGCAACGCCGCGTGGTGGCTTTGGAGACGGGCTCGGTGGTGCGGGATGAGCAAACGGGCCGCTACGAGCAGGTCCAAGATTGAGCCGGGTCTTCTTCCTGATCAGGGAGGCCATGGTCAACCTGCGGAGGAACTTCCTGGTCGTGGCGGGCGCTGTCCTCGCCGTCTTCATCTCCCTCACCCTCGCTTTCGGGGCTCTGGTGGTCAACGAGGTGTTGCGGATCAACACACTCGCCTGGCAGGAGGGTGTGCATGTCATCGCCTTCCTCAACGACGCCGGGGCCAATGACGTGCCCGCCGGCGCCCACGAGGCGCTCCTGGAGGAGGTTCGCAGTTGGGAGGAGGTCAAGGACGCGTTCTATGTCAACAAGGCCGAGGCATGGGTCGAGTTCCAGGAGATATTCGAGGGCCAGGAGGAGTTGCTCGACATCGACCCCTCGGTCCTGCCGGCCTCGATTCGCATCGAGCTGGTCTCGATCGAGCTCCATTCATCGGTCCAGTTCAAGCTGGAGACGGACACGTTGACGGTGCTGCGGGTACAGACCGCAGCCGAGGAGATCGAACAGTTGCAGAACCTGTCGAATGTTCTCAATGTGCTCGGGATCGGCCTGGCCGTCGTGCTCGGGATCTCTGCCGTGGTGCTGATCGCCAACACCATCCGTCTCGCCATCTATGCCCGCCGCGACGAGGTGGAGATCATGAAGCTGGTCGGTGCCTCCAACTGGTACATCCGGATCCCGTTCCTGTTGGAGGGTCTGATCGAAGGTCTGGTCGGGGCTGCGTCCGCGGTGTTCACCGTATGGGTGCTCTCTGATCGCCTCGGCGAGGCGACCACCAGCTTCGCCTTGTTCCGTCTCGACATCGGGAACAGTTTCTTCCTCACCTGGGGCGTACTGTTCCTGCTGTTCGGGGCCACTGCCGGTGTCGTCGGCTCGCTCCTCGGGCTGAGCCGCTATCTCCGCGACGCAGAGGGCATCGGGCCTGAGATCCCCACGGGAATCGTCTGATGGCCGGCTCGGTAGGGGCCGAGCGCACCAAGCCGATCGCTTCGAACCGGCGGGCTCGTCGCAATTACACGATTGTCGACACGTTCGAGTCCGGGATCGCCCTGCTCGGATCAGAGGTCAAATCGATGCGCGAGGGGCGGATCGACCTCAAAGACTCTTACGCCGACGTTCGGCTCGGTGAGCTCTGGCTCGTCGGCGCCTATATCGCGCCGTACGAATTCGCCAGGGAAGGGGGCCACGACCCCGAGCGCGACCGAAAGCTCCTGATGCACCGACGCGAGATCGACCGGATCGCGGGCCAGGTAGCCGAGAAGGGCCTGACCCTGGTCCCGCTCCAGGTCTATTTCAAGAAGGGCAAGGTCAAGGTCGAGCTCGGCCTGGCCAAGGGGCGAACCACCGTCGACAAGCGCCAGGCTCTCCGCGACAAGGACCACGAGAAGGAAATGCGCCGACACCGTTAGACTGGTGTTGTCCAAGTACCAAGCACCAAATACCTGGCTTGGGGGTGAAACGGTTTCGACGTTGAGTGTTGAGGCGTTGGAAGCGAGCCGAGGTCTCCGGGACCCCGTCAACAAACCGGAACAACCAACAAGTGCCGAAGATAACTTCGCACTGGCTGCCTAATTAGCAGCCCGTCCGCCCGGCCGGCTCCCGCACGGTCGGGGTCGGGCGCCGTTTAGCGGGATGCCCTCTGCGGGGTTTCGGGACCGCAGGGACAAGCACAACTCCGGATAGACACGGGAAAACTGGTCGTCAGAGTTCCCGTGATCGAAAGCTCGCTGACGACTGCGCTCGGAGATGCCGGCGCTGATGGCTTGACGGACCGGGGTTCGACTCCCCGCACCTCCACAACCAAGACCCGCGCTCTCGAGATTGGCTATTCGCCCTCGAGATCGCGGGAATCGAGAGAAAACCGATATTGTGAGTGTTGAACCGGTCAAATGCGAATGAGGTGAGCCAAGTGGCCGATGCGACGAAGTTGATGGTTTGGATAGACCAGGACCTCTGCACGGGAGACGGGATCTGCGAGGAGATAACCCCCGACGTGTTCGTCGGGCGTGACGACGGCCTCTGGGTCGTCAAAGAGGAGTCGAAGCATTTCGGCCGCACCGTGGTGTTCGACGGGGAAGACGGTGACGGTCATGCCCCGGACGGCGCCCGCGGATTGGCCAGAGTGCCCGACGCACTGATCGAGGACACCATCGAGTCGGCCGAGGAGTGCCCCGGTGAGTGCATCATGATCGAGCCGTACCAGGAGGACGCGGTCTTCTCGTGAGCAGCAACCTGCGACCCATCGAGCGGGTGATCCTCAGGCTGCACCGCGAGGATGTCCCGACGGCCGAGATTGCCCAAAAAATGGGGAAGAAGCCGGGCACCATCAACCGAATCCTGGGCATGATCGACCTCAAGGAGCAGGCCCCCGAGAGCTCCACGACACGTGACCGCGGCCTCCGCCCATTGGAGAAGGTGGTGCTCCGCCTGCGAAGTGAAGGCGAGAGTTACGGCGTCATCGGCAACCGCCTGGGCCGGAGCGGGGCCCAGATCCGGCGAATCGAGGGCTACGCGAACTTCAAGAGTTGAGCAGCCTGCCTGAAACGGCCCAGATCACCGAATCTGTGACCCGTGATGGCCTCCAGTCCCTGGGGGCATTCATCCCCGCCGCCGCCAAATCGTCGCTCATCGACGACCTCGCCGCCGCCGGTCTGAAGACATTCGATGCGGTCGCGTTCGTCAGCCCTAAGGCCGTCCCGCAGATGGCGGACGGTGCCGAAGTGGTGGCTGGGGTCCGCTCGGAGGTCGACCTCTTCGGGCTGGCACCCAACATGAAGGGTCTCGAAGCTGCGCTGGCGTCCGGCCTCACCCACATCGGGCTGCTGACAGCGGCTTCCGACACCTTCAATCAGCGCAACATAAACGCGACGGTCGACGAGTCGATGCACCGGATCCGGCGGATCCTCATCGAAGGGCCGGAGGAGCCCTTCTACCGGGTCTACATCTCCACCGCCACCCATTGCCCCTTCGAGGGGGAACAGGACCCGGACTGGGTCGGTCACCTGGCCGAGACGGTCATCGATTGGGGCGCGGATCGGGTATTCCTCGGCGAGACCCTCGGCAAGGCGACGACATCTCACGTGGAGCGACTTCTCGAAGATGTGCTGGAGCGTGTCGAGCCGGAAAAGGTCGGAGTCCACTTCCACGACACCTATGGCCAGGCCATCGCCAACACCCGGGTCGCCCTCGAGTACGGGATCACTCAGATGGACTCGTCGGCGGGAGGTCTCGGAGGTTGCCCTTACGCCCCCGGTGCGACCGGGAATGTGGCCACCGAGGACCTCATCTGGCTGCTCGACGGCTTGGGCATTCGTCACGGGGTCGACCTTCGCGCCGTGGCCCGGGTGGCTCTCGCTTTCTGTCAAGACCACCAACTCGACTACAACAGCCGATCGGGCAAGGCGGTCCTGGCCGCCGAGGACCAGTCATGAAGTCGATCTACATCAACGAAGACCTCGCTGCCATCCGCTCTCAGGTCCGTGAATTCGTGGAACGGGAGATCGTTCCCAACGTGGACCGGTGGGAGGAGGACCGTGCCGTTCCCCGGTCGATGCTGGACGAGATGGGCAAGCTCGGCTTCTATGGGCTCCGCATCCCCGAGGAGTACGGGGGCATCGGCTTGGGCAGCCTCGCCTCGGTGATCTTTGCCGAGGAGCTGGGGAGATGCACCGCTGGTGGGGTGACGATCACGGTCCTGGTTCATACCGATCTCGCCACGCCATACATACTCCATTTCGGGACACCGGAGCAAAAGGAAAGATGGCTCCCGAGATTTGCCAGCGGGGAGATGATCACGGCCATCGGCGTCACCGAGCCGGACGCCGGCTCTGACGTTGCCGCCCTGCGTACCACCGCCCGACGCGACGGAGAGGGATGGCGGATCAACGGGACCAAGATGTTCATAACCAACGGTGGCATCGCCGACCTCATCTTCATCGCCGCCAGGACCAATCCCGATGTCAAGGGCTCGCGCGGTGTGTCGATCTTTGCCGTCGAGAGAGGCACCGAGGGCTTCAAGGCCGAATCGGTCGACAAAATGGGCTGGCACAGCTCGGACACGGCGGGGCTGGTGCTCGAGGACGTATGGGTGCCCGCCGGCCATCTGATCGGTGAGGAGAATCGGGGGTTCTACTACATCATGTCGAACTTCCAGAACGAGCGGCTGGCGATCATGGGCCAAGCGCTGGGGGAGGCTCAGAAGGCGATCGATCTCACCGTGGAGTACGTGAAGGGACGAACGGCGTTCGGTGGCCCCTTATGGGAGAAGCAGGCGATCCGCCAACGGCTGGCCATGCGTCAGGCGGAGGTGGATGCCGCCCGGGAGCTCACCTATCGGGCGGCCTGGCTGACCGAGCAGGGCGAGGAACCGGTCCGACTGGTCTCCGAGGTGAAGGCCCTGACCGGCGAGTTGGTCAACAAGGTCCTCTATGACTGTGTCCAGTTCCACGGCGGGATGGGATATGCCGCAGAGTCGGCGATCTCGAGGATGTACCGCGACGTTCGGATCAACTCGATAGGAGGTGGGGCAACCGAGGTGATGCTCGACGAGGTCGCCAAGAGGATGTAGATCTCAGGTACTTGGATGAGAGGCGCTCCAGAGGAGCGCTTCTTCTATTTCATTCGGTTCCAGAGGATGCCATGACATCTCCAAGCCCGACCACAATGTCTTGGACCGTGGATAGAAGACCACCGGGAGGACGAGGTTGGTGGTGATCGTGACCACACCGATGGCCACCCAGGGAACATCTGGCCAGGTGAGCAGGATCCCTCCCACGAAGACGACGATGAATGCCCCGAAAGTCACGACGGTGTTGATGATCAGAGAGCCGACCCAATAGCCCTCCTCCCGCTCGAATCTCAATCCACAGCCCGGGCATCGCTCCTCCAGGGTGAAATAGCTGCTGAACGCCTTGGCACCGCATCGAGGACACCGTCGATTGATCCCACGCCATGCCAGCCGGGGCAGGCCGGCGGCGGGATCTCTGGGCATCGGCGGAGGCTATCGTCGCCTCCGTGATAGACGATCGCGTGACCCGGCTCAGGGAGGAATACGAGACCGAAGGCCTCCATGAGTCGGATATGGCCCCCGATCCGTTTCAGCAGTTCGAGGAATGGTACGAGGCCGCCGAGGAGGCGCGACTTCATCAGCCGAACGCCTTCGTCCTCGCCACGTCGACTCCGGACGGAAAGCCTTCGGCGCGGGCGGTGTTGATGAAGGGGTTCAGCCCGGACGGACTGGTGTTCTACTCCAATCGGGCGAGTCGCAAGGGCTCCGAGATCGATGCCAACCCCCACGTCGCCGCGACGTTCATGTGGCTGCCCCTTCATCGCCAGGTCCGATTCGAGGGCATGGTGGAGATGGTGCCGGAGCAAACTGCCGACATCTACTTCGCTTCCCGCCCTCCAGGAGCCCAGATCGCCGCGCACGCGTCGGCGCAGAGTTCGGTGATCCCTGACCGGGAGACACTGGAGCGGAGGTTCACCGAGCTTCAAGGGACCTTGACTGGCGACGTGCCCCGCCCTGCGGCCTGGACTGGCTGGCGTCTTGCCCCGAGCTCGGCCGAGTTCTGGCAGGGGAGGAAGGACCGGCTCCACGATCGCATCAGATATCTGGGCCACGGTGGGTCCTGGCGGTTGGAGCGGTTGGCTCCATGAAGGCGACGGTCATCGGTTCTTCAGGGACGTTCCCGATCCCGGGAAGGCCGGCATCGGGCTTTCTGATCGAGCACGGCTCGACCCGGGTTTGGTGTGACGCCGGCCCGGGAACCTTGATGGCGCTGCCGATATCCCTCGACATGGTGGACGCAATCGTGATCTCCCACCAACACCCCGATCATTGCGCCGATGTCTTCGCCGCGTTCCATTCCTGGGCGTACCGGCCGGAGCCCCGGACGGATGTCCCTCTCTACGCGCCGGCGTCGGTATTCGAACGGATGTCGAAGTTCCTCGACAAATGGCAGGGCTCGAACCTGTACGAGACGTTTCAGTTCACACCGGTATGGACCGGTGATTCGGTGACATTGGGGGACATCGAGGTGACCTTCACCGAGATGGACCACTCGGTCCCCACCGTTGGTTCGAGATGGGAGGCCAACAACCACAGTCTCTTCTATACCGGTGACACCGGCGCCGGGGGCGACTGGCGGAGCCTCGCTGAGGGAGCCAATGTGCTCCTCGCCGAGGCGACGTATCAGGGCGAAGCCGGTGTCAACCCCTATCCGCATCATCTCACCGCCGGCGAGGCCGGCGCCATAGCCCGGGAGGTCGGGGCGAAACGCCTGGTGCTCACCCACATCCCGCCTTACCTCGACCCGACGATATCGGTGCAGGAGGCCGAGGCGGCCTACGACCGGCCAGTCTCACTCGCCGTCCCCGGGGCCGTCATCGATGTCTGAGCGATCGAGCCGGGAATTGCGCCCGGTGACCATGGAGCTCGGATTCACCGGCTCTACGCCGGGATCTGTGCTGATCTCCTTCGGGGGGACCCGAGTGCTCTGCACTGCGTCCGTCGAGGAGGAAGTGCCGAGATGGATGCGTGACTCGAGCAAGGGTTGGGTCACCGCCGAGTACGGGATGTTGCCGGGGTCGTCGCCGGAGCGGGTCCGCAGGGACAACGTCACCGGGGGCCGGGCGAAGGAGATCTCGAGGCTGATAGGGCGATCGCTCCGGGCCGCGGTGGATCTCAAGGCGATGTCGGACGTCATGGTGCGAGTCGACTGCGACGTCATCGAGGCCGACGGCGGCACCCGGACAGCGGCGATCACCGGGGGATGGGTCGCGCTCCATCAGGCCCTCGCCTCGGCAGTGGAATCCGGCGCGCTGAAAGCCAACCCAATCATCGACCAGGTGGCGGCGATATCGGTGGGGATCGTCGAGGGCGAGATGTGGCTGGACCTGGACTACGACAAGGATGTGGGGGCCGAGGTCGACCTCAACGTCGTAATGAGCGGACGAGGCTTGCTCGTCGAAGTCCAGGGAACGGCGGAGGGAGCTCCCTTCTCCAGGGGCGACCTCAACGAAATGCTCGATTTGGCCGAGTCCGGCATCGGCGAGCTTCACGACCTGCAGCGTCAGGCGGTAGAGACGTGATCCCGAGGCTGGTCGTCGCCTCGAAGAACCCGGACAAGATCACAGAGATAGAAGCGGTCCTGATCCCCCTCGGCTTGGCCGAGGAGATCGTCCGTGGCCTGGATTGGCCCGAGGTCGAGGAGGACGGTGAGACGCTCACTGACAACGCCCTGCTCAAGGCCCGGGCGGTGTCCGCTGTCACCGGCCTTCCTGTCGTCGCCGACGACACCGGCTTGGAGGTCGAGGCTCTGGGAGGCGACCCCGGCGTCAGGACGGCTCGTTTCGCAGGGCCGGAGGCGACCTACGGTGAGAATGTGGAGATGTTGCTTCGCCGGATGGAAGGTGTCGCCGAGAGATCGGCCCGGTTCGTGACGGTTGCCGCCCTGGTCATGCCCGACGGCGCCGAGATCACCGCCCGAGGCGAGATCGATGGCGGGATTACTCTGAGACCAAGGGGGGAAGGCGGTTTTGGCTACGACCCGGTATTCGAGGTCGACGGCCGGACGCTTGCCGAGATGGGGGAGAGTGAGAAGAACGAGATCTCCCATCGGGCTCGGGCGCTCCGCGCTCTCGCGGCCAAACTGGGGAGATGAGCCGGCCACACGTCGTCATCATCGGAGCCGGCTTCGCCGGGCTCAACGCTGCCAGATCGCTTCGCCGCCAGCCGGTGGAGATAACGATCATCGACCGCCGCAACTTCCACCTGTTCCAACCTCTCCTCTATCAGGTTGCCGCGGCGGCCTTGAATCCCTCCGATATCGCCTATCCGATCAGGTCGGTGTTTCGCAGACAGGGCAATGTGCGCCGGGTCCTTCTCGCTGAGGTCGTCGACATCGACCGTGCCGGGCGTCGGGTGTCCCTGGATGATGGCTCGGTCGTGGGGTATGACTACCTGGTCGTCGCCGCCGGCGCCACCCACTCGTACTTCGGCAACGAGTCGTGGGCTGACACCGCACCGGGCCTCAAATCGCTCGAGGATGCCCTGACGATACGGCGGCGGGTCCTCGGAGCCTTCGAGGAGGCAGAGAAGAATCCCGAAGACGACTCGTGGCTGTCATTCGTCGTAGTGGGGGCAGGACCAACCGGTGTCGAGCTGGCAGGCGCCCTGATCGAGATCGCACTCCACGCGATGGGAAGGGAGTTCCATACCGTGGACCCGAGCACCGCACGGGTCTACCTGGTCGAGGGTGCGGGCCGGGTTCTCCCCACCTACGCGGAGACGCTGTCGGTGGCGGCTCGACTACAGCTGGAAAGCCTCGGCGTGACGGTCATCACCGGGGACATCGTTTCCCACCTCGACGATCGCGGTGTGACGCTGGCCAGTGGGGAGCGGATACCTTCGAGAACGGTCATATGGGCGGCCGGGGTGGAAGCATCCGGCCTGGGAGGGATGGTCTCCGATCAGGTCGATCGTGCCGGCCGGGTGAATGTGGGGCCAGACCTCTCGGTCGCGACAGCCCAGGAGATCTTCGTGGCAGGCGACCTGGCAGCGGTGGAAGGAGTCCCCGGCGTAGCGCCGGCAGCGATTCAGATGGGCCGGCATGTGGCTTCGGCCATCGAGGCGGATCTCCAGGGCCGGCAACGCCCTGCCTTCCAATACCGGGACAAGGGCTCGGTGGCAACCATTGGGCGGGCTCGTGCCGTCGCCGACATTGGCGGCTTTCGATTCTCCGGGTTCCCGGCATGGGCCGCGTGGCTGGCCATCCACATCTTCTACCTCATCGGGTTCAGGAACCGTGTCTTCGTCCTGGCCGGCTGGGCTTGGAGTTACCTGACGTTCCGTCGTGGCGCCCGGATCATCACCGGGCTGCCCAGGGAGTAGGTGGGGAGGGGAGAGGATGCGATCCGGTCTGGTAGCACTCGTGTCCGCACTGGTCCCCGGATGGGGGCATCGGGCGCTCGGCAGGCGGCGGGTGGCGCGGGCACTGGTGGTCGTGGACGCTCTGATCCTGACGTCGATCCTGGTGTTCTGGGCACTGTTTCGGGATCAGGCGGCTCGGGCCTGGGTCGATCCCGACATCCTCATCGGGCTACTGGCAGCCAATATCCTGATCCTTGGATATCGCGGGGCGACCACCGCCGACGCCTACTTCCGCGCTGAGTCCAAGAGTGTTCCCGACTGGTTGATGGCAGCGGTGGCGGCGATGTTGGTCATAGCCCCGCATGTCTTCGTAGGGAACCTGGTCTGGGCCCAGTACGACATGATCACGACGGTCTTCGGCGGTCCTCCAGTGGCGGGACCCGAGGCGACTTCGACGACTGCTTCCCAGCCGAGCTCGTCGATGGCGGTGACGACTACGACCACCACTCCCTCCACTACTACCACCGTCGAGGCGACGACCACCACCGCCCAACCTCGATTCTGGGACGGCGTCGATCGGCTCAACGTGATGCTGCTGGGGAGCGATGCGGGGGTCGGTCGGATCGGGACCAGGACCGACACCGTGATCCTGCTCAGCGTCGACCCTCAGACAGGACAGGCGGCGATGTTCTCGGTACCACGCAACCTGACCGAAGCGCCTCTCCCCGAGGGGATGGGACGCTGGTCCTGCAATTGCTTTCCCGACATCATCACCCACCTCTGGGCCAACGGTGAGTGGTATCCCGACGCCTTCCCCGGTCCGCAGTCACCTTCGGTGAACGCTCTCAAGGCCAGCCTGGGGCTGATCTTCGACCTCGAGGTGCATTACTACGCGAAGGTAGACCTGGTCGGGTTCGTCGAGATGGTCGACGCCCTCGGTGGCGTGACCGTCGACGTCCCGGTGCGGATCGTCGACGAGAGCTATCCCCACGAGGAGGGGGGTTGGGAGAGCGTCGTGATCGAGCCCGGGCCCCAGTTCCTCGATGGCCACCGGGCCCTGGCCTACTCCCGGATCAGACGCTATTCCGGGGACTTTGCCCGCATGCACCGACAACGTTGTGTGATCCGAGGTTTGGTCGATCAGGTTGGGTTGTTCGACTTCGTCACCGGATACGCCGCGTTCGCCGACGCGGTCAAGGAGCACGTCGAGACCGACATTCCCCTGGAGGCGCTTGGTGACA
>Ga0299907_10001335_pt1 | contig 13981 bp, 10 predicted proteins | sample RVTome_16_FD_198680 | JGI IMG/M metagenome (GOLD analysis project Ga0299907, IMG submission 198680) | Soil microbial communities from uranium-contaminated site in the Upper Colorado River Basin, Wyoming, United States - RVT152D67 (version 2) ... | reverse complement strand
CCAGGTTCACGATCGGCTGGTACTCGAGCGTGAACTCGTGCTGCTCGACGGCCCGAGCCAGGTGAGCGCTCATCTCGAGCCGTTCGACCATCTCCAGGTGCATGCTTGACTCGAAGACCTGGTACCGTCCCTTGCCTCGCCGCTTCGCCGTATACATGGCCACGTCGGCGTTCCGGAGTAGCGTGTCAGCCTTCTCTCCATGCGTGTCGAGCGTGATCCCCACGCTGGCGCGGATCGAGACCTCCCGGCCGTCGAGGTACGCGGGCGAGTTGAGAGTCTGGATGATCCGCTCCGCGGCGAGGAACGCGTCGCTCGGCCCGGACATGTCGTCGAGCAGGATGCCGAACTCGTCGCCGCCCAGTCGAGCCACGGTGTCGCTGGGCCGGATGCAGCGGCGGATCCGTTCGGCCACGGTCACCAGGACCTGGTCGCCGGCGGGATGCCCCAGGCTGTCGTTGATCGTCTTGAAGTCGTCGAGGTCGAGGAACAGGACGGCCAGGGACTGCTTGGCCCGGTCCTGACGCTCCAGCGCGTACGCCACGCGCTCGGTGAACAGCGTGCGGTTCGGGAGGCTCGTCAGTTGATCGTGGAAGGCCTGGTGCCTGAGCTCCTCCTTCAGCCTGGTGAGCTGGGAGAGGGAATCCCCCAGGCGGCCGTTCTCCAGTGCCACGCCCACGTGATGCGCCAGGGTCTCGAGCAGCCTGATGTCCTCCTGGCCGAACGTGCTGACGTCCCCGAGCCGGTCGGCCACGACCATCACCCCGACCACCCGATCATCCCCGAGGAGGGGCGCGATCACGGCCTCTCGGAACCCTCGGCCGGCCAGGTACCCGACGCCGTCGGTCTGCCGCGTGAGCAGGATGGGCTGTCGGCCCATGATCACCGGTCGCCACAATTCCGTGCTCGGATTGAACTCGATCGGCCGCATCACCTCTACGCGATCGCCCGGCCCCAGCGTGGTGATGAACGCCACGTCTCGCTCCTCGTCGGGGAGCAGGATGATCTCGCTCAACTGGGCGTCCAGGAGCTTCCGGGCCTGCGAGGCCGCGGTGGCCATGGCCGACTCGAGCTGCGGCGACTCGTGCAGGGCCCGGGTGGCCTCGTACAGGGACTCGAGTTGCTCATGCTGGGCTCGCTTCGAGCTGTAGGCGCGGTAGGCCACGAACAGGACGACGAGGGGGGTCAGGGCCAGCCAGGCCGAGGCCGGACTGCGGGCCAGGATCGTCACCCCGATGAGCGCGAGGCAAGTGTTCATGGCTGTGGCGATGACGCCCAGCCCGAGGACCTCCCACATCGCCTGTGGGGGGAGGCGGTCGCCGGACAGGAAGATGGCCGCGTTGATGAGCGCGTCGGCCACCCACAGGGTGACCTGGGTTGCCAGGAGGGCGGCCACCCACCCGGCCGGTCCCAGAGGATCACCCAGCGCCACCACGTACCGGAACACCACCACGGCGAGGGTGCTCTGAAGGGCGAACTGTACGAGGTTGAAGGCGAGCTTGATGACCGGCTGACGGCGATGGATCGTCAGCGCTACCGCTGCGCCGAGCAGATGGGCGGGGACCAGCGCCCACGGCGCAGCGAAGAACAGCCCGAGCACCAGGGGAACCTCGCTCAGGGAGAATGAGTGCGCGTCACGCCGGAACCGGAAGTGCACCACGGTGAGCTCGGCCAGATAGAAGAGGCCGGCCAGGATCGGCAGCGGGAGCCAGTTCGCGTCGGCGAGGGTGGGGAGTCTGCGGACGCCCGCCGCATACAGGAGCACCGCCGCGACCGCGATGGCCACGGTGAGGATCCAGACCTTCGTGGTCCCGCTGAGTCGGCGAGCGGGGGCCGCGCTTGAGCGCTGCATAGGTCAGGTCCCCCAGGAAGTGGTGGACCAGGCCTCACCGCCCCAGCTCTTGCCCGACCACGACTTCCCGGACCACAGGTCGGTGCCCCAGCTCTTGCCCGACCAGGACTTCCCGTCCCAGGAGGCGTCGGACCACGACTTCCCGGACCATGCCGGGTCGGTCCATTCGACCGCGGACCAGGACTTCCCGGACCAGCTAACTCCCGACCACGCGTCGCCAGACCAGCTCTTGCCGTTCCACATGCCCCCCGACCAGCTGTTCTCGTTCCAGCTGGCCTGGGACCAGCTCTTCCCGTCCCAGGGCGACCCGAATATGTCCATCTCGCCCTCTAGGGTCGCGGTCCCGTCCGTCAGGTGCGCCGACCCTCTGGCCAGCTCGAGCGAGCCCATCCCGGTGGCCTGGGGCCAGGTCTGGACGGCCGGGGGGGTGGGCACGTGGAGGGTTCTGTTCAGATCCAGCATGCCGGCGCCCTGGCAGGCCAGGATGCTCCCCGGAACCGGGGCCGCGGTCGACATCAGCAGGGCCTTCAGCTGGTCGGGCGTGATCGAAGGGCGCTGCTGGATCACCAGAGCGGCTGCTCCCGAGACCATGGCGGCGGCCTGTGAGGTGCCGGTCCCCCGGAAGTACCGTTCCCCGACCCGCCCGCCTGGGAAGGTCTGATCGATGTGGGATCCGGGGTCCCGCAGGCTGACCACCGATGTGCCCGGGGCTACCAGGTCAGGGCCGCGGACGGCGTTCCCGCAGCTCGAGAAGGAGGACACACTGTCGTCGCCGCGGCCGTACGTGCCCGCGGCGTCGGCGGCTCCCACGGCGATGACGTACGGGTCGTACGCGGGGTTGTTGACCCGGCCCGACCCGAAGCTGGCGTTGCCGGCAGCGACCACCACCACGATGCCCTTCCGCCAGGCGACCTCTGCCGCGTAGGTGAGCGGATCGAGGAGGTAGCTCTGAACCCCGTCCGTGCCGAACGACAGGTTGAGAACCCGGATGTTCATGCCGTTGTCTCGCCGGTGCTGCACCACCCAGTCGATGGCCGCGATCACCTGGGAGACGTCGGTGGCGCCCATGGCGTCGGCAACCTTGACGCTGAGCAGCCTGGCGCCCGGTGCCATCCCCATGAACCGATCGCGATGCTGCTCCTTGGTCGCCGCCGTCACCGCGTTGTCGCGGCCGGCGATGATTCCGGCCATATGGGTTCCGTGACCGAACGTGTCGAGGTACCGGAGCGCGGCGGCCTGTGACTCGAACGACAGGTCGGCGCCGTTCACGACCTTCCCCGGAGCCGTCATCCCGTTGACGGGCACCACGCCGGAGTCGATCAGGGCGATGTCCACGCCGGCGCCCGTGTACCCGCTTCGCCAGTACTTGCCGGCCCTGGTGACCTTGTGGACGAGCGTGTACATGGAGCCGGGGTCCTTCGAGGGATCGGCGGATTCGTCGTCCAGGTCCTCGGGATCGAGCGTCTGCTGAAGCCGGACGCGAGCGTCGGGAGTGACGGAGAGCACGGCCGGAGCGGCCGCCAGGTTCGAGAGGGCGTCGGTGGGGACGTCGGCCACGAACCCGTGGATGATCGACAGCGGGCGGCCGACCCGTCCTCCCGCGGCAACCACAGCATGACCGGCTGCGTCTTGGGATCGTGGAGTGGCCCGGACGATAACCCTGGCCGACGGCGCGGAGTCTGCCCGACCCACGGGAAGGAAGGTGGCCCCCACAAGAGCCAGGGCGACCGCCGCGGCGGTTCGCCCGGATCGTCCCTTCTTCGGATGTCCCCAGCTCATGCCGAACGCGATGCCGGTATCTTCGTTGGCCCCCTTGCCCACACAGCCCCCCAGGTCGTTTGTCCCTCCTGGTATCGGCCGAATGGCGGGTGCCTTGGATAGTCCCCCGACCGTAAATCAATGTCCCCCGAACGGCCGACTCGCGGAAGGAGCGGTGGCCCGAGGGCGGCGGGTAGGGTATGCCAGGCATGGGAGATGCTAGGACCTTCGGACGGTACCTCGAGGAGTTCGAGGTCGGTGACGTGTACCGGCACTGGCCCGGGAAGACGATCACCGAGTACGACGATCACCTGTTCTGCGCGATCACCTGGAACCACCACCCCCTCCACACGAACGCCCACTACGCGGAGACGCAGACGGAGTTCGGTCGGAACGTGGTGGTGGGGAACCTGGTGTACTCCCTGGCCCTGGGGATGAGCGTGCCCGACGTGTCGGGCAAGGCCATCGCCAACCTCGAGGTCGAATCTCTCAGGCACACGGCCCCGATGTTCCACGGCGACACGCTGTACGCCGAGACCACCGTCCTCGAGGTGCGGGAGTCCTCGTCGAGGCCGGACCGGGGCGTGGTGACCGTGGAAACGCGGGGCCGGAACCAGGACGGCGTCGAGGTCGTCTCGTTCCGGCGGAAGGTCCTCGTCCCGAAGCGAGGGGCTGTGCCCGAGCAGCCGGGCCGCCCCGAGGCCTAGCCGGCCAGCCGGAACCGCGCCTCGGCCACGGTTCGCCCGCCCTCGCGGCGGACCTCCAGCCTGCCGCCCCCGAGCTCGCACAGCCGGGCGGCCACGAAGAGCCCGAGCCCCAGGCCGCCGTGCGGGCGCTGGGTGCTCATGTCGCCCTGGACGAACGGCTCGAACAGTCGGGGCTCTGGCTCGAAGTCCCCGCCGTCGGCGACCCGGACCACCCCGTCCCGGCCCTCCCGGCGGGCCGTGAGGCTCACCGGGGGCCGCCCGTGGCGCATGGCGTTCGTGACCAGCTCCAGGATCACCCGGGAGACATGGTTCGAGTGCACGCCCTGCCAGGGATCGGGGTCGATCTCGATCTCGTCGGGCCGTTCCGGCGTGAGCTGGAGAGCTTGCTCCGCCGCCTCCGCGGGGGCCACGATGGCGTCCCGCGGAGGCGGGCCCTGGCCGATGAGCTCCAGCCCCTCGGTCATCCGCTCCAGGTCGGCCGTGCGCTTCAGCCCGGCCACCACCAGCTCCCTGGCGTCCTCATCAAGGTCCTGACGCTCCAGGAACTGCAGGGCCCCGGCGATCACGGTGAGCGGGGTGCGCAGCTCGTGGGACAGGATGCCGATGAACTCCTCCCGGACCCGGGCCAGGCGCTCGGCCTCTGCCCGACGCCGGCGCTCTTCGCTGAGGAGGGTCCGCAGCTTCTCGAGCACGTGGGGGAGGACCCGCCGGTCCACCATCGCCTCCCCGGCGCTGGCCCGCCGGACCGCTGCGATCAGGTCGTCCACCGAAGCCCCCTTGACCAGGTATCCGGCCGCCCCTGCGGTGAGCATCTCCCGGACCGAAGCTTCATCGTCGTGGGCGGTGAGGGCGATCACCTGGACTCCGGGGAACCGACGGGTGATCTCCTCCGTGGCCGCGATCCCGTCCCCCCCCGGCATCCGGACGTCCATCAGGACGACGTCGGGCCGCTGCTCCTCCGCCTGACGGACCGCCTCGACGCCGGAGTCGGCCTCGCCGACCACCTCGATGTCGTCCTCGAGGGCCAGGGCCCTTCGCAGGATTTCCCGGCTCTCGGAGGCGTCGTCCACGACCAGGACCCGCACGGTCTCGGTCATCGCCCCTACCCTACCGCTGCGATGATGGGGGTCGATGGGAGATCCTCGCGCTCTGACCGCCCTGGCCGATGAGGTCTCCCGATGCCGCCGGTGCCCCCGGCTCGTCGAATGGCGGGAGCAAGCGGCCATGGAGCCACCGCGCCGGCACGCGGGGGAGCGGTACTGGGCTCGCCCGGTGCCGGGGTTCGGGGACCCCGACGCCAGCATCCTGGTGGTCGGCCTGGCGCCGGCCGCCCACGGCGGCAATCGTACCGGGCGGATCTTCACCGGGGATCGGTCCGGCGACTGGCTGTTCGCCTCGATGCATCGGGTCGGGTTGGCCAGCCAGCCGACGTCCGTCCACCGTAGCGACGGACTCACCATCACCGGCACGTACGTGGCCGCCGCGGTGAGGTGCGCGCCGCCCGGGAACCGTCCGACCCCGGCCGAGCGGGACACCTGCCTGCCGTACCTGGTGCGTGAGCTGGAGCTCCTCGGCGGGGTCCGGGTCCTGGTCGCCCTTGGCTCGTTCGCCTGGGACGCGGCCCTCCGGGCTCTGGCGGCCCTGGGGCACCGATCACCGGGGCCGAGGCCCCGGTTCGGGCACGGCGCGGAGGCCGCGGTGGGGCCCTATGCGCTCCTCGGCTCGTACCATCCGAGCCAGCAGAACACGTTCACCGGTGTACTGACCGAGGACATGCTCGACGCCGTGTTCGCCCGGGCGGCAGAGGTGTCGGAACGACCGTAACGGTACTCGGGCGTATCCTGGGGGGAACGTGAGGGGACACTACTTCCACTTCGAGCCCGATCCGGATGCGCGCCCTGTGACACGGGCCACGCTGCGGCGGGTGGTCGGGATCTTCCGCCCGTATCGGCGGACGGTCACGGGCGTGGGCCTGCTGATCCTGCTCACCTCGGGCCTTGGGGTGATCAACCCGCTCCTGATCAAGGTCATCTTCGATCGCGCGCTGTTCGTCCCCGGCGGGCCTCGCCTGGACATCCTGTGGGTCCTCGTAGGGCTGATGTTCGCCATCCCGATCGTATCTGGGGTCCTGGGCGTCTGGCAGACATACCTGTCCACTCTGGTGGGGCAACGAGTGATGCAGGACCTCAGGAACTCCCTGTACCGGCACCTCCAGAGGATGCAGCTGCGGTTCTTCACCACGACCAGGACCGGAGAGATCCAGTCGAGGCTGTCGAATGACGTCGGCGGGGTCCAGTCTGTGGTCACCGACACGGCCTCCGGGGTCCTGTCGAACGTGGTCGTGGTGATCAGTACGGTGATAGCCATGCTGCTCCTCTCGTGGCAGCTGACGCTTCTGTCGCTCGGCACGCTTCCGTTCTTCTTCTGGCTCACGGCCAGGGTCGGCCGGGCCCGCCGCGCGGTGGCCGCATCGACGCAGCGGTCGCTGGCAGACCTCTCGGCAATAACTGAGGAGACGCTCTCGGTCTCGGGGATTCTCCTGTCGAAGGCTTTCGGCCGGCAGCGCCACGAGACGCAACGGTTCCGGCGGGAGAACGAGCGGCTGGCCGGGCTCCAGATCCGCCAGCAGATGATCGGCCGGTCTTTCTTTGCCACCATCCAGATCTTCTTCTCGGTCACGCCCGCGCTCGTGTATCTGGTGGCCGGTTATGTCCTGGCCGACGGAGGACCGAACGGCATCACGGCTGGCACGATCGTCGCTTTCACCACGCTCCAGAGCCGTCTGTTCTTCCCGGTCGGGCAGATGCTCCAGGTCAGCGTGGAGGTGCAGAGCGCCATGGCGCTGTTCGAGCGGATCTTCGAGTACCTCGACATGCCCCACGAGATCACGAACCGACCCGGCGCCCGGAGGCTCGAGGCGGCCGAGGTGCGGGGCCAGGTCCGGCTGCCGGACGTGTGGTTCCGGTACGAGAGCCCTCCCGACGATGAGGACGGCCGGCCGCCGGTGAGCCCCCCGGGGGACGGCGACGGCGAGCGCCAGCGGCGCCTATGGACCCTGGAGGGCGTCGATCTCGACGTGGCACCGGGTCAGCTGGCCGCCCTGGTCGGGCCGAGCGGGGCCGGGAAGACCACCGTGACCTACCTGATCCCTCGCTTCTATGACGTCCAACGCGGGTCCGTGGAGATCGACGGTATCGACGTCCGCGACATCCGGCTGGAGTCCCTGGGGGAGATCGTCGGGATGGTGACCCAGGAGACCTACCTGTTCCACTCGAGCGTCCGGGAGAACCTCCTCTACGGCAACCCGGACGCTACCGACGAGCAGCTCGAGGCCGCGGCCAGGGCCGCGTTCATCCACGACCGGATCATGGAGATGCCCGACGGATACGACACCGTGGTCGGGGAGCGCGGGTACAAGATGTCGGGCGGGGAGAAGCAGCGACTGGCCATCGCCCGGGTGATCCTGAAGGACCCCCGGATCCTGATCCTCGACGAGGCCACCTCATCGCTCGACACAACCTCGGAACGGTTGGTGCAGGAGGCCCTCCGCCCGCTCATGGAGGGCCGGACGACCATCGCCATCGCCCACCGGCTGTCAACGATCCTGGCCGCCGACGTGATCTTCGTGATGGACAGGGGCCGGATCGTCGAGCGCGGGAGCCACGCCGAGCTCCTGGAGCGGGGCGGGCTGTACGCGCACCTGTACCTCCAGCAGTTCAAGGGGGGCACGATCGAGGCGGAGACGGCCGACGGCGTGGTCCTCTCCTCGGGCCGGGTCGTCCCGAGACAGACGGGCTAGAGCAAGAGCTCGTAGGCGCAGAGCCGGAACCCGTCGTCGAACACGAGGTCGTCCACGCGGCGATAGCCCATCGACTCGTAGAGGCGCTGGGCCGTCGTCATCGCCTCCGTGGTCTCCAGCGTGACCCGCCGCTTGCCCGCCCGGCGGGCCTCGTCGGCCGCGCCCTCCATGAGCCGGCGGCCGATACCGCGGCCCTGGACGACGGGGTGGACGCCGAGCATCCGGACGTGGGCCTGGTCCGGATCTAGAGGCGGCCTGGGATGGCCGCCGGGGATCCGGCCGGTGAGCTCCACGGTCACCGAGCCGAGTACCCGTCCGTCCTCGACGGCGCCGAGGACGAGGCCGTGACGGGCTCGCGTCGACACGTCGGCCACCCGTTCGAGGTAGTCGGGGTTGGTCGTGGCCGGCTCGGCCTCCTCTCGATAGGCCAGGGCGGTGATCTCGCCGGCCTCCTGGTGCTCCTGCGGCCGGAGCGGGCGGATCTCAACGGTCACGTTCCCGAGCCTACGGGATAGGGTTGGCGCCGTGGGCGAGCTCCTGGTGACCGACGACCTTGTCGGTGCCGCCACGGACGAGTTCCTGAAGGCCGCACCCCGCGTCCTGGCGCTGGGCGGCGGCGCCACGCCGAGGCCCTTGTACGAGGGGTTGGCCTCGATCGACTACCCGTGGAGCGAGGTGGACGTCCTCTTCACCGACGAGCGGTGCGTTCCCCCGGCTCACCCGGACTCGAACGTCGGGATGGTGGACCGGGTTCTCCTCCGGCGGCTGGACCCCCCGCCGCGGGTGCACCGGATGCGGGGGGAGACCTGTGACGCGGACGCCCACGAGGTAGAGCTCCGCCGGGCGTTCGGAGCCCTTCGGCTGGACATGGCGGTCCTCGGCCTCGGCGCCGACGGCCATACGGCCTCGCTGTTCCCCGGCGACCCGGTCCTGCAGGAGCGCACCCGGTGGGTCGCCGGGGTCACTCGTCCGGACCACCCACGGATCACGCTGACGCTCCCGGTCCTGTCGTCGGCCCGGCTGGCGCTGTTCCTGGTCGCGGGGGAGGAGAAGCGTGACGCGGTGGCCCGACTGCTTGCCGGCGAAGACGTGCCCGCGGCCTTGGTGGGAGCCGATCGCGTCGTGGTTGTGGCCGATCCGGCCGCCTCCCCACCCCGACCGGGCTGAGGCTTCCAATCCGCAACGAGACACTTCGTTCGGGTACGCTCCGCCCGAGGCGGCTGGTCATGGCACGCGAACCCGTCAAGCCAGGCGACGATGCCACCACCCCTTCCGGCCGGGCAGGCCCGCCGGTGTTCGTGGGGCGGCAGCGGGAGCTGGGCGCCCTGGCGGACGGGCTGGAGGCGGCCCTCGCCGGCAGCGGCCGCCTGTTCCTCCTGGCGGGGGAGCCGGGGATCGGCAAGAGTCGGCTCGCCGACGAGCTGGGATCCCTGGCCCGGGAGCGCTCGGTCCGGGTGCTGTGGGGGAGGTGCTGGGAAGCGGGGGGCGCCCCCGCCTACTGGCCCTGGGTCCAGTCGATCCGGGCACTTATCCGGAGCGGGGATCCGGAGGCGCTGCGGAGACATCTGGCGGCCGGGGCCGGTGACGTGGCCCAGATCGTCCCCGAGGTGCGTGACCTGGTCCCCGGGGTGGAGGAGCCGCCGGAGCTGGATCCCGCGTCGTCCCGGTTCCGGCTATTCGATGCGGTGGCCGGGTTCCTGATGGCTGCGGCGGAACCTGACGGCCTCGTCCTGGTGCTCGACGATCTCCACGCCGCCGACGCCCCCTCGTTGCTGCTGCTGCGCTTCCTAGCCGGCGAGATCGGCGAGTCCCGCCTATTGGTCCTGGGGTGCTACCGGGACGCGGACCTTCAGCGGCAAGGTCCGCTCTCAGCTGCCGTGGTCCAGCTGGGCCGGACGTCGGTGACCCGACGGCTGGACCTCCGTGGCCTGGATGAGGGGGATGTGGCCGAGTTCATCCGGCGAACCACGGGTAGCGATCCCCCCGATCGCCTGGTCGCCGGCGTCCATGAGGAAACCGAAGGGAACCCTCTGTTCCTGGTGGAGATGGTCCGGCTCCTCGAACACGAGGGAGGCATGGGTGCCCACCAAGCGGCAGGAAGGAGGATCCTCCCCGAGGGTATCCGGGAGGTGATCGGGCGGCGGCTGGCCCATCTCCCCGATCAGACGGCCGAGGTGTTGGGCCTGGCCGCGGTCCTCGGACGGGAGTTCGACGTCGAGACCCTCAGCGTGCTGGCGGGGTCGCCCACCTCGAAGGTGGTGTCCGTTCTCGAGGACGCGCTCGCCGTCCGCATCGTGACGGACGTCCCGGGCGCCCCGGGCCGTCTCCGCTTCGGGCACGCCCTCATCCGGGACACGCTCTACGACGAGCTCCCGCCGGCACGGCGCCTCGCTCTCCACGGTCTGGCCGGGGAGGCCCTGGAGCGGGTCCACGCCTCGGATCTCGGTCCGCACCTCGCCGAGGTTGCTCACCACTTCGTGCAGGCAGCCCCCGCCGGGGAGGGGGACCGAGCGGTGGAGTACGCCCGCCGGGCCGGAGAGCGGGCGGCGTCACTGCTCGCATACGAGGAGGCCGGGCGGTTGTATCGCCTGGCGCTCCAGGCCCGTGGACCGGGATGGGACGATGCCCGATCCCGCTGCGACCTGCTGCTGGCTCTGGGGGACGCCGAGATGAAGGCCGGCGACGCCTCGGCGTCCAAGACCGCGTTCCTGGAGGCCGGGCGCCTGGCCCGGGCCAGCGGCCTGCCGGAGCACCTGGCCCGGGCGGCGCTGGGGTACGGGGGCCGGTTCGTCTGGCTCCGCGCGGGGCCGGACCGTGATGTTGTCCGGCTCCTCGAGGAGGCCCTGGCGGCGCTCCCCGAGGACGACAGCGAGCTGCGGGTGCGCCTCCTGGCCCGACTGGCGGGGGCGCTCCGAGACCAGCCCTCCCGGGAGCTTCGCGACGAGCTCAGTCGGCAGGCCGTGGACATGGCCCGTCGTCTGGGGGCTCCGTCGGCCGAGGCGTACGCCCTGGCCGGGCGGTACGCGTGCATCTGGGGGCCGGACAACACCGAGGAGCTCCTGGGCATCGCCGAGCGCACCGTCCTCCTGGCCGAGCAGATAGGCGAGCCCGAGCGAGCCCTGGAGGGCCACCTGGTTCGACACACCTCGCTGATGATCCTGGGCGACATCCCGGCGGCGACGAGAGCGTTGGAGGAGGCGGGTCGGCTGGCAGATGAGCTCCGGCAGGTGCTGCAACGCTGGTACGTGGCATGCTACCGAGCCATCCTGGGCCTGTTCGAGGGCCGGTATGCCGACGCGGAGGCCAGGATCGAGGAGGTTCTGGCTCTGGGCGAGCGGGCCCAGGACCTCGACCCCCAGGTGGCTTATCGCCTCCAGCTGTTCGCCCTGCGGAAAGAGCAGGGCAGGCTGGAGGAGATGGAGGAGGTCATCCGGCGGTCCGTCGACGAATATCCCTGGTACCCGCTGTTCCGGTGTGCTCTGGCCCACCTGTATGCCGAGGCCGGTCGGGAGCACCAGGCCCGCAGGGCGTTCGAGGAGCTGGCCGCGGACCGTTTCGCCGCGATCCCGCGGGACAACCAGTGGCTGCTGGCCATGAGTTTCCTCCCGGAGGTCGCCCGCGTCTTCGGCGACGCGGAACGCGCGGCTATCCTTCACGATCTGCTGCTCCCCTACGCGGAGCTCAACGTGATGTTCGCCCCTGAGCTGGTCACGGGCTCGATGGCCGGCGCAGTGGGGGTCGCGGCGGAGACCGCCGGGAGGTGGGATGCGGCGGTGAGCGCCTTCGAGACCGCCATTACCCGGAACTCCCACATGGGGGCGCTTCCGGCGATGGCTCGGGTGCAGCACGACTACGCTCGCGCGCTGCTCGGGCGAGGCGGACGGGCCGGTCGGGACCGTGCCGCCGACCTGGTTCGTTCGGCCCTGGCCACCGCTGAGGAGCTGGGGATGCCCGCGCTGGCCGCCCGCCTCACCGCGCTGGTGGAAGCGGGAACCGTCCAGGCGCCCGTGCCCGCGCCCCGCGCCGCCGTCTTCCGGAGGGAGGGTGAGTACTGGTCCATCGCGTTCGAGGGGGACGCCTTCCGGCTCCGGGACAGCAAGGGTCTACGGTACCTGGCGGTCCTCCTGGCGCGGCCAGGCCACGAGGTGCTGGCCCTCGACCTGGTCTCCGGCGGACCCGAGCGCGTGGGGCCCGGGCCCGCGGTGGACGACGACCTGGCCGTGGAGGGTGGGGGCGGCGAGGTGCTGGACCGCCAGGCTCGCGATGCCTACCGGCGCCGGCTCGAGGAACTTCGAGATACCTTGGCCGAGGCGGAGTCGTGGGGTGATGCCGAGCGAGCTTCCCGAGCGCGTGAGGAGATGGAGTTCCTGGCGCGGGAGCTGGCCGCCGGAGTGGGGCTGGGCGGCCGGCCCAGGCCGGCAGTCTCACCTGCCGAGCGAGCGCGACAGAGCGTGACGAAGGCCATCAAGGGCGCAATCTCGAGGGTCTCCGAACAGAGCCCCACGCTGGGCGCGCATCTGGGGACGACGGTTCGCACGGGCACGTTCTGCTCCTACACACCCGACCCCCGAGCCCCCATCGCCTGGGTCACCTGACCCGCGGGCCGCCGCCCGCGCTTCACGATCGCGACCTCGCTGTTCACGCCTTCCGGACAACAGGGGCGCGAGGAGCGAGACATGGGGATGGCCGTACTGCTGTTCTCTTCGCCGGACGACGTGGTCCTCGATCGAGAGGTCGCCGCCCGGCTGGTGGCGATCGGTGTGACCCACGCCACCGTCGTGCGCGACGAGAGCACCGCGGCCGTGGTGCTCGAGGGATGGCGCTTCGACGCCGGGCGCTCTGGGCCCGAAGCCGCCGAGGCGGTGGGAGGTCCCATCGGCGCGTACCGGGTCCTTCGGCAGCTGAACGACACCTCGGTGTTGCCGGAGGCCTGGCCCAGCGTCGGTGCACCGCAGCGAGGCCCGCGCAGCGGCGCGGGCGGGAAGGAGGAGGCATGAGGACGTTTCTCGTGGAGATGGTGGCGGTCACCCTCCTGGGGTCGGCGTGCGGGGGCACCTCCGACGCCGAGACCCGAGGGGGAGGCGACCGGGCCGAGGCGGCTGCTCCGGCGCCACCGGCCCAGTGCCTGGACGTCTCGGGCGAGCCGATGGTGGAGATCCGCTCGGTGCACAACGACTTCACGCCGGAGTGCTTGGTGGTATCGGAGGAGCAGCAGATACGGGTCGTCAACGAGGACCTGGTGCGCCACAGCTTCACCGTGGCTGAGGAGGTCGTCTACCGCACCCCGTTCCTCCTGGATATCGACGAGATCGAAGGAGGGAAGAAGGCCACCACGGAGGCGGCGGGCTCCTTCCTCGATGCCGAGGGAGCCAATCCGTACTTCTGCAAGTACCACGCCGGGATGGAAGGGGAGCTGTGGCTGGCGGCCTGAAGCGGGCCGGGGAAGGGAGGAACAGACGGTGCGGAAGATCGTGACAGCAGTGACGACGGCAGTGGTCCTGGCAGCCGTGGCCCCCGGGAGCGTCGGTGCCTCGGCTCCGGCGAGGGCCTCTGGCTCGGGACACATCGCCGACGGACCACGACGCACCTTCGCGCTCACGGCCGTTCAGCGGTCTGACGGAACGGCCACGGGACAGGCCCAGCTGTACGCGCGGGCCTTCCCGGCGAAGGTGCACATGAAGGTGACCTGCCTGCGGGTCGAGGGCGTCATCGCCTACGTGAGCGGGTTCAACACCAAGGCCGATCCCGACGTGTTCGAGGGGATATGGGCGATCTTCGCGGTGCAGGACAACGGGGAAGGTGCAGGGGCGCCGCCGGACCGGATCACCCAGCTCCACCCGGCCGCTGACCAGGGCCCGGGCGCCTGCA
>Ga0299907_10001334_pt1 | contig 13986 bp, 12 predicted proteins | sample RVTome_16_FD_198680 | JGI IMG/M metagenome (GOLD analysis project Ga0299907, IMG submission 198680) | Soil microbial communities from uranium-contaminated site in the Upper Colorado River Basin, Wyoming, United States - RVT152D67 (version 2) ... | reverse complement strand
CGAGATCATGGCCAGCGAGGCCCAGGCCGATCTCAAGCTGCGCATCACGGTATCCGGGGGCGGCTGCTCCGGCTTCCAGTACGGCTTCGCCCTCGACGACCGGAACGAGGACGGCGACATCGCGGTCGAGCGCGCGGGCGCCAAGGTGGTGATCGACGGCATGTCGCTGCTCTACCTGATGGGCTGCGAGGTCGACTTCGTCGAGGACCTGACCGGCTCGTACTTTCGGGTCAACAATCCCAACGCCACCGCGTCCTGCGGCTGCGGCAACTCGTTCGCGGTCTGACATACGCATCGCGGCGAAGGCGGGGGCCGCGTGAAGATCGCGACCTGGAACGTCAACTCGATCCGTGCCCGGCTGCCGGTCGCGCTCGAATGGTTCGATGCGGCCAGGCCCGACCTGGCGCTCCTGCAGGAGACCAAGGTGGTGCCGGAGCAGTTTCCGGCCGAGCCTTTCGAGGAGCGCGGCTACAACGTCGTGGCCTGCGGCGAGGCGGGCGGCCGCAACGGCGTCGCGATCCTCGCCAAGAGCCCGATCGAGGATCTGCGCGAGGGCCTGCCCGGCGATCTGGAGGACCAGGAGGCGCGCTACGTCGAGGCGATGGTGCGCGACCTCCGCGTGGCATCGGTCTACGTGCCCAACGGCACCCAGGTCGGCTCCGAGCGCTTCGCCTTCAAGCTCGCCTTTCTCGACCGGCTGCGCAGCCATGTCGCCAGTCTCCTGGAGGACGAGGAGGCCTTGATCGTCGGCGGCGACTACAACGTCGCGCCGACCCCGCTCGACGTCTTCGATCCGGCCCTGCTCGAGGGCACGATCTGCTACCATCCGGACGAGCGGGCGAAGCTGCGCGCCTTGCTCCATCTAGGCCTGTACGACGCCTATCGGATCGGCGAGCCGCGCACCCCGGCTTACACCTGGTGGCACTATCAGGGGCGCTCCTGGAGGGCCAATCAGGGACTGCGCATCGACCACCTGCTGCTGTCGCCACAGGCAGCCGACCGGCTCGAGACCTGCGCGATCGACCGCGACGTGCGCGCGGCGAGGGCGCCCTCCGACCATGCCCCGGTGTGGTGCAGCCTGACCGATTGACCGGTATCCCGAAAGTTTCCGTGGCGGTGCGAGGCAATTGCGCAGCGCGATGAGCTGAGGCAAGGTAGCGTGCCCTGCTCGATGGCACGGCACTTGCTTAAGTCCTGGGCGCAATGGGAACGAGCGGTCGGGGGATGGCCGAAGCTGCCGATATCGAGCTGGTTGCGGTCGTCAAGCGCTATGGCGCCACCACGGCGGTCGACGGGATCGATCTCAAGATCCCGGGTGGCAGCTATTGCTGCCTGCTCGGGCCTTCGGGCTGCGGCAAGACCACGACGCTCCGCCTGATCGCCGGCCATGAGCGGCTGAGCGGCGGCGACATCGTGGTCGGCGACCGCGTCATGAATGACCTGCCGCCGGCGCGGCGCGGCACGGCCATGATGTTCCAGAGCTATGCCCTGTTCCCGCACCTGAGCTGCGTCGACAACGTAGCCTTCAGCCTCAAGATGCGCGGCGTGGGCAAGAGCCCGCGGCGCACCAAAGCGCTCGAGCTGCTCGAGCTGGTGCACATGGCGGCGTTTGCGCAGCGGCAGCCGGCGCAGCTTTCGGGCGGCCAGCAGCAACGGGTGGCGCTGGCCCGCGCCCTGATCACCAATCCCAGCGTCCTGCTGCTCGACGAGCCCCTCTCAGCACTCGATCCGTTCCTTCGCGTGCGCATGCGCGACGAGCTGAAGCGCCTGCAGACCGAGCTCGGCATCAGCTTCGTCCACGTCACCCACAGCCAGGAGGAGGCGATGGCGCTCTCCGACCTGGTCGTGGTGATGAACAACGGCCTGATCGAGCAGACCGGCGCGCCGCGCGACGTCTACAACCATCCGCAGACAGCCTTCGTGGCGCGCTTCATCGGCGGCCACAACGTGCTGCAGGGAACGCTGGAGCGGGTCGACGGCGGCCATGCGCTGCTGCGCGCGCCATCGGGCGAGCGCTTTGTCGTCCCGCGGCTGAACGCCGGTCCCGGCAGCACGGTCATCTTCGCGCTGCGCGCCGACAAGGTCGCGCTCCGCCCGGCCATGGAGCAACTTCGCGCGGTCGGCGCCGAGGTCAGCCGGCCAGATACCACCAACCGCCTGCACGGCAGCGTCACCTCGGTCGAATACCAGGGCGCCCTGGTGGCGTTGCGGCTGGCTGCCGGCGGGCTGGACGCGTTTTCGGTCACCATGGCCGAGGGCAGGTTCTTCGACAGCCCGGTTGCGGTCGGCGACCGGGTCGATGTGAGCTGGGACGTCGCCGACGTCCATGTGTTGGGCTGAAAGCCTCGAGAACCCGAGGAGGGGAGGAAGCGCGATGACCACCAGGACAACGAGCACGAGCACGGCGGGCAAGGGAGTATCACGGCGTCAGGTGCTCAAGGGCACGGCGGCCACCGCGGGCCTCGCGCTCGGCAGCGGCCTGATCGACGGCTTTCCGGCGATCCACGCCGCCGATCCGATCGTGATCCGCTATGCCGGTACCGGCGTGAACGCGTTCCGCGAGCTTTCCGAGCAGTGCAAGGCCGATACCGGCATCGAGATCCAGTACACGACGCTGACTTCCGACGACGTGGTGAAGCGTGCGGTCACGCAGCCGAGCTCGTTCGACCTGCTGGACAGCGAGTACTGGATGCTCAAGAAGATCGTGCCGTCGGGCAACCTGCGCGGCATGGACGTCTCGCGGGTCAAGAGCTACGACAAGATCGTGCCGATCTTCACCAAGGGCGAGTTGCCGGACGGCACCCAGACCTCCCGCGTCGGCATCGCGCCGATCAAGGTCAGCTATCTGACCGGGGCCGAATCGACCGAGTTCTCCGAGACGCCCACCGACTTCATGACCCTGATCCCCACGGTCTACAACGCCGACACGCTCGGCATCCGGCCCGACCTGATCGACCGCCCGATCCAGAGCTGGGCCGAGCTCCTGAACCCCGAGTTCAAGGGCAAGTCCGCAATCCTCAACATTCCGGCGATCGGTATCATGGACGCCGCCATGGTCTGCCAGGCGATGGGCGAGATCAGCTACGGCGACATGGGCAACATGACCACCGACGAGATCGACGCCACCATGGCGGTTCTGACCACCGCCAAGCAGGACGGCCAGTTCCGCGCCTTCTGGAAGGAGTTCAACGAGTCCGTCAACCTGATGGCCTCGGGCGAGGTGGTCATCCAGTCGATGTGGTCGCCAGCGGTCACCAAGGTGCGCCAGCAGGGCATTCCCTGCGTCTATCAGCCCTTGCAGGAGGGCTACCGCGCCTGGGCGGCCGGCCTTGGCATCCCGACCCATGTCGACGGCAAGATGCTCGACGCCTGCTACGAGTTCATCAACTGGTACCTGACCGGCTGGGCCGGCGCCTTCCTGAACCGCCAGGGCTACTATACCGCGGTGCTCGAAACCGCCGAGGCGCAGATGGAGCCCTGGGAATGGAGCTACTGGATGCTGGGCGAGCCGGCCGCCAAGGCGGTGGTCAGCCCGACCGGCGAGCAGATCGCCGAGCCCGGCGAGATCCGCGACGGCGGCTCCTACTGGGAGCGGATGGGCTCGGTCGCGGTCTGGAACACCGTCATGGACGAGGACCGCTACATGGTCCGCAAGTGGAACGAGTTCATTGCCGCCTAGGGCGGCGTAGCGCAGCCTAGGCTCGAAGGCGGCCCTGAGATCGTCGCGGGCCGCCGGAGCGCACCGATGCAAGCGCGCCTGATCCCCTACCTGCAGGCAGCGCCGCTGGCGCTGATCTTCCTGTTCTTTTTCATCATTCCGGTCTGCCTGGTGGTCGTGGTCAGCTTCTTCGACTACCAGGCCTACCAGATCCTGATACCCGACTTCACGTTCCAGAACTACGACGACGTCTTCTCCTCCGACGTCACCTACAGAACCTATCTGAACACGCTGAAATTCTGCGTGATCGTGTGGGCGATCACGCTCGTGCTCGGCTTCACGATCGCCTACTTCCTGGCCTTCCACGTCCGGACGCTGACCGTTCAGATCGTCCTGTTCCTGCTGTGCACCATTCCGTTTTGGACCTCGAACGTGATCCGGATGATCTCCTGGATCCCGCTGCTCGGCCGCAACGGCTTGGTCAACGACGCCCTGCTCGGCCTCGGCCTCGTAGACGAGCGACAGGAATGGCTGCTGTACTCCGACTTCTCCGTCATCCTTGGCTACGTCCATCTCTACACGCTGTTCATGATCGTGCCGATCTTCAACTCGATGATGCGGATCGAACGCAGCGTGATCGAGGCGGCCTACGACGCCGGCGCCAGCGGCTGGCAGACGCTCTGGAACGTGATCCTGCCGCTGTGCAAGCCCGGCATCGCCATCGGCTCGATCTTCGTGCTGACCATCGTCATGGGCGACTTCGTCACGGTGAACGTGCTGGGTGGTGGCCAGATCGCATCGATCGGCAAGGCGATCTGGATCGAGCTGTCCTACCTCCAGTTCCCGCCGGCCGCCGCCAACGCCATCGTGCTCCTGGCGGTGGTGATCCTGATGATCGTCGCGCTTATGCGGATCGTCGACATCCGCAGGGAGCTCTAGCCTTGGCGGGCGATGCGAGGCCGCGCAGCTTCTATGTCCTGGCGGGCATCTTCGTCCTGTTCGTGCTGTTCCTGTACGGGCCGATCGCGACCATCGTGATCCTCTCGTTCCAAGGCCCGGGCGGCGGCCTCGTGTTCCCGATGCGCGGGCTCTCGCTGCACTGGTTCAGCGATCTGTTCCGGCCGCAGTCGATCGGCGACATCTGGGGCTCGTTCGATCGCTCGCTGAAGCTCGGCCTGATCGTCCTGGTGCTGACCGTGGTGTGCTCGTTCCTGGCCGGGCTCGCGTTCCGGCATCGTTTTGCCGGCGGCACGCTTTTGTTCTATACCGTGGTGGCCGGGCTGATCATGCCGTCGGTGGTGGTGAGCCTCGGCATCGGCGCGATGTTCGAGCTGATGGGCTGGGAGCGCAACTGGTTCAGCTCGGCACTCGGCGCCCACCTGACCTGGACCCTGCCGTTTGGCCTGCTCATCATGTTCGCCGTCTTCAACCGCTTCAACCCGGCCTATGAGGAGGCGGCGCGCGACCTCGGCGCGACCGGCTGGCAGACGATCCGCCACGTCGTGCTGCCGATCGTGGCGCCGAGCCTGATCGGCGTCGCCCTGTTCGGCTTCACTCTCTCCTATGACGAGCTGGCGCGGACCTCGCAGTCGGTCGGCGCGCTCAACACGCTGCCGCTCGAGCTGCAGGCGATGCAGACCAATGCCACGACGCCGGTGATCTATGCGCTGGGGACGCTGACGACCGCGCTGTCGGTCGCGGTGATCTCGATCTGCCTGGCCACGGCGCTGGTGCTGCAATGGCGCCGGGCGCGGCACGGCTCGGATGCCGGCAAAGGCGTCTAGGCAACGATGCGCATCCTGATCGTCAACCCCAACACCACCGCCTCGATGACCGAGAAGATCGGCCAAGCGGCGCGCGCCGTCGCGGCCCCAGGCACCGAGATCGTCGCGCTCGACCCGGGCGACGGCCCGGTCTCGATCGAGGGGCACTACGATGGCGCGTTCTGCCTGCCGGGCCTCTTGCGGTGCGTCCGGAACGGCGAGTCGGAAGGTTTTGACGGCTTCGTGGTGGCATGCTTCGACGATCCCGGCATCGGCGCCTGCCGCGAGATCGCCACAGGGCCTGTGGTTGGCATCTGCGAGGCGGCGATGGTCGCTGCGGCCCTGGTCGCGAACGGCTTCTCGGTGGTGACCACCCTGCCGCGCGCGATCCCGCTGATCGAGGAGCTGGCGCATCGCTACGGCATGGAGCGGCGCCTGCGCAGGGTGCGTGCCGCGGCAATCCCCGTGCTGGATCTCGAAGAGGAGAGCGCGGCGGCAGCCGTCAAGGTACAGGCCGAGGTCCTGCGCGCGATCGCGGAGGATGGCGCCGAGGCAATCATCCTCGGCTGCGCCGGCATGGCGGATCTGGCGGCATCGCTGAGCCAGCGAACCGGGGTGCCGGTGATCGACGGCGTCGGCGCCGCGGTCAAGCTCGTCGAGGCGCTGGTCGGCCTGGGCCTTCGCACCTCCAAGGCCGGCGCTTACGCCTGGCCCCTGCCCAAGCCCTTCGCCGGCGATCTGGCGGAGGACGCCTTCGAGCCCCCCGACCAGGGCTGATCGCTCGCGGCGCGACAATCCGCCCGCGAGCGGCTAGGCTCGCGGACCATCGCGGCGCGAGATCGCCCAAAGTCCCGGACCGCCCGTATATGCAGGTGCCCCGCTCGATCCACATGCTCAGCACGCTCGCGGAGCGCCATCCGGCGCTGCTGCTTCGGCTTGGCCGCTGGGAGGCGTCGTGGGCCGCCGATGAGCTCGCCGGGCGAACCGTCGACCGGCCGATCTACGTCACCGGGCTGGCACGCTCAGGCAGCACGATCCTGCTCGAGCTGCTGGCGGCGCACGAGGACGTCGCGACCCATCAGTACCGCGATTTCCCCCTGATCCCGATCCCGCTCTGGTGGAACTGGTTCCTCGATCGCGCCAGCCGCACGGAAAGCCAGCCGGTCGAGCGCGCCCACAAGGACGGCATCGCCGTAACGCCCGAAAGCCCGGAGGCGATGGAGGAGGTGCTGTGGATGGCCTTCTTCCCGACCTGCCACGATCCGGCGGTGAGCAACCTGCTGGGCGAGCAGGACAGCGCCCCCGCGTTCGAGGCCTTCTATCGCGACCACATCCGCAAGCTCCTGCTGCTGCGGCACGGCACGCGCTATCTCGCCAAGGGCAACTACAACGTCAGCCGCCTGGGTTTTTTGCGAAAACTGTTCCCGGATGCCTGCTTCGTCGTCCCGGTGCGCGATCCGGTCGGGCATATCGCCTCGCTGATGAAGCAGCACCGGCTGTTCCGCGCCGAGGAGACGCGCGATTCGCAGATCCTCGACCACATGCGCCGCTCCGGGCATTTCGAGTTCGGGCTCGATCGCCGGCCGATCAATTTCGGGGACACCGCAACGGTGCAGCGGATCCAGGCGCACTGGCGGGCCGGCCGGGAGGTCGAAGGGGGTGCTCTCTATTGGGCATCCGTCTACGGGTTCGTCGCCGACCTCCTCGAGCGCGACCGGGCCGTCGCCGACCGCACGCTGCTGATCCACTACGACGACCTGTGCGCCGCGCCCGATGCGACGTTGGAGCGGCTCTACCGGCATTGCGGCCTCAAGGTGGATGAGCCGACCCGCCGCGAGCAGGCAGCGCGCATCGCCGCCCCCACCTACTACAAGCCCGATCTTTCCGATGACGAGATCGGCGTGATCCGTGCCGCGACCGATGCGACGGCCGCCCGCATCCAGGCGCTGATCGATGCGCAGGCAGGGGCCCCGGCCGCGAAAGCAGGTAGATGAGCGAAACGGTCGGCCGGCGCCATCGGCTCGGCATGCTCACGCCCTCCTCGAACACCGTGCTGGAGCCGGTGACCGCCGCGATGCTGGCCGGCCTGCCCGAGGTCAGCGCGCATTTTGCGCGCTTCCGAGTGACCGAGATCTCGCTCGGCCGGGGCGCGCTCGGCCAGTTCGAGATCGGGCCCATGCTGGCGGCGGCCGAGGTTCTGGCCGATGCCAGGGTCGCCAGCATCTGCTGGAACGGCACGTCTGCCGGCTGGCTCGGCTTCGAGAGCGACGAGCGCCTTTGCGCCGCGATCAGCGAGCGCACCGGCATTGCCGCCTGCTCGTCGGTGTTGGCCCTGAACGAGGTGTTCGAGCGTACCGGCGTCGAACGGTTCGCCCTGGTGACGCCCTATCTTCGCGAGGTCCAGCAGGCGATCATCGCGAGCTATGCCGGAGCCGGGCTCGAATGCGTGGCGGAGCGCCACCTGCTGGAGCGCGACAACTTCGCCTTCTCCGAGTACGGCGAGGCGCTGATCGCCAAGCTGTGCCGCGAGGTCGCGACCGCAAGGCCCGATGCCATCACGATCTTCTGCACCAACCTTCGCGGCGCGAGGGTCGTGGCGAGCCTGGAGGAGGAGCTTCGCATCCCGATCTACGATACGGTCGCGACCGCGGTGTGGAAGTCGCTGGCTCTGGCGGACGTGCCGCCCCGCCTGGTGCGCGGCTGGGGGCGGCTGTTCGAGGTCGCCTAAGGCAGGCGATCAGCCTCGTCGGATGAATTTTTGGAAGCAGTGCGCCGTCAGCGGGTTGTCCGGGGCGTAGAAGCGGCCGCCGCCCGATGTCTGCGTCACCTCGCCGACATAGAGGCTGCCCTCACTGTCGCACCAGAGGCCGTGCGGCGCGATGAAGTTGCCCGGCAACAGCGCCTCGGCGCCGCCGAAGCGGTGGATGATCTCGCCATCCGGCGTGCACAGGGTCACCCGCGCGACCGGCTCGTGCCCCGGCGGCCCGTAGTAGCGGGTGCGAAAATGCCTGCTCGGCATGTTGCCGACCTTGAAGCCGAGCTCGGCGATGTAGATCGTCTCCTGGTCGTCGATAAAAATGTCGGTCGGCCGGCTGACCCAGTCCCAGACCTGCAGGAACTCGCCCTCGCCCGTGAAGATCTGGATGCGCGAGTTCTCGCGGTCGCACACATAGACGTGCCCCTGGCGATCGACCGCAATCCCGTGCGGCAGGTTGAACTCGCCGAAGTCGCCGCCCTGCTCGCCCCAGGAGTGCAGCAGCGCGCCGCTGGCGGAGAAGCGGTGCACGCGCGCGTTGCCGTAGCCGTCGGCGGCGTAGAGCGAGCCGTCGGGGCCCATCGCGACATTGGTCACCCAGTTGAACGGGCCGGCCGCCTGCATGACCGGCGATTCGTCGCGCGCGAACCCGGTGTCCGACGGCGTGCCGCCGATCTTCATCTTGCGACTGCCGTCCAGCCCGTGCTGGTAGACCGAGTGGGCCTCGTCGTCGACCAGGAACAGCTCGTCACGCGCCGACATGTAGATGCCGTGCGGCCGCACGAACTGGCCCTCGCCCCACGCGTCGAGAAACCTGCCTTCCTTGTCGAACACCATGACCGGATGCTCGCCGCGGCAGAAGACGTAGACCCGATCCTGCGAATCGACCGCCACGCCCGCGACCTCGGTGAACGACCAGCCGTCGGGCAGCTGCTCCCAGCCGCGCACGACCTCGTACTCCAATTTGTGCAGACCCTTCGCCATCCTGTCCTCCCTGGCTTGCGCACGCACGTCGGCCGCGAACGGCTTCGCTTCCGCGCTGCGATGAATGGAGCTCGAGCGCCGGCTGTGGCGGTCAGCTGGTTCGTACCCGCTCCCGGTGCGCAGCGCAACGCGATCACAAAGTCTTCGTCACCTTCGAGAGTTTCGGCGGCCGGTCGGGGTCGAGGCCGCGGGCGCGGGTCAGCGCCTCGAGCGCCTGATGGAAGGCGGCCAGCGCCAGGATCGGGTCGAGATCGGGATGAAGGGTATCGGGCGCCTCGAGGCCCGGCGTCGTGCCGATGCAGGCAAGCTGCGCGGGCTGGTTGGCCTCATCCCACAGGAGATCGGCCTCCTCGCCGACCCAGGGTGCGGCCGGCAGCAGCAGCGCCGGATGCTGGCGGCTGAGTAGCGCCTTGGGGCCATGCTGGAACTCGGCCGACGAGAACGCCAGCGCCGGCAGGCCGGCGAGCTCCTGCAGCTTCAGGGCGATCTCCTGGGCGATCGCGAGGCCGGGCCCGCGACTGATGACGAAGCAGGCCGGCGCCTTGGTGAGGTGGGCAACCAGGGCCGGTCCCCAAGTCAGGCCCTGGGCACGGCGGACCGCCTCCGGCATGCGGCCGAGCGCGGCCTCCAGCGCCTCGTCGCCGGCCCAGCGCGCGACCAGCCGGGCGATGACGACCAGGGTCGCAAGCATCGTCTTGGTTGCGGCGATGCCGGTCTCCTCGCCGGCATGGCATGGTAGGACGTGCTCGGCGACGGCCGCGAGCGGCGATCCGGCATCGTTGACGATGGCCACGGTGCAGGCACCGCGATCGCGGGCCATAGCCGTCGTCTCGACCACGTCGGGGCCGCTGCCGGACTGCGAGATCGCGAGTGCCAGCGTGCCCTCGACCTCCAGCTTTGCCCGGGCACGCGTCCACAAGGACGGCGCCAGGGACGCGGTGATGCGGCCGAGATGGCTCTGGATCAGGCTCGCGGCATAGCTTGCGGCATGATCGGAGCTGCCACGCGCGATCGTGAAGGCGAATTTTGGTGGCGCGCGGCGGAGCCGCGTCGCGAGGCCGGCATAGAGGTCTTCGTCGGCCGCGAGCAGCGCCTCGAGCCGCGCCGGCGCCTCGCGCGCCTCCCGCAGCATGCGGGATGGCGGCGTCATCGAAGCCGCCACACCGCGACCACGCTGCGCTCACGCATCTGAAGCCTCCACCGCATGCTTCGCCGCCTGATTGTGGGCGCCCGGTCCTTCGCGGTCCAGCGCGGCGCGGGGGGCGTCACCGATCAGCTGATGCCAATCCTTTGCCCGGCGTTGGCCGCGGATGCTAGATGATCCGGAGCCCTCACCTGCCGCGACGATGGCGGGGCGGGGGTCGGCAGGCGCGGTGCCGAGTTGGTGGTCGGAACGGCGCCCGAGCCTGCCAGGTCGTCGTCCCGCATGCCGAGCTTGAAGGCGCGGAACAAAGCGCCTGATGGGCGAGATCCTCAAGCGACCTTTCGGGTCGGCCGGCGTGGCGTGCCCGGCACCGGAGATTCCGGTGGCTGGTCGGTCGGGCCGGCGAGCGCCTCGGGCATCGGCACCGCGGCCGCGCCGCTCGCCTCGGCGTACGCGCGCAGGCGCCCCCTGACCCCGAACACATGCCAGATGAGGGCGACCACGACCGGCACCAGGGCCAGCGCCGCGAGCTCGCGGAGATCCCCCTCGCCGTGGAGCAGCGCGCCGGCGCCGTAGAGCACATAGCCGAAGCCGAAGCCGATCATGCCGGCAACCGGCACCATGGTCAGGAAAACCACCGCTTCCGGCCGCGTCCAGCGCGGTGCACGCGGGTTACGAAAAACCAGCGCCAGCAGCCCCACCAACAGGACCCCGACACCGGCGAGGATGCTACCGAGCGCCAACATGCCCATCTTCCCTGCCCGCTGCGCGACCAGTCGGCGATCCTGGGGCCGCGACCTTGCGTCGTCGCTCGTGCGCTCCGGGCTGTCTACGCGGTACGGCAAGAAGTCGCCTGCGAGATGCTCTCCGACCATTTGCAACCATTTTTTCGATCCTGTCGATTGAAGAGATCGGCCGCGGTGGCCGCCGGACAAGATTCGGCCGCAAAAGCACGGCGATGGGAGCCTTATTCCCTCGGCGCGGCACGGCGCGGAAAATTTTCTGCCGTGAGCATGCGAGCGGCCTTTTCAACGATCGCCCGGGCTCCCAACTAGAAGCCGACTTCGCCAACGTGAGGACAAGGAAGCAAACGCCAGCCTGCATCGGTCGCCATCACGGCCCCGGCCCGACCAGGCAAATCGTGCGCGTCGGTGAGGCCCGACAGCAGCGCACCGTCCGGCGAATGCCCCACAAATCTCTGTGCTCACGCTCAAGAAAAGCTCCATCCAGCGCGACGACCTGGATACAGCCTCGCCCTGTGTGCAGGACCCCCCGGGCGGCCGTCGGCTCGCCGGCCTGACGGTCGCCGCGATCGGCGTCGTCTACGGCGACATCGGCACCAGCCCGCTCTACGCCATGCGCGAGGCGTTCGGCGCGCACGGCGGCCTGCCGCTCGGCGAGGCGGCGGTGCTGGGGGTGCTCTCGCTGATCTTCTGGGCGCTGCTGCTGGTCGTCACGATCAAATATGTCACGGTGATCATGCGCGCCGACAACCAGGGCGAGGGCGGCGTCCTGGCCCTGGTGAGCCTGGTCCTGCGCGGCCTTCGCGGCGCGAGGGCGCAGCGCGTCGCAATCGTGCTCGCGATGATCGGCGCGGCGCTGTTCTATGGCGACGGCATCCTGACGCCGGCGATCTCGGTGCTGGGCGCCATCGAGGGGCTGAAGGTCGCGACGCCGGCGTTCGAGCCTTATGTCGTGCCGGCCTCGGTGGCGATCCTCACCGGGCTGTTCCTGGTGCAGCGGCGCGGCACCGGCGGCATCGGTGTGCTGTTCGGCCCGGTCATGTGCCTCTGGTTCGCCGTCCTCGCCCTGCTGGGCGTGCTGCAGATCGCGGCCAACCCGGCCGTGCTGGGCGCGCTCAAGCCGGCGCATGCCATCGCCCTGTTCGGCACCCATCGCTGGCAGGCGTTCGTGGCGCTCGGCGCGGTCGTGCTGGCGGTGACCGGCGCCGAGGCGCTCTACACCGACATGGGCCATTTCGGCCGCCGGCCGATCCGGCTCGCCTGGCTCGGCTTCGTGCTGCCGGCGCTGCTGCTCAACTACTTCGGCCAGGGCGCGCTCCTGCTCCGCGATCCGGGCGCGCTCGCCAACCCGTTCTACCATCTCGCTCCGGCCTGGGCGCTCTATCCGATGGTGGTGCTGGCGACCGCGGCGACGATCATCGCCTCGCAGGCGGTGATCTCTGGCGCGTTCTCGCTGACCCGCCAGGCGGTGCAGCTGGGCTACCTGCCGCGCCTCGAGATCCGTCACACCTCCGAGCGCCAGATCGGCCAGGTGTACCTGCCGCGGGTCAACTGGCTGCTGATGGCAGGCGTCGTCGCGGTGGTGGTCGGCTTCGGCTCGTCGAGCGCGCTGGCCGGCGCCTACGGCATCGCCGTGGTTGGCGCGATGCTCATCGACGGCGTGCTGGCGTTCGCGGTGGCGCTCCTGCTGTGGCGCTGGCGACCCTGGCTCGCCGGCCTCGCCTTCGCCGGGTTCCTGGTCATCGACCTCGCCTTCCTCGGCGCCAGTGCTACCAAGATCCTGCAGGGCGGCTGGTTCCCGATCCTGCTCGCGGCCATCGTGCTGGTGCTGATGTCGACCTGGCGCCGGGGCCGCCGGGCGGTGTTCGATCGCCTCTACCGGCAGGCGCCGGCCCTGCCCTCGTTCCTCGCCACCATGAAGCGCCACCCGCCGACCCGCGTGCCCGGCACGGCGGTGTTCCTGACCAACAATCTCGACGTCGTGCCGCGCGCCCTGCTGCACAATCTCAAGCACAACCAGGTGCTGCACGAGCGCGTCGTAACGCTGCGGGTCGTGACCGAGGACGTGCCGCGCGTGCCCGACCACCAGCGTGTCCAGGTCGAGCACCTGGGCAGCAACGTTCATCGCGTCCTGCTGCGCTACGGCTTCATGGAGAGCCCGGACGTTCCCGCCGCCCTGCTGCCGTGCCAGCTTGGTCCGCCCGAACCCTGTCTCATGGACACGTCCTTTTTCCTGAGCCGCGAGACCTACCTGCCCTCGGGCCGGCCAGATCTGCCACCATGGCGCGAGCAGCTGTTTGTGCACCTCGCAAACGGCGCGCTCGATGCTACAAGGTTCTTCAAGCTGCCGCCGGATCGAGTCGTCGAGATCGGCAGCCAGGTCGAGATCTGATGTCACGCTGCACGCCCCGCTCTCACCGTCGCCGCGTCATGGTGCCGCCCGGACGCCGCGTTTTCGACTGGACAAGGCCATGCACGGGTTCCGCCTGATTCCGGATCAGCCGCGGCTGCATTTCGTCCGCTACCGCTATTGGGCCTATGCGTTCTCCGCTGCGCTGGTCGCGCTGACCCTGATCCTGCTGCCGACCCGCGGCCTGAACATGGGGATCGACTTCCGGGGCGGCGTGCTGATCGAGGTCGGCCTGCCGCAGCCGCCAGACCTTGCGGCGATGCGCGCCACGCTCGGCGCGCTCGGGCTCGGCGAGGTCGCGCTGCAGGAGTTCGGCGAGCCGTCGAACATCCTGATCCGGATCGAGCGCCAGCCCGGCGGCGAGCCGGCGCAGATCGCCGCCGCCGACGAGGTCAAGGCGGCGCTGCAGCAGCAGTTCGGCGACGACGTCAGCTATCGACGGGTCGAGCTGGTCGGCCCCAAGGTGAGCGCCGATCTGCTGTGGGCCGGCACCGAAGCGCTGGGGTTCGCCCTGCTGGCGATCCTCGCC
>Ga0299907_10001333_pt1 | contig 13988 bp, 16 predicted proteins | sample RVTome_16_FD_198680 | JGI IMG/M metagenome (GOLD analysis project Ga0299907, IMG submission 198680) | Soil microbial communities from uranium-contaminated site in the Upper Colorado River Basin, Wyoming, United States - RVT152D67 (version 2) ... | reverse complement strand
CTCGTCGAAGCCGAGCTTGCTCCCGATCCATTCCGGATGCAGGGTCTCGAGAACCTCGCGGGCCATGAAGTGGACGTAGAAGACGCGCCGGAGCGTGTCCGAGTCGTTGGCTCTCGAACCGTGTGGCGCGCTGATGGCGTGAAGGATCACGTCGCCCGGGGCCATCTCCAGCGAGATCGCGTCGGCGCAGCCGAACAGCTCCTCCTCCTCGAAGCGTTCCACCTCGACGTGGCCCGCGACGTGGTAACCGGCCAGCCCGAACAGGCATCCATTCACGAGCGTCGCGGAGTCCAGGTAGATGTCGCAGTCGAAGTTCGGGATCCCGAACGTCTCGGCTCGCCCGTCTGGCCCCTGGTAGGGCGGGTCCTGATGCCAGGGGATCGCCACGCCTGAACGGGGAAGCTTCACCACGAGCGAGTCGTTGATCGGAAGGAAGGGATAGCCGAGGCACTGACCGACCGCCGCGAGCAAGCCGGGGTTGACCGTAGCGGTCCGGAAGGCCGCGTACCCGTCCCACAGCACGCCGTCGGTGCGGTAGTACTCCTTGTGGCCGTCGACCTCTCGGTAACCGTGGCCGACCCCGGCCCCGGCGAGGGCCTCCCGGGTCACCTCGTCCGCCGCCTCCTGGAGCGCCCGGACCTCCTCATCACCGAACACGCCGCGAACGACGAGAAGGCCGTCCGTGTGGAACCGCTCGATCTGCCCTGCGGTCAGCATCTCTTCCCTCCCCCAGCTTGAGCCGATTCCGACTCGTCGGACCGACCGTACCGATGCTTGGTCCCGGAGAAGAGGGCGACCTCCGACCAGCGGGGGTACGATTCCGACGAGAGGTGCAACGATGAGCGGGCGGCAGGACTCAGCGGCGCCGGTCGTCGAGGCGGGCGTCCACACACCCGGACTGATGCGGCGGCACGCGGATCGGGTACTCCCTGTGCACGAGCTGATCGTCGTGCGATCCGGCGTGCTCCCGATCGCCGAGGACGACCGACGTTTCGCGGTGCCCCGGGACGGATGGGTGCTGCTTCGGGCGGGTCTTCGTCACCGCGGATACGACGACCTAGACCGTCACACGTGGTTCTTCTGGCTCTGCTTCGGCGCCGATCCGGCAGTCGGCGACTGGATGGAGTCGGCGGCGTTGCGGGAACGCCGAACGGGATCCGTCGCCCGCCCCGAGAGGCTCCGAGCGCTCTTCGAGCACCTGCTCGAGGATCAGTACGCCGGGATCCTCACGCCGGCTGCGGCACGCGGCTACCTGCAACTGGTGCTGGCCGAGATCGTGCTCGAACGGGGGGCCACCACCGACCGGGCCGCGGCCAGCAGGCTCGCGATGCGAGCGGCGGCGTACGTCGCCGACCACCTCACCGAGCCGGACCTGAGCACCGCCCGGATCGCCGGCGCGCTCACGTTCAATGCCGATTATCTCGGTCGCGTGTTTCGAGACGCGTTCGGCGAGACACTGACCGATCACATCCACCGGTTGCGCATCGACCGGGCACGCATGCTGTTCCGCTCGACCGAGCTCTCCGTCGAAAGGGTCGTCGCCGAGGTCGGGTTCGGCGACGCGCGCTACTTCCGGCGTGTCTTCAAACGTCGCGTCGGCCTCACGCCCGGGCAGTTCCAGCGCCTTCGCCCGTCTGCGAAGGGACCGATGACTGACGGCGACCGGGCGGGATCGAGCGCGTAGGATGCCGACATGAGTATCGCTGCTCGGGAGGACGTGGATCGACCGGGCGGAAGCGTGCCGCCAGCCGGAGACAGACGCGCGACGCCGCCGATCTCGGTCGTCGTTGGTGTCGTCAGCTTCGTCGCCGCGGTCGTGTGGATGCGGACACTGACGCCCTCAATAGAGCCGACGCTCACGGTCGAGTTCCCGGACAGCTCGGCTTCGCTCCTGTTCGGCGTGGCTCTGGTCGTCGGCACCTTGCTCGGCGTCCGCATCCTGTGGGGCCTCACATTGCTCTTCTCGGTGGTCCCCTCGGCGCTCGTGCTTTCGACCGCGATCGACGATCCACGCGCGCAGACGGTCGGCGGCTTCCTCCTCCTCGCCGTCGCGCTCGTATGCCTTGCTCTGCCGTCAACCCAACGGTTCGAGTATCGGCGGATCCGACTCGTTCTCGTCTAGGTGACTGCAGGCGTCCCCGCGGGTCTGTGGCCGATCATTCGATCGGCGGTGGAGCCACCGGCGTCTAGGGTCTAGGAGGAGGGACGGAGGGGACGGGGTGGTGGACGACTACTTCTGGGGGACCTTTTGCTCGCGCTGCTCGTGGTGCTTGTCGATCTGTTGATCGCGATGCTCGCGAAGGACGTACGGAGAGCTTCGGAGCAACGGCGTCATTGAAGGGGGCCCTCAAGGTCTCGCCGGCCCGACCACGTTGAGCCCGGACAGTCACGTCCTCCGGCTGCCTATCCCCGACGGAGACTCTCGAGTTCAAGCCACCCGTCTACCGGCTCGACGATGTGGACTCACGGTGTTCGCAGGCGCGGCCGATCGGCTGGGGCGCGGCTCCTCGGGCGCGTCTGGGACGTGCGCCGATCCGATCTGACCGAGGTGCGGACGAAGGGGCTCTGACCGAGCGCCAGGGCCACCTCAGGATCCTACGGCGACTCCCCGGCTCCGCCCCTGCAGAGGCCGAGCGTGCCCGGCGCGCCCTTCGGCAAGCCGTAGTACCTCCACGAGTCCGCCGCCGTCTGAACCTGGGACACGTTCTGTCCCTCCTCCGAGTCGAAGTCATTGAGCCCGCTGGCGGCGCAGGCCGAGTTGGCATGATCCAGAGCACCCGTTGCATTCATGTTATTCGGGGTACCCGGAGGGCCTTTCACCTCGCCAGCGAGCGCCCCACTGGCTGAAACGCCAACAAGGGCGGCCGCACAGAACGCGATCGCGAGCAGTCGCTTCATGACCATCTCCCTCTCCCCTCCTCGGACGACGGCCCTACTGCGGACGCCGTATCATCGCGAGGCCGGAGAGTACCCCTCGCCTGAGAACCTCGTCAACGGTTCCTCCTGGACGATCCGATATCCATCGGCCGGACCGAGGTTCTCGAGGTATCCGTCTCTCTCCACCTGCCCGAGTTCGGATACGGCATTGTGAGGGTTCGGCACTGAGAGTGGACCCAAGGGGATTCGAACCCCTGACCTCTTGGCTGCCAGCCAAGCGCTCTACCAGCTGAGCTATGGGCCCCGAGGCGGCTAGTGTACGGGACCCGGATGGACGTTTCGCTCGCCACATCCGTCGTCTTCCTCCACGTCGCGACCGCGTTCGTCTTCGTCGGCGGGTTGATCGGCCGATGGATCGTCCTCGGGCGCGACGGAGAGCCGACCTCGGTGAGATCGACGCACTCCTCCCCCTCGCCGATCCCTTCGAGAGGATCGTGATCCTGGCGTCGGCTGCCGTCCTCGTCTTGGGCCTGCTCGCGTTGTGGGCGTAGGACCGACTCCTCTCGCAGGACGGCGGCTACTGGCTCCTCGTGTCGCTCGTCCTCTCCCTCTCGATCATGCCGCTCATCCCGCTGATCTTCCTTCCGAGAGGTCGCGTCTTCGAGGCTGCGCTCGCCGACGCCCGGCAACGAGGGACGGTCACGCCGGACCTGTCGGCCGCGTTCCGCGATCCGTGGGTCGCCTACGCGCGCACGTTCGAAGCCGTGACCGTGGGGTGGTCGTCGCCCTGATGGTGCTGAAGCCCTTCTGAGGCTCAGCGCGCGGACGAGACGGCGTCCGGCTCTTCCCAGTCCAGCCGGGGGGCATCGCGCCAGAGACGTTCCAGGTCGTAGTAGGCGCGCTCCTCCGGTCCGAAGACGTGCACGACGACGTCGATGTAGTCGAGGAGCCACCAGCCGGCGCCGCCCTCGCCCTCACGTCTCGCGGGCCGGACGCCCAGATGTTCCCGGAGCGCGCGCTCGATCTCGTCCACGACCGACTTGATCTGCCGTGTGGAGGTCGCCGTACAGATCACGAAGTGATCCGTGATCACGATCAGCTCGCTCACATTCAGGACGACGATGTCCTGAGCCTGTTTCGACGAGGCGGCGCGGGCGGCGGCGGCGGCCGTGTCGCGGCTCGGCGGGATCGTCCCGCCTTCCCGCTCGTGGTCCCTGCTCGTCACCCGGTGAAGTCCTCCCCCACGATGATCGTGATGTCTCCCAGACCCGATGGTACCTGGGACACGCCGACGCGCCCGACCCCGAGCGCGCGGCGGATCGTGCGGGCGTCGGCCAGCGCCTCGTCGCCGTTCGCGATGACGCGCGTCCTCTCATAGCCGAACTCGTTCGCGTTCTGCGAGATCACCACGCGGAACCCGAGCGGGAGCAGCACGGCCGCGACGTCCTGGCCGAGTCCGGGGGCTCCGGAGCCGTTCTGCACGATCACCGGCACCGGGGTTCCGACCCCGAACCGCCGAGCCACCGCCCGATCCAGGTCGGGTTGCAACGGAACGGTCACGCTCCCCGCCACCGACGTCGTCGGGAAGGCGGCGACCGCGGCGCCACGGGCTCCCCGGAGAACGCGGCGGATACCGGCGAGACCGTCCGACTCGACGAGGTCCTCCTCGGCGAGGCGCACGCGCTGCTGCAGCAGCGCCTGCACGACGGATGCCCACCGAGCCTCCCCACCCTCGACCTCCAGCTGGAGGAGGGTGACCACCTGCTCCCCGGAGAGGCGTTCGAGACCGGGGCCGAGGTTCCCCGCGTCCGTGACGTAGAAGCCGGGCACACGCACACGGAGGCCGCCGCCTCGATCCACCACGCCGGAGAGCCCCTCCAGGTCCAGTACCCCCACGTGCTCCGCCCAGGCGCCGAACGTGTTGGAGACGGCGATGCGGACCGTCTCCGAGCCGAGGCCGGCGACCTGCGGCGCGGTCACGTCGCCCTGGCCGGGGACGGTGAGCGACAGATCGAAAGGGATGCTGAAGAACGCCGGCGACCGGTCGCCGACCCGGGTCCCGACGAGCGCCAGAAGCGGATCGTCGGTGCCCACGACCTGGAGCACGAGGAGTTCGGACGGTGTGGTCGATCCTGCGCCTCGGTCCGACCCGATCGGTCCGCCTCCCGCGGCGTCGCCGAGCCGCGAGACGCCGTACACGGCGACGGCCACCGCCAGCGCAGCGGCGACCGCCGCCGCGGCTCGGCGGCGCCGCCCGGCCGCGCCCCGCGAGACTCGGGTCGCCACCGTGAGGTCGCTCACCGGTAGAGCCCGGCCTTCTCGATGTAGCTCTTCACGCCCTCCGGCACCAGGTAGCGGATCGGACCGCCGGCTTGCACGCGGACGCGGATGTCCGTGGAGGAGATCGCGAGCGCAGGGATGTTCATCACGCTGACCGCGTCCCTGGCATGTTCGGGGACCTCGAACCCGGCGATGTCGTAGCCGGGACGCGTAGCGGCGATGAAGTGCGCGAGCTCGAACAGCTCCTCCGGCTCCTTCCACTGGAGCATCTCGAGGATCGCGTCGGCGCCGGTCACGAAGAACAGGTCCGCGTCCAGCTCTGCCTTCAGGGAGCGGAGGGTCTCCACCGTGTACGTCGGTCCGTCACGGTCGACCTCGATCCGCGAGACAGAGAACAACGGATTGCTCGCCGTCGCGATCACGGTCATGAGGTAGCGGTCCTCGGGCGGCGAGACGACCTCGTGCTCCTTCATCCACGGCCGGCCGGTCGGGACGAAGAGGACGCCCTCGAGCTCGAACTGCTCGAGCGCTTCCTCTGCCGTCACGAGGTGGCCGTAATGGATCGGATCGAACGTCCCGCCCATCACCCCCAGGCGTCGTCCCACCTCCGAATCCTACGGCCGGGGAGTCCCTCGCTCCAGGAAGGCCAGCAGATCGGGCAGATGCTCCTCGTAGTGGCGGGGCCCGGACTCCTCGAACCACTCCCACGCTGCCGCGTCGACCTCGGGGAGCCTCGTGAAGGCCTGGCGCATCGCCGTGCGTCCCTTCGCGAACCGGATCCGCACGACGTCGTCGTCGAGGCCACGCCCCACCTCGAACCACTCCTCATTGAGGGCCTGGGTATCCGGGTCGTTCCCCGTGTGCGTGCCGGCGGCGATCCGTCCCAAGACGGTGGCCGCCTCCTCCGCCCATGCCGCCACGTGGTACATGACGTCCTTCGGCGACCACCCTTCCCCCGTCATGGATGGCTCGTCGAACCGCTCGGAAGGAACGTCGCCGAAGAGCTCGGTGAGCTCGAGCCACTTCCGGTCCTCGTCGGCGAGGAGGCCCTCGACGTCGGCGCTCACGCTTCCCGCCGATCCGCACGTGGGTCGGACTCCGGGAGGAACTCGAACGTGCGATCGGAGATGCGGATCTCGTCGCCCCAGCGGGCGCCGGCCTTCGTCAGCTGCCGCTCGACGCCCTCCTTGATCAGTCGCCGCTGCAGATCCGCGAGCTCTCGTTCGTCGTCGATGTTCGTCTCGAGCACCCACCGCTCGACGTTGCGGCCGACGACCCGCCAGCCACCATGCTCCCGCGAGACGGTGAATCGGGCCCGGCCCGGCCGGAGCACGACGTACGGGGCCCGGGGAGGCTGTTGGGCCGCCCCCTGACGCGAGAGCTGCTCGAGCTGCGATCCCAACCGGTCCATGCCCTCCCCGGTCAGCGCCGAGACTGGAAGCCCGCGGATCGTGTCGGCGATGCGGCTCGCGTCCTCGACGAGGTCCGCCTTGGTGCCCACGACGAGCGACGGTCGCTCGGTCAGCTCGGGGTCGTAGGCATCGAGCTCCGCACGGACGGTGTCCAGATCGCTCGGCGGATCCGGAGACGACAGATCCACGACGAGGACGAGCGCCCGGCAACGGGTGATGTGCCGGAGGAACCGATCCCCCAGCCCCCTCCCCTCGTGGGCGCCCTCGACCAACCCCGGGATGTCCGCGACGACGAACCGTTCGTCGCCCGTCTCGGCGACGCCCAGGTTCGGGGTGAGCGTCGTGAACGGATACTCGGCGATCTTCGGTTCGGCAGCCGTCAGGCGGGACAGGAGCGTCGATTTCCCGGCGTTCGGGAGCCCGATGAGTCCCAGGTCCGCAACCGTGCGGAGCTCCACGTGAAGGCGCCGCTCCTCGCCCTCCTCTCCCGACTCGGCGGTCCTCGGCACGCGGTTCTTGGGACCGGCGAATCGGACGTTGCCGCGCCCGCCGCGTCCGCCTCGGGCCACCACGGCCTTCGAGCCCTCCCCGACCAGGTCGGCGACCAGGCCTCGCTCGTCGAAGACCACGGTGCCGTCCGGGACCGTCACGACGAGATCCTTGCCGTTGCCGCCGTCGCGACGGGCGCGGGCGCCGGGCTTGCCCGGTTCGGCGCGGAGGTGCGGATGGTCCGTGAACCACGCGAGGTCGTGCAGGTTGCGGGACGCTCGGAACACCACGTCGCCGCCGCGGCCTCCGTCACCGCCCTCGGGCCCACCCCTGGGCTTGTAGGGCTCGCTCCGCATCGCGGCGGACCCGTCACCGCCGCGACCGGCGCGCACCTCCACGTCGACCTCGTCCACGAACGTCATGCCGAACAGCCTAGGTGGTCGCCGGCGCGGAGAGGCGCGAAGATTGGCATGTGGTCGAACCCGTCATCGTCTGGATGGTCCATCTCGAGCTCGGGAGGGGAACGAAGCCGCCGGAGGTCCGGGGAACGCTCAGTCTCGGGGAGGGCGGCCTCGAGTTCGTCGAGAAGAAGACCGGGGCGGACGTCCGGTTCGACTACGCGTCGATCCGCCGCGCGAAACGGTTGAAGGGCTCCCCGGTGCTCCTGATGGACTGGCGCAAGGACGGCGAGCCTCGCAAGACGGCCTTCTACTTCTCGCAGCCGCCTCCCCTGGAACGCGTCTCGAGGTCGGCCACGATCGAGCCGCGCGGACCGCTGGGGCCGTTCACGCGCGCCACGCCCTCGAAGCGACAGGTGACGCGGATGAACCTCGGCTACATGCGTTCGACCGCCGTCGCGAAGAGGAAAGTCGTGAAGGCGTGGGCGGAAGCGGTGTCGGAGCGCGTGCGCCGCGCCGGCTAGGGCGAGGCGTCGGCGAGCACGGATGCGTACTTCCGACCGCGCGACTCGTGGAACTCGATCGTGCCGGCTCGGAGTGCGAACAGCGTGTCGTCCCCGCCCTTCCCGACGCCGTCGCCGGGGTGGATCCGGGTCCCGCGCTGACGCACGATGATCGAGCCGGCGGTGACCGCTTCACCGCCGAACGCCTTGACCCCGAGTCGCTTCGAGGTCGAGTCCCGACCGTTCCGGGACGAGCCGCCACCCTTCTTGTGAGCCATGGTCCGACGAGGCTACCAGCTACTCGGCCACCGCCGCGGCATCGGCGTCGTCCTTCGTTTCGTCCTTCCCTTCGTCCGACTTCTTCGCGGCGGACTTCGTCCCGTCGGCCGCGGTCTCACCTTGGTTCGCCTTGGACGCCGCGCGTTTCGCGGGCAGCTTCACCTCCGTGATCTCGAGCATCGTGAGGAGTTGGCGGTGTCCGGCCTTCCTCGCGTATCCCGACTTCGGTCGATACTTGAAGACCTTCACCTTCTCGCCCTTCTTCTCGCCGAGTGGCTTCGCGGTCACGACCGCCTTGGCGGCCTCGGCGCCGACGTGCGTCTTGCCGTCGTCGTCGACCACGAGCAGCGGATGGAACTCCACCGTCTCGCCGTCGACGACCAGTTTCTCGATCTCGATCACGTCGCCGGCCTGCACCTTGTGCTGCTTGCCGCCAGTCTTGATCACCGCGTACATGGCTGGTTCCTCTCTCGGGCTCGTCGTCAGCTCGCGTCGTAGTTCACGATGATGCCGCGTCCCTCGCATGTGGGGCAGGTCTCCGAGAACGAATCGACCAAGCCGCCGGACACGCGTTTCCGGGTGATCTGCATGATCCCCAGGGGGCCGATCTCGAACACCTGGGACCTGGTCTTGTCGATCGCGAGGGCCTCGCGCATCGTGTCCTCGACCTTCCGCTTGTTCTGTTCCAGCAGCAGGTCGATGAAGTCGATCACGATGATGCCGCCGATGTCTCGCAGACGGAGCTGGCGAGCGACCTCGCGGGCCGCTTCCAGGTTCGTCGTGAGCACCGTCTCCTCCAGGTTGGTCTTGCCGACGGCTTTGCCCGTGTTGACGTCGACGATCGTCATCGCCTCGGTCTGCTCGATGATCAGGTAGCCACCCGAGGGGAGCCAGACCTTCCGGTCGAGCGCCTTGTGGATCTGCTCGACGATCCGATGCTCCTCGAACGCGCTCAGGGGGCCTCGATGGAGCGTGACCTTCGAAGCGAGGTCCGGCGCCACGTCTCGGACGTAGTCCATCACCTTCTCGTAGATGCGTTCGGAGTCGGTCACGAGACCCCGGAACTCCTCATCGGTGAACAGGTCTCGGACCACGCGCACCGTGAGCTCCGGCTCCTCGTACAGCACATCGGGCGCCTTGACCCTCTTCGCCGTCTTCTGGATCTGGTCCCAGAGCGCGATCAGACGCTGGAGGTCGTGGGTGATCTCCCCTTCCGAGGCGCCTTCGGCGGCCGTCCGGACGATCACGCCGTGCTCCTTCGGCTTCACTTTGTTGAGGATCGACTTCAATCGTTTGCGGGCGTCATCCGACAGCCGGCGTGAGATCCCGGAGACGTCCTGGTCGGGCGCGAGGACCAGGAACCGGCCCGGCAGGGAGACCTGCGCCGTGAGACGCGCTCCCTTGCCGCCCATCGGATCCTTCGTGACCTGCACCATGACCGCCTGCCCGGACTTCAGCACGCGCTCGATGCGCGGCGGCCGACCGCCCTCCAGGTCCTCGGGTGAGTAGTTGACCTCGCCCGCGTAGAGCACCCCGTTGCGGCCGCGGCCGATGTCGACGAACGCCGCCTCCATCCCGGGGAGCACGTTCTGGATGCGGCCCATGTAGACGTTGCCCACCATCGAGTGCGATCCGCGGCGGGTGACGTAGTGCTGCACGAGCATGCTCTCTTCGAGCACCGCGATCTGATCGCGATCCCCGTGCTCGGTGATGACCATCAGCTTGTCGGTGATCCGCGGAGGCGTGATCTGCGGCTCCCGCTGCCGCCGACCGCCCCGGCCTCGGAGCGTGCGCGACCTGAGCCCACGCGTCGGTCCGCCTGATGCGACCTGCTCCTCGAGCGTCTTCTGGCCTCGTGGTCGCTCCGGTTGGCCCGCCCGACCCGGCCGCTCCTGGCGCTCCTGGCGCTCCTGGCGCTCCTGGCGCTCCGGGCGCTCTGGCCGCGCGGGAGCCTCGGTCCCCTCGCCGGTGCCTGACCGCTTGCGGCCGCGTCCGCCGCGACGGCGTCTCTTCCTTGGCGTCCCCGTCCCATCCGCTGCCTCATCCGTCGACGCGGCGGACCGGTCTTCGGGCTGGGCATCGTCGCGCTGGCTCTCGGGGGTCTGCTCGGGTTCCCTGGTGGCGGCGCCGCTTCTGCCCCTGCCCCCGCGTGTCCCCTGTCGCCTCTCGTCGTCCCTCTCGTCGCTCGGGTCTCCTGCGTCGGACCGCGCGGGACCCTCGGAGCGATCAGCGGCCGTCTGGGTGGACCCGTCGTCCTCGGAACCCCTCGGGGATCCGGCTCCGCTGCGGCCGCGGCCGCCGCGGCCGCGACCGCCCCGGCTGCGCCGACGCGGAGCCGGCGACTCCGTGGACCCGCCGTCTTCGGCGGGCGCGCGATCCTCCTCCGACTTGTCGGAGGCGGGTGACGTCCGCCGCCGGGCGGGCGCCTTCTCGGTGACGGCTGCCCTGCTCCTGGGTGTTCGGGTCTCCGGCACGCGTTCGGCCGGCTGCTCCTCGATCCGCTCCCTCGGCTCCGTCCTCGGCTCCTCCGGTGCGCGCTCGAGCGCGCGGGTGGCCGGCTCACCGGTGGGGTAGGTCGGCCGTTGGAAGATCGGGGGGAGGCCGTTGGCAGGCGGCGCCTCTCTCGGCGCGGCCTCGGTCTCTCGATCCATCATGACTCCCTTCGCTCGGAGCGAGGGGGCGATCCGGACCCGGGACGGGCAGCTGTGGCGGCGCGGTCTCGTGCGATGAACGTTCCGTCGCCGGTGCAGCGGCAAGTACCGCGCACCGGGCTGAAGACCTGCTCGTACAACTGTCGGTCCTGTCCGGGGGCCGCGCCGCCTGCCTGGCGGTCCCCCTTCTGGATGCTTCGGGGCCGCCGGCGGCGTCGCGCGCCACCTCGTCTCGCTTCCTTCCCCATCACGGGCGGCGCTTCTCGGCTGCCGGCCCTGCTGGGGCACGTCTGTCTCTGGAGGATAACAGCCCTCCGATCATCCGGACGCAGCCGGGTGCCCCGAAGTCGGCTCCGAGAGGCGTCATGAGACAGCCAGGGCACAGCCCGGAGACAGCCCGGAGACAGCCAGGAGAGAGAAAGGAGGCAGCCAGGAGAGAGAAGGACCCAACGGCCTCCCCCTCCGGAACGACTCATGCTCGTTGTGAGCTAGTCCTTCTTAGCTAGGAAACAGGGTCCGCCGTCCCCCCGAGGGAACCCCGCAGGTGCGGGATACCGCCGACCCCTCCCCGGTGCCGAGACTATGCAGTGATGGCGCTCCACACCCTCCCCGTTGCTCCGACGACCCGTCCCCAGATCCGGGTAGCCGTCATCGATGACAATCCGGGCTTCCGGGAGACCCTCGCCTCCTTGCTCGGAACCGAGGAGCTCCTCGTCGTGGGTGCAGCCGCGAGCGGCATCGACGCCGTGAGCCTGGTTCGCTCCACCGAGCCCGATGTGGTCCTCATGGACGTCCGCATGCCGGAGATGAACGGGATCGAGGCCACGCGCCTACTGAAGTCCGCGTTTCCCGAGGTGGGGATCGTGGCCCTGACCGGGGTCGACGATCAAGACGCGGTACGGGAGATGTTGGTGGCGGGCGCCTCCTGCTATGTCCTGAAGGACTCCGACAGCGAGGAGATCTTCCACGCGATCCGCCAGGCGGCCTCCGGCGGCGGCGTGATCTCGTCGCTGGTCACCCCTCGTGTGATCGGCGAGCTCACCGAGGCGCTCGAGCGGGAGCGACGCCGCTCCCGCCAGCTCGAGCTCGCCCAGGAAGCCTTGCTCGAGCGCGCCGCCCGTCGCCACGAGCTCGTCAGTCGCCTCGGGCACGAGCTCCGCACGCCGGTGACCGTGATCCTCGGCATGGCCCAGACGCTGTCGAAAGGAACCGGCACACAGGATCAGAAGGAGGAGATGCTGGCGGCGCTCGTGATGCGCGCGCAGGGGCTCGCCCGGCTTGTCGCCCGGCTGGAGGGCGTGGTCGAGGCGGGACTCACCGAGTACACGGACGTGAACGACGTCGCCGAGGAGGTCGCCCGGATCTCCCCGCGGGTCCGGGTCGAGAGCTCGGCCGGCCCGTTGCTCGCCACGCTCAACCGCGTCGCCGCGCTCCGGATCCTCGAGGAGCTCGTGGAGAACGGGCTCGAGTTCTCCGACGACGAGGCCCCCGTCACGGTGCGGATCGGCGAGGCGCGAGCAGGGATCGAGGTGCGGGTCCTCGACCAGGGGAGCGGCGTCGCCGAGGATGCGCTCGAGCGGATCTTCGAGCCCCTCGAGCAGGCCGAGGAATTGCACACCAGGACCCACCCGGGCGTGGGCCTGGGACTGACCGTGGCGCGGATGTCGGCGCGGGCCATGGACGGGGACGTCACGCTCGAGGACACGGGGCCCCACGGGTCGGTGTTCCTCTGGCGCGTCTCGACCAGCCCGTTCGCGGACGCCTCGTAGCCCGCTCCCGGAGCGTCTACTTGAACCGGCGCATGTGCACGTTCAGCAGGATCCCGACCCCGAAACAACTCGCCAGCATCGAGCTGCCTCCGTAGGAGAGGAACGGCAAGGGGATCCCGGTGATCGGCATGATGCCGATCACCATGCCGATGTTCACGAACATCTGCACGGCGAACATGATGGCCACGCCCGTCGCCAGGTACGTGCCGAACGGGTCCTTCGACAGGAAGGCGATCCGGATGGACCGCCAAAGCAGGAGGGCGTAGAGCGTCAGCACGAACGTGGAGCCGAGGAATCCGAACTCCTCGCCCGCGACCGTGAAGATGAAGTCTGTGTGCTGCTCCGGCACGTAGTCGAGGGTCGTCTGCCGGCCGTGGAGGTACCCCTGGCCGAAAAGTCCGCCGCTGCCGACCGCGATCTCTGCCTGATCGAGGTTGTACCGGACATCGGCAGGGGTGTTCTCCCGGTCGAGGAAGGCTCGGATCCGATCGAGCTGGTACTCCTTGATCACCCCCAGCTGGAACGCCGCCGCGATCAACACGAGGCAGATCACCACGAGGCCCGCGAGATGCCGGCCCCGGACGCCGGCAACGAGGAACATCCCCGCAGGGATCGCGACCATCACGATCGTCGTCCCGATGTCGGGCTGGATGAAGACGAGCGTCAGGGGGACGAGCGCCACGCCGCAGAGCCGGATCATGTCCTGGACGCTGGGGAGCGAGTGCCGCATCTCCGACAGGCTGGCGGCGAGCATCACGATCAGTCCGATCTTGGCGAACTCGGACGGTGTGATCTGGAATCCTCCGACCTCGAACCATCGCTGCGCTCCCGCCGCGGACGAGCTGAGCGCCGGGATCCGCACCAACAGCAGCGCGAGGACGATCCCGGCGTAGATGAACCCGGCGTACACCTTCAGGAACCGGTAGTCGAAGGTGGCCATCAGGAGGACGAGGATGACCCCGATCGCGGCGGTCACCATCTGTCGGTTGACGCGCGCGAAGGGATCGAGCCGGTCCAGACGCAGGGTCTGGTTGGTCGCGGAGTACAGCAGGAAGAAGCCCACGAGGATCAGGGTCGCGGTCACGAGCAGCAGCATCCCGTCCACGTGGCGGATCGGCCGGCGCTCCTCCGCGTACACGCGTCCCGCGACGAGGTCCATCAGTCCTCCGCCTCCCCGAGGTCGGGGCCCTCACACGGGGTCCTGTAGATCCTGCTCATGATGTTGCGCACGATGGGCGCGGCGGTCTCCGCGCCGAACCCCCCCTGCTCCACCGTGGCGACCACGACGTACTCGGGCTGCTCAGACGGCACGATGCCCGCGAACCAAGAC
>Ga0299907_10001332_pt1 | contig 13989 bp, 13 predicted proteins | sample RVTome_16_FD_198680 | JGI IMG/M metagenome (GOLD analysis project Ga0299907, IMG submission 198680) | Soil microbial communities from uranium-contaminated site in the Upper Colorado River Basin, Wyoming, United States - RVT152D67 (version 2) ... | reverse complement strand
TTGCCGCGAGGCGTAGCCCACGACATGGCTGATCGCGCGATCGGCGTAGACCCGGTAGACCTCGCCGTTGGCATCGCGTTCGTTGCGCGCCAGGACCGTCCCGTCGCGGTCCACGATCTGGCCGCGGGGCACCGTCCGCGAGGCGGCGATCACCGCCGGGTCGTTCGGGGAGCGAACGAGCTCGGGGGCCATGACCACGCCCCAGTAGCCCGCCGCGGCCGCGAGGGAACCGAACGCGAGCGAGATCGCCAGCCCGACGTGGACGATCGTGTGCCCGAGCGGCCGGCGCGTGCGATCGCGGGGGAACATCAGGCCGCGCCCCGGCGGAGGCCACGCCAGCGGCGCTCGCGCGGTGGTGGCGGCGGCTCGACCCCGCGGTCGGAGATCGCGAGCAGCAACCCGATGACGAGCCCGTTCGCGAGCAAGGACGAGCCGCCGTAGCTGATGAACGGCAGCGTGACCCCGGTGAGCGGCAGCACCTTGAGGTTGCCGGCCGCGATGATGAACGCCTGGATCCCGACCACGAGCGCCAGTCCCGTGGCCAGCAAGCCCCGGAAGTCGTCGGCCGCCGCCGCTCCGATGCGCAGGCCACGTTCGATGATCACCAGGTACACCCCGAGGATCGCCAGGACCCCGATCACGCCGAGCTCCTCACCCAGGGCCGCGAGCGGGAAGTCGGTGTGGACCTCGGGAATCGTCACCCTGCCCCCGATCAGGGGCAGGCCGTTCCCGAAGCCCACGCCGATGAGACCGCCCCGTGCGAACGCATGGAGCGACTGGACGACCTGATAACCGGCCCCGAGCGGATCGGAGAACGGGTCGAGCCAGATCGCGATCCGTGTCCCGATGTGTTCGAACAGGTTGGCCATCAGCGCGCTGCCGGCGAAGAACGCGATGAGCCCGCCGACGACCAGGCTGATCCGCGCCGTCGCCGCATACAGGAGCAGCAGGAACACGCCGAAGAACAGGAGCGCCGCCCCGAGGTCGCGCTGGACGACGACGATGCCGAGCGCGATGGCCCACATCGCGGCCATCGGCACGAGATATGGGATCGGCGGGAGCCGCAGCGGCCCGATCCGGGTGTCCTGCTCGACGAGGAGCGCCCGGTTCTCCGACAGGTAGCCGGCCAGGAACACCACGAGGATGACCTTGAGGAGCTCCGACGGCTGCCCGCTGAACGGCCCGATCGCCAACGTCAGGCGCTGGCCACCGACCTCCGACCCGAAGGCGAACGTGAGCAGGAGCAGCGCGATCCCGGTCGCAGCCCACGTGTACTTGTAGCGGCGCAGCCAGCTGTCGGAGCGGACCACGATGGCGACCGTGGTCGCGACCGCCAACGACAGCAGGAGCCACACCAGCTGCACCTGGCCGAGCCCCTCGGCGCCGAAGAACCCGGAGCCGACATAGTTCTGCGGAAGCCGCTCCATCAGGACGAGGCTGATGCCCCCGAGGAGGCCGACGGCCGGCAACAGCACCTGGTCCGTTCGCCGCCCGGCGAGCACTTGCGCCAGGTGCGCTCCGAACAGGGCAAGGAGGTAGATCCCGAGCGCGACCAGATCGAATGGCAGCCACACATCGAGGGCGAACAGGTCGCCACCGTCGGCGGGCCGCCCGCGAACGGTGGCCCCCAGCGACACGCTGCCGACGACGACGACCGCGGCGACCAGCACCAGCAGGCGCAGCTCGAGCCAGCGGGGGCGCGGCCGGATCTGACCGAGGACCCGGGACAGCGCCGGCGCCACGGCCGTATCCGTCATCGTCGGACGCGCTCGAGCCGCAGGCGGACCTGGCCGACCTGGAGTTCGTCGCCGAACCCCAGCGGTGCGACGCCGACCACCCTGGTCCCGTTGACGTAGGTGCCGTTCGTGCTGTCGAGATCCTCGACGTACCAGTCACGGCCCCGGTAGGTCAGGACCGCGTGATCGCTCGACGCGAACGGGTCGTCGATCACGATCGAGTTGTTGACATCGCGGCCCAGCGAGGTGATCGCGTCCAGCCCAAACGCGGCCCCGACCGGCGGATCACCCGATGGCGAGGCCAGCACGAGGAACCGTCCCAGCTCGGCGACGGCGCTTGCGCTCGCCTGGCGCAGGTCGCGCACGAGCGCGCGGACCACCTGGAACAGGAACAGGTAGAGCAGGCCGAGGAACAGCAACCGAATCAGCCACAGGACGATCAGGAACCCGTCCATCAGTCGCCCGCCTCGGCCGCCTCGAGCGATTCGACCAGGATCACCGAGTCGCCCAGCTCGATGCGGTCGCCCTCGCCGAGCACGACCTCCTCGATCGGGTTGCCGTTGACGCGGGTGCCGTTCGTGCTCCGAAGGTCCGTGTAGATCAACGTCCCGCGCCGGGCACTGATCCGCCCGTGATGGCGCGACATCCGGCCGTCGGCGACGACGAGGCCGTTGTCGGTGGCACGACCCAGCGTCAGCAGGCTCCCGTCGAGGACGATCTGGCGCTCGGATCCATTGGGCTCGACCAGCCGGAGCCGGGCACGCGGCGCCTCCGGCCGCGGGATCCTGAAGACCATCGTGGAGCTTGGGTCCTCTTCCGCGGCGGGCGCCGGATCGGATCGAGGGGATGCGGCCTCTCCGGATTCCGGTCCGAGTGCGCGCCCCCCGATCGGATCCGCGAAGCGGGCATCGACGACGATGTCGGCGCGCGCGACGGTCGGATCGGCAAGCAGGTCCACGCGCGGCCGGTCCACGAGCGTGTAGCGGTGTGACCGGGCGAAGACCAGCGCACCGTCGGCAAGTTCCGCCGCGAGCGTCTCGGAGAACTCGCCGAACGCAGACAAATCCCCCGGGTTGAGATGGACGACGTAGCGGTTCGGCACGAGCGTGCGGTCGGCGGCTGCGAGGCGCTCCGATTCCATGGCGCGCTCAATCCGGCGCTGCAACTGGACCGGCTGCAACCGCGTCCGGAACAACCGCGCCGTCGGGCGCTCGAAGAGGCGTTCGAAGAACCGCTCGAGGGCGGCCAGCGGGGGCATGGTCGGTGGCGACTCTACCAGAGGGCTCGGTCTGCCCCATCGACCGGCCGCGCAACCGGCGTGGCGGACGGACACCGGACCATCCGCGGACCGAACGGGTACCGACGTCCGGGGGGTCCCGGAACGGGCGCGCTATACTCTCGCCCTGTTCGGAGCTTCCGTTCGAATCCGCCTGTCCAGCGTCCCGCCGGGGGGCTAGATGCCTGAAATCCTGACCGAGTCCTTCTGCGAACGGTGTGGCACCCGCTACACCTTCGAATCGGCTGCGCCACGGGCGACGTCGTTGCGCGGGATCAAGACGCTCACGCGCGGGCTCAAGAACTTCGTCCTGTCCGATGACACGACGATGGACGAGGCGATGGCGGCGGCCCGCAGCGAGGCCGAGCGTGACGTCACGAGCCAGCAGCTCGACGCCTTCCACAGCACGTTCAACTTCTGCATGTCGTGCCGGCAGTACACGTGTTCCAACTGCTGGAACGAGGCCGAGGGGCAGTGTCTGACCTGTTCGCCCCACCTCGGCCGTGAAATCCTGCCGGCGCCGTTCCCGACGCTCGACGCCGCGCACTCCCACGCGGTCGCGGCCACGAACGGGTCGCCCGAGCCGGGCGTCCTCGACGGCCCGACCGAGTGGCCGGTCATGGCCCTCGACGAGGCGGCACCCGACGTCGAGGCTGTTGCGGCCACCGAGCCCGTCGACGAGATCGATCTCGGCGCTCGGCTGGCGGCTCTCGTCCCCGATCCTGTGGCCGAGGAGCCACGTGAGATCGCGCCGGTCGAGGCAGCCTCATCCGACGAGCCAGCTGCCGCCATCGACGAGCCGGCTGCCGCCATCGAATTGACACCCGCGATCGAAGGCCTGGGACCCGACCAGAGCCTCGAGGAGGCGCTTGCGGCGTTCGAGCAGGAACACTCCGCGGAGGCTGAGACGGCACCCGCTGCCGAGGTCGAGCCCGTCGCCGCCGAGGTCGAGCCTGTCGCCGCCGAGGCGCCGGGAGTGGCGGCCCCGCCGAGCGACGACCGGATCGACCAGCCGGTCTGGCTACCGGTCGCGCCGGACCCCGTCCAAGGGTCCGCTGCCGAGGCGCCGGACGGGAACGGCCTTGCGGCCGCCGCCAGTGCGCCCCCCGAACCCCAGTGGCCTTCGGAGCCGCAATGGCCGAACCAGCCGCAGTGGCCCAGCACGCGGACCGCGACGCCCCGACCGAACACGATCCTGGGGCGGCCCACCGTGCCGACCGGCGGGATCGATGCCTTGTGGGCCGCCTCGAGCCGCGACGTCCTCGCGCCGACCCAGGCCGGCGCACCGCTGTTGCCAGGTCAGCCCGCTCCGCTGGCCGCCCAGCCCTGCGTCAACTGCGGCCTGTCGCTCTCGGCAACCGCTCGATTCTGCCGGCGATGCGGGACCGCCCAGGCCCACGCCTGATTCGCGCCAGGATCATGGATCGACCCGCCGGTCGATCACCCGGACCCATGAAGCACCCAGTAGCAGCGCCTGAAACGTCCAGGACAACCAGGCCAGCACGACGAACGCGGCCGCGAGCGAACCGGCGACGCTTGCCCGACCCACCAGCACGGGCACCAGCAGGCTGAACGCCTGGGTGAGCAGCATCAGGCCGATGCCGACGACGACGGCTGGCATCACGATCGAACCCCAGCGCGGCGTCCGGGTGGGCAGGACCCGGTAGGCGATCGCGACCACCACGACCGCGAGGGCCAGGATCGTGATCGGTGAGGTGGCCACCGCCGTCACGACACCGAGGATCGGGATCCGCTCGGGAATGAGCGTATTGAACACCGACGCCAGCGTCGTCAGCACGATCACGATCAGCACGATCCCGACGAGCGAGGCGACCCAGATGAAGCCGCGCAGCGTCCGGCCGGCCAGGCCACGCTGGGGCCGGCTGACGAAGATCCGCGAGAACGCCGTGTCGAGCGTCGCGTAGAACTGGCTCACGGTCCAGACGAGCCCGATCAACCCCACGATCGAACTGAGCCCGGCTCCCTCGGAGACGGCGCTGAGTGCATCGTCGATCAGCTCGCTCAGTGGCGGGAACAGGGACGCGAGCTGCGCGGCGAGCTCGCCCTGGAACTCCGGGTCGTCAACGATGTACCCCGCGATCCCGAGCATGAGCAACATGGTCGGGAGCGCGGCGAAGAGCGCGGCAAAGGCCAGGCCGTTCGCGAGGAGGCCGCCGGCCGCGTTCCCGTACGTCTCGAGGACCGCGCGCACCGTCCGGACAGGAGGGCTGGCGAGCAGCCGGTTGGCGAGTGCGCGTGGGTCGACCGGCATGAGCCCCGAGTCAGCCCCGGAGGTTCTCGAACAGGCCCGGCTGGAGGTCACCAGCGCGGACCCGGCGCGGTGCCGCGACCAGGGCCCGGATCTCACCGCGCCGGACGAAGCGCCGCCCGCCCAGCTTGATGCTCTGGAGGCGCCCCGACCGCGCCCAGCCGCCGATCGTGGCCGGCGTGAAGCGGACGTTCGCCGCAGCCAGGATCTCGGCGGCCTCGACGAGCGTGATCCAGTCCGCAGCGGCCGGCATCAGTCGGACGTCGCCGCGGCCGGGGCCGAACCCGTCTCGGAGGCCTGGCTCTTGGCGCCCGGCTGCGGGGCGCTCTCGGCGGCCGGCTTCGTCGATTCGCCCTTCCGAGGCCCATCCTTTGCCGGTTCGTCCTTCCCCGGCTCGTCCTTCCCCGGCCCGTGCGTCCCGGCCCCCTCCTCCGAAGTCGAGGGTTTCGTGCCGCCGCCGGACCGCCGGTCGACCTTCGCCCAGCCTGATCCCTTGAACACCACCGTGGGTGCGACCACTGCCTTGCGCACCGGGCCGCCGCCGCATGCCGTGCAGGTCTCGGGACCCACGCCGTGGACGCCGTGGACGACCTCGAACCGGTGACCGCACGCTGCGCAGCGGTAGTCGTAGGTCGGCATCGTCGCGACCCGTCAGCCGCGGAGCAGGCGCATGCCGCACTTCGGGCAGTAGAACGCCCGCTCGTGGGCGGACGCGAAGCCGCAGTGGGCGCACACCAGGCCGCCCCGTCCGGCGGCCGGCACCGGCCGCTCGATGCTCGTCAGGCCGAGCGCGAACTGGTTCGCCAGGACGTTCGTCAGGATGCCGGCGAGAAGCTTTGCCCCGATCCGGTCGGTATCGCCGCGAACGCCCCGCCCACCCCAGCCCACGACGGCCCGGCAGACCATGTCGCCGGTCGCCTCGTCCCAATGGGAGGCGACCCCACCGATGACCGCGTTGTATTCCGGGTAGCCGGACGTGTCGGTCTCGCCGTCGAGCAGCGAACACACGAAGGTGTCGAATGCCAGGTCGATCGCATCGATCGACTCGAGCACGAGCAGGGCGTGCCGGGTGATCGGCGAGTGGACGTGATGGGCGTTGAGCCACTGCATCGCCTCGGACGGGCGGACGATCGCGGGGGTCGCCTCGCTGAACTCGATCGGCAGCGGCTCGACGACCTCGATCTCGCTCTTGGCCAGCCCCACGAGCATCGACGGCAGCTCGGCCATCGCGTTGGGTCCGGCCTTCATCCGGACGCCCTCGCTGCTCTTGCCCGCGTAGTACAGCTTGAGCTGGTATTCCTGGGCGACGATCTCCTCGGGCAGGACGGTCGAGGCGGTCGGCGGCGGGGTGGGAGACGCGGCGTCGTCCTGGTTGCCGCGGCGCTTGAGGAAGTCGAGTGGCACGAGGTTGGCGACTCCGGTCGGACGGGATGGGGTCTCGGCTCGACATGGTAGCAGGCGGCCGCCGCGCGCCGTCGCCCAGGGGCCAGACGTTGCCGCAAGGGAACGCGACGGTGGCTTGACGGTCGCGCTGGGCGTATGGGTTAATGCGCGTTACTGACGCGCGTTAGTCCACGCTGATGGGGGCCGAGGAGAGAGTCTGCGACGGCCTGCCGCGTCGGGGATGGAGACGGGTGTGCGATGGCCCGATCGCGACCGACCAGCGCCGATGTTGCTGCTCGCGCGGGCGTCTCGCGGACGACGGTCTCGTTCGTGCTGAACTACCGCACGGACGTCCAGATCAGCGACGAGACGCGCCAGCGGGTCTTCAAGGCCGCGTCCGAATTGGGCTACCACCCTCATGCCCCGGCCCGCCAGCTGGCCGGCGGACGCAGCCATGTCCTCGGCCTCGTCCTGCGCCAATCGGCCGAGCAGGTCGCCGGCGACGCGACGCTGGCCGAGACCCTGCGCGGAATCGCTTCGGCGGCGCGCGCGGCGGGATCGCGGGTCATGGTCGAGCCGCTGGCCCCCGAAGGGACGTACGACCGGCTGTTGCGCTCGCAGCACGCCGACGGGCTGATCGTGTCCGGTCCCCGACTGGACGACCCGTCGCTGGCCGAGCTGGTCCGCGATGGGTTCCCGATCGTACTCCAGGGCTCGATGCCCGGTCTCGACGTCCCGAGCGTGGACGTCGACAACGTGGCTGGGACCCGCGGCGCGGTCGAGCACCTCGTGTCGCTCGGTCACCGGCGGATTGCCTGCGTCACGAACGCGCGCCTGACGTACACCTCGGCCCGCGAGCGTCTGCAGGGCTACCGCGAGGCGCTCGAGGCGGCCGCCATCGACTTCGACCCGGACCTGGTCGCCGAAGGCGCATTCGACTCGGCGAGCGGTGAGCGCGCCACGTCCGAGCTGCTCAAGCGGACCACCTTCAGCGCCATGCTCGTCGCGAGCGACGTGCTCGCGCTGGGTGCGTTCGGGGCGCTCCGTGAGGCGAACCGCCGGGTCCCCGACGACGTATCGATCGTGGGCTTCGACGACATTCCGCTCGCGGCCTACTTCGATCCCCCACTCACGACCGTCCGGCTGCCCGCCTTCGAGCTCGGGCAGGCTGCCGGACGAGCACTGGTCGATCGCATTGCCGATCGGGCCGTGCCGCAGCGAACGCTGCTCCCGACCGAGCTCATCGTTCGAGGGTCGACGGCCCCACCGTCGTCGCACCGGGCACGGCGAGTGAGCTGACGCCCGGATACCGGAGGAGAGGGCCGGCTGCGCCCGCAGCGGCCCAGAAAGGAGAACGTCATGGCGAATCGAACAGGCCGTGGCCGTCAGCTGGTTCTGCTGTTCGGCACGGCGGCCCTCGTGCTCGCGGCATGCAGCACGGGTGGCGACGATGCGTCGGCCAAGGAGGTGACCGTCGTCGGCACCTGGGGTGGCTCCGAGCAGGAGTCGTTCCTCGCGATGGTCGCGCCGTGGGAGGAAGAGACCGGCAACACGGTGAAGTACACCGGGTCGCGTGGACTCGGCGCCTACCTCACGACTGCCGTCCAGTCCGGCACGCTACCGGACCTCGCCGGACTCCCGGGGCCTGGCGAGATGGCCGAGTTCGCCCAACAGGGCGCCCTGCGGCCGCTCGACGAGGTTCTCGATCTCGAGACTTATCGCTCCCAGACCTCCCCGGCTTTCGTCGAGCTGGGAACGGTTGACGGCAACATCGTTGCGGTCTTCATCAAGAGTGCCCTCAAGGGCCTCATCTGGTACAACACGGGCACGTTTACCGGCGAGCCACCGACGACATGGGACGAGGTCATGGCGACCGATCCCGGGAGCGCCGAGTCGCTCTGGTGTGTCGGTCTCGAATCCGGAGCCGACTCCGGCTGGCCGGGAACCGACTGGATCGAGGACATCGTCCTGCGCCAGTCGGGACCTGACGTCTACGACGCCTGGGTCGCCGGCACCCACCAGTGGTCGACACCCGAGATCCGGTCCGCCTTCGAGGCGTTCGGCGATGTGCTGGACAGCTCGTACGGCGGCACGACATTTGTCAACAGCACCAACTTCGGCTCCGGCGCGAACCCGATGTTCGAGGATCCGCCGGGCTGCCTCTTCCACCACCAGGCAAGCTTCATCACCGACTTCTTCAAGGAGCAGGGTGGAGCCGTCGACGGTGAATTCGACTTCTTTCCGATGCCGGACATGAACGCCGAATATGCGGGCGCCTTCACCGGTGCCGGAGACCTCTTCGGCCTGTTCTCGGACAAGCCTGCCGCACAGGACCTGCTGAAGTACCTGGTCACGCCGGAAGCGCAACAGATCTGGGTTGATCGTGGCGGGGCCCTGTCGGGGAATACCGAGGTCACGACATACCCCGACGAAGTGTCCCAGCGATCGGCCGAGACGCTCGGCTCCGCCGAGATCTTCCGGTTCGACGGTGGCGACCTGATGCCTTTGGCCATGAAGGCCGCGTTCTTCCGGGCGATGGTCGACTTCACCGAGAACCAGGGCAACCTCGACACCATCCTCGCCGGTCTCGACGAGGTGCAGGCCGGCGCCTACGCACAGTAGGGGCGGCCACCAACTTCGGGGGAGCCGGGCGCGCGCCCGGCTCCCCGGGTCCAACCGAAGGAGGTGTCCATGGACGACCAGCTCGTCACCGCGGCAGTGGTCGTTTTCGGTGTCCCGGCTGCGCTGATCGGCTACGTCCTGCTCTCGGAGCGCCTGATTCGGGCGCTCCCGGAAAAGCGCCAAGGTCGCATCCGGCCGTGGCTGTGGATCGCGCCCGCAATCGCGTTCCTGATCGTGTTCCTGATCTACCCCACCCTCAATACCGTCGTCCTCTCGTTCCAGGACCGCTTCTCGCGGGAGTTCGTCGGCCTCGCCAATTACGCCTGGTTCTTTGGCGACAGCACAACGCTCGAGGCCCTTCGGAACAGCGTCCTGTGGGTCATCTTCATGACCGGTGGCGTGGTCGGCCTGGGCCTGCTCATCGCGATCCTCGTGGATCGGGTCCGCTACGAACCTGTCGCCAAGACGGCGATCTTCATCCCCTTGGCCATCAGCTTCGTCGCAGCCGCGATCATCTGGAAGTTCATGTACGAGTACCGGCCGCCGGGGACCACCCAGATCGGGACGGTCAACGCGATCACCGGGTTCCTCGGCCTGGGTCCCGTGGACTGGATCAGGGAGCGGTCGTTCCTGATCGACAACTTCGCTTTGATCTTCATCGGGATCTGGATGTGGACGGGCTTCGCAATGGTGATCCTGTCGGCAGGCCTCAAGGGCATCAGCACCGAACTCCTCGAGGCGGCACGCGTCGACGGCGCGAACGAGTGGCAGGTCTTCCGGGGGATCATCTTCCCGCTCTTGCTGCCGACGATCTTCGTCGTCGGAACGACCATCGTGATCACCGCCCTGAAGTCGTTCGACATCGTGTTCACCTTGACGAATGGGGCGTTCGGGACCGACGTCATCGCCCGGAAGATGTACTTCGAGATGTTCACGACGCAACACTTCGGCCGGGCGAGTGCCGTGGCGATCGTGCTCCTCCTCGGGATCATCCCGTTCATGGCGGTCAACATCAGGCGCTTCCGCGAGCAGGAGGCGATCAGATGACGGCGCCCCCCATCGCCGCGCCCGCCGCGACCCGCGCGACGGCGGCAAAACGCGAGCGGCGCGGGCGTGGTGGCAGGGTGCTGCTCCACATCGTCGTCCTCGGGCTCATGGCGGTCTGGCTCATCCCGACGATGGGTCTGTTCATCAACTCGTTCCGGCCCGCCGCCGACGTGGCCGGGTCACCGTGGTGGATGTCGCTGTTCCCGCCGTGGGATTTCACGCTCGCCAACTACGACCACGTCCTCAACCAGAACAACCTGGGCGACGCGTTCATCAACAGCCTCTTCATCACGATTCCAGCGACGGTGATCACCGTGATGGTCGCGGCCTTCGCGGCCTACGCCTTCGCATGGATGGACTTTCCGTACAAGAACGCGATCTTCGTCGGGATCGTGGGACTCCTGGTCATCCCACTCCAGTCGACCCTGATCCCGGTCCTTCAGTTGCTGTCCGGACTGGGAATCGCCGGGGAGTTCATGGCGGTCTGGCTGGCGCACACCGGATATGGCCTGCCATTCGCGGTCTACCTGCTCCGCAACTATATGGGCGGCCTGCCGCGCGAGGTCTTCGAGTCCGCCGCGATCGACGGGGCGAATCCGGCGACTGCCTTCTTCCGGCTGGCGCTCCCGATGAGCGTCCCGGTCCTCGCCTCGCTCACGATCTTCCAGTTCCTGTTCGTCTGGAACGACCTCCTCGTGTCGCTGATCTACATCGGCCCGACGCGCTCGGAGAATCTTCCGATGACCGTCGTGGTGTCAAATCTCGTCAGCTCGCTGGGCGGCGAGACCCACTTCCTCACGGCGGCCGCGTTCCTGACGATGATCCTGCCGCTATCGGTCTTCCTCCTGCTCCAGCGCTACTTCGTGCGCGGCATCACCGGCGGTGCCGTGAAGGGCTGACGCACCGCGTCACCCGCGCGTCCGCTGCGGCGGCGTCCCACCGGGGCGCCGCCGCTTCGCGCGAAGGCCGGAACGGTCAGGCCTGCGCGGCCTGGTGGGGCAGGCCGCCGCGCTCGCCGGGCGGAGCGCCGAGCGGCGGCGCGACCGGACGCGGCGCGCTCGCGTGGACCACCTCGAACCCGCTCGTGTTCTCGACGACCTCGACCTGGCCGTCGTCGAATGCGAGGGTCATCGCTCCCCTGCCCGCGCGCAGGTTGCGGAGCGTCAGGCGCGGCAGCCAGTCGGGCAGGGCCGGGTCCACGAACAGCCGGGGCGTGCCGCTGGCGGTGGATGCGTGGATCCCGCACAGGATCGCGATGAGCCGGAAGACCGAGGCTGCGGCCCACGCCTGGGGCACGTTCGCCTCGAGGTACTGGACCGGGAAGCTGCCGGGCTGCCGCGGCAGTCCGGCGAACAACTCGGGCAAGCGGTGGGCCACGAACCGCTCCGCCGCATCGAAGATCCCGCGCGCGACCTGGGCAGCGTGGTCCGGGTAGCCGTAGCGACGGAAGCCGCCGGCGATCATCGCGTTGTCGTGCGGCCAGACGCTGCCCGTGTGGTAGCTGAACGGGTTGTACGCGACGTGATCCGAGGACAGCGTCCGGATCCCCCACCCCGACCACATGTCGTCGGCCATGAGGCGGTCGACGACCCGGGCGGCCCGGTCGGGCGGGACGATGCCGCTCGCGAGGCAATGGCCGGCGTTCGAGGCGACCGAGCGGATCGGCCGCTTGGCGCCGTTGAGGCCGAGGTAGTACGTCCCCTCGCTCTCCCACCAGAACGCGTCGTTGAACCGCTCGTAGAGCTGCCACGCCTCCGTGCGCAGGCGCTCCGCATCCTTGTCTCGCCCAAGCGTCGCGTAAATGTCGGCGAGGCGCAGCTTGGCGTCGTAGGCGTACCCCTGGAGCTCGCACAGGGCGAGCGGCAGCTCGGCGAGGGTGCCGTCCTGCTCCGGAATGGCATCCCCGGCATCCTTCCAGCCCTGGTTGTAGTAGCCGTGCGCCGATCGCGTCCGGTACTCCTGGAGGCCGTCCCCGTCGAGGTCGCCGTACCGGTCGATCCAGGTCATCGCCGCCTCGACGTTGGGCAGGTAGCGGTCGAGCACCTCGGCGTCTCCGAGCCACTGGTGGAGATACGACACGACGATCACGAACAGGCTCGTCGCGTCGTGCGTCCCGTAGTACGGCGCGTACGGCAGGATCCCGAGCTGGGCCAGCTCGCCGTGGCGGATCTCGTGCGGGATCTTGCCCGGCTCCATGTCCCGGATCGGGTCGTCGCGGGTCGCCTGGAGCGTGGCCAGGCGGCGAAGCGCGCCGGCGGCGAACTCAGGGAAGCCCGAGATCCCCTGCATCGACACGATCAACGCGTCCCGCCCGAACAGCGTGACGTACCACGGGACCCCGGCCGCCGGGATGTACACGCCGCGCTCGAACTGGGGGTCCTCGAGCCGGAGCGCCTTCATGTCGGCGACGGCCTGGCGCCACGTGCGCGCGACCGTCTCGTTCGGCGTGTCGATCGCGACCGCCGGCGTCGCCGGGGCGGGCTCGGCGACGGGCGAGGTCAGCGCGTGGCAGCCGAGCGTTCGCGGGCGCCGTCCCGACCGGGTGATCGGCAGCCAGCGCAGACACGTGTGCCAGACCGCCTTGGGCTCGAGGGTCGCGACGAACATGAGCCGCCCGTTGGCGAACTGCGGGGGGCTGTCGGCATGGTCGACCAGGACGAGAAGCTCGCGCCGGAACGACTGGTTGACGTAGGTCGTGCGCAGGATCTGGCGAGCGGCAGACCACTGGGTGTTGATGGTGCCGCGCCGAATCAGGTGGCGCCGACGGACGTCGAAGATGTCCGCGAAGTCCGAGGCGACCGCGATCTCGAGCGAGATCCGGACCGGCCGGCGCAGGTAGTTGACGAGGTCGTAGTCCTCGTGGACGCCACCGGACACCGTTCGGTCGAGTCGCAGCGACAGGTTGTGCCGCGGGATCGGTCCGGACTCGTCGAGCAGCTCGGGGTTCGTGTACTCGAAGCGCGACGAGAAGAACTCGATCGGCGAGGAGTTGAGGAGCGTCGGGCGCTGGCCGTTGATCCAGAAGTCGTAGGCCGAGATGAAGCGGCTGTCGCGCGCGAAGAAGCCCTGCTCCTCGGCCGCGTCGATCCGCCCGTCCGGGTCGCAGACGACGACGCGGTCGTCCCGGTTGATCGTGATCGTGGGCGGGCCGACTGGGACGGCGAGGGTCACGACCCCATCGTAACGCCGATCCGCTGCCGAAGGCGATCGACCTGGTCGGCCAGTTCCGCCTCGCGCACCCGGGCACCCTCGACCACGGCCGGTGGGGCCTTGCGCACGAACGACTCGTTGGCCAGTCGGGCACGGGCCGCCGCGAGGTGGCCTTCGGCCTCGGACAGCTCCCGGGTGAGCCGGGCCTGCTCCAGCTCGGTGGTTTCGCGGGCAGCCGTCCCGGGTCGGTGGACGAGCGCCTCCGTCTCACCGGCGATGACCGCGAGCGCGGCCTCGGCGCCGGGTCGCGCCGCAAGCTCCTCATGCGACCCGTGGCGCTCGATGGGACGGACCCGGGCGAGTCGCTCGACGGCAGGCCGGAGCGCTTCGAACGTCTCCTCGAGTCCCGTCAGCACGACGACGTCGAGCGGCAGCCAGTGCGCCGGCTCGAGGCGCGCCTCGGTCCGGGCGTTGCGGATGCCGGTGACGAGGGTGACGATCGCCCC
>Ga0299907_10001331_pt1 | contig 13990 bp, 16 predicted proteins | sample RVTome_16_FD_198680 | JGI IMG/M metagenome (GOLD analysis project Ga0299907, IMG submission 198680) | Soil microbial communities from uranium-contaminated site in the Upper Colorado River Basin, Wyoming, United States - RVT152D67 (version 2) ... | reverse complement strand
TCCTGAGGGCGTGGGGACCCTCCCGGTTCCCCACGCCCCTCCACGTTCATGCGCCAACAGGGGCTGGCACATGAAGGTTCGCCGCGCAGCCCCGGACGACTTCGATGCGGTCGCCGAGCTCTGGAAGGAGTTCGACCACGAGATCCCGCCGCCCACGCACGAGGGGCCTGCGGACCACGACAAGGAGCTCGCGGAGATCGCCGAGATCCTCGAGTCGGAGACGGCATTCCTCGCGCTCGACGACGAGGGCACTCCGGTCGGGTTCGCACTCGCGAAGCAGCGCGCGCCGGGGTTCGGGACGCTGACCGACCTCTACGTCCGCCAGCTCGACCGCCGCAGCGGCGTCGGCACCGATCTCATGCGCCAGGTGCTCGCCGCGTTCCGCGACCAGGGCATCGAGCAGATCGACCTCGAGGTGGTCGCCGCGAACACCGTCGCGCGGTCGCTGTACGCGCGCTGGGGGCTTCGCGACGAGGTGATGATCATGACCGGCCGGATCGCCGACCTCGAGGCGCACCTCGGCCGACAGGAGGCGTCGTCGTTCGGCTCGATCCACATCCAGTCGGACGACCTGACCGGCGTCGTGCAAGCGGTGACGCAGTTCGTTCCGCGCTTGCCGGGCGGCTCGCACGGATCGCTGGTGGCTCCGCCGCGCCACGGCTGGATCGCGGTCTACGACGACGTCTGCGACCGGAACCCGGACATGCTCCGCCGGCTCGCGAAGGAGCTCTCCGACCGGACGGGTGCGGTCGTGCTCCTGCTCGGCGTCGAGCGCGACGAGCTCGTGCGCATGATCCTCTTCGAGTACGGCCGGATCGTCGACGAGTACCTGTCCGTTCCCGAGTTCTACGGCCCGCTTCCTCCCGGTGACGTCGTCGGGCTCGCCGCCAACCCCCGGGTCGTGTCGCGCCTCACGGGCGCCGAGCCCGAGGCGGTGCGCAGGATCGCGGTGACCGCCTCGAGCCCGGCCGACCTCGCCCCCGCGCGCGAGCTGCTCGCGGAGCTCGCCCGGGCGCTGAAGATCGAGGGCGCGGAGCACGGCTGGTCGGATGCGCCCGAGATCGAGGGCGCCCAGCGGGTCGCGCGGTGAAGGTCCTGCTCCTCCACGCGTGGCCGCCCGACGAGCGCATGTGGGAGCCGCAGCTCGAGCGTCTCCGCCGCGCGGGCTTCGAGCCGGTCGCGCCGCGGCTGTACGGGCGCGGGCCGTCGATCGACGGGTGGGCGGCGCAGCTCCTGGGCGAGGTCGAGGGCCCGTTCGTCGCGGTCGGCGCGTCGATGGGCGGCTACTGCGCGCTCGCGCTTGCGCGGCGCGCGCCCGAGCGCGTCGTCGGGCTCGCGCTGGTCGGCTCGCGGGCCGCCGCCGACTCCGACGAGCGGCTGCGCTTCCGGAACGAGCTGGCGTCTTCCCTTCGCAGCGACGGCGTCCCCGAGGACGTCGAGACCGACGTTCCGGCCGAGGAGCTCGCGGTCGCGCAGGAGGCCATGCGGGACCGGCCCGACCTGAGCGGCGTCGCAGCGTCCTTCGGCGGGCCGTTGCTCGTGTGCGTCGGCGACCGCGACGACGTCGTCTCGGTCGGCGAGGCGAGGTCGCTGGCGGAGAGCGCGCTGGACGGCTCGCTCGAGATCTTCGAAGGCGCCGGGCACCTCGTCGGCATCGAGCAGCCGGATCGCTTCGCCGCCGTCCTCGGAGCGTTTCTCGAGCGATGGCGGACATAGCGCTCGAGGAGCTGCGTCGCCGCCTCGGCGAGGACGACCTCGTCGTCGTCGACGTGCGGACGCGGCACGAGTTCTCCGGGGACGCCGGAGCGGGCTGCGATCCCCGGCAGGGCCACATCCCGGGCGCGCTGAACATTCCGCTCGAGCGCCTGCTCGAGAGCTCCTCGGCCGTGCAGGTACGGGCGCTCCTGGAGGTCACCGAAGGCGCCGAGATCGTCGCCTATTGCCACAGCGGAAGCCGCTCGGCGTTCGCCGTGCAGGTGCTGCGTGCGGCCGGCTACGACGCGCGCAACTACGTCGGCTCCTGGCACGAGTGGTCTGCCGACGAGTCGCTGCCGGTCGAGTAGCCGCCGAGGCCGCCGGCGTCAGGCCGCCGCGGCGAGGAACGCCTCGCAGAGCCGGCGTCCGTGCTCGTTCCACTCGCCGATGCGCCGCTCGGCCTCGGCGAGGAAGCCGTCTGCGGGGACGGGAAGCTCGTGCCCCTCGTCGGTCGTCCAGTCGCGGATCATCGCGAGCGTCACCTCGGCGTGGAACTGGAGCCCCCAGGCGCGCGCTCCGACCCGGAACGCCTGGCGGCAGCCCGCGCTCCGCGCGAGCTCGGTCGCGCCGTCTGCGAGGCCGAAGGTGTAGCTGTGCCACTGGAACGCCTCGGTCCGGGCCGGCAGGACGCCGAGGACGGGGTCGCTGCGGCCCTCGGGCGTGAGCTCGATCTCGAACCACCCGATCTCGGGCTCGGGAGCCGGCCCGACCCACGCTCCCGCCGCGCGCGCCAGCATCTGGGCGCCGAGGCAGACGCCGACGAGCGGGACGCCGTCGGCGAGCGCCTCCCGTAGGAGCTCCTCCTCGCGCTCGAGCCACGCGTGCTCGGTGTCCTGGTCCGGGTGCATCGAGCCGCCGAAGACCATGATGGCCCCGTAGCTCGCCGCCGGCTGCGGCGACCCGCCGAGCGGGACGACCCAACGCTCGACCTCGTGCCCGGCCGCTTCGGCGACCTCGTCGAAGACCCCTCCGGGCACCGTCGGCCCGTGCGAGACCGAGAGGACACGCACGCCGGCGACTCTATCCCGCGCTGAACCTAGAACAGCGTGGGGGCGAGCGGTGGAGGCTCGATCCCACCGGTCGCGGGCACTCCCGCCTCGTCGAGAAGGCCCCGCAGGAGCACGGCGCTCCTCGGCGCGAAGTCGTCGCGGTTGTTGTTGAACATCGCGTAGACCTCGTCGGCCCCCTCGGCGAGCGCGGCCAGCGTCCCGACCCACTCCGCGAGCTCCTCGCGCTCGTACATCCAGTTGAAGCGCTCGGAGGACTTCTCGGCCTTGATGTTCCACGTCTTGACGTTGCGCCCGTGGAACCGCACGTAGCCGACCCGGTGCGTCGCCGCAGGCACGGTAGGGAGCACGTTCGAGGCCTGGGTCGGCGGGGCGTCGACCGTGACGTACGCGAGCCCGTTCTCGCGGAGGAACTCGAGCGTGTCCTCGCGCTCGCCCTCCTCGAGCCACGAGCGGTGTCGGAACTCGACGAGCGGCACCAGCGGCTCGAGCAGCGGCCGGACGAACGAGAGCTCCTCCTTCGCCTCGGGCGACTTGACGACGCGCGGGTGGTACTGGAGCAGGACGCCGGCGAGCTTTCCGGAGAGCTCGAGCGGCTCGAGCGAGGCGCGGAAGGCGGCGAACGCCTGCTCGCGGTCGGCCTCCTCGTGCCCGGTCATCGTCTTGTGGGCCTTCACGTGGAAGGTGAACCCGGGAGGGGTCCGCTGCGCCCAGCGGCCGGTGACGGCGGGGTCGGGGAGGTGATAGTAGGGCGAGTCGACCTCGACCGTGTCGAAGCGCTCGGAGTAGTAGCCGAGACGCGCCTTCGAGGTCGAGACCCCGCGCGGGTACCAGTGCTTGAGCAGGCCCTCGTCCGCGAACGAGCATACCCCGATGCGGATCGTCCCCGCCACGGGGGAAGCGTAGGGGCCGGCGAGCCGGCCCCTACGACGGAGTCCCTATCGCTTGCGAACGACCCGGCTCTGTGCGGTGAACCCGTTGCTCGTCGGGTTCGAGCACGGAACCGGTGCGATCGCGGGGGTCAGCGCCGTGCACGCGGCGGTCGCGACGCCGACGGGCGCGACCACCCTCGCGCGGAAGAACACGCCGCTCCTCGCGCGGAGCGTGAAGCGTCCGGCGGCGTTCGTCCGGACGCGTCCGACGCGGGAGAGCCGGCCGGCCCGCGGGCCGCCGAGGATCGTCACGGTGGCGCGGGCGCGCGGGGCGCCGCCCTGTGTGACCCTGCCCGTGACCCTCGCTCCGCGACCGCGTGTGCCGGCCCGGCGCGCGGCCAGCGTCACCGCTCCGGGTGCGACGACGGCCGGAGAGGCCAGCGTCCCGGCGGCGTTGACCTGTCCGACGCCCGGCACGAACGGTGTCCAGAAGGACACCCAGACGCCGGCGGACGAGCTGAAGACGCCGTTGATCGTGAGCTCGGCGCTGTACAGCTTCGCGCCGAACGTCGCCCTGCCCGGCGTGCCCACGGGAACGTCGGGCGGCGGCAGGCAGACCTGGATGTAGGCGGGCCCGAGCGCGGTCTGCGCGCCCGCCGACGCGACGAGGTACGTGGGCACGGTGAGCGTCTGACCCGCTGCGCTCAGCACCATGACCCAGCTCGCGATCGGCGCCGTCGCGCCCAGGCACTGCGCCTGCGCGACGGGCGGGATCTGACCCGGTGCCGCGACGACGAGAGTCCCCGAGAGCGGCAGGTCGGCGCCTCCGAGGTCGAGCGCCTTCACGATCGCACGCACCGGACCGAGCGTCGCCCCGGGCGCCTGGTTCGTCGTCAGCGTCGTTCCCGGCGGGGCGAAGATGCGCACGCTCGCCGTTGGATCGTCGTCCGGGCTCAAGGTCGCCCGCACGGTCGCCCCGTTGCCGGCGGGACGTACCTCGAGCTTCGCGGTCGTGTAGGCGGCGTACGCCGACGGCACGGCGATGATCGCGGCCAGCGCGGCGAGCGCGGCGGCGAGCGTCCAGATTCGTCGTTTCACGGGTCTCCCTCCTCTTGTCTTCGCTTCCTCTGCGTGGAGCGGGTCGTGCGCACGAGTGTTGCAGGCACGCTTCAGCCCCGGTCAGCCGCGGGCGCGCAGCAGCCCGCTCGCCCGGACCCACTCCCTGTTGTCGTAGCGATAGAGGTAGACGTGCTCGAGCGGACGGTAGTCGCGCCGCGAGGTCTGGAGGCGGATGCCCGGGAGGAGCCACGGATTGCCCGCGAGGTCGAGGCTCCGCGCGGCCTGCAGGAGACGTGCCCGCGTCAGGTTCTTCCCGGCCTTGCGCAGCGTCTCGACCATCGTCCACGCGACGGTCATCCCGTACACGTGGTACGCGTCCGTCACCCGGCCGGTCGGATGGTGGCGCCGCATGATCGAGCGGTAGAGCGCGATGGCGCGGTCCCTCGCCCACACCGGGTCGTTCGGGTTCTTCAGGAAGGCGATCGAGAGCGCGCCGCGGGTCAGCTCGGGCGCGTTCACGCGCGCGATCGCCATGATCCCCGGCTCGATCGAGACTGACGCGATGTACACGCGCGGCTTCCAGGCGAGCCGGTGCGTCGCGACGATCGCCTGGATGAAGAACTTCGGAGTCGCGAAGAGCATGAGCGTGTCAGCGCCGGAGCTCTTGAGCCGCGCGATCTGGGAGCTCACGTCCGAGGCGGTCAGCTCATAGGACTGCTTCGCGACGATCCGCGGGCCGCGGCGTGCGACCCCGCGCGTGAGCCCGGTCAGCATGTCGCGCCCGAGCTCCGTGTTCTCGTAGAGGACGGCGACCCGCGCGCGGGGCCGTGACCGGACGAGCGTCCTCCCGTAGACGTCGCCCTCGCCGCGGTAGCTCATCAGGAACCCCATCGTCCACGGGTAGCGGGCGAACCCGCTGCCGATCGTGCGCGAGCCGTCTCCCGCGAAGAGCTGCGGGACCTTCTGGGCGTTCAGGTACTCGCGGATCGCGAGGTTGTTTGCCGTGCCGACCGAGTTGAACACCGCGAAGACCCGGTCCTCCTCGACGAGCTTGCGTGTGAGCTGGACGGTCTGCGCCGGGTTGTAGGCGTCGTCGTAGAAGCGATACTCGATCTTCCGGCGGTGGACGCCGCCGCCCGCGTTGACGTGGTCGAAGTACGCCTTCGCGCCCGCGCCGACCGCCCCGAATGCCGCGGCCTCTCCCGTCAGCGGGACCGTGCCCCCGAGAAGGACGGATGTCTCGGTGACGCCCGGGTCGGCCGACGCGCGCGCCCCCGCCGCGCCGGCGACCGTGAGCGCCGCGAGCGCCAAAGCCGCGACGACCAATCTCACCTCGTGACCGGGGCGCGCAGGCCGGGGAGGGTGAGCACGGCGTTCCCGATCCGCACGCGCGCCGTCGGCGGCATCGGGAGATCGAGGTAGAGCAGGTTCGACGGTGACTGCGCGAGCGACGACGAGCCGAGCGTGAGCGTGAGGCGCGATCCCCTCGGGATGAACGTCGCCTGGTTCGCGAGCTTGATCGTGAGCTTCTGCACGCCGCGCTTCGTCGGGACGCCGCCGGCCGAGACCACGATCTCGTTCCCCTGCGGCGTCCGGGCGGTCAGCACCGCCACGAGCCGCGACCAGCCGCCGCTCGTCGCCACGGACGTCTTGAGGGTGGGCGAGCCGAAGACCTCGACCGCCCTGCGCAGTCGCGCGGAGCGAACGCCCTTCCCGGTCCTCGCGAACGTGGAGACGCCCGGGAAGGCGACGACGGTCGGCCGCACGGGCGGGAGCGCCGCGCCGCGCCGCGGCACCTGGCCTGCGAACCTCTCCGACGCGACGTAGACGCTCGCGGGCGGAAGGTCGCACGTTGCGCTCTTCAGCCAGCAGTCGAACCACTCGCCCGCCCGAGCCATGAGGATGCCGGTGTCGGCGGCCGGGAAGGTCGAAGGCGCATGGCCGTGGAGGCCGACGTAGAGCGCCTTCGGCCCCTTCAGCCGCCGGAACGCCTGCGCGCCCTGGTCGATCCCGAAGAGGAAGTCGCGACGGCCCTGCGCCAGGAAGACCGGCGTCGTGACGGCTCCGAGCTTCGAGAGGCTCGAGCGCTCCGCGGCCCACGGCCGGACCGCGGCCGCGTTCCCGGCGAAGGCCGCGGCCTGCACCGTTGCGAGCGACGGATCGCGCTTGGCCTCCGGGATCGACCCGGCCAGCCCCGCGACGAGACCGGACTTGACGAGCCCCTGCGGCATCAGCGCCGAGAAGAGGTCGGTCCACGTCTGGACCGTCACGACCGCGCCCCATGGCACGCCGGCGACGAGCGAGTTGAGGACGGCGCCGCCGCCGTACGAGATGCCCCAGGCGCCGATGCTGTTCCCGTCGACGTCCGGCCGGGCGGCGAGCCACTGGAAGACGGCGCGCGTGTCCGCGACCTCGCGCGGCCCGTCGATGCCGACGAGCCCGCCCGACTGACCGTGCCCGCGCGCGTCGAACGTCAGCACCGCGTAGCCGCGGCCCACGAAGCCGTACGCGGCCACGAGCGCGTTCGTGCTCTGCCGGTCACCGGCGAGGCCGTGCAGGAAGACGAGCGCGGGCCAGCCGGCTGCCGGCGGGCTGGCGTCCGGGAGGTGGAGCGTCGCCGCGATGGAGGCGCCGTCGTCCATCGGGATCGAGAGCTCCTGCGTCGAGGCCGTGGAGCCGGTGGCCTCGCCGACGCTGAGGACGAGCGCCGCCGCCAGCGCGATCAACCAGACCTTCACCACGGCCGAACAGGGTAGACGAGGATCGCTTGCAACAGTCTGTTGCGAGCTCGCCCTGGTCGCGGCGCCCGGGCTCGGTGCGCAGCACGACTCCGGTTGCGCGGCTGGCCACTGATCCGCTTGCAACAGTCTGTTGCAAGCGTTTCGGCGCCGGAAGGTGGGCGTCCTAGAATCCCGCGAGTGGACGCGCGCCCGATCGGGGTCTTCGACTCGGGCATGGGCGGGCTGACCGTCCTGCACGAGTGCCTCGTCACCCTCCCGCACGAGGACTTCGTCTACCTCGGCGACGGCGCGAGGCTTCCGTACGGCCCGCGGCCGCTCGCCGAGATCCGGCGGTTCGCTGCAGAGATCGCCGGCTACCTCGAGGGACAGGGCGTGAAGCTGATCGTGGCGGCGTGCAACTCGGCGACCGCGGCGGCGCTGCCCGACCTCCAGCGCCGGTTGTCGGTTCCCGCGATCGGCGTGCTCGCCCCGGAGGCGCACGCCGCCGTGCTCGCGACGCGGAACCGCCGGATCGGGCTGCTCGCGACGGAGGCCACAGTTGCGAGCGGCCGCTACGCCGAGCTCGTGCGCGCGCTCGACGCCGGCGCCGAGCTCGAGCCGGTGGCGTGTCCTCGCCTCGTCCCGCTCATCGAAGGCGACGACCCGTTCGGGGAGGAAACGGCAGCTGCGGTGCGCGAGTACGCAGCGCCGCTGCGCGAGGCAGGCGTCGACACTGTCATCCTCGGGTGCACGCACTACCCGCTGATCCGCCCGATCTTCCAGCGGGTCTTCGGGCGAGGCGTGACGCTCGTCTTCTCCGCGGAGGAGACGGCGCGCGAGGTCGCGGAGACGCTCAGGCGGAAGGACATCGAGAACGCCGAGGCCCGCGAGGGCGGGTACCGCTTCCTCACGACCGGCGACACCTCGCTCTTCCGCGAGATGGGGCAGCGCTTCCTCCAGCTCCCGATCGCGTCCGCGGAGCACGTCGAGGTCTCAGCGCTCGAGGCTGCGGCCGCATGAGGGCCGACGGCCGGCGTGCGGACGAGCTGCGCCCGCTCCGGGTCGAGCTCGACTACCTCGAGCAGCCCCACGGCTCCGTGCTCTACGGCCAGGGGAAGACGCTCGTCCTGTGCACCGCCACGATCGAGGACGGCGTCCCGCGCTGGCTCTACGGCAAGGGCCGCGGCTGGATGACGGCTGAGTACTCGATGCTTCCCGCCTCGACCGGCGAGCGGACCCAGCGCGCGGTCTCGCGCGGCCGCCCGGACGGGAGGACGGTCGAGATCCAGCGGCTCATCGGCCGCGCGCTCCGGGGGGTCTGCGACTTCGACGCGCTCGGCGAGCGCACGCTCTGGCTCGATTGCGACGTCCTGCAGGCGGACGGCGGCACGCGCTGCGCGTCGATCACCGGCGCCTGGATCGCCGCGAGCCGCGCGCTGGACCGATTCGGCCTCTCCAAGGCGCTCGTGGGGTCGGTCGCCGCGGTGTCCGTCGGCATCGTCGAGGGCGAGCCGGTGCTCGACCTCGACTACGCCGAGGACTCGGCCGCCGAGACCGACATGAACGTCGTGATGACGGACTCGGGCGAGCTCGTCGAGGTGCAGGCGACGGCGGAACGCGATCCTTTCTCCCGCGACCTGCTCGACGAGCTCCTCGATCTCGCGGCCGGCGGCGTCGCCGAGCTCACCGCGGCGCAGCAGGACGCAGCCGGCACGCCACGCCCGGCGTGAGGCTCGTCCTCGCGTCGCGGAACGAGAACAAGCTGTACGAGCTCCGCCGGGCGCTTCCCGCGTGGGAGATCGCTCTGCTCGGAGCCCCGGACGAGCCCAGGGAGGTCGGCGAGACGTTCGCCGACAACGCTCGGATCAAGGCCCGGCACGGGCGGGCGCACGCTGCGTTGGAGGACTGGGTGGCGGGCGAGGACTCCGGGATCGAGGTGGCCGCGCTCGGCGGTCGCCCCGGAATCGAGTCCGCGCGCTGGTCGAGCCGGCCGGTCGAGGCCGTGCTCGCGGAGCTCGACGGCGTGGAGGACCGGCGTGCCCGGTACGTCTGCGAGCTCGTCGTCCTCGCCCCGAACGGGTCGGAGGTGCGCGCGACTGGGACGCTCGAGGGAAGCATCGCGCGCGAGCCGCGCGGGAGCGAGGGCTTCGGCTACGACCCGATCTTCGTCCCCCTCGGCGAGACGCAGACCGTCGCAGAGCTCGGAGACGCCTGGAAGGCTGAGCACTCGCACCGCGCACGCGCCGCCCGCGCACTGGCGGAGGCGGTCGCAGACGACGCAAGTGACAACTCGTAACTCGGCGCCTCTCATCCTCGAGACCGCTTCGGAGCCGGGCCCTCGACCGAGGCGCACCTCGTGACAGGTTGTAGGTTGCCGTCCGGCCCCGCCTCTCGCGTTGCGCTGAAGGTGGTAGCGTCGGCGCGATGAATGCCGACCAGGCGCTTGCGGAGCTGCGCGAGCTCTCGTCCCAGGTCGCACGGGCCGTCGTCCTCGGCGAGGACGGGGGGATCGTCGCGGGCACAGACGCGGACGCCACCGCGACCCAGCACCTCGCGGAGGCCGCGCAGGCGCTCGTCGCCGCGGCCGGCGAGCTGCACGGGACCTCGGGCGACGTGTCGCGGGCGGAGGTGGAGATTTCCGAGGGCGGCTTCTTCGTCCTCCGCGAGGGTGGCCGGACAATCGCGGCGACCACCGGCCCGGGGCCGACCGCCGGGCTCGTCGTGTACGACCTGCGCACGTGCCTCGGCTCCATCGACGACAAGCCGAAGCGGCGGCGGACGACGAGGAAGAAGGCCGACGAGGAGGCCTCGGAGTGACGCGGCTGCTCAGGCTCGCCCTCGCCGCCGGCCTCGCGATCTGGGCCTGGCGCTTCTTCGTGCGCGGGCGCGAGCCCCACGAGCGCGCGAGCGTGGCGTACGCGGACGGCTCGGAGCTCGTGCTCGAGCCGGGGTCGCCCGAGTTCGTCCGGCTGGCGTCGATCGCGCGCACCGTGCTGCCTTCGTGACGGCGGTCGCACGGGACGATCTCGGCAGCCTGCTCGTCGAGCGCGCGCTCCTCGAGGGCGACTTCGTGCTCCGCTCCGGCAAGCGCTCGTCGTGGTACCTCGACAAGTACCGGTTCGAGACCGAGCCGGAGCTCCTGCGCGCGCTCGGCGCGAGCCTCGCCGAGGCGGTGCGCGAGTTCGAGCCGGACGCGGCCCGGCTCGCAGGCCCGGCTCTCGGAGCCGTCGCGTTGGCCGCTTCGGCATCGCTGACGTCCGGTCTGCCGTTCATCATCGTCCGCGGTGAGACCAAGGAATACGGCACGGCGAAACGGATCGAGGGCTCTTTCGAGCCGGGCGAGCTGGTCTGCCTGCTCGAGGACGTCGTCACCTCTGGCGGCGCGCTCGGGGAGGCGGTGTCGGCCGTCCGCGAGGCGGGCCTCGTCGTTCGCACGGCCGTCTGCGTGGTCGATCGCGAGGAGGGCGGCTCCGACGCTCTCGCCCGGCTCGGCGTGCGGCTGCGGGCGCTCTACCGGGCCGAGGAGCTGCTGGGGCTGCGAAAAACCGCCGCAAAACGTGATGGTTGAGCCAAATACGAAGGAGTGTTAGGGTCCTTCGCGTCCCCAGGGCGAACAAACGACGTAACAGGAGGAGGGACAGTGACAAAGCAAGATTTCGTCGATGCCGTGGCCGATCGCGCCGGCATGTCCAAGCGCGACGCGGGTGAGGCTGTCGATGCGATGCTCGACACCATCACCGACACCCTCAAGCGAGGCGACTCGGTCACGTTCACGGGCTTCGGCAAGTTCTCGACGTCCGCCCGCGCCGCGCGCATGGGAGTGAACCCGCGCACGGGCGAGCGGGTACAGATCCAGGCGACGACCGTGCCGAAGTTCACGGCCGGGAGCGCGCTCAAGTCCGCGGTCAAGGGCGGCTAGGCCTCCGTACTGCGCGCGGGTCGCCGCAGGAGTTCCGAAGGGGCCGCCGGGAGGCGGCCCTTTCTCTTGGTCCGCCCAGGACGTGCGGCTGTGGAGTGATTTCGACGGATTCGGCGCACCGCGCCCGTCCGGAACAGACGACTCCCAGGGTCAGACCCTGGTTACCGAAGTGCAACGGGACCGGCGGGTCGGCCGGCGAGACCTGCTTGAGCTACGAACATATGTTCGATACGGTCGGGCGATGCAGCTCACGTTCGACGCCGCCGACCGGCTCGTCGAGCTCGTCCAGGCGCGGCGTGGGGCGGTCTCGCCGGAGGAGGCCGCGCGCGTCCTCTTCGCGCTCGAGCGCTCGCCTGCGACGCTCGCCCGCTCGCTGCTGAGCGACGTCGTCGACGGCGACGCTCGCCTCGCCTGGCTCGGCACACGGGTCGGGCTGGCCGGCGAGCCGCAGGTCGGCACGGCCATCGAGGACGCAGAGGTCGTCGTCTTCGACCTCGAGACGACCGGGCTCTCAGCGACGCGGAACCGCATCTGCGAGATCGGCGCGGTCCGCGTCCGTGCGCTCGAGATCGCCGAGACCTTCGAGACGCTCGTCGACCCGGGGACCGCCCTGCCCGCATTCGTCGCGACGCTCACCGGGATCCGCGAGCACGACCTCCGTCGCGCGCCTCGGGCGGAGGTCGCGGTCCGCCGGTTCCTCGCGTTCGCCGGCGACGCGCCCCTGGCCGCCCACAACGCCCGCTTCGACGTCGGCTTCCTCGAGCGGGAGGTCGAGCGCCTGACCGGCCGCCGCGTCGGTGCGCCCGTACTCGACACCGTGTGGCTCGCCCGCCGGCTCCTCCAGGGCCGCACGTCGCGCTTCTCGCTCGCCCACCTGGCTCATTTCTTCGGGGTCTCGGCGACCCCGTGCCACCGCGCGCTCCCGGACGCGCTCGCGACCGCCGAGATCCTGATCGGCCTGCTCGGGCTCTCCCAGGAGCGCGGCGCCGGGACGCTCGCGGACGTGCTCGAGCTCGCCGCGCCGCGAGCTCGGCGCCTGAGCAGCAGGCGCTCGCTCGTCGCGGGCGCGCCCCGCGGTCCCGGCGTCTACCTCTTCCGCGACCGTAACGACGCCGTCCTCTACGTCGGGAAGGCGCGTGACCTCCGCCCGCGCCTGCGCTCGTACTTCTCGGGCGACCGGCAGCGCCCCGCTGTGGAGGGCGCGCTCGGCGCGCTCGCGCGAGTCGAGTGGCGGCGGCTCGGCTCCGAGCTCGAGGCCGCTCTTGAGGAGCTCCGGCTCATCCGCGAGCTGCGGCCGCCCGCGAACGCCCGCGCCGTGCGGCCCGAGCGCTGCGTCTACCTCCAGCGTCGAGGCGAGCGCTGGGCGACGGTCACCACGCCGGGGCCGCTCGGCCCGCTCTCGAGCCGGCACCGCGGGCGCGCCGCCGCCCGCGCGCTCGAGGGCTTCGACGGAGACGATCCCGCGGGAGCCCTGCCCGCGCTGCGCGCGAAGCTCCGCCGCCTCGCGCGCGACCGGCGCTTCGAGGACGCCGCGCGCGTACGCGACCGGCTGGCCGCGCTCGAGCACGCCGCCACGCGCATCGAGGAACTGAAGCGGCTGCGCGCGCTCCGCCTCTGCCTGCTCGCGCCGGCGCTCGAGCCGGGGTTCCGCCGCGCGTTCTTCGTCGCGGCGGGGAGGGTGGCGGCCGTCCGGACGCTCCCGGCGAGCGCGACGAGGCTCGAGGTGAACGCCGGCCTCGCGGCCGCGAGCGCCGCCGCGCCCTCGTACGCGCCCGAGGACGCCGCTGACCTCCTCGTCATCGGCGGCTTCCTCCGCCGCCCGGGGCCGGAGCTCCGCGTCGTCTCCCTCGACGCCGAGGAGATCCTGGCCGCGTGAGCCTTCTGCGCTGCCCTCCGACCCGCGGCCCTACGATGGGTGTCGTGGCGGACGCACACTTCGCCGACCGGCTCGCCGCCGCGGTCGAGCGCAAGCGGAGCCAGCTCGTCGTCGGTCTCGATCCTCGGCTGGACCTGCTGCCGATGGAGCTCCGCGGCGAGGGCGTGCTCGGCCGCGCGGCCGCGGCGTCGGCGGTGGCCCGCTTCTGCAAGGGGATCGTGGACGCCGTGGGACCGTATGTCGTCGCGGTCAAGCCGCAGTCGGCCTTCTTCGAGGCGCTCGGATCGGACGGGATCAAGGCGCTCGAGGAGGTCTCGGACTACGCGCGCTCGAGCGGCCTGCTCGTGCTGCTCGACGCCAAGCGGGGCGACATCGGGTCGACGGCGAGGGCGTACGCAGCGGCCTTCCTCGAGCCGCGGGACGGCACCGGGCTCGGGCCGGTCGCGGACGCGATGACGGTCAGCGCGTACCTCGGACAGGACTCCGTCGAGCCGTTCTTCGCGGCGTGCCGCAGGCATGGCTCCGGGATCTTCCTCCTCGTTCGCACGTCGAACGCCGGCGCGGCCGACGTGCAGGATCTGATCCTCTCGGACGGGCGGCCGCTCTGGCAGTACCTCGCTGCGCTCGTGCACGAGTGGGGACAGCCGCTCGTCGGCGAGGCGGGGATGTCGAGCGTCGGCGCGGTCGTCGGGGCGACGTACCCACGAGCGGTCTCCGAGGCGCGCAAGCTCATGCCCCAGACTCCGATCCTCCTGCCCGGCATCGGTGCGCAAGGGGCGACC
>Ga0299907_10001330_pt1 | contig 14003 bp, 13 predicted proteins | sample RVTome_16_FD_198680 | JGI IMG/M metagenome (GOLD analysis project Ga0299907, IMG submission 198680) | Soil microbial communities from uranium-contaminated site in the Upper Colorado River Basin, Wyoming, United States - RVT152D67 (version 2) ... | reverse complement strand
CACGAGCCCAGCTGTCTGCTCGGTGGCGAGGTTAGTGCGTGTCGTCTCCATGTTCGCGCCGCCGTAGACCTGATCGGCGGCCGTCGGGTAGACGTCGAAGTTGCCGGTCGTCTTCATCTTCGCAGCACCGTATGTGCGCGCCGCGACGGCCTGTGCCTTGAGCACCTCCATGTGCCACGAGGAGACGACCTCGCCGGCGACGACCCCGCGGACATAGTCCTCCATCAGGACGTGGTTGACGGCCATGATGCCGGTGCCATTGACGCGCAGCCGCATGCTGCCGCGGTACAGGTCGTACTTGCGCATGCTGTCACGGAACTTCATGTAGAAGCGAGTCGTGGCGTCGACCGGCGCCATCGTCACCTCGGTCGTGGCCGGCGCTTCGGCCAGCAGCACGCCGGTGGCGTCGAACACGGCTGCCGTCCAGGTCGCGTCGGGCTGGGGCAGCATGTCGAGGTAGCTGTCGACAGGGAAGACGGTTTCCGGAAACAGCGTGCTCTGCCAGGTTCCCAGGCGGCCGACCACGCGCGCCGGCTCGAGGTCACTGGGCACGAAGGAGGTGGCCAGCAGGACGCGGATCGTCGCTTCGGACGCCATGCTGCCAAGGGTCGTGTTCGAGTAGTAGAAGCCCAGGATCTGGTCGTGGGTCTGGCCGGCATTGGCCCGCGCCCGCGCGCCGCGCTGGGGCATGCCCACGCCGTGATCGGTGCCGTTACCGGCGAAGTAGGAGGCCGGCTCGGGAGTGGGCGTCGGCGTCGGCGTCGGCGTGGGGGTCGGGGTTGGCTTCGGCGTGGCAGTCGGGGTTGGCTTCGGCGTGGGGGTCGGGGTTGGCTTCGGCGTGGCAGTCGGGCTGGGCGTCGGCGCTGGCGTCGGCGTTGGGCTCGGTGCCGCGCTCGACGGCGGCTGGAGCTTGAGGACAGGCTTGGTGCCGCTCTCGCGGGAGCCGAAGTCGACCTGCACGTCCTTCGTGCTGCGCACGCGCACCGACAGGGTCGGCCGATCGACCGCGCCGCTCGGGAAAGCGGCGGTGAGGTCGAAAGCCGCGGTCGTGCCCGAGACCTGCGGCGAGCCGGCAACCTGGCCGCTGCTGGGCGGTCGCGTGCTCCATTTCAGGGCGCTCTCCGTCCACGAGTTGCCGACGACGTCGACGCGCAGCGGTCCGGCGTTGCCGACGAGACCGCCAACGGTCAGTGTGACGGTACCGACATGGCGGTCCTGCCACTCGGAAAGGTCGAACATCAGGAAGGACTCGAGCTTGCCGAGGCGCGCCTTGAGCTTCGCGGTGGTGCCGTAGTTGGTCGATGGGGCACTCTTCTTGACGAAGGCGTCGGCGACCGGGGTGAGGTCGGGTGGGGCGACCGCCGGGTTGGTCACGCCGCCGAGGGTCAGCAGCGGCTTGGTCCCGCTCTCGCGCGAGCCGAAGTCAACCTGCACGTCGGTCGTGCTGTAGACGCGGAGCGACAATCTCGATCGATTGACCACGCCATCGGGGAAGGCGGCGGCCAGGTCGAAGGTCGCGGTCGAGCCGGCGACCTGTGGCGAGCCGGCCACCTGGCGGACGCTGCTCGGACGCATGTTCCAGGTCAGCGCTGTTTCCTGCCAGGAGTTGCCCACGAGATCGACGCGCAGCGGTACTGCGCTGGCCGACAGGCCGCCAACGGTGAGCGAGACCGAATTGACGTGGTGCCCCTGCCAGGTGCTGACGTTGAACTTGAGCAATGTCTCGAGCTTGCCGGCGCGCGCCTTGAGCTTGGCCGTCGTGCCGTAGTTGGTCGTGGGCGCCGACTTCTTGACGAAGGTGTCAGCGATGGGGGTCAGCTCGAACGTCGTGGGCGCGGCGACGCTCACGCCGGCCGGTGCCAGGGCAGCCACCGACACCATTGCAGTGGCGAGCGCGACACGAACAAGACGCCTGATGGCCCCAGGACCCACGGTTCTCCCCTCCGAGCAGCCGTGCCCCTGCGATGGCCCTCCACGGCGAGCCATCTCGAACGGACACAGTGTGACCGTAGCGGGAGGCCGGCGTCGGGCCTACCTCACGATCGTCCGACCCGATGGGGTACCTGCGGGTGCCTCGCGCCTCCGTTTACGTCAGCCCGTGTGCGGTGCTGTGCGGAGGCGGGCACTGCGCCGGCCGGCACCGCCCGCACCGGGCCGCACGTCGACCGAGCGCAGGCGGAGCGAGTTCGCAACCACGCTTACCGAGCTGGCCGCCATCGCCCCGGCGGCCAGCACCGGGTCGAGCAGCACGCCCAAGAACGGGTACAGCACGCCCATGGCGACCGGGATCAGCAGGATGTTGTAGGCGAACGCCCAGAACAGGTTCTGGCGGATGGTGCGCATCGTCCGCGACGAGAGCTCGATGGCCGATACGACCAGGCGCGGATCGCCGCCGACGAGGGTGATGTCGGAGGCCTCCATCGCCACGTCGGTGCCGGTGCCGATGGCGATGCCCAGGTCGGCTCGCGCCAGGGCCGGGGCGTCGTTGATGCCGTCGCCGACCATCGCCACGCGCTGGCCGGCCGCCTGCAGCTGCTCGACCTGCTGCGACTTCTGTGCCGGCAGCACTTGCGCGATCACGTTGGCCGGCTCGATGCCCGCCTGCCGCGCCACCGACTCGGCCACCCGGCGGTCATCACCGGTGAGCAGGTACACCTCGAGCCGGCGCGCGCGCAGGGCGGCGACGGCCTCGGCCGCTTCTGGCCGCACCGGATCGCTGACCGAGATGAGGCCGAGCAGGCGCTGACCGCGAGCGACGAAGATGGGCGTCTGGCCCGCTCCCGTTGCCTGCTCGAGCGCGTCGGCCAGCGGTGCGGTGTCGATGCCGTGGTCGGCCAGCAATCCGGTGTTGCCGGCGAGGATGACGTCGCCGCCGACCGCGGCGTGCACGCCGTGGCCGGCGACGGCCTCGAAGCGCTCAGCCGACGCGAACTCTATGCCGTCGGCACGAGCGCGCTCGAGGATCGCCGTCGCCAGTGGGTGCTCGCTGCCCTGCTCGGCGGTGGCCGCTGCGGCGAGCAACTCGGCCGGCTCGACGCCGGGCATGGCAATGACCTGCGCCACCTCCGGCCGGCCACGGGTCAGCGTGCCCGTCTTGTCGAACACGACGGCGGTCAGCCGGTGCGCCTGCTCGAGCGCCTCGCCACCACGGATGAGGATGCCCGCTTCGGCGCCGCGACCGGTGCCGACCATGATCGCCGTCGGCGTGGCCAGGCCCATCGCGCACGGGCAGGCGATGATCAGCACGGAGATGAAATTGACCAGCGCGAATGTGCCGCGCGGCTCGGGGCCGAAGGCGAGCCAGAACGCGAGGGTGGCGGCGGCGAGCACGAGCACGACCGGCACGAAATAGCCGGTGACCATGTCGGCCACGCGCTGGATGGGCGCCTTCGACCCCTGCGCCTGCTGGACAAGGCGGATGATCTGGGCGATGACCGTGTCGCGTCCGACGCGCGTGGCGCGAAACAGGAACGAGCCGGTGGTGTTGACGGTAGCGCCGATCACCTCGTCGCCGGGACCCTTGCCGACCGGCATCGCCTCGCCGGTGAGCATCGATTCATCGACCGCCGATGAGCCCTCGACGACGCGGCCGTCGACCGGGATGCGCTCGCCCGGCCTGACGCGCAGCAGGTCACCGGCCGCGACGTCGGCGATCGGGATGTCCTCCTCGCGACCGGCACGCACGACGCGCGCGGTGCGCGGCTGCAGGCCGGCCAGCCGGCGGACGGCACCAGCCGTCTCGGCGCGGGCGCGGGCCTCGAGCCAGCGGCCGGCGAGGACGAGGCCGATGATCACGGCCGAGCTGTCGTAGTACGTCACCGGCTCCATGCCTGCGTGCATGACCAGCTCCGGGGCGAGGGCGACGACCGTCGAGTAGACCCAGGCGGCCGTCGTGCCCAGGACGACCAGCGTGCTCATGTTGGCTGACAGGTGCCGCGCCGCGCGGATGGCAGCGACGTAGAAGCGCCGGCCGGCCCAGAACTGGACGATCGTGGCCGGTATCACGAAGAGCAGGTTCAACTGGGCCATCGGCAGCAGCCGCACCGGCGCGAACATCAGCGCCATGATCGCCAGGCCGACACCGATGGCGAGCGCGGCCTGCAGCCCGAGCTGGCGGATCTCGCGCGCTCGTTCGGCGGCCTGGGCGTCGGCCTCGGCATCGATCGCCGCCGGATCGGAGCGCTCGACCGACTGGGGCCGCACGCCGTAGCCGGCGGCCTCGACCGCCGCGACCAGCTCGCTGCGGCCAGTGAGCGCCGGGTCGAAGCGGACGGAAGCCTGCTCGGTGGCCAGGTTGACGTTGGCATCGAGCACTCCGTCGGCCTTGCGCAGGTAGCGCTCGACGCGGTTGACGCACGAGGCGCAGGTCATGCCCTCGATGGGCATCACCATCTCGATCGGGGTCACGGGAACGGTGTCGGAGGTGTTGGTGGCTTGCATACTCCGGGGGAGTATATACCCACCGCGCGGCGCGGCGGTCTCAGCCGCGGACGATCGGCCGCATGGGGAAGACGCCGACGACGATCGGCACACACGGATCCTGGCTCAGCTCGAGACCGATGTCGCCATCGCGTGCCAGTCCGCCGAGCAACTCCGATTCGCGCGACGGCAGGCCCACGTAGACGGTCATGCCACCGGCGGCCACCACGGCGTGCACCTCGTCGAGGTCGCCGTTGAGCTCGAAGCGACGGCGCAGCTCGTGCATCGGCACGTACGGTCGCGACTTGATGAAGCGGCGCAGCTGGGCGGCTGTCGGCGTCGAGTGGCCATTGCCGGCGGCCGTGTCGGAGGCCGGCCCGCCGAAGTCGGCCGCCGCGAAGGCCTCACCGGCGCCGCGGTCTCCCTCGCCCGCGCGGGTGGGCCGGACCGCGCGCGGTGGCGCCGCGTCGATTTCGGAGTCGGCGCCGGAGCGCCGCGTTGGTTCGGTCATGCAGAACGGATCCTGGGCGCTGTTCGGGTTGGGCGCCCGATCGACCGATATTACACCGCTCGCCCGGCCCGCCTACCGGTGGGCCTGAACCGGCCTCATGTTCCGCGGACGACGAGCAGGTCGCGCGGCGCCAGGTTGAGCACGTCCGCGCCGTCGGCGGCGCAGACGACGATGTCCTCGATGCGCGCGCCGTAGCGGCCGTCGATGTAGATCCCCGGCTCGACCGAAAACGCGTTGCCGGCCGTCAACGGCTCGTCGTTACCCGCCACGAGGTAAGGATCCTCGTGACCCTCGAGGCCGATGCCGTGGCCGGTCCGATGGATGAAGTGCTCGCCGTGGCCGGCGCCGGCGATGATCGCGCGAGCCACGCCATCGATGTCCGCACAGCGCACGCCCGGCGCGACCGCCCGGCTGGCCTCCGCCTGCGCGTGGTGCAGTACCTCATACAAACGGCTGAACTCGGCGTCCGGGGCGATGCCCTCGTCGCCGGTGACCCACAGCGTGCGCGTCACGTCAGAGCAGTAGCCCTCGACCTGGCCGCCGATGTCGAGCACGATCGGCTCGCCGGCATTGATGACCCGGTCCGACGCCTCGTGGTGCGGCGACGCGGAGTTGGCTCCGCTGCCGACGATTGCGAACGAGGCGAGATCGTGGCCCTCGGCGACCAGCCGCGCCCGCACCTCCTGCGCCACCGATGCCTCCGAGCGGCCGACCAGCCGGCCGGCGGCGATCTGGGCCACGACGCGGTCGGCGGCGTGGGCGGCCACGCGCAGCAGATCGACCTCCTCCGCGTCCTTGATCGCGCGCAGCCCGGCCAGCACGGTCGAGGCAAGGCCGAAGGCGGCGTCGTCCATCTCTTCCTGCAGCCGCAGCAGGTGGCTCGCCCACAGCCGATCCGACACGAGCAGCATGCCCAGCCGGCCCCAGGCACCGCCAAGAGCGCCGATCTGGATCTCGGGCCGGCTCTTGGCCTGGATGAGCGCGCGCGAGACGAGTGCAAACGGGTTGTCGGTCTCTTCCCAGGTCGACAGCTCGACCACGCCCGTGCTCACCGCCGGCGCGGTCCGCGCGGCAGCAGCTTCGAGGCGCGGCACGATCAGTGTCGCGATCCCGCGCGCGGGCAGAACGAGCATCGTCAGCCGCTCGAGCGGCAGAGCGTTGTGGCCGGTCAGCCAGCGCAGGTCGGCGCCGACACCGACCAGCAAGGCCGCCGCGTCGTGCTCGGGCAGCAGCGCCTGGGCACGCTCGAGGCGCTCGGCGTAGCGGCCGGCCGGGATGGCGCCGGTCGTGGTCATGCGGGCGCTTCGACCGGGGCCTCGACTGGCGCATTGCTCGCCGCTTCGAGCAGGGCGCGGATGACGTTCGGGCCGTCGGTGTGCATCTTGTTGTACGAGAAAACGCGGCGCGCCCCGGCGGCCAGCGCCAGCTTGCGCAGGGCCAGGTCCTCGTGTTGGCCGACGGCGATGGTCGGCCGGCCGCTGGCGGCGGCACGGGCGACCTCGGCGACGCCGTCGTAGGTGCGGCCGTTGAGGTCGACGACGAAGGCGTCGGCGCTCGGCGGCGGGCCAGCCTGGCCGGTGGCGCGCACGGGCCGGGCCCCGGCACGCTCGACGGCGGCTTGCAGGCGCGAGGCCCAGATCAGGTCATCGGCGATCACGCAGACGTTCTTCACGGCGAGGCAAGTCTAGCGACTCGCGTACGATCGGCCGGCATGTCTGCCGTGGACACCGTTCGCAGCCGCCTGCGCGCCGGCGACCGGGAGCGAGCGCTCGGCTTCCTGCTGGTGGTCGTCTCCGCCTGCGGCTTCGGCTCCGGCGCCCTCCTCGCCAAGCCGATCTACGCCAGCGGCGTCGACTGGATGACCCTGCTCGCCTGGCGCTTCCTGTTCGCGGCCGCCCTGTCGTGGGGCTGGCTGCTGCTGTGGCCGGCCAACCGCCGCTCACTGGCCGCACTGCCCCGCCGCCGGCTGGCCGTGCTGGTGCTGTTGGGCGTCCTGTATGTCGGCAACAGCGGCACCTACTTTGCCGGCCTCGAGACCGTTTCGGCGTCTTTGGCGGCGCTGATCGTCTACCTGTACCCGGCGCTGGTGGCGGTGCTGAGCCTGCGCTTCGGTCGCCGGTTGGAGGGTCGGCGGGCGTGGTTCGCGCTGGCCGTCGCGACGACGGGCGTAGCGTTGGCGGTCGGCGGCATCGATCCGCGCGCGGCCCCACCGCTGCACGGGCTGGTGCTGATCACGGTCTCACCGCTCATCTACGCCGTCTGGATCATCCTCGCCGCGCGGCTGTCAGGCGAGCGCGCCGCGCCGGGCGAGGGCAAGGCTGCAGCGCCACCCTATGACGCCGAGGCCACGACCGAGCCGGAGCAGACGGACTCGGCGCCGGCGGCCGCGATCATGCTCACCACGACCGCCGCCGCCTGGTGGCTGGCGGCGCTGGCCACCGGTCGGCCGGTCATGCCCGCGCAGGTGCCGGGGGCCGCCTGGCTGCCGCTGCTCGGGCTGGGCTTGCTTGCCACCGCACTGGCGGTGCAGGCGTTCTACGCTGGCGCGCGGCGGATCGGGGCGGCTCAGGCGGCCCTGGTCAGCACGGTCGAGCCGGTGTATACGATCAGCCTGGCAACACTTCTCCTCGGCGAGCTGCTGGCGCCGTTGCAGCTGCTCGGCGGGGCACTGGTCATCTGCGGTGTGCTCCTCGCCCAGGCGGGCAACACGAGGGAGGCAGGTACAACTTGAAGCTGGTTTCGTATCGGACACGCGAGGCGTTCGCCGGCGAGCCGGGCCGGCGCGAGCGGCTGGGGGTGGTGCTCGGCGAGCGGGTGGTGGCGACGGCCGACCTGACCGATGGCGACGTGCCGACGATGGCCGTCCTGCTCGAGCGACCGGCCGATCACCTGGCCCGGCTGAAGGCGGCGCTCGGTGAGCGCACGGAGGCGGGTGGCCTGGCTCTCGACGAGGTGGAGCTGCTGGCGCCGGTGCCGCGGCCGGGCAAGATCGTGGCCATCGGAGTCAACTACCGGAGCCACGCCGCCGAGCAGGACCGCGAGCCGCCGGCGTCGCCTGTCATCTTCGCCAAGTTCCCGACGGCCGTGGTCGGTCATGGCGCCGACGTGGTGTGGGATCCCGGCCTGACCGCGGCGGTCGACTTCGAGGCCGAGCTGGCGGTGGTCATCGGCTGGACCGCGCGGCAGGTCGAGGCGTCGATCGCCCTCGAGCACGTCCTCGGCTACACCTGCCTCAACGACGTCAGCGCCCGTGACCTGCAGTACGCCGACAAGCAGTTCACGCGAGCCAAGTCGCTCGACACGTTCTGCCCGCTGGGCCCGGCGCTGGTCACCGACGAGGAGGTGGGCGACCCGCAGGCGCTGGGCATCCGCTGCCTGGTCAACGGCGAGGTCATGCAGGACGCCTCCACGTCCGACATGGTCTTCGGCGTGGCCGAGCTCATTGCCTTCTGCTCGCAGGCGTTCACGCTCGAGCCGGGCGACGTGATCGCCACCGGCACGCCGGCCGGCGTGGGCTGGTTCCGCGAGCCAAAGCGCATGCTCCACGACGGCGACGAGGTGGCGGTCGAGATCGAGCGGGTGGGCCGGCTGGTCAACCGCTGCCGCGAGGTCGGTGCCTAGCGCGCTTGGCGTGGCCGCTGGCTGCACCCCGCGAGTGGTCTAACTCCAATCGGGGTGGCGTTAGCCGAGTTCCCAGTGGCGATGCCGCCGTGCCCACGGCTGGGCTCAAACCCAGATCGGGCCTAACTCGCAGCCCGGGTGGCGTTTGACCAGGACGTGGTCGCCCGCACCTTGCTTACGCCACCCGGCTGGAGATAAGCCAGAAAGGTGGGGCGGGGCGCCCGACGAAGCAGCGGCCAGGCGCGCCGCCGATAATCGCGCGGTGGAAGTGCTGCCGGTCACGTCCGAGCGCTGGGCCGACATGGTCGAGCTGTTCGGGCCGAACGGCGCATCGTCGGGCTGCTGGTGCATGTGGTTCCGCGTCGTGCCGAAGACATGGTCGGCCAACGGCAGCACCGGCAATCGGGCGGCGATGGAGCGGATCGTGGCCGGCGGCGTGGTACCCGGGCTGATCGCCTATGAGGACGGCCAGCCGGTCGGCTGGATATCGGTCGCGCCGCGGGCGGCGTTCGAGCGTATCGAGGGCGCTGGCGCCGGCGAGTCTCCCGCCGGCCCGTCGGTCTGGTCGGTCGTCTGCTTCTTCATCCGTCCCCGGCGGCGGGGCCAGGGAGTCGGCCGAGCGTTGCTGGCGGCGGCGATCGACCATGCCCGCTCGCACGGCGCCGCCGTGCTGGAGGCATATCCGATCGAGCGCGACTCGCCGTCGAACGCCGACGCCTTCACCGGCCCGCGCTCGATGTTCGAGAAGGCCGGCTTCCGCGAGGTCGGACGCTTCGACCGCTGGCGGGCGGTGCCCGACGCGAGCGGTTCCGACCCGAAGCGCCTCGTCCGCCCGCCCGGTCGGCCGGTGATGCGGCTCGAGCTCTAGCCCGACCGGACGTCCTCTCCTCGGATACCCCGGCGAGTCAAGTCGGCAGCGAAGCCCTCGAGGTCGTCGAGCGTGGCGTAGAAGACGCGCAGGCGTCGGATGTACCACCAGCGGAACGGCTGGCGAAAGAAGAGCGCGACGCCACCGTGGGCGCTGCCGCCGAAGCTGATGTCCCCCTGGCCGAGCGTGCCGCGCACGCCGATCGCTCGCCAGGCCCTGTACGGGCCGCTGATCTCCCACCGATCCACGTTCGACAGCTCGGTGCGCAGGCTGAAGAAGCCGAAGCGGGCGACGAGCCGGCCATCGTCAAGGCGGACGTAGGCGTTGCGCCGGCCGATGACACCGAACAGCAGCAACGGCAGGCGGTACCGGCCGACCAGCCGGATGGCGAAGCTGGCCACGCTCACTCCGGCAGGAGGGTGAGCGAGTCGACGTGCCTTGGCCGCAGCAGCGTGAAGTGCCGATGGTCGAGGGTGGCGAGCTTCGTCTCATCGAGCCGTTCGACGATGGCCAGCACGGCCGCGTCGACATAGCCGATGTCGGCGTCGGCGTACCGGTCGCACAGCTCGCGCACGCGACGGTGATCGATGACGGTGAGGTGAGCAACCTCGTATGCGCCGCTGACGATGTCGTCGAGCAGCGCGACCATCACTCCGGCGTGCAGGCTGCGCTGGACCAAGTAGTCGATCTCGACCAGCACCGGCGCGGGGATCACGAGCGCCTCGGTGACGCCTTCGATCAGGTCGCGGCAACGCCGGTGGTCGGCGTCACTGCGATCGACCGAGGCGTACAGCGGCCCCGTGTCGAGGATCAGCGCCAGGCGCGCGGCTCGAGATCGAGGTCCGTCGAGCTACGTGCGATGTCCCGCTTCCCGGAGGCGCCGACCCCCAGACTGCGCGGTCGCGGGCGGACGTCGGCCAGCTTCTCCTCTACCGCCTCCCGGATGATCGTCGCCATCGACACTCCGCGTTCTGCGGCGAGCCTTCGCAGGCGGTCGCGCAGCTGAGGCGTCAGGCTGAGAGTGGTGCGGTCCATGATGCAATGCTATCACTATGTGCATCACATGGCCGATTCCGGCGGCCGGCGCCTGCTTAGAGCGCAGCCACCACGCGATCGAAGACGGTCAGGCCCTCCTCGATCTCGTCCGCCGTCACGTTGAGCGGCGCGATCCAGCGCACGACGTTGTGCGCCGCGCCGCAGGTCAGCAGCAGCAGCCCCTCGTCGGCACAGCGGGCGATGACCGCGTCGCCGGCCGCGCCGTCGGGCTCGCGCGTGGCGCGGTCCTTGACGAACTCGACACCCAGCATCAGACCCCGGCCGCGCACGTCGCCGATGCGCGGATTGCGCTCGGCGACCTGGCGCAGGCCGCTGAGCAGCTGCTCGCCGCGCGCGGCCGCATTGGCGACAAGCCCCTCGCGCTGGATCGTCTCGAGCACGGCGATGCCGGCGGCGCAAGAAACCGGGTTGCCGCCGAACGTCGAGCCATGCGCGCCCAGCCCCCAGCGCTCGTGCAACTCACGCCGGGCGACGAAGGCGCCCAGCGGCAGGCCATTGGCGATGCCCTTGGCCAGGCAGACGACGTCGGGCACGATGCCGGCGTGCTCGAAGGCCCACAGCCGGCCGGTCCGGCCGTAGCCGGTCTGGACCTCGTCCGCGATGAGTAGGATGCCGTGCCGGTCGCACAGCGCGCGCAGCTGGCGCAGGAAGTCGCGTGGCGCGGGCACATAGCCGCCCTCGCCCAGCTCTGGCTCGATCAGGACGGCGGCCACGCGATCAGGCGCGACAGTTCCGGCCAGCAGGCGCTCGATGGCGGCCAGTGAGGCCGAGGTCGCGGCAGCCTCGTCGTCGCCGTGATCGCGATAGGCCTGTGGGTAGGGCACGAGGTGGACGTCGGGCAGCAGCGGACCGTGGCCGGCCTGGTAGTTCGGGTTGGACGTCGTGACGCTCAGTGCGCCGAAGGTCCGGCCGTGGAAGGCGCCCTCGAAGGCAAAGATCGCCGGCCGCCCCGTAGCCCGGCGGGCAAGCTTGAGCGCGCCCTCGATCGCCTCCGCGCCCGAGTTGCCGAAGAAGACGCTGTCGAGCGGATCGGGCAAGGCGGCGGCGAGCACCTGGGCGAGCCGCGAGACGGGCTCGGCGTAGCCCATGCCACCCATCAGGTGCAGCATCCGGTCGGCCTGGGAATGGATGGCGGCGCTGACCGCGGGATGGCGGTGGCCGAGGATGGTGGTGGCGATGCCGGTGGCGAAGTCGAGGTAGGCGCGACCATCGCTGTCGTACAGTCGGTGGCCATTGCCGTGGCTCCACGATCGCTCGAAGTAGCGCGCCATGACCGGCGACAGGTAGCGCCGGCCGACCTCGCGCGCGTCCAAGTCGGTGCCGGTCGGTCGGTCGGTGGCTTCCGCCCCGTCGGTGTCGAGGATCGGATCGGCGGCTTCCAGTTCGAACATCGTCAATACCTCCGACCCCGTTGCCGCTCGATCGAGAAACGCGCCGTGTCAGCGATCGCCATGACGGCCATTGTGCCTGCCTGGACCGGATCGGACACCACCAGGTCGGCCACGTCGGGCACCGAGCCGGCCATGTTGAGCGCGACGACCGGGATACCGACTGCCTGCAGCTCGCGCACGGCCTGGGTGATGTCGCCGCCCATCAACGAGCCGGCCAGGACGAGGATGTGGGCGCGCGGCAGGTCGGCCACCGCGCGGACCGCGTCGGCGATGTTCTGCTCGCCAACGAGCGCGATGGTGTCGACGCTGATGCGCTCGCCGCGCAGGTTGTGCCGATCGGCTTCTGACACGGCGCCCAGGTTGACCTGCGCCACCTGCGCCCCGCCACCAATCACGATGACCCGCTTGCCGAAGATCTGGCCGAGCGTGTTGCGCTCCTCCGCCCGCGCCACCCCGGGCACCGCGCTCAGCAGGCGGGCGGCCTCCGCGCCGTCGATGTTGCGCGTCTCGAAGTCGAACACGCGCACGACGTCGGGCTCGCCGCGCGTGGCCGGGAAGGTGTTGATGGCGACGATCTCGGCGCCGGCACCGCGCAGGGTGGTGATCAGCTCGACCAGGTCGGCCGCCTCGGTCACCCGGACGCTGACTGCGCCCAGTGTTGCCCCCGGCTTGGGCAGCTGCAGGTCGGGCAGCTCGCCCGGGGCGGGCGGTTTGTCCGGAGCGGGTGTTGTGCCCGGCGGCGGAGTGTTGGCCGGCGGGCTTTCGGGGGCCGGAGGATCAGTGCTCACCGGGGCACTATAGTCGGGCGATCGGCGGCTGCCGGCACGGTGAGGCTCCGCTCAGCGCTTGCCTTCAAATACATGAAAATCCGCGCACCGTGGCCGGCTGGCGGCGCTATGGTCCTTCGCCTGCTCCCTCCGCGACGCATCTGAAGGAAGATGGAGCCGTATCGAGGCCACCGCGCTCGCAGTCTGGCGCTCTTGATGGAAGACAGTAGGAACGTGAGAGTTGGCATCGTTGGCGCCACCGGCTACGGCGGCGGCGAGCTGGTGCGCCTCTTGGCACGCCACCCGAGCGTCGAAATCGCCGGCCTGGCCGCCCGCGGCCGCGACGACGAGCCGATCGCCGGCGCCCATCCCCATCTCGCGCGCACGGGCCATCTCATCGGCGCTGAACTGCCCGACCAGCTCGACGCGGTGTTCATGGGCCTGCCCCACGGCGTCGCTGCGGGTCTCGTGCCGGAGCTGGTCGAGCGCGGTGTCACGGTCATCGACCTGGGCCCCGACTTCCGGCTGCGCAGCCCGGCCGACTACCCGCGCTGGTATCGCTTCGACCACCCCCGACCCGACCTCCTCGAGCGCGCTGTCTATGCGTTGCCCGAGCTCCATCGCGCCGAGCTGGCGGCGCTGCGCGATTCGGACGTGCGCATTGTCGCCTCGCCGGGGTGTTACTCGACGACCTCGATCCTGTCACTCGCGCCGCTGGCCCGCGCCGGGCTGCTCGGCGACGTCGTCGTCGATGCCAAGAGCGGCGTGTCGGGGGCGGGGCGCGAGGCCAAGGCCGAGATGATGTTTTCCGAGGTCAACGAGAGCGTGAAGGCCTATGGCGTGGGCGGCCACCGTCACGTGGCCGAGATCGAGCAGGAGCTGGCGCTGCTCTGTGGGGCACCGATCGAGCCGGTCGACTTCCTGCCCCACCTGATCCCGATGACGCGCGGCATCCTGGCCGCCTGCCACGTCCGGCCGACACGACCGACCGACCAGGCCGAGCTGGACACCCTGTACGCCGACTTCTACCGCGACGAGCGCTTCGTCGAAGTGGTCGACGCGCCGCCCGCCACCAAGCACGTGCTGGGCAGCAACGTGTTCCGCGTCCACGTCCGGTGGGACGAGCGGACCGGCCGGATCCTGGCGCTGGGCGTGCTCGACAACCTGGTCAAGGGTGCCGCCGGCCAGGCCGTGCAGGCGCTCAACGTCGTGTTCGGGCTGCCCGAGGAAGAGGGACTCGAGCAGCTGCCGCTGGCACCATGAGGCTCGACATCGGCCAGCCACTGCCGACCGACCTGCCCGCAGTCGAGGAGGCCGCGCGCATGCCGTCAGGCTTCCTGGCGGCGGCGGCGACGGTCGGCATCAAAGCG